>Ga0208919_1000321_pt1 | contig 34885 bp, 36 predicted proteins | sample 4_EtaG_FD_184076 | JGI IMG/M metagenome (GOLD analysis project Ga0208919, IMG submission 184076) | Marine viral communities from the Subarctic Pacific Ocean - 4_ETSP_OMZ_AT15127 metaG (SPAdes) (version 3) | ecosystem: Environmental > Aquatic > Marine > Oceanic | place: Pacific Ocean | collected...
GCAATATGAAACATTAAGTATTGTAAAGCTTCTGCAACGTGGGAATGTTTACCTTTCTCAATCGCACCCGTCTTCGGATGAAACCTATACCCGCCCATCATTGCGGCTTTTAGCGCAGTGCAACGGGGATCAACGAGAAACGCACTATCGCCATCAACGTGCCGCATCAAGTAATCGTCCACTGCACCTAACCGGGCTGTAACGTTATTGGTTCTGGCCGCGATAACTTTCAACCCTTCGGCACGTAAGATATCAATAGCACTGCGCTCATCGGTTTGCGCCCGCTGCACACCGGCAGGATCAACAACGATAGTTACAGGAGCACTAGCAAACCTTTCATTGAGTAAAGGTTTTAGAACGGTACGAGCGAACCGCTGTACGCCCATGTCAAAACTTACAGCCTCGTCAAATATCAACGCACGGCCACGCGGATCACTCTGACCAATGACAGCCGCAGGCGTCAAACCCAGATCCATACCAACAATAACCGGCCGAATTCCATTGATGATCGGTTCAAGAACTTCATCGGCCATATGGTAATCGGGCCGAAAGTATTTATACACCGGCTGCCCGGCAGAACTTAACCCGTATTCCCCATCGATATAGACGCGAATATACTCATCACTGCGACCCTGTATGTCGTAATACCCATCCGGAAGATTCTCTACGTTTTCCGCCGCATCGCTACGGCCGCTAGGTTGCTTGAACACCGCCCACCCGTTATGGTTCGGGCTAATACCATCCTCAATATCCAGCCCTTCCATCTGATAGTACCACCACGTATCCATCGTGGGCGGGTTGGTATCTCCCCACATTCCATACCACGTAGGACCGCCATCCTTCTTTGATGGAAACCGCCCTATCCGTTTGGACATAGCGTCTACAATATCCGGGTGTATATCACGACACTCGTTAAACCATGCAAACGTAAGCTCAAGAGAGTTCAGGTTAGCTACGTCATCCGCATCATCCAGCGCACGGAACATAATCTCACACTGTACATCGCCCACCTCAAAGAAGTAGGTCTTGGTGGTACGCATATACCGCCCGCAAATCCCGGGTGGAAACCAATCCAAAAATGTTTTTATCGTTGTATCCTGCAACTGCCGTGCTGTTTCACGAACAACAGCCACACGGGTTTTGCGTACACCCTGCGAGTTTTTATCCTGCTGCCCGGCACGGCGAATCATCTCAAACGTACAGGTAACAGACTTCCCACTTCCAACCGGTCCCATGAGTACCCGCATCTTGGAGTTATCCAACATGAACTCACCGCAGACTCTAGTCGGCGTGTAGTCAATATCATACGCCATCAATGCAACTCCGCATCAGAACTTGTTGTGTCAAGTAAAACGACAACAGTCCGCAGAGCCGTACGTCGCCGCCTATTGGGAGGTATGAGGTGCATCCGAAACGGTATCGTCCGAGTCAGCAACTGCCGACTGAACCGCGCCGCTTCCACGGTCGTATCAAACACCCGCGCCGGAAACCCTTTATACAGCGATGTAAACTCAAGCTGCATTATCGATAACCTTCATCGCCTCCGATACAGGTTTCTGATCAAGGTTGATCGTGATGGATACACCACCGGAACCGCCGCCATCCATCGAGTCGGTAGGCTTCGGCTCTAGCCCACCCCACTTAACAGTAGACTTGATGAGGTCAGCTTTGACGGCCGCACTGACATCCGGAGAGTGTATCAACGTCCAGCTTGTTGTAAGAAGTTCTTCAGCCTGTGCCCTTGCCTTAAGCTTGAACGTCATGCCATTGGCACGGATCTCACCGCGAAGCTCCTCAACTTTCTTCAGGAACACCTTATCCGTATTGAACCGGCCCATATCATCGATAGTAATGTTATGGCGGGCCATAACCTCATCGATAGACTCTCCACTGTTTTCCAGCATAAGAGCCACATCCATCGCCAGACGATCGGACCAGTCGTGATAGGAAAGTGGGAGAGTGTCCATGCTATGCCGACTTTTTCTTCTTAAAAGTTGCAACGTTCTTAGGCTTTGGCCCCGTATTACCTGCTGCACGCTTACGGCTAACTGCACTCCGCTTCTCTGCAGCGCTCATCTTCTTCGCCTTGGCAAGCGGCACACACTTGGGGTACTTACGCCCATCCCCCTTCTTCCGCCCACAGGGTTGATACTTCCCATTCTTCTTGGGCGCACCGATATCAACCCACTTCTCATCAACCCAACGCCGCAGACTCATGCTGCCCTCGCACCGCCGGTACGCCGCCGGGACGTAGCCTTCTTGGTCTTCGATTTAGATTTGGATTTCTTGCCGCCGGGCGTCACCTTCCCACTGCACACCGCACTTGCGTACATATTCGCATACGCACTCGGGTATACCTTGAACTTCCGTTTCGCCGCAGCCTTACCTCGCGCACAGAGTTTTGCCATAGCTACTCACCACTTCTTACAGGACCAGTAACGGGCAGTCAGTTTACTCGGTGGACTAGTATCGCATTTATGCCGGGCACGAAACGACTTCCGCCGCCCCGGTTGATCTTTCTTAATTGTCATGTTCGCATCACCGAAGCGAATCAACTTTACGGTATCGCCCTGTTTCGCCAACACAGCAAATTTCTTCCCGCCTTTGCGGGACCGCTTTGGTTTGTTGTATCCTGAGAAAGTTTCACCAGCCCGTGTAATAGCCATTACTGATCTACCTTTAACTTCCATATAATGAAGGGTTCGCTATCCGCGGTCTCCCGCATTGGGATAGACTTCGCATCAGAATCTAGAGGTTGTGTACCTACGTAGTGCCAGCGGGCACCCCGTTCAATATCCTTGTTGGCCTGCTCGAAGAACTCATAATTTATAAGGCCGAACGCGATAGGTATTAGGATCAATGCAACCATCTAAACCTCCTCCGCGCAGTATGCGGAAGCTAAAATTTTTTGTCAAGCGGCGGAAAAATAGAACAAATCGTGTAACTTTACACGTTGTTTTTTGGGGTCTTGTTATAAGCGGTTTACTCATTATGGGGTACGCTATGCGCTGGCAGTCCAAGTGCCCCCTCGCCTTGGACACGGCCAGATAGCTAAACATAGGTCCGGCCAGATAGCTCGCGCCCTACATACGCGGAGTCGATCCGGCCAGATAGCTCGGGATTAGGGGCGTCAGTATACAATCCCCAGAACATGTTGCAGTATGCAGTTGTCGAAACGAACACGACACAAACCCGGGAACGGACCCCGGCCAAGGGACGCAAGCAAAGTGTACGGACCCGCTGGAAACAAGAAAAGCAAAAAGCTGCGAGACAACGTGGCAAACGGTTCAATTCGACCCTCGCCTCATGGTGAGGTGGGGTAACCTTACTAGGAGTTAAGACAATTCCAAAACTCACAAGCGGTGGCGTCCGCATAAACGCCATGAAAGATGGAAACCTTGTTCTCAACACTGGCACCGACTACGCGCTCGGTGATGAGGACGCGTTGGTTCAAGACTTAATCAAGTTCGCTAAGGCGGACAAGGTTAAGATCAACGCCTTCGTACCATCGGCTAAGAAAGGCCCGTACAGCCCAGCTCAGGTCAGCAAGTTCGCTGAAACTCTTGATCCGGTCTTACTGGTCAGCTTCAAGCCGGGGTTTCCGGCACCATACTTGGCTTTCTTCGAGCCCCGGGACGGAAACACCACGACGTTTACGCCTCGGGCTAAGAAGCCGGGCAAGTATGCGCGGAAGTAAGGTAACCGGGAAAGGGGAGCTTCGGCTCCCCCGACCCATCTCTCGCAAGCTGATCACGGTCCGCTACGAGAGTCCGAACGGGACGGTTTATGATACCTACCGCTCGCTACTCGACGCTGAGCTAGCAGTGAAGGAACATCGTAAATCATCCGCGAAACATCCGGTCTACTTGCAGATCGGTTGAAACCTAGGCGGGGGCTTCGGCCCCCGCCGCATTAGGAGACTGATATGTTTAAAGTTGTAGTCAACACCTGTTATGGTGGCTTCGGCCTCAGTGATGAAGCTTTAGCTGAATACAATAAGCGGGCCGGTACTGATTATGAGTGGGATCGGGACATTGCCCGCGATGATAAGCACCTTGTTGCTATCGTTGAAGAGCTAGGCGATGAAGCTCATGGCTTGGGTGCCAAATTAGGTATCACAGAGCTACCTGATGATGTGGCAGGTAAATGGCACATCGACGAATATGATGGTGCGGAGCATGTTGCTGAAAACCATCGTACTTGGTACGGCAACTAAAACCTAGGGGGGCTTCGGCCCCCCGCATTAGGAGAATACTATGCGAAAGCTTGGAAAGATCTGGGGCGTAGACGTCTACTTCTGGCACATAGTGGCAGCAATAGTCGGAGCCGCGGTAATGTACTACTTGATGGTGATGTTCCTACTTATGGGAGAAATCCTCACTTCGTAACGACTACGGTCTCGCATCCTTCGGGGTGCGGGGCTTTCTTTTTTGTTTTTTACTTCCCCCCATACATCGGTAGGTATGAGCTCGCGGATTGTATGCTCACGTTATTTAGGTATAGCTTTACAAGGTACAAGATAAGCTAAGTATTTGATATCGCAGCACAATATGTTGTACCACAGTATACTTGACACCAAACAAGTGAAAGATGTTACATAACGATGGGCTCTATAACTTAACAAAATACCATGTAAAGTACCAATGATATCAATGTATTAACTACCTTAACTTAACAAGATAGTAGATAGAATAGTTAAAATAGTTAAGTTGAAAGTAAAAGTCCTTTGTCTGCAAAATATTTTGGGTATGTAAGGTCTTGGCATAAAAAATGTAGTGCCTGATAAGTTACAAAATGTTGACTATTTTAACTACGATCATGTCAAGTTACTTATTTATCGAGCAATATCAATAGGTTAAACTTAGCATAACTCTAGTCAACATTCTAACTTACACTTGACTTCTCTATCTTATGCCCTGTCTACTTAGGGGTCGGTTGACAAAATCGGCGGGGCGTGGCAAGGTCTGGGTCGCTTCGGCGGTTATATATTATTGTGGACTTACAGGAGGTAAGTATGAAGCAGTATGAATTGAGAGTTGTTCCACGGAACGGTGTCACGTTAGCTAAACGAACCAAAGATGAGTGGTCTTTGGGGTATGACTTTAAAGTTGTCTCATGTTCTTCACCGATGTTTCGTTCCCATGAGTTCGTTACATCGAAGGAAGTGCATGATGCGGAAGATCGTTATGGCATCAAGTTCGATGTTAAGTTCTTCATCGAGACTGTTAAGGAACACGTTTCAGATTTGATCGAACGTGACTATGCCTTTGAGCAGTATGCCAAGCGAACAGGCATGATTAAATGAACGCCAAGCAATGTTTTAAATACGAGGAGACAGTCGCAATGAGTGAAGTTCCTTACAAGCTGACCACCAAGAAAGATTCTTGGGGTGATACAACCTACGCCATCATCCGTAAGTCGGACAACGAGATCATTGATATGATGTCCAGTGCCGATGGGTTTCAAGCTGGGGTATACATGAGGCAACAGCTTGCTCGTTTGAATAGTAACCACGTTCTGGATATGATTCTGTAAGGAGTAGCTAATGAAAAGTATGGCTAAGTTTAAGATGTGGTTGTGTGACTGGTTAGGGTATGTGTTCGTTGAGTTATCCCTTTGGCGAGTGTTCTCTCGCTTCTATGCTCTAGGTTGTTGGTTCTATCGGTATGGTGAGGATATCCATGCCGATCATGCAGATGACTGTCAGTGTACAGACTGCGGTGGTATCGGTTATGAGAACATGACCGATGATGAGTACTACAGTATGTTGGAGAGGGAGGTTAAACCTGTAAACATACTTTGGACTGGGTTTCCAACCCTCCCACTCAAATAAGTCGAAACGCCAGCATCATGCTGGCTTCTATGGGAGATGACCTACCCATACTGATGAGACAGGTTTCTCAATGAAAGGATGCGCTATGAGTAAAGCGTTGAAACTATTTGTCCTCAAGGACAGTAGCGGAGCAGTCATCAAAGGTGATGGTGGTGAGCCGCTGTTCTTCAGCGACAAGATGAAAGCCAAAGACCATAAGTGGTTCTTGGGTAGGGAAGGTATTACCGTTTCGGTAGGACCAGATCACCATCGTTATCAAGGAGATGACATATGAGAGCAGAAGTAGTTGCACAGACCATCAAGGATCTGTGGTCACGCCGTCGTACTGTGTGTATTGAGGGCGCACCCGGTGGGGGTAAGACCAGTATCGTACAACAAGTTGCAGAGGACTTGGGTATCGAATACATCCACCGTCACATGCCGACCATGTTGGTCGAGGACTTTGGTATACTGTTTCCGAAAGAGAACAGTGACAAGCTGTCCTACAAACTACCCGACTGGTTCCCCTCTGACCCTGACTTTGAGGGTATCATCTGCTTCGATGACCGCAACCAGTGTAGCGGTGACTTGCAGAAAGTTATGGCGAACATATGCCAGCAGCGTGAGTTGCATGGGCATCAAGTACCTGAGGGTGTGATGTTCGTATCGACTGGCAACCGTCAGTCTGACAGGGCTGGATCGAACCGTGTGCTGTCTCAGCTTCGGGATCGTGAGACTGTCCTTGAGTTGGATACGTTGATCGATGACTGGACTAAGTGGGCTATCGACAACAACGTGTCGCCTTCGGTCATCAGCTTTCTACGGTTCCGCCCTAACTTGTTGCATGACTTTGACCCGCAGCGTGATATTAGCCCGACACCCCGTAGCTGGGTTGAGGGTGTGAGTGATATCATTGGTGTTGTGTCACCGGAAGCGGAGTTCGATTGCTTCAAGGGTTCTGTCGGTGAGGGTGCAGCGGCAGAGTTTGTTGGGTTTATGAAGATCGAACGATCACTGCCTAACATCGACAACTTGTTGATGCACCCTGACAGAGGTGACGTACCAGAAGACCCTGCTACGTTGTATGCCATCAGTGGTGCTATCGCCAACAAGGCAACGGACGCTAACTTCGACAGGGTTATCACCTACGCTAACCGTATGCCACCTGAGTTTGGTGTACTCACTGTCAGCTATGCCACCCGCAAGGATGAGACACTTGCTTCAACGCAAGCGTTTACCAAGTGGGCAGTGGCGAATCAGGATGTCCTATTCTGATCTAGACGAGGCTACAAGGGCGCAGCTTTACTATGCACTCAAGAATATTCTTGGGTACGGTAATGATGCGCTCCTTGATAGCTACTCTGCACTCAAGTTTGTGGAAGCCGTTGAGAAACGTGATTCAGAACTTGTTGCAGCAACACTGGCCAAGGTTCGGCTAGGTTTACAAACACATTAACGTGGAGATATATAATGCATCTATCAGATAAAGCGTTACTCGTTCACCTTGGTGTATCCCAGTGGGTTGCCAAGAAACTTGACAAGCAAGCCAGTGAAGAAGTTGCTCGTGCCAATGGTGCGGTCAAAGATGCGGGACGGTACAACAAGTCGTTGCTGCCAACCTGCGACACGCTGGATCGTATTAAATCCAAGACCAGTGAGATACGTAAGAAGTTCTACAAGAACACGTTGCCGTGGGGTATTGAGGGTACGTTTATCCTACCCTCTGCTAACTACCTGTCGTTTATGACTGACTTCCGTAATGAGAAAGCGGAGTGGGAACGCCTGACCGAGGAGTTCTTTACGGACTACCATCAGTCAGTGTCGGATGCCCAGCGGTTACTGGGTAGTCTACATAACCCCGTCGAGTATCCTACGCTGGAGGAGTTGCGGCGTAAGTTCCGTATGGAGTTGAGTATACTGCCTGTCCCTACGGCTGGTGACTTTCGTGTTGAGCTTGCCGATGAGGAGTACAGCTCCATACAGTCAGAGATTGAGCAACGTGTTGCAGACAGTAGTAAGGCCGCGATGAGTGAGGTGTGGCAGCGTCTGTATGACAAGGTGGAGTGGCTTGCGGAGCGGTTATCCGATCCCAAGAACGCCTTCCACGATGGCACATATCAGGATGCCAAGGACTTATGCGGTATGCTGACACGCCTTAACTTCACCGATGACCCTGACCTTGAGTCTATGCGTCGAGAGGTGGAGCAGAAGTTGGTCAACCATCACCCCGATGCACTACGCAATGATCCTGACTTGCGTAATGATACATTCGATGAGGCCAAGGTCATCATGGATAAGATGTCCGTATTCATGGAGGGCTTGGCATGAGGATAACTTTTTTAGTGAGGACGAGCGACAATAAGCTGCACCTTCTACAACATGAGACACGCGATATTGATCGTCCAACGTGGCAATCAAATAGGAAGATCAATGTGGAGTTGGAGTGGGAGCGTTTCTTAACAGCGCGACCAGAAGTTATAGACCGTCTACAACATGAGACACGCAATATTGATCCTCCAAGTCTAATAGGTGCATTAGACAGTAAGGTTAGGGGTCAGGTTGTCTGGTTTGAGGGGGTTGAAATTGAGCCACACAGGGAGAAAGAAGTATGACAGAGAAGGAGTACGTTGCATTGCAACAAGCCTTTCCAGATGCAGACCGTGTTTGGAGAGATCGTATGTTTGATCTTCGCGCCTATCAATTACTTGATGAGTTAATCAAACACATGGAACCGAAGATGCTACACGGCATCCTCGCTAACATTCAGCGGGATGTAGATGAGTCCCGTGCAGAGGAAGGAGAAGCCAATGACTAGCATTATGCCAGCACCTGACTACACCGACCGCGAACCAATGAACGATACACAGTTGGCAGCGGTGAAGATGCGCCTATCAAAGGCCAAGACCTCGTTGATCTTGGAACACCCATTCGTGGGTAGTGTGGCTATGAATATGCCGTTCTTATTTGATAGCTCCATACCTACGGCGGCAACGAATGGTAAGCGTGTGTTGTTCAACCCATGGTTCTGCAACGAGTTGACAGACGAGGAGCTAAAGTTTCTCGTAGCGCATGAGTGCCTTCATCCTATGCTGGAGCATAACTTTCGGCGGGGTGAGCGTGATGCTCGTAAGTGGAACCAAGCCGCTGACTATGTTATCAACAAGCTGTTGACTGACGATGGTATCGGTAAGATGCCTGAGTGTGGGCTACTGTCGGACGCTATCTACGATGAGGGTGGCGGCATCAGCGATGGTATCTACAACATCTTACCAGACGAACCCAACGGTGGTAATGGTGGCAGTGGATACACTGGCTCTGGCCTTGATGAGTGTGAGGATGGCGAGGGTACTCCAGCGGAGCAGCAGCAACAAGCTGCCGAGTGGAAGGTCAAGGTCGCTCAAGCTGCACAAGCTGCCAAGATGTGCGGTAAGTTATCTGCCAACATGGAGCGGCTGGTCGATGAGGTACTCAACCCCAAGGTAGACTGGCGTGAGGTACTTCAACGGTTCGTCACCAAGTGTAAGGATGACACCCGTACTTGGGCTAGACCTAATCGTAGGTTCATAGCACAGGGTTTGTATGTCCCCTCTGTCAGTGGGGAAGCCCTTGGAGAACTTGTTGTAGCGATTGATTGCTCTGGCTCCATTGGAGTGGAGGAACTCAATCAGTTTGCATCAGAGGTTGTCACTATCCATGAGGATCACAAGCCAGCCAAGATTCACGTGGTGTATTTCGACAGTGAGGTATCTCACCATGATGAGTATACCAAGGATGATACAGTCGAGATCGTCGGACATGGGGGTGGCGGGACAGCGTTCTCACCCATCTTTGAGTTTGTTGCAGAGAAGAACATTGAGCCGATAGCGTGTGTCGTACTCACTGATCTGTATTGTTCCGACTTTGGTGACGAGCCTGAGTATCCTACCCTATGGGTTACTAACGGTGCGACGGAAGCTGAGTTTGGTGAAGTGGTGGAGATGGTATGACTATAGACTGTATTGAACTTGCAGGGGTCGCCTTAGTGGCGGCCCTTGTGTATGTCGTTGTGCAACACGTTGCGCTACATCGGTTACGTCGGCAGTACGACGACGCTTACGATGCTATCAGAGGCATCATACTTGGGAAACTGGAAGGGAAGGTAGACCCTGACGGTGAGATTTTATTACGAACCAAAAGAGAGGAGAACTAGACAATGGCTACAGTTAGATTTTCGGACGAACTTCGTAGTGATATACGGCGCAATGCAGAGCGTCTATTCCGCAGTCGTGAAGAAGCAGCAGAAGCGGTAGGTGCTGATGAGTGGCCCCGGATAGTGGCCGATCACTACGTACTTGCTGTTAACAACTTGTTGGGTAACGTACCGCAGGTAATCCGCGAGAAGTTTCTCACCTACGGTAAGACATTTAGGCTAGATAGGTTTGAGACTAGGGTTGACACTACTCGTGTGGATCACAGTGTTGATGTGGCTATCCCTATGCCCAATGTGAACAGTGATGATGTAGCACGACAGCTAGGGTTTATATCCTACGAGCGCACTTATGGTGACACTCTTGCTGTGAGACTGGATGGGACTGATCCCAAGTGGGCAGACCTGTACACCAAGGCAGTAAAGCGTAAAGATGATATCGACGCTCTTGCAGCAGAGAAGGCTACCTTCGTGCAGAATGTACAACGGATCACCGATAGCTACTCTACCCTTGCGCCTGCACTCAAAGCATGGCCCCCCTTATGGGATCTTGTTCCAGAGCATAAGCAACGGAAACACAAAGAGATAGTAGAGCGGAAACGTACTGCTGTGGAAGATGTTGTGGACGGTATGAACCTAGATCAGATGACGGCTACAACAGTCGCATCCAAACTTCGTAGGTAAGGAGAAAGCACAATGCGAATGGACCCAATCGAATCATACGAGGATGCGGCAGCGTTCTTCAGTACTTGCCGTGACTCTTATAAGGGTAAACCTTTACCCGCAAACTGGAGGTTACACAAAGATGACAGCGGATTGCGCCCTGTCTACTGGATAGACACAAGTAGGTTCGGAGCCTCACAGCGTCTATGTAGCATCCACCCCGATAACACGGTTCAATTCCACTACTCAGTGGATCGACTAGTGAGGGCTAGCAATACCATTGTCATGGTTCTTCACAAGGTATTCCCTATAGCTTGTACTCGTAAGCGACAGGGCATTTATGAGGTGGGGCCAGTATGTTGGAACCAATACGACCACTGGAACCAATACTCATGGCCGACATTGGATAAAGACTTTGCGTGTGAGTACTTCCAAGGTCTGACGTTTGACCTAAGGAGTCGGCGGATTACTAATCCACAGCCTGATCTTGCTGATCGCGCTATCCCCGATGTGCGTAAGGCATGGCGCAAAGACTTGACACGGTTCAAGCGTGGCCTCAAGGCGAGGGCCAAGGTCGGTGCATTAACTGGGTACATTGACGAGATCAGAAGTGCAGATCGCACATGGTCTTTCTGGAACTCAGAACTCAGGACCGATGATGACAGCAAAGCACTCACGAACATCGAACTGACAGATGCTCAGGAATATGTTCTAAAATGTATGCGTAACGATAGCTACCCTCCTGATCTACTCCGCGCCTTCGTACGGTGGGCAGGGAAGCACAACGTCTACAGTCGCCACAAGCTGGACGATAAGTCAGTCCTCAAGTATGTGGATCAGATGTTCAACAAGCACAGTCTCGATTTCCGCAAAGCCTACGGTGTATTCAAGGAGGTTGACTGATGGATTTTTGGGTAGTCTATCTTGAGGATGTTGAGATAGGTAAACTCCGCGTTAGTAGTCGGTCACCTTTTTCCTCTCTGTATGAGGCACAGAGATACGCCGATGGTATAGCGGAAGGGCGTAATGCCAAGGTTCTTGTTGAGGCTACACAAGGTGTTGGCTTGGGCCTGATAACCGAACACGCACACGCTACTGGACTACAGATACAAGAGGAACAAGCACAGAAGAAAAGAGTTGCTGCTATTAGAGAGAAGATGGTACAACGTAAGAAAGAACTTGACGTTGTTGTAAAGTAACATTATAAGGGGGGCAGATAGGCACTGGTGACTGGTGGCATCACAACCCGACTCCTAGAAGCTTTCTGTACGATGCCACGTACATAATGCTTCCTCAGGGAAAAAAGACTGGATGAATTAGTTCCCCCCCGCCCTTAGTAGTAGGGACCATTGGGCTAAATTCAGTCAACCACCAGACTTACTTTATACAGGGAAAGACAATGACAGTAATAGTTTGGGATGGCAGTACTCTTGCCACGGATACTGCCGCTAACGATGGTAACTCACAGTGGTATTCCCCTAAGGCTTGGTATCATGTTGTAGAGGAAGGTCCGGTTATCCTTGCTGGTGCTGGACCTTTACACTCTATCCTCGCAATGCGAGAGTGGTTCTTGGATGGTCGTAAACGTGATGCGTTTCCCGTCATTCAGACTACCCACCCCTGCCACTTTATCGTGGTGAATCAGGGTGGGCTATACAGATACGAAGACCACCCCCTCCCAATAGAACACGGGCGTAATCAATGCGCGTTTGGTGAAGGCAAAGACTTTGCCTACGGTGCATTAGCGATGGGCGCAACCTCGCAACAATCTGTAACAATCGCCAATCAATTCTCTACCCATTGTGGCATGAGCGTTGAAGTGTTCGAGATCCCCCCACAATGACTAAAGCTGTGAAACATGATGCAGAGAAACCTCCGTATGATCTGCTTGCTCCCGAATACCTAGAGGCTACGTCTGAGGTATTAGGTTTCGGTGCGAAGAAGTATGGCTCCCGTAACTGGGAGTTAGGTATGGCATGGAGCCGCCCTTTTGCTGCGATGATGCGGCATATGTGGGCATGGTGGAGCGGAGAGAAACATGATCCAGAAACAGGCATGAGCCACTTACACCATGCGTCATGCTGTCTGATGTTCCTGATCGCTTATGAACAACGCAAGATAGGAGAGGATGACCGTCCCAATGGACATCGTAACGATTGATTTTGAAACTTATTACTCTAAGGAGTATTCCCTTTCCAAACTTACCACTGAGGAATACGTCAGGTCAGATGACTTTGAGGTGATAGGTGTGGGTGTTAAGGTGAACGATAACCCTGCCGACTGGTATTCCGGTAATGATGTACGCACGTTCCTAAACTCGTTGGACTACAGTGATAAAGCTATTCTCTGCCACAACACTGTATTCGATGGAGCCATTCTGTCTTGGCATTATGGTATCAAGCCTAAGTTCTGGTTCGATACCATGTCGATGGCGCGGCCCAATCACAATGTGACGGTAGGTGGTAGCCTCAAAAACCTAGCCTTGTACTTCAAGTTAGGCGAGAAGGGTACGGAGGTTCTGGATGCGTTAGGTAAGAGGCGTAAAGACTTTACCCCCACAGAACTACACAAGTACGGGAGCTACTGCGTTAATGATATCGAACTAACGTACAAGCTGTTCCGTAAACTTAAGAAAGATTTTCCTGTTAGTGAATTGCTGGTGATCGACCAGACTATCCGTATGTATACGGAGCCTGTCATAGAATTGGATAGGTTCAAGTTATGCGACCACCTAGAAGCTGAGCAAGAGAGAAAGCAAAAGCTCCTCAACAAGTTGGGGAACGGTGATCCAGAGGCGGCGCGTGCGGTGCTGTCAAGTAATCCTAAGTTCGCTGCATTGCTGGAGAACCTAGGCGCGGTAGTACCAATGAAGGTTAGCCCTCGCACTGGTAAGGATACGTATGCTTTTGCCAAAACAGATCCCGGCCTACTTCAGTTATTAGAGCATGATAACCCTGCAATTCGTGCTGTAACTGAAGCTAGGCTGGGCACCAAGTCAACGATCGAGGAGACACGTACACAACGTCTGATAGATGTTTCCAAACGTGGGCCTCTGCCGATCCTCCTGAATTACTACGGCGCACACACTGGCCGGTTCTCTGGCGGCGACAAACTTAACTTGCAGAACCTACCATCACGCAAAGGTAATGTGATCCGCACTTCTCTCTGCGCTCCTGAGGGTAGTAAGTTGATCGCATGTGATAGCAGTCAGATCGAAGCTCGTATGCTTGCGTATGTTGCTGGGCAACATGATCTGGTGAAGTCATTCCGAGAAGGCCGCGATGTGTATCGTGAGTTCGCGGCTACAGTCTACGGCGTGGGTATTGATGAGGTCACCAAGGAGCAGAGGTTTGTAGGTAAGACCTGTATCCTTGGCCTTGGGTACGGTATGGGACACGTAAAGTTTCGGGACACACTCAAGCTGAGTCAGATGGAGATTGATGAGGCCGAAGCGAAACGGATCGTCAGTCTATATCGGTCTAGGTATCCCTCTATTACACGGCTATGGGATACAGCAGGATCGGCACTCAAATCCATGAGCATAGGACAGAGCGGTACGATAGCGGGGATGTTACCTTTCGGACCCGATGGAATAAAGCTACCAAGTGGATTGTTTATACGCTATAATCATCTACGAGCTACACAGGATGGGTTTGAGTATATCAATGATGCTCGTACCCACCGCAAACTTATCGCCTGTAGGGTTGCGAACACCCCTACGGATGAGCTTCCGTGGACTAAGATATACGGTGGTAAGGTAGTGGAGAACATAATACAGGCGTTAGCCCGTATAGTTATTACAGAGCAGATGACCGAGATTGGTCAACGGCATAAGGTAGTATTTCAAGTGCATGATGAGATCATCGTCACGACCGGTACTGAATCAGCAAAGGCTGTGCAACAAGATATGGAGCGTGTGATGTCGTGTGCTCCGAGCTGGGCGACGAACTTACCAGTAGCTTGCGAGAGTGATATAGGTGACAACTATGGAGACTGTAAGTGACCAAGCTATCGCACTCCTACTCTGCCATTAAGATGTACGACAACTGCCCGAAGCGGTATAATATGCAACGGGTCACCAAGGAAGTTAAGGATATACAAGGCGAAGCCAGCCTGTATGGTGAACGAGTACACAAACAATTAGAAGACCGACTCAACGGTACACAACTCCTCCCCCCTGAGAGTGTAAAGTATGAAGCACTCGTCGAAGCGTTCTCCACTATGGATGGAGAACTTCTTGTAGAACAAGAGCTAACGCTTAATGCTAGCTTAGAGCCTACGGGCTGGTGGTCCGACGATGCGTGGCTACGATCTAAGCTGGATGTTCTCATCCTCAATGGTGAGGATGCTCTGGTAGCAGACTGGAAGACAGGAAAGCGAAGACCTGATTTCTTTCAGCTAGAACTATTTGCGCTACAGACATTCAAGCACCACCCCCAAATCCAACGTGTTAAGTCCGTGTTCGTCTGGCTTAAAGATATGCAGATGGATCACGAAGTCTATACGAGAGATGACTTACCCTCGCTGTGGGATAAGTTACTAAGTAAGATTACGCTTATCGAAAAGTCGCTTGAGCATAACAACTGGCCCGCCAAGCCCAGCGGGCTATGCCCATGGTGTCCCGCAAAAAATGTATGTGAGTTTGCTAATTAACTTGACACTAGTGTAAAGTAGGAGTAACTAATGGGCACGACCCCAGAAGGTAAAGTAAAGAAGAAACTTGATACTATGCTGAAGAGTAAACGTGACGTTTGGTACTTCCCCCCGCAAGCTGGGCCGTTCGGTAGGTCTGGTGTCCCTGACAGGATTGCGTGTGTTGCTGGTCAACTAATCGGGATCGAAGCCAAAGCTGACCGGACAAAGAAACCAACGGCGATGCAACAGCAGTGCATGGATAAGATCGAAGCTGCTGGTGGTAAGTGCTTTCTAGTATACGACGAAGCAACCATCCAAGAAGTAGAGGATTATATTGATGCAATTCGTATGGGTTGATGTGTTTTCTATAACTAAGTGCGAGGGAGGGTGGTTCCTTTCAGCACTCAGTTTCGGACTCAATGATTGGTCAGGACACCTATTACGGTTGTCCTACGACAATGGTGATTGGGAAGTGGATATCTGTTATCTGCCGCGATGGCATAGTGCATCCGGGTTTAGGGAGCCGCACTAATGCTTGTTGTTGAACAGGCGCAGACTATTGCGCTGAAACTTAACAATCCACAACGTGTTCTGGAGTGCCTACCCACTGCGAAGTATGTAAACTTGCGCGGTGTCGATGTGGTACTTACCCCCCACAAACCTGATGAGGTACGTGTCCTGCGTAACCTTGGGATCAAAGCTCCCGCTCCTATCCTCCACTATTACGACTGGTCTGGTAGCTATAAGCCGTATGACCACCAACGTCAGACATCCGCTTTCCTTACCATGAATAAACGTGCGCTGGTTCTGAATGAGATAGGTACTGGTAAGACGCAAAGTGCGCTATGGGCAGCAGATTATCTTATGAAGCAAGGGATCATAAAGAAGTGCCTGATCGTATCTCCTCTCTCCACACTGGAACGTGTATGGGGTGACGCTATATTCAAAGAGTTTACGCATCGCAAATCAGTCACGTTGTATGGCACTGCAAAGCGTCGGCGCAGGTTATTGAAACAAGATGTAGACTTCTACATCGTGAACCATGACGGATTCGGTGTCATATCCAACGATATACATGACATGTTCGACCTCATTATCGTAGATGAGGCAGCGGTCCTACGTAACCCATCGACTAACCGCTTTCGATTATTCCGTAAGTGGCTGGAGCTACACCCCGACATCCGCTTGTGGATGATGACAGGTACGCCAACGCCTAACGAGCCTACTGATGCGTGGGCCTTGGCTAAGTTAGCATCAAGTCCACATGTGCCCGAGCGGTTCACTACGTTCCGCAATCAAGTTATGCAGAAGTTTGGGCAGTACAGTTGGGTACCTAAGCCGGGAGCGCTTGAGATAGTGACACAAGTTCTACAACCTGCGGTACGGTATACACGCGATGAGTGCTTTGATCTACCTGACACGGTGTTTCAGACCCGACAAGTGGAGTTATCCAAGGAGCAGCGTGATCATTACGATAGGATGTTCAAGCACTTTATCACGGACGTTGCGAATGGTGAGCAGATCAGCGCAGCCAATGAAGCGGTTAAAGTACAGAAACTTGTTCAGATAAGTTGTGGTGTGGCGTACGACGACAACGGTGAGGATGTAGAACTAAACTGCAAACCGCGAGTGAACACACTTTGCGAGATCATCGATGAGGTAGGGGGTAAGGTCATCGTCTTCACCCCGCTTACCGGTACTTTACATATGCTGGAGCGTGAGCTGTCTAAGCGTTGGTCGGTTGGTGTGGTTAATGGTGCGGTAAGTTCCAACAAACGCAACCAAATATTCCATGGGTTCCAAGAGGAATCAAACCCGAAGATACTACTTGCCCACCCCGCTACCATGGCACACGGCCTGACGCTAACAGCGGCTTCCACCATCGTGTGGTACGGACCGATCACTAGCAATGAGCAGTATGTACAAGCGAACGGTCGGATAGAGCGTATCGGTAAGAGGCACACAGCTAACGTGGTGCATATTGAAGGCACCAAGTTAGAGCATCGTATGTACAAACGCCTAGAAACCAAACAGAAACTACAAGGGATACTGCTGGACCTGATCCAGCAGGAAATGGAGTAGATATGTCTAACGAACTAACCGTCGATCAGGTGATAGCAACCTACCTAAAAATGCGTAAGAACAAAGAGGCGATAGAGGCCGACACTAAAGAGCGGGTGAAAGCTATAAAAGAAAAGATGGCTAAACTAGAGATGTGGATTCAGACCAAGTCTGATGAGACAGGTGTTAAGTCATTTAAGACTGATGAAGGCACAGCCTTTATGACAACCAGTGATTACGCCAGTGTGGCAGACTGGGACTCTGTTCTAGAATTTGTTCGGCAGAATGAAGCGTGGGACATGCTGACGAGGGGTGTCAACAAGACAGCTATCCGAGGCTACATCGATGAGACTCAGGCTATACCCCCCGGCGTAAACTTTGGCACCAAGGTTGGTGTCAGCGTTCGTTCACCAAGTAAGAGGGCATGATGAATATAGATGATGAAGGACGCCGTAAAGGCGCACAGACTCTCCGCCTTAGGCGCGAGGCTACACCTGATGTTGGGTATAGCAGTCGAAGGGGGAATGAGGAATTTACAAGACGCATCGGTGATCGGCGGTTTGACGATAAGCCTACTAAGACCACTGAACCCGATACTCCGGAACAGCTAGAGCTGTTCGGACCAGAAGTTGACCTAGGTAATAAGGAGAACACCTAACATGACTAGCTTAATACCCACGAACATTGAAGTCCCTGCCCACTTAGCAGGGCGTGTAGGACAGCCTTCGGCACTTGCCGAATCTCTCGGCGGCGGTCTTGGGACCGGAGGTGAGACTTTCCCTCGCATCTCTATCAAGGCGTCCCGCTTTCGTATTGTGGATGGTGGAGCGGAGACTGTACTGGATGACAACACACTAGAAGTTGTTGTCGTAGGTGCGAACCCTCGCCTCTCGAAGGCTTGGTACGCAGACAAGTGGACCCAAGATGCGGAGCCGAAGGCACCGGACTGTTCATCTCTTGACGGGGTATCACCAAGTTTAGAGAGTGAGAGTCCTCAGAACGATCTCTGTGCGACCTGTCCGAAGAACGCTTGGGGTAGCCGCGTTACAGATACTGGCACCAAAGTGAAGGCGTGTTCGGATAAGAAACGCTTGGCGATTGTTGCAGCTACAGATCCCAATGGTCCGGTGTACCTACTTGAGGTGACCGCAGCAGCACTTAAAGGTCTGAACGCATACCAGCGGGAGCTATCTATGCGCGGGATTGCACCGGAGATTGTGAAGACTGCTATCTCTTTCGATACGGGTGCATCATTCCCCAAGCTACAGTTTAAGTTTGGCGGGTTTATTGATGAAGCAACTCAAGGAACTGTGGATGGTCTGTTCGGATCAAATCGGGTGAAGCAGATCACGGGTGAGGTCTCGGCAAATATTCAGATCGCAGCACCCGCACCTGCCCCAGCACCTGCCCCAGCACCTGCCCCAGCACCTGCTCCTACGCCCGTAGCGGCACCCGCACCAGTTGCAGAAGTTGTAGAACCAGTTGCAGAACCTGCGGCACCTACTGCTAGCGCTAGTTTCGGTAAACCTGCGGCACCTGCACCCGAACCAGTAGCGGCACCCGCACCCGTGGCAGAAGAACCAGCACCCGCACCCGTGGCAGACGCTGGAAGTGCTGCGCTTGCCGACGAGATAAGTGCGTTAATGGCAGAGGTGGCAGACGATGACTAAATCCACATTGGACTTTGCACAAGTCGAGGCGCTGCGGGCACACATGTTACTGACCACAGCGCAAATGGCACAGCTCATGGGGGTATCAAGGGTGACATACTCCGGATGGGTAAACGGGAAACCAATACGTAGTAGTAATGATGCTAAGGCGCGAGTCGCGCTCCGTAGATTATTCAAGGTATTGGAAGGGCAAGAATGGCCGAAACCAGAGGTTATAGCCATGCCATCCAAACAGAGGTTCGACCTACTCCTTGAGTTTATAGAACCATCTGAGTAATATGATGGCGGGGGAGCGGTTCGCCGCTCCCCTTAACTACCAAAGCAGGGATCTGATATGAATACGCTGACATTCCTACAGCGTGTTCTTCCACCAGAGGGCTTCTACGCCACTATACTTATTAACGATGGTGCGGCACCTCAACAGGCCTTCTTCGATACGGTGGAAGAACTCGCAACCAGTTGCGAAAGATCAAACCGTCTGGGCAACAACACTTATTACGCACTCTCCTCGTTTGCATCACGCGCAAATCGAAAACAGACCAACGCTCTACTAACCAAGGCATTATTTATCGACATAGATTGTGGTCCTGATAAACCTTTTGCTAACCAGAAGGAAGGACTCGCCGCGCTATTGGACTTCCTCACAAAGTCCAAGATGCCAAAGCCGATGATAGTATCATCCGGTAACGGCCTACACGTATACTGGGTACTGTCTGAAGCTATAGCTCCCGAGCAGTGGCAACCCTTAGCTGATGGATTAAAGAAGTTACATACTAATCTAGGATTTGATGTTGACCCGAAAGTAACTGCCGATCTTGCGCGAGTGCTGCGCCCAGTAGGTACGATAAATCCGCGAGGCGGGAAAGAGGTACGTGTTCTCATGGACGCGGCCGCAACCGACCTACACACGCTTCAAAACTTGTTGTGTAAAGATAATCATTTGGTGTCGGATCCGGGCACCATCACACGCACACCTGAGTCTAGTAGCTTGCTATCATCGTTAGCAGTCCAACATGACTTTCCGCCATCTGTGGGTGATGTAGTCGCACGTAAATGCCAACAGGTTAAGTGGGCAGTAGAGAACCAAGACAAAGTCTCCGAGCCAGTATGGTACGCCCTGATGGGGATCGCTGCATACTGTGAGAATCCAGAGGAGGTTGCGAAGCAGTGGAGTAGCAAACACCCTGACTACTCTGAGATAGAGACAGTTCGCAAAGTTCAGCAGTGGAAAGCCAACACCACGGGACCGACGACCTGTAAGCAGATGGAGTTGGAGAGGCCCAAAGGCTGTAACAAATGCCCGATGCTGGGTAAGATCGGATCGCCAACGCGCCTTGGCTTACAACAAGTTGAGATACCTATAACGGCTGATGCGCCGGACGTCGTTGCGAAGGTCATACCCCTACCTAAACCCTTCAAGCGCAGCCATCGCGGCATCGTTCAGACCATAGATGGGACTGACATAGATATATGTGCGTTCGATCTATACCCAGTGGGGTACGGTAAAGACGAGTCTCTTGGCTACGAGACTGTACGATATAAATGGAAACGTCCACACGTTGGTTGGCAAGACCTTGCGTTTAGACAGGCATACCTTAATGATGACAGCCGTGAGTTCCCGACTGCGATAGCAGACCAAGGGATTGTACTCAATGGCAGAAACCAAGTGAAAGGGTTTCAGTTTATGTTACGTGCTTACATGAATGAGTTACGTTCCATAAAGTCAATGACAAACATCCATGGGACAATGGGATGGAAGGAAGACTTTACTAGGTTCGTAATAGGCGACCGGCTCTACAAACGGGAGCCAGATGGGTCAGTTGTTGTAGAAGATATCTCACTCACATCTGCGACCAGTAAGATGGGGTCTGACCTATACAGTCACGTAGGCACTATAGAGGGCTGGAAGCACGGTGCGCGTCTGTTAGAGACTGCATCTATGCCGTGGCATATGTTCGGCCTCTGTCAGACGTTTGCGGCTCCCCTGTGGGCCTTCACTGGACTCAAAGGATTAACGCTTTCTCTATGTGGTCCGACAGGCGGGGGCAAATCTCTCATTCAGTTATGGCAGCAGAGTGTATGGGGCGACCCAGAGAAGCTACACGTTGCCGCTAAGTTTACGCAGAACGCTTTGTTTAGCAGGTTAGGCGTATACTGTAACCTGCCTATGACTATTGATGAAGCAACCATGATGGAAGATGTTGGTGACTTCTGCTACTGGGTGACGCAAGGCAGGGATAAGGCTAGGCTCAATCGCAGGGCGGAGGAACGCGAAGCGAAGGAGTGGGCGACAACAGTAACCGTATCCACAAACGTTAGCTTCATTGCCAAGATGGCAGCGTCAGGGTTGGAGACAGACGCACAGATGGCGCGTCTATTAGAGATACAGATTCCGCCGCATAAGATGTTTGAGAAAAGTAGTAATGCGGGGCGTACGATCTTTAAGTATCTGATGGCGAATCACGGTGTAATTGGCGATGCTTACATCAAAGCGCTGCTGCGCAAAGGTAAGGCACAGATTATACAACGTGTTGCAGAAGTTACGGATGACTTTCACAACATGTACAACTGTTCATTCGTCGGGGCCGAGCGGTTCTGGGAACAGGATTTGATCCTTGTCCATGTGGGTAGTGAACTTGCGTACGAGGAAGGGCTGATCGACTTCGATTACAGGAAGGGTATCCAGTGGGTAATCGAACAGTTAGATGCTCTCAGGATTACCGTCGAGGATAACAAGACCGATGGCTTCCGCCTTGTCCATGAATACCTAAACGAGATCGCTGCTGACGCACTGACAGTCATGCACACCAAGGACACGCCGCCCACCCTAGACCACCACCGCATACCAAGGGGTGAGGTCAAGGCGCGGTTCGATGTATACCGCAATACAGCACTTGATAAATTTACCCACGGCACAGTGATGCTGGTACGGAAACCATTTAAGCAATGGGTGTCATCGCGGGGTTACGACTACAACACGTTGTGTAAAGAGGTGAAAGCTGAGGGGATCGATGCGACTCCAGCGACAAAGCGATTCGCTATTGGTAAGGACACAGAGCTTCGCCTTGGACAGCAGTACGTGTTCGGCGTCAACCTATGCCACCCGTACATGCACGGGTTCCTAGATACCATACAGCAGAACGCCGAGGGTCTGACTCTAGGGCAACTAACGTTGGTGGACTAGTCCAGCCCGTAGGCTTTAGCCAGAGATGCTGACAACGGTTTGACTGCCTTGGGTAGTGCCCGTAATGATCTCTGGCTTGCAGTGAGGTCGGCCTCTTTAGCGGACTTACGTGCGCCTTGTACAAAGTTTTTAAGTCCAAATGGTGTGCCTCTGTAGTCTCGTTGCAAGCGGCGCACATCTCGTAGTATGGCGCGGCGTCCTTCGGCATCAGCTTTTACATACGCATGACGTAATGATGCGGCTAATTCCTTAGAGTAGTCTGACACTTGCTGGCCCATGCGTACTACATCATATTCAAGAGAGGCTTTACGCGGGTAGAAGCCCGTCATTCTGGCGATGGAGTGGAGGAAGTGGGCATCACGCGCAACTACCTGCCCTCGCTTGTTGATAATGTCACCGCTTGTCATGTATACGATGCCATCAGTGAACGCTTTAACAAACGCAATACCGAAACCTTCACGACCAATGTCGGCTAAAGTCGTCGTGTCATCCCGCAAGCCCACAGTTTCTGCAAGATATTTTGTAGCTAATGACGCTGTGGTTCCCGCGGCAACAATGAACGACGCAGGTGCACCGAGGATACTCTCGAACTCTTTACCTATATTTGACCCTGCTTTGAACATACCAGTGCCGGGGATCAGATCGCCGTGGCCGATCCTAGAAGATACTGTCAGACCCGTAGCAGCATCGATGATTCCGCGTAAGAGGATTGCAGACGATCCGGGTATAATAGAATCGGCAAGCTGTGCAAGTTCGGCCTCGGCACCATCCCAACGTATACCAAATTTCTGTGCGAGGGTATCGATCAAGTCTAGAAGATCGTCGCCAAATGGAAGTCCCTTCAGTCCCGCCGCCAAGAATAATGTCGCTAGAAACACACGCCGTTCCTTAGGTGCTAGGTTCCGCATAAGCTGCACACTAATCACGATGAACTGCTTATACATATAGGTGTACTGTAGGAAGTTCCCCCGCGCCCATGAAGGACGGTTGTATTGGGAGTAGTTACCCTGTGAGGTATTCACTGCTAGGGTGGCTCTCTCATATAACGAATCTTGGTTTACACCGCCACCTTGGGCTTGCATCCGTTTCTTCTCTAGCCTGTAAGATGCAAGGGCCGTAACTCGACGGTTGTATTGCTCAGTCTTAGAGAACAACGCCATCCAAGTCTCCATGCCCTTACCAACCAAGCCGCGTCGGCCAGTACGAGAGAGGTCTAGAAGCGCGTTATGTAGGTTGGGAGTAAGCACTCCCTTTGCGGTTAGGTCACGTAAGAACTTTAGCTCGTCCAGATCAACGCCGTAGCGGTCTAGAACCCTTGGGTCTTTTTCAGCTTGCGCAATAAGTTTGTCCATGGCAGCGGAGGTACCAAAGACATCCTGCTTAAACCCATCTCGCAGTAGGCTAAGATGTGACCCTGCTCTATGGATCTCATACGTTGACGCACCTAGTCCGTGACCACCGCCATACCCCGTCTTTTCATTGTAGGTCGATAGGTATGGGATTGCGTGCGTATAGAGAGAAGTCATGTTGATGATTGCGGGTGCAAGCACACCACCAAGTTGCGCTGCTGCGGTCGCACCTACGACTGGCCGGAAAGCTTTACCGATCTTACCCTCGCCGGACGCATCCACCAGATTGCGTGTGTCACGGTAGTAAGTAACGAGGTTTGTCGCCTGATCGCGGTAACGATTACCTTTGCCTTTACCAGCAATGACCGTGGTATTGAGGGGATTGCCCGGTATGGGTGCGATAACTTTAACGTCACGACCAGAAGACTCCACCATCATACGCTGATACTGATCCATTGCCTTACGGGCGTCGAAGATTAGTGCCTCGTTGTTACTGGCAACGGCTACGCGATAGCTATCCTGAAGTCTACGAAGTTTCTCAAAGTCGCCACCCCAGTTAGTGTCATCACTAAGTATCTCGGCAATCTCGTGCTGGAACCTGTTCTTACCTGCAATGTGCGAACCTGTCTCGATGTGTTCTGCAATAGATCGCATCATGTCCGTATCGAAACCGGGGTTCCCTTGGCGCATAAGGTTACGTCGGGCAACGCTGTGGTGGGAAGATGTTAACCTAACCAACCTGCGGCGATCTTCGGCAGAGAGATTGACTCCAGCACGCATCAGGGTGTTACTTAGATCATCGTAGTTTATGGTCCCACCCAATGGCGGCACACTCGAAGCCTCTTCAAACACAGCCTCTAACCTGCTTACTGCAACTAGTCCGTCAGCATCGATGTTCCCGCGTGCTCCCGGTTCGTTGGTTAGCATACGAGTGCCCGGCTTAATCTCTCCAAGGATGCTGTTTATATCGTCGCGCATAGACTTTGCATCTGTCTCACTGTCTGTACGCATGTACGTCAGCATACCGCGCAGGCTATCATCAAGGCGAACAGGATTACCGTCCATGTCATAGGCAGTGACGCGAACTTGGAATCGTCCACGACGGCGTAGAGGAGCATAAGCTCCCATAATAGTTTGTTTGGCTCGTAACTCAGCGTTTGTGACCTGCGCATCCAACAACACAGTATCCATCAAACTACGAGTAAGGACTTTAAGTTGCCGCTCCGACAGTTTGTTTTTGGTTAGAGCGCTAACTTGTTTGATTAGAGCACGACCTTGCTCACTGGTCTGTAGCTCCTCAATTCCTACGCGATCTTGTTCTGCCACATCCTCAATGTTGCTAAACAGATCCTCCATCTTCCGCGTGCCGTATTGATCATGCATGACACGAATGAGTTGATAAATTGCTGCGTAGCCTTTACCGGTCTCACTCCTATCAGCGGGTGAGTACCCGGCATATAGCTCACCAATATTACGTATAATATTTTCTGACTCCCCATCCAATTTGAAAGTCTTAGATAATTTATCGTAGTGGCGATTGCGTGTATTGATTAGCCCCTGCACCTTATCCACGTAGACATCAACTGCATTTTGATCCACAACATTGCGCATCTCGTTGTAGGCTTTCCAAACACGGTCGCTAATCTCGAAGTCAATCGCCAGCTCTGTCTTATTGGTGGTTTCGATCACCTTGCCTTGATCGTTAAAGACTTTGAAAGCAAAGCCTTGTTTGAATTGCTGCTTGGATACTTTCCCAGCTTTCTGAAGTTCTCTAACTGCATGACGGTTTACTACCGCTGTGCCATCAACAATGTCTACGAGATTTACACGTGTACCTTTCTTTGGCCCATCCTTAATGTCTTCGCTGATAACAATATCTTGCTCGTACAACGGCTTAGAGGTATCGCTAATGGCCTCTAGCTGCTGGGCCTTATACAGTGTTGCCCGCCATAACAAATCGTTGACCTGTGTGCGTTCTGTTTTATCGAGTGCGTTCTGGTTGAATACAGTCCTTGTCTGAATAGCGAAAGCAGTCAAGTCGCGGTACTTTGTTTGTAGGTCACGGATATGCTCGTGCTGTCTGTCGAGTATGTTGAACAGCTTCTGCAAGCCCGGGCTGCGAAGTGCTATGTTATCCAGAGACTGAATGTATTCTACGCCCATACCTAACAAACGCAGCAGGGCTTTACCCTTGGATATGCCCGCAATCTGACGCAGTTCCTCAACAGGACTTCGTACTATATCCGAAATTCGCTCCAGACTATCTCGTTGTGGCCGGATGGCAGCGTACTGCTCAGAAAGCGTGCGTGCTATACTAGCATCCGCAGAGGCTCTACCCTCTACATGACGTCTCTGTAGCTCTTGCATGTTGTCATAGATGCCAGCATAAGACGGGTCACTAACCGCACCCGTACGGAGATACCGTTTGGATTGATGGATAAAGTAACGTGTCAGGTCATCGGTGAAGATATTACGGTTGAACAACTTGTTTATAAACGATTTGATCGCTGCCTTAAGACGCTCAAGTAATTTAGATTCAATAGTACCAGCCGCATCAGCCACCGCTTCTTCAATAGCTTCCAGCTTCTTCATGCCAGAAAACTCTATGCGCTGATCTGCCTCTCTGCGTATAGCCGGATCCTTCTCATAGATCTCCGTCATAATGCTATTAAATTTCTGATCGGACATGATGGTGCGCAGACCTAAGTGCCCAATCGCTTCATGCGCCATAATAAAGCGAGCGTGCTGCCTATCCTTAATGGCTTCTTGGAAGAGTAGAATTTTGTAGCGGATACGTCCGTTTGCGTCTGTCGTTGAGTAAGCATAGCCTGACGCATTGGTAGGTATCGGCTTTTTATCCTTGCGGCTTGCCATTGCTTCTTTATACACAGTGGGGTCAGCAGTTCTTAGGGCTTCAACACTGGTGTATATTTTTACACTGGGCCGTGCCTTCGCGTTGAACTTCTTCAGTGCCTTAATACGCTCCATGCGCAGAACGCCCATAGAGATCGGCTTGGTAATTGGTGCCCCATCGTTAGTGGCGGACCGCCCCTCTACAGGTTTAGCATCAGCGTCACTAATCAATTCCCGGGTACTTGGCTGTGCTCCCTTGGGCGCATCGATTACAAACAACTTACCACCCTCACGGGTTGGCTTCATCTTTAGCATACCCTTAGAATCAACCCAGTTCTTTAGCGGTGCGCCTCTGTACTCTTGGTTTAGGTTGATTTTGTTGTACTGGATTGCATTCTGGATTTGGATTCGTTGGTCGTTGATGGCGTCGAGTCCTGCACCAACACCGGGAATAATACTATTTGCGATTGCGTCGATCTTGTTCATAACCTCACGAGTTGCAAGATCGATATCAACCTGCGCCACTACGTTAAACTCATCGATCTTATCTTGTAGCTGGCTAGGAACCTTGCCAACTTTTTTGTTATGTCTTTGCATTGCCGCCAAGAAGAGATCGACTGTTCCTATCTGAGCAGGATCTGTAACGATAAGTTGAGCGAGAGGCGATCGCGTCAGGGCTACAGTATTGCCTTTATACTCTGTAAGGTAGTCATCCAGATACTGCACAAACGCTTCCGAGAAAGAACTCTTATCCTGCTCACTGGTAACCAGCGACATAGGAGGACTAAAGACCTGCATCGCAGCATCTCTGTCTTTCCCCTTTAGCGCACCTACTTCTTTGCGCACGGCTGAATTTAACATATGAGCAAGGAGGTCGTAGTATGCGTCACGCCGTTGCCCGGGCATCTCTAGAAGACTAAGGCTGTCTACAATCTCACCATACGTCTCAAGTGCAGTTTGATCTGCAAGCGGGCCAGCAAAAATTCCTTCTAGCGCACGATACAGATTGCCGCTGTCCAATGTCTTTTGGTACTCTGCATACGCTTTCTTCCACGCCTCAATAGCGGCGAGGATGTTCTTGTTCTTGCTACCTTTGGCTGCAGTTAGACGGCTCCAGCTTCGACGGTAGCCCGCGTTTATACGTCTACGTGCTGTATTCCACGCTGTAGCAATATCTTTTAGTCCGGGGCTAACCGTTACATCAGCGGGTTGTTGGTCTTCCCGCTCAGTCGGTTGCGCGACAGGTTGTTCAGCGGGCTGACCTTTTTTCTTGTCTTCGGTGTCGGCTTTCGTGGGCTTTTTACGCGCAGCACCACGCTTGAGGGCTGCTGCTCCTGTTCCAGTTGCTTTAGCGCTTGCGGGTTGTTTGCCTCTAGCCAGTTTCGCTGCGCCTGACTTCTTACTCCCGTCTTGACCCGCTTGGGTTTTTTGCGCTTTGCGGACTGCTTGCGCTCCTGCCCTACGTTTTTCTTGTGCGGTGGCTCCAGCTTGTCCTTTTCGGCCTGTTGCTTTTGCAGTGCGGTTAGCGCCTGCCTTACGTTCTTGCGCATTACGTTGCCTCAACCTTTCACCCTGCTCACGAACAACAGGGACAGCAGTTCGTGGCACCGTTTGCCCATCTATAGTCTGAGTTGCTTGCGGAGTGATTTGTTCTAACGGTGCAGTCGCTGCTGCTGCAAAATTAGCTGCTGCTTCAATCGTGCGTAACTCTGACTCGGTTGGATCGGTCTGCGTGATACCAGCCTTACGTAGCTCGCGGGCAAACTTCTTAACAATACCAGCGGGGGTGCGATTTGTTACGTTAGTCAGAACTTCGCCAAGAATCTCACTCCGTCGTTCCTCGGTCTGTTGCAACTGTTGTGTATCAAGTTGTCCTGTTATTGTCTCTAGCTCAGACTCTGCGCGTAGAGCAGCGTCTTGCTCAAGTAGACGCCCTCTACGAAGTAGTTGGTCGGCAGTAAGCCGTCGTGTACCCATCAACTCCTGTAGTTCTTGGTTCTCGACCTCTTGCGCAGATGCAACTGTAAGAGGGAGATCAAGCTGGTTAGGATCGGCAACTGGAGACGGGTCAAGCAGGTTAGCTTCGGGCTGCTCTACATCGATCGGCCCTAGCCTACGCGCTTCTTGTTCCTGTTCGAGAGCAAACAAGTCTGGCTGCTCAAATGCTGCAACGTCACCGCGCTCAGCCGCGGCTAATGCAGCACGCTCGCGGGCTTCAGCCTGTATACGCTGCTCCTCAACAGGGTCCACACCAAGTGGCGATAACAAGCTTAGCTCACCCTGTTCTTGTGAGAAGTCCAGTTCTAGTTGCTCGCCGTCAACAGGACGCCCATCAGGACCGACAGGACGCACATCGGAGAATAACTCACCCTGTACTTGTCCTTCTTGCAAGCCTATAGGAGCGGCACCAAGGTTTTGATCTGGAAATAGTTCAAGCTGTTCCTCTTGTTCGATTGCTAGTGGATCTGCAACTTCTTCTGGGTCAGCAATCTCTTCCGTGGGCGTCGCGGTTGTATCTCTTTGTTCGCCACGAGCGGCAAGGCTAAGTCCCGTAACCGTACCACCAACACCAGCGCCAGCAGCAAATGCGTTGATATAGCGAAGAGACTTTTCTTCATCAGACAAATTAGGATTCTGCGAGGCGGTAATAACTTCTTGTACAAATTCGGTAGTGCCCTCACCAACAGATCCAAGAGCAAGACCTTTACCAAACCGCTTTAAGCGCCCACCCTTGGCACCTTTGAACAGCAGACCCGCACCAATAAGTTCTGGAATTGTCTCTGCTACAGCGTACGGAATACCAAGGGCAAGGGCTGTACCTCTATCCGCAGTGCCGCCTTCAAGCTGCTCACCATATACATCAGAGGCACCAATAGCATAATTAGAGGCCGCAGTGGCAAGCGTAGCACCACCGACCCTACCAAGCAGCGTCTTCTCAGCTTTAGTTAATGCTTGCTTAGCTGCACGTTTCTTAGCCGCAGCGAGCGCGGCACTCTTAAATCCAGCTTTACCCCCTAGACCTGCGACAAGTCCACCTATGGCTGCTGCAGGACCACCAGTGGCACCTCCAATAAGAGCGCCTGCGCCAGCTACAAGTACAGACTCCAAGAGCATTGGACCTTGTTGAGCAAGGTTAGCTACAAACCAGTCAATGATACCACCGGGCTTATCAACCGATATGTCCGTAAAGGCTCGTTGGTAGGGCTGATTCTTACGTAGGTCTTTTAACTGCTGGTCTGCAATCTCTTTGCCTAGCTCTTCCGCTCCAGCAAGTTGCAGTCCATACCCGGCAAGAAGTTGTAGATTGTCCATCCCTATCGCCCAGTTCTTGGACAGCTTTCTCCCGAAAGAAGGATCACGAATGTTGTTTATGTACTCGACATACTTATCAGGCTCGATAGGCCGGAACGAATCCGGCATCTTTTGTTTGGGGCGTTTGAGAGCTTCTCTTGTATCCAGTGCAGACTGGTGATCATCGAAGTCAAACGTCTCACCATTGACATACATCTGCTTAGTAGCGTCGTTATACCCTATCGGGTATGGCGAGAATGTTTTCATCGGTGGCGGAGCAAACGCACTAATGTCTACAGGAGCAGCATCAGACGTATCAAACGCAAACGAAGGATCGTATGTCCCTCTGGAAACCGGAAACATTTCGGCCATGGTTACTTAGATCCGCTTACAGCATTGAATATACTTAGTCCACTTGGGGCAGCGCTAAATGCCCCCCCGCTAACGCGACTTACGTTAAAGCCGATTGTTTGGCCTAACTCAGCCTCGTTCTCTGAGGGGTCTCTGGTTGTAACAGCAAACACGCCAGCAGGACTAGTTAAGTATGTAATACCACTAGAAGAATCAGTCTTAACATCTGGCCCTTCATTGCGCTTTTTCCAAGCATCCCATTGTGCTTGCGTACCGATCTCTGCCAACTTAGCAACAAATTTATTGCGAGCATCTTCTGCTGCAGTGCGGCGAGCGACCTGCGCAGCATTAACAGAGGTGGTAAACCGTTGGGATGCGGCTCTACGGAACATACTTACAACTTCGGAGCGGGACATCCCTTCCTTCTTCCGTTGACCATTAACTTCAATGTCGTATTTACCATCGGAACGTGGGCGGATAATTGTATTTGTGCCAGAGGCTTGGCTCTCAAGGGCCATAAGCATCCGCGGATCACCTCCGTTCTCGAACATATTGATGCCCTTTTGCACCGCAATATTTTCTAGGCTGGTAGCCGCGTTATCGACGGCTACAACGGCCCGATCAAACATAGCACCATCGCCATTTTGTAGCGCAACTTGGGCAGCATACCGAGCGCTTCGTAAAACAGCCTGACCATTATTAAACTCCTCGTTGAACATAGCAGGAGTCCAGTTACTTAGAATCTTAGGTTTAGGAGTCTTCTGATTTGCAGCCTCTTGAGTGGGTGACTTCGTACCATCGGTAAGTACGCCAGCTTTTCGAGCGGGCATTGTTCGCTTACGGCCAACGATGTCAGTCTGAATCTGTTCAGTAGCAGCAGGCTGTGGTTGTGGCTGTGTAGCAGGTTGTGTAGCAGGTTGTGTAGCAGGTTGTGTAGCAGGTTGTGTAGCAGGTTGTGGTTGTGTAGTGGGCTGTGTAGCAGGCTGTGTAGCGGATCCCGACAGAATCTTTTGGAATGCAGTTTGAAACTTGGCAACATATTGTTTAGTAGTTGCATCTAAAGGACGGTTTTCTTTTGCAGCAGTAAAACCTTGGTGCCACGACTGAGCAATCTTAATTGGTATATCATTCTGTGAGATTGCACCGTTTGCAGCTTGCTGCGCCCAGTACTTAGTAAGAGCATCCAGACGCTGGACCGCATACGCATCTTTATCAACATCACTAGTGCTTGCCGCTGGTTGTAGCCCAAACGCTACAAGGTCTGCGTCCTGTTTCCCTGTTGCTGTTGGGTTAGTAACTTGATACATCCCAGACGCAGTACTTTTGGGGTTCTTACCCGTGTTCTTACCACCGCTGCTCTCGATCTCAGCAACCGCTTGTTGTAGCTGTGACTGAGTAAAAGCTAAGGTAGCGGGGGCAGTAGGAGCAAGAGTAGAAGCGGAAGCGCCCGGCGGTTGTAGACCAGCGGTTGGAGAGGGCTTTGTGAATAAATGTTTATGCGAGTCAGGAATACTTGCGTACTGCCCTGCACCCGTCAGCATACTACGCGCTCTAAGAGCGGGGTGTATTCTCGCTAACGCCGGATCAACATTAGCTGGAAGGTTATTCAAAGACTGAACAGCTACAGTTTCTTCCCCAAGAGTATCATCTTGCCCCATATCAGGTGGGTACGCAGAAGAAGCACCTGTTGGAACAGTTGGGAGAATAACGGGTTTTAGTTGGCCTTGAGCTAAAACTCGATTTGGTAATGGGTTACCCATCGTGGTTTGTATGCCCGGCTGATTACCGGCAAGCTGCGGGGCGACAGAACGCGTAATAAACTGGTCACTGCCTTGACCAGCATCGATCTCGGCGGCGATGTTCGGGTCTACAGAAGGGGCAGGAGCCGCGGGCGGAGGAATATTGCGGGTTGTAGGCATATCCGCAGATGCCGGTATACGCGGGTTACGGAGTTGTTGGTTCTTCTTGCGATATTCCTGACCACCGCGCTGTCTCATAGCATCAATCTGGGACATGTATTTATTATAGTCGGTAAGACCCTGCCCAAGTTGCTGTGATGTAAGAGTAAACATACTCATCCGATTGTTCTCTCTTGCTGCCTTTTACGTTCTTCATCAGTTATACCAAATAGCCCTTGAGCGACAAGTGGGCTAACAAGCCCAGCAGCATTTGCACGCTCGGCATTCAAGCGGTTACGAGCGGTAGTTGCTGCGGCAAGGTCAGCGGATGCCATGTCGTAGAGCGATCCTACATTAGCGCCAGTGTTGGCAGCCCGAGATATGGCAGCCATACGTTGTTCTAACCCGCGTCCAAACCCTTGATTAAACGCAGAACCACCGAGCCGCGCTTGGTCGAGAGCCGCTCGACGCTGACCGGCTGTCCGTTGAGCACCTGTCAAGTTACGCAGCCCAGCCCGGCTCGACCGCTCATACCTCCGAGCAGCATCTGCAGCGCTCTCCATACCCAGTTGTACAGGGTTGATGGCTTGCGCCTGTTGCATGTATTGATCACCAAGCTCACGCCTACGCGCTTGTTCGGCTTCCTCCATCTGCATGATACGCGCTCGTTGATCAAGTGCCGCCTGCTCTCCCGGCGTAATCTCAGGCTCAGAAGCAAGAAAATTAGCGGCCTGTTGCGTGAGTAGATCCCCCATACCTTTCTTAACAGGATCGGGCAGTCCTTTTAGACCTGCGATTGGGTCACTAAAGAATCCGCTAACACTGTCTCCAAGGCTAGTAAGCCGGTCACCAAAAGTAGGCGTGGATTGTACACCAGCAAGCTGTGTCCCAAGTTGTGCGTCCATCGTCGGGGGGCGGGGGATGCGGTAATCAGGGCCGTGCAACCTCTGATACCGTTCAAGCATCGAAGGTTTAGTCGGATCGGGGAAGTACGCTGTAGATAAATCATCGCTAGCGCCCGCTCCGATCAGAAAGTCATCACCATAGCCACCGGCAAACTGTACAGGGTCACCTCCACCAAGGCCCGGGTTAACTCTTGGTAGCGGTGTGCCGGTGGGTATTCCTCGAACCGCACCCATGTTAGTATTAGTAGGTAGTGCTAAAGGATCAGGACCGTAAGCGCCCGACAACTGCGAGCCAAGAGATGGCGGCGCACCAGCTCCGCTGGGAACTCCGCCTGTGAATTGTTCCGGACCAGTCATACGAATGGGCATATTTGTAACCCCACCGAGGTCTTGCGCAATCCCACTTATGCCAGACTGAACACCGACCGGTGTAGGCATACCCTGCGCAGCATTAAATGCAGCACTCCCCGGAGCTGGCCCTCCAAAGGGTACAGAGGATTGGATAGTGTTTCCCGTAAAGGGATCTACACCAGACGGAGTATTCATATACCCGCCGATGCCGCCGCCAACGCCACCCGTGAGCGCACCCACTCCAATATTTTGACCGGTAACAGCGGCTGTTGCAGCACCAAGGCCTGCACCTACAAGGGCACCACCAAGCGTAGGACCAAGAGCCGCCGAGATACCTATACTAGTTGCGATCGCAGGAGCTGCCCAAGGAATTGCAACAGCGGCTACGATGCTGACGATAGACCCCAGACCTCCGCCGCCATGTTGCGTTGGCGTGAGCGCCGTAGTAGCGCGGAGGTGTTGCTCAAACGACTTTATCGATGATGGTGGGACAAGGACTGAAGTATGCATATCACATCTCCGCAAGGTCTAAACGCATAGTTGTATAAACAGTATTAAAGCCATAGCGCTGAAGTATACGCTCTATGGCAGGAGAGACAGCCTGTGCTTCAAGCTGACTGGCACCACTCATAAATGCCCAACTGCAAACGTGTTTCCAAAACTTACTTTTTAATAAGTCCATCTGCCGTCCACCGATGGCAATTACGCTAATACAATGTAGGCGAGGATAAGACTTACCCTCGAGTATCAAAACAAACGCAACTTCCGACGCGCCATCCCTATCGCACTTTGCAATGATTGCCGCCGTACGCCCATCTTTTACAGAGTCATATAGATCCTGCAGTATTACTTCCCCGTTCATCTTTGCTACGCACGGCTCTAGCCAGTAAGCCATTTGCGGCCAGTACTGGTCTAGCTGTTCGTGCGTAGTGATGAGTAGAGGCTCAAACTCCTCAATGCTCGGAGACGCAGTTTCGATCAACTTAAGCTTTGGTTGGGCGGCCATCTAGGTCGTATCCTTTGTTAAGTTTATCAAAGAAGTCAGTTCCTTTTGCCATGACTGCGCCTTTATGCACAACCATCTCACCATCGTGCGCGTTGATTGCTACACTACCATCGGCGTTACGGCTCTGAGGAACTTTACCCCCCATGGCCATGGTAGCTTGCGGTGGCTGTCCCTGCGACTGCGGCATACCTTGGTTACCAAAGGCTTCTTGTGCTGCTTGGGCGGCCAACAAGAGGACAAACACTAATCCTTGGTCGTACTCCATGGGCAGCTCTTGCTCTGCTGCTAACCCTTGCTCAATAGCAAACCTACGAATCTGAGGGTATAGTTGCGGGTCTTGCGCCGCTGCCATAGCCAACTGAACAGCCATGTTAAGTTCTTGAGCTGTTAGTTCGCCAGATTGTACAGCTTGCATTACAGCCTGTTTGATTTGCATAACCTGCTGCGGGTGCTCGCGGATCATGCGCTGCACTTCCATCTGCATTTGCGGTAATGGAATCGGCGCAGTTTGTCCACCGGGTGCAAGTCCTGCAGTACGCGGGTCTCCACCGGGTGCAACCATACCGCCCATTTGGTAGTCAGGACGATCCTTCTCGACCTTTCCACCGTACATATATGAAGGGTTCATTTGGTACTCCATTGAGGGGGGTTCTTCGGGTAGACCTTGACC
>Ga0208919_1000322_pt1 | contig 34831 bp, 52 predicted proteins | sample 4_EtaG_FD_184076 | JGI IMG/M metagenome (GOLD analysis project Ga0208919, IMG submission 184076) | Marine viral communities from the Subarctic Pacific Ocean - 4_ETSP_OMZ_AT15127 metaG (SPAdes) (version 3) | ecosystem: Environmental > Aquatic > Marine > Oceanic | place: Pacific Ocean | collected...
CACTTGGATGACATCCAAGACGCGATGCAATGGGCGCAGATTAGCACAAGCCTGGGTCCAGTGGCGCAAAGCACCGTGAAAGCGGATGCGGTTGCTGACTATGTTGCCGACAAGCTGGGCGTGCCGACAAGTCTGCGGACCAGTGACGAAGAACGGCAAGAAGTGGAACAACAAATGATGCAGATGATGCAGCAAGCCCCAGCGGGACAAGCCCCGCCAGAGCAAGCTGCGCCGGAACAACCTGTTTAAACAAGGAGATTGGTATGCCCCGCGTTGGTGGAAAGAAGTTTAGTTATGGCAAAAAAGGCATGGCGGCTGCGAAGAAAGCCAGCGCCAAGTCAGGCAAGCCAATGAAAATGGCGAAGCCGCGCAAAGGCAAGAAATAGTGGCTAGGCCAGCTAAAGGAAAAGCGCGTGTCAAAGTTACAAGCAGCGGCAAGCGTGTTTCCTACGGTCAAGCTGGCAAGGCTAAAGGTGGCGGCCCGCGTGTTCGTCCCGGCACATCAAAGGGTAATGCCTACTGCGCCCGTAGTGCAGGGCAGATGAAGAAACATCCATCCGCAGCCAAGAACCCAAATAGTCCGCTACGTTTATCGCGCAAGCGATGGAAGTGCAGCGGTAAAACATCAAGGAAATAGCTATGGCGAAGCCCGGTTTATATTCCAACATTCACAAAAAGCGGGCCAGAATTAAGGCCGGTTCTGGTGAGCGCATGAGAAAACCCGGCAGTAAAGGAGCGCCAACTGCAAAGGCGTTTAAACGTTCCGCCAAAACTGCAAAGAAAAAGTAATGGCAGAAATTATCGACATCAATACGGATGGATGGGAAGGCGTCAACGCGCAAAGCCCGCTGCCAGAGGAAGAAGGCGAAGGGTTCCAGGCAGAGCTTGACCGGTCCATTGCCCGCATTATGGAAAGTGATGATGGACGCATAATGATCGATTGGTTGTGCGGGGCATTCTTGCACCAACCAACATGGGCACCGGGGTACTCCACAGACTTTGGATTTTTCCGCGAAGGCCAAAACACACTAATTCGTGAAATTTTGTTAAGAAGCGAGAGAGCAAAGAATGGCTGAAGAAAACGTTGAGGCAACCGAAACTGCGGAAGCAGCACCAGAGCCAGAAGCGGGCTTGTTAGACAACGTTGAAGCACCTAATCCCGATGCCGTCGAGGCGGCAGAAGACGATGAGATAGATCACCGCGAACCGGGCGGTGATGGAGAAAAGCCGGAATGGTTGCCGGATAGATTTTGGAACGGGGATAGCGGCGAAGCTGATTATGAGGGATTGGCGAAAAGCCAGAACGAACTTTACAAGATGATGCGAAACGGAAAGCATCAGGTGCCGGAAGGCGGCGAGTATGATCTACGTTTTGTTAATGAGAGAATTGCAGATGACGACGAACTTCTGGGTAAGTTCAAAGAAGTCGCTTCTGACAGAGGGTTGTCGCAAGACGATTTTGAAAAAATTGTCGGGCTGGTTATGGAAACGATGCCGGAAGATGTGGGAGAACCGGAACAAAAGTTTGACCGCGAAGCAGAGTTTGCAAAGCTAGGCCCGAATGGCGAGAACATCGTTAACGGTGTAGTTAAGTGGGCAGAGGGGCTTGTAAACAACGGAGCTTGGACCGCAGAGGATTTCGACGAGTTTAAGTTTATGGGCGGCACGGCTTCCGGCATTCGTGCGCTAAACAGGTTGCGCCAATACTACGGCGAGAAAACTATTCCCGTTGATGCAACGCCTGATTCAGAAGCAATGCCAACAGAGGAAGAATTGCAAGCCATGGTTTCTGATCCGCAATATAACAAAGACCCATCGTTCCGCCGTAAGGTCGCAGACCAGTTTGTCAGGAAATACGGCTCAGACCCTAACAGCCCGCAGATTATGTAATTACCTCCCTAAACGTTAACCTCCTAGACTTCCCCCGCTACGGCGGGGGTTTTTTTGTCTATAAGCTAAATGATGTGTTAAGAAACTTGACAGATAACATAATATGCGAATATACACGAAATGACCCTACCCTCTTTTGAGGTCGGTCTGTTCCGGGCGGAAGCCTAGGCACAGCCGGACCAGCCGGTCCCTACCCTGATGCCGATAGTTTTTCATCAATGTAAGGGACCAGTAAAATGGCAACTTCTCTATCCACCAACTTTACAAAGCTTTTTGAAGCTGAAGTAAAGCAAGCCTATCAAGGCGAGAGGAAGCTGGCTGGAACTACGCGCACGCGAACGGGTGTTGTAGGGTCCACTGTCCAATTTCCTAAGATGGCTAAAGCACAAGCGCAACTGCATGTGCCGCAGTCAGAAGTCACCGCGCTAAATGTCACTCACAGCAACGTAACCGCGACTCTCAGCGATTACGCCGCACCTGAGTACACCAGCATATTCGACCAGCAAAAGGTCAACTATGACGAGCGCCGTGAACTTGTTGAAACTCTCGGCAAGGCCATAGGACGCCGCGCTGACCAGATCATTCTCGACGCTTTGGCGAACTCAAGCTCATCGCTGACGGTTGCCAATTCAATCGGCGGATCGAACACCAACATCAACGTTGCGAAGGTGTTGGAAGCTGCCCGGTTGTTAAACGCCAAGAATGTTCCGGCAACGGATCGTTACATGGCAATTTCGGCGGACGGCCTTTCGGCCCTTCTGGCGGAAGAAAAAGCCGCATCGCAAGACTACGTTCTCCACAAAGCCATGACTGATGGAAAGATCGATAACTTTCTCGGTTTCTCCATGTTGATGATTGGCGATATGGACGAGGGTGGACTTGCCATCGATGGCTCTAGTGACCGCACATGCTTTGCTTGGCACAAAGATAGTGTCGGCTATGCAGAAGGGATTTCGATGAAAACCGAAATCAACTATGTGCCAGAGCGGGTCAGCTACTTAACCAACGTAATTCTTTCTGCCGGGGCTACTGCCGTGGATGCAGAGGGAATCGTGATTATTACGTCCCGCGAGTAAGGAGAAAAACTCATGGCTTATAGTGCAAATGGTCTTAACCTGATTGGCGGCGGCGGCAAAGCCGGTGCGGCCCCCCAGGTTTGGACCTACACCTCGGCTGATGCCATCGCCACGGTCAACACGGCAGCGTATTTTAACAATGCGTCTGACTTGTTGAAAGTGCGCGACATCATGTTCATTGTCGATAGCAATACGCCAACCCTGCACATCGTTAGCGTTCTTTCCAACGCTAGTGGCGTGGTTGACATCAGTGACGGCACCGCCGTTGCAGAAACCGACAGCGACTAATCGAGCGGGGGGCTAACGCCCCCCTCTCCCCTTTCTGCCGTTGGGAGCTTAATGTGGCAACGAATGACACAGACGTAACGATTTGTTCGCACGCGCTCCAACTGCTTGGTGAAAACACAATCTCATCGTTCTCAGATGGGACGGTCCAAGCAAACGTTTGTTCAGAACTTTATCCAGATACCCGTGACATGGTGTTGACCATGTACCCCTGGAGTTTCTCGCTTGTTAAGGTGGACCTCCAACAATCTTCCACAGCGCCAATCAATGAGTGGACGTATAGTTACCCAATGCCTTCCGACTCATTGGCAAGCATTCCACGCGCTGTATTTAGTTCAAGCGCCGTGGGAGCCGCGCCGATAACCGGTGGATGGGAAGTCTACGAGCGCAACATTTTTACAGACCAATCCACCATTACCATTGATTACCAGAAGCGGCCTCTTGAAGAAGAAATGCCGTCATATTTTGTGCAACTGCTAAAATATGTTGTTGCAATGCACATTGCCTATCCTGTCACAGACCAGCTAGACAAAGCCCAGCATTGGGAGCGTATTTCTTTCGGCAACCCAGCGGAAGGCGGGCGCGGCGGTTACTTTAGACAAGCTGCGGCAACGGATGGCATGGGCGCTGGTACCACCTTTATCGGTGATTATCCTCTTGTAGACACACGACTGTCATTGAGTTAACCATGGGCCGGTTTGTAAAAGTTCAAACCAATTTTGCAGTCGGTGAAATAAACCCGGAGCTACGCGGGCGTATTGATCTGCAACAATATGAAAGTGCGCTGGAGCGTGCGCGGAATGTAATCTGCAAGCCGCAGGGCAGTGTCGAGCGTCGGCCTGGGCTGAAATACATTTACACCATACCTGACGCGGCTTCACCGTCTGATGGTGTGCGCCTCGCGCCGTTTACATTCAGCACCACACAAACGTATATGCTGGTCTTTTCCGGCACGCGGATGATGGTGTTTAAACAGGGCGTGCAAGTCGCCAATATAAACGGCACCGGCAACGACTATCTTGATGTGTCGTCTAGCGTGAGCGGCGTTACCGATGGCGTTACGTCTGCCCGCCTAACCAATCTATGGTACACGCAAAGTGCGGACACGCTGTTGTTGTTTGAGGAAACAATGACGCCGCTGAAAATTCAACGGGGAGCAACGGATGCAACGTGGACTGTTGCAGACATTGCTTTTGATAATGTGCCTTATTACGCGTTCACCCTTACTGCGACAAGCCCCGGTGTTACGCTAACGCCTTCCGCTGTTACAGGTGAGATCACGTTGACCGCAAGTGCGGCAGCGTTCCATGACGGCAGATCAGACACGGCCCAGGCTGGTGGAAGTGACACGATCACGCTCGACAGTGGGGCGTCTAGTACCAACGACATTTTCAACGGCTCTATAATTAGGACGACAGGCGGCACAGGATCAGGCCAAACGCGTGTTATTTCCGATTATGACGGCAGTTCAAAAGTTGCCACTGTATCCGTTGCCTGGACAACGCAACCAGCCAGTGACACGACATTCACGATTGAGTCCCTTGTAAACCAATACGTTGAGTCGAACGATAACTTTGGCAGGGCTAAGATTACAGGAATAACGAGTAGCACTGTAGTCAAAGCAACCACCGTTGTCGGGTTTTTTAACACTGATGCAATCGCGTCTGGCGCGTGGACCCTAGAAGCGGGCTATGAAGATGCGTGGTCTAGCACCAGAGGGTGGCCGCGCTGCGCTGTATTCCACGAAGGCCGTTTGATTGTTGGTGGTTCGCAATCGTTGCCGTCTACCGTGTGGGGTAGCCGCGTTGGTGACTACTTTGATTACGATGAAGGCCGCGCTCTTGATGACGAAGGCATGAGTGCAACCATCGACACGAACCAAGTCAACGCTATCGTTGGTGTGTTTTCCGGGCGTGACCTTCAGATATTCACAACCGGCACAGAGTTCATATGCCCGCAAAACGATGGCTCACCGTTGACACCAACCTCGTTCATCTTCAAGCCCATGACAACGCGGGGATCGAAAGGCGGCACTCAACCGGTCAGTACAGAAGGCGGCACGCTGTACTTACAGCGCGGCGGCAAAGCTATTCGTGAGTTTTTGTTTAGCGATGTCGAGGGCAGCTATGTGTCCAATGACATTAGTTTGTTGTCCAGCCACCTTTTGCAGACTCCCACCCGTATGACTATGCGGCGTGGCACGAATGTTGATGAAGGCGATTTGATGTTCGTCACCAATAGCGGTGATGGGTCTATTGCCGTGTTTTCAATTTTGCGTTCGCAGAATGTCGTAGCGCCAAGTCTGTTCACAACGGATGGATTGTTCAAGGATTGCCAAGTTGAGGATGCGGATGCGCCGGTCATCTATTCCATAGTCAACCGCACCCTAGCAAACGAAAGCACTTGCACCATCGTGGTTTCCGATTACGCCAACATTGCTGTTGGTTCTACTATTATCTTGAAGACTTCTTCCGGTACGTCGGTGACATTTACCAGCGCCGGATCAGCGGGCACCAGCCAATGGCAAAGTACGACGAGCAATAACCAGACCGCTACTAATTTAGCCGCTGCGATTAACGGCCATGCGTCCTTTTCGGCGAGTGCGTCAACGGCGACGGTTACAGTGACCCGTGCGGCAATCGGCAGAGAGAACCTGACGGTTACGTCTTCCGATACAACACGCCTGACGGCAACGGATTTTACCAATACGCAAGTGTACTATTTGGAGTCATTCAGCGCTGATCACACTACGGATTGCTCTATCCAATACACGGCAACAGCGGGCAATCTACCGGCCTCCACCACTGTGGGGTCACTGAACTTCCTTGAAGACTACACAGTCAAGGTCATTGCTGATGACAATATCTTGTCTGACGTAACAGTTGCGTCGAACCAAGCAGTAGTGGACCGGGTTGCGACAACGTATATGGAGATTGGGTTAGAGTACCCAAGCTTCACTGACACGCTGGCTGGTGATGCTACGAAGACAACGCCGTTAATCCGCACGATGCCAGTGGAAACGCGTCTGCCCAGCGGGCCGATTACCGGCAATAAAAAGCGTATCGTTAAGGCCAACCTCATTTTGGACAACACGCAAAACTGCACGGTCAACGGATCAGACATTCCGTTTCGGCAGCTTGGCGCGTCATTCTTGGATCAAGGCATTGATAAGTTCACGGGCACCAAGTCTATCGGGCCATTCCTTGGATATGATTTGAAAGGGCAAATCGAAGTGACGCAATCGCAACCCATGTTTCTGACGCTGTTAAATCTCGACTACCGCGTCAGTGTGGCGACAGACTGATGAGTGGTATTGGACTCGCATTATCGGCTGCATCAGCGTTCATGCAGTTTCGCGCTGGGCAAGCCCAGGCTGCGAACTTTAAAAGTCAGGCGCAAGGCTTGGAAGTCCAAGCTGAATTTACGCGCTTTAAGGGCAAACAGGAATCGCTGAAGCATAAGAAAACCTCAGTCGATCAGCTTGAGTTGATTTTGAACAATTCGGCTACATTGAACGCGGTAGGCGCTGCGGGGAATATGAATATTTTTACAGGCAATGTAGACGGGCTGAAACGGCGGGGGCTGGATGTGGGCGGAACAAATTTCGCCATGGCAGCGGGCAATGAATTGATTACACGCTTGACCGGAGAAGCTCAAGCCAACATGCAACTGTACCAAGCGGCTAATCTACGAAGGGCTGCAGGGCACGCACGAACAAGCGGCATCATGGGGGCGATGCTCACGTTAGCAGCGGGTTCGTATATGTCCTATGCAACATCAATCCCAAGTACGGCTGGTACAGTGCCGACTACCGGCGCGGGCGCATTTGGCGGTAGCGGGGCGTTCCCGACTTCTGCCGTGCCTATGAATCAAGCTGTAACCGGCGCGGCTGGGATTTCGCCATCAATGTCACCATTGTATTACGGGCAGCGTGTCGGCCCAGGCATGTTAGGGGTTTAAATGGCTAGGCCCGCACTCCCTCGCGCATCATTTCTTACCAGCGGTGTAACTCCGGCGTCTGGTGGCGGCGTTACTGTGCCATTGAGCAACCCAGCGCTGGAAATGGAAGCCCGCAGTTACAACAGTCTGGCGCAACGTTTAAACGCGTTTAGTCAACAGGCGTTTGGAGTCGCAGAGCAAAGAGCAAAGACGGCGGGTGAAGTGTATGGGATTGAAAACGCGCCGACATTAGAGCAAGTGGAGTCAGCAAAACAACTAGGCCAGCCCGTAGAAGTGCCGGGCGATGTCAGTTCCGGGCGCGTGTTCGATCAAGCGGCATATGCCGGTTCGATGGCTGTAGTGGAATCGCGTTATGCGACGGCAGCGCAGAAAGCGATGACTGACATATTTGTCGCAGCGGACGCAGACGCAACGATTACGCCGCAAGAAGTCCAAGTGCAGATGCAAGCCGCTGTTACGGAATACACCAAGTCGCTGGGCATGGTCGATGCAGCCAGTGCGGCAAAGCTGACAAACAAGCTAGGCATCATGGCAAATAGCAAGTATGTCGAGTTCAGCCGCAGCTATGCCAACCGTATGCAAAAACAGATGGTCGATGGTGCGCTTGTTGCGGCTGATGACTATTTGGAAAACGTGTTGCCGTCTAGAATCACTGGGTACAACGCAAAGACGGCAAAGGTGTCGCTTGACACTTCCATACTTGGAGATCGCGCTAACTTGGACGCCTCGTTAGAAACGCAAGGCGTTGGCGCTATCCAGCGTGATAAGATTTTAGATCGGTATGACAAGGCGGTCATCGATAACAAAATCAACGCAATCGTTCGTTTGTCTGATGACGCGACAGGGACAGACCCGCAAGCCGATGTGATGGAGATGATCAAGCGGCTAAAGAAGGGCAATCTGGCGGATCGAAGCAGACAGGAAATCTTTGACTCGCTGACGCCAGAGCAAAAACGCAAATCTTTGGGGGATTTGTTTAGCGCCGGTACAGCTATGAAAAAGCAGTTAGGCGATGATGATGATGCTAATAAGGCAGCGCAGATAGGACTCTACAATAAGTTTCAGAATGAGGTGTGGGGTAAAGACCCAAATTATGAAGATTTAAAGAAACGTATTCTTGCCAGCACGCTCTTACCGAAAGGCGATTATGGCAAAGACTCGTTGTTATCGCGTATCAACCAAATGGAAAACGCCAAGAAGACAGACGCCGGATCAACCGGCCCAACCGCAATGCAAATATCGGAGTTTAGAGAATTTACGGACAGAATTTACTTGCCATCGAATAATCCAAACCGCCTGACGGCAGAAAAAATAGCGCGTTTAAAAATTACAATTTTGCCTGTGGCGGGCAATAACGGAGTAAACCTTACAATTCTTAGGAATTTAGCCAAAGAAGATCAAACCGCAGATGGAAAAGCGTTGAAGGATTTAAAACAAGTATTGTTACGGCAAGTTAAAGCCGCTGTTGGGTTGAGAGAGTATGGCGATAAAAATCAGGCGGCGGATATGCTATATGCGGATGCCGTGGCTGATCTTGAAAGGCTTGTCCAGAGCGAAATTGAACTTGGGAATATGGATAAATTGCTTGAAGACCCGCTGTTTAAAAACGGTAGTGAAAGACAAAGAGCGTTTATTTCTTATTACAAAGGCCAGACCATAGGGTTACAGGAAAGATTGAAAAAAATTGGTGAAAAACTAGAGGGTTCTCCACCTGTGGCTCCCAACAATGTGCCGTTTAGAGAGTTTGAAATAAATATAAAACTCTACCGGGGCAAATATAAGAAGTTGGCTAAATACCTCAGTGGGCCAAATGTTCTGGATAGGAAAGTTTCAGAACAACAGGCAAAAGAATTTTATGAAGCGGTATATGGGCCATGAGTGAAATACGCACACAAGAGGAAGGCGCGTTCGACATTCCGCCGCACATAAGCATGGAGGTTCAACAGCTTCAAGCGGGCGGTGCGACAGAGGAACACATCAAGCGGTTTATTCGTGACAATCCGCCGATGGATGAACCGGAGTCAGAGTCGCCACAACCGGCTGAAGCCGCCGATGCACCGCAACCCACAGCGGAGTCGCAAACTACAGCGGAGCCGGAAGAACCCGGCACCGGTATGGAATTGTTGCGTGGGCTGGCGGAAGGCACGGAACGGGCCATTGATGCCGCCGGGCGCTTAGTGCCGTTGCCCAGCATGGAAATCAATGAACAACCTGTAGAAAACCTTACCGATTTTATGGACGCCACTGTTGGCGACATAGGCACAGAGTATGAATTGCCGACAACGACAACCGGCAAAGTTACATCTGGCATAACGCAAACTATGTGGGGCGCGGTCCCTGCAATGAAGTTAGTTAAAAGGTTGGGCGCTACCAACGTGTTTATTCAAACCGTAATAGGTGGTGCAGTTGGTGACTTCGTAGTCGGTGACGAACAGCTTGCAAAAGGAATGCTTAAACTTATCGATGCGTTGCCATCCGGTTACGGTGGTGACACAGCCGATAAGATCGTGAACGTAATAGATGAGTGGGCGACTGACCCAGAAAATGGCGGGTATGACGATCTGAAAGCGCGGACGGTTACTGCACTTGGGGGCATCCCACTTTCTGCCGCAGCCGACAGACTGTTGAAGGTTGCTGGCATTGCTTTTGAGTCCGGCAAGGAATCATTAAAAGCCTTTAGAGATACTCTATCCACTCGCTTGCGAGGCACAGAAGCGCCCGCAATGGTGCGGAATGCAGACGAACAATCCCTGATGGATGCACATAGCGTTATTGGTGCCCGCGTTTCTAGGGACGGTGAAGCGCGTAAGGGCACGCCGGTATTCTCAGAGTTGTATCGGTTGTTTGTAGACCGTTTTAATCCTATCAAAAAGTTGCAAGATGAGCTTACCGCTGGGCGTGAATTACCTATCAACATGCGTCCTTACGAGCAAACCCGGTTGCAAGTTTCCGCAATGAACAAAGCGAACTTGTTCCTTGAACATGAGGCTCGCAATTTCCTCACAGGCGAAGTTGTCGGCCCAGGTCTAAAAAAGATTATGGAGCCGCTCGCTGGTGACGGGCAAGGGCTGCGAGAGTTCAGTAATTATGCCGTTGCCAAGCGTGCGTTGGAGTTAATGAATCGGCCTAAGCCTATCAAGACCGGGTTTGAAGCAGATCGGGCCGCGCTGGAAAAGGTTGTCAGGGAAACCGGCGAGAGGTTTGAGCCGATTTTCCGGGGTGTTGTTGAGTATCAGAACAATATTCTTAAATATTTACAAGACTCAGGCGTTGTTAGCAAAACGATGGTTAAGGCTATTAAAGCGGCTAACGAGGACTATGTGCCGTTTTTCCGTTTGATGGATCAAGATAGTCCCGGCGGGCTTGCAAAGAAAGTTTATGTGCCATTTAGAGAAATAAAAGGGTCAGAACGGCAGATTATTGATCCACTAGAAAGCATTATCAAAAACACTTATGCGTTTATTCAAATAGCAGAGCGCAACCAAGTTATAAAATCCCTGCACGATCTAGCCAAGTCCAGCCCGCGAGGCGCGGAGCTTGTCAAGGTATTGCCGATTAAATCAAAGCCCATAAAGATCAAAGGTGAAGAATTAGAAACCGCCATTAAGAAGGCTGATCCCGAAAGTGATTTGTTGGATGTGCTAAGACAATATTCTGGAGAAGCGGGGGGCAAGTTTTTACCCGATGAGGTAAGTATATTTCGCGTGATGTCTGCGCCAGAGCGTTCAAATCAAGTATCGTATATGGCGAACGGCAAGCGTGTAACGCTTGAGGTTGACGAGGATGTTGCAGTTGCGTTGAAGGATATGGACAAAGACTCCGTTAGTCTGTTGACCAAGATATTCTCTGTCCCGGCTAAAACGCTGCGGGCTGGCGCTGTTCTTGATCCAGAATTTTTTGTCCGAAATGCCATGCGCGATAATGTGACGGCAGCGGTCTACAGCGCTAACGGGTTTAAACCGTTTCTCACTGATTTCGCTAGTGGGTTTGTTTCGCTGGCAAAGAAAGACAAGCATTACAAAGATTGGCTTAACGGTGGTGGCGCACAGGCAACGTTAGTATCCATGGACCGCCAATATCTGCGCGAGAATTTACAAAAGCTGATGGACAGTGCGGATATGTACACGACAGTTAAGAATGTCGTTAGATCGCCACTGGAGATTTTACGCGCCGCGACAGAGTTTGCAGAAAACGCTACCCGTATAGGCGAGTTTAAACGCGCTATGAAAGACGGGCCACAGACCAAAGAGGCTATGCAAGAAGCCGCGTTCCAATCACGCGAGATTACTCTGGACTTTGCCCGCCGTGGCGCAGCAACAAAAGGCATGAATATGTTAGCGGCATTCTTGAACGCAAGGGTGCAGGGTTATGACCGCATGGTACGGGCTATGGTCAACAATCCTGTGCGGACAAACTCGCGTGCCGCGATGTTCATCACAACGCCATCAATCCTTTTGTGGATGCACAACAATTCCACAGAGGAGCGCAGAGAGCTATATCGCGCTGTGCCGGAATGGCAGAAGAATTTGTTTTGGGTTGTCATCAACGAAGATGGTGAACATACCCGCATCCCCAAACCGTTCGAGCTTGGCGTGTTGTATGGCAGTGTTCCAGAGCGGTTACTGGACGCGTGGGCGGGCAACCGTAAGATTGAGGACTTACCGCATGACCTTGTCAAAGCGGTAGGCTTAGACCCTTCCTCGTTGGCGAGTAGTATTATGCCAACGTTCGCGCAGCCGGGTCTGGAGCAAGCAACAAATTGGTCTTTCTTCAGAAACCGTCCTTTAGAGCCGGGCAGTCTGTCAGACCCACGAACAGCACCACGGGCGCAAGATAGGTACACGCTTTACACATCTGAAACAGCGAAAAAGATTAGTGACCTGTTTGGTGGTGCCGGTATTCCTGTGTTGGAGAACATGAGTCCCATTGAGGTGGAGAACTATATCGGGCAATGGACGGGTGGTTTAGGCCGGAAATTTATTGAGCTAATTGTTGAACCAACTGGTAAGGCGCTGGGCGTACTGCCAGAGCAAAACTTGCCCGCAAAAACACTTGCCGACATCCCATTTGTCAAAGGGTTTGTCATTCGTCACCCAGATCGTAACAACCAGCAAGCTATCGACTTCTACCGTCGCAGTGATGAGGCGATGGAGTGGGTGAACAGTTATAAGAAGCGTGAGCGTGAAGGAGATTTAGACAGAATTAAAGAGCTTATGAATGCAGAAGGCGGCAAAGCAAAGGTGTTCGCAACCATCGAAGATGATATTCGTGAAGTCCGTGAGAATATGGCTGAAATGAGCGCCACGATTGGGGAGATTTACAAACACCCGACCATGGATAAGACAGAGAAACGGGTCAACATAGATAACGTTCTTATCATGATGCACCGATACGCTATTATGGGTAATGAAATGCTCGACAAGGCAGAGAAAGCACGCAAAGCCTGGGAAAGCACAGTGGGCAAATAATTTTTTGATGAAGGTGTAACAACGCTAAAGTTGTGATATAGGATTGAGCCATGGCAATTACAGTAGAAGCAGTTCACAGAAAAGTGCAGTACACCTCGACGGGTAGCTTGGGGCCGTACAGCTTTTCCTTCAAAGTGTTAGCGGCGACTGACATCAAAGTTTCCGTTGATGACACTTTGAAGACGGTTACGACACACTACACCACATCGTACAGCGCTGACGGCACCGGCAGCGTTACGTTCACCAGCGGCAATGCACCGGCTTCCGATACTCTGGTGACAATCGAATCAGATCAAGCCATCGCCAGAACGACTGACTATTCGACGGGCGGCGACTTTACAGCGGCATCGATCAATGACGCGCTGGATCGGCTCACGATCAATGACCAACAGATCGAAACGGAATTGTCCCGAAATATTCAATTAGCATCGACCACCAAGCGAACGACATCAGGCACCGGCACATCTGGACCGCTGGTTTTCCCATATGATGCGACAGTCAGTAACAACGCGAGCAAGCTGATTGCGTTTGATTCCAATGGTACAGCGTTGGAAACCACAACCGGCAGGGTAAGCAGCGTTACCGTTTCAGCGGTGGCAACTGGCGGCACTCCTACTGCAAGTTTTACGCCATCTACAGGTGCCCTTGCCCTGGGGATCGTCACTGGTGCGACAGGAGCGCAAGGTCCGGCGGGCACCGGCGATATGTCGGACTTGGTAGATGACACCTCACCACAGTTGGGCGGCGACCTCGACGTTCAGACTAACTCCATTGTTAGTACCAGCAACCGAAACATTGCCATCACGCCAAACGGGACCGGCGATGTGGTCATTGGAGGCGGTATGAACCCGTCTGTGTCAACCACTGGTAAAGCAGTCGTGTTTGGATTTTAGAGGAGTAAAAAAATGGCATCGGAAGTATTCGGCGTTTCGCTGACAGCGGGCGTTACCAACTCAGAAAGCGTGGTGTTAAACGGAGTCAACGGCCACACCTATGTAATCACCTCTGTAGTTGTCTGCGAAACGGCGGGTGCTGCGGAAACCTTTAATATGTACATCGATGACGGCGGCGGCGGTACGGATTATGAACTGTTGTCAGATCAGGCAATCGGTGCAAACGAAACCTTTGTCTTTAATGATCGCATTGTCTTGGTCGATGAGGACCATTTGTGCATTGCAACGGCTAGTTCTGCAAACGTCGATGTTGTCGTTTCTTACTTGGATCAAACGCGATGACCGGGATTATTTCAGACAATGTTGGCCGGGCTGGCGGGGTCATAAAGGCACCATCAAGTGGAGCTTATTCGGTCATAAAATCCGGCACGGCAACAAGCGCCTCCGACGTTGAATTTACAGACATGACCCATGATATTCATGTTCTGGATATATGGTGTTTAGACCTTGGTAGTGCCGCAGCAATAGAGCTACGTTTTAGCGCAGATAATGGCAGCAGCTACTTGACCGCTCAGTACGACAATTATTTCACGCAAATGTATGCCAAAACGAATGGCAATCAAAGCGCACAAACTGGCGGTCCAGGCTCCGGTAATGTCGAAATTTCATTAGTTGGAGCTGCTGCGGCTTATACTAGCGGCAATAACGATCCGATGTCTAACAACGGTACGGGTAGCATGATGGCCACCATTACTTTTGACCGTAACAAAGGCGGCACCCACATTCCCTATGGTCATGCCATCGTCGCGTGGGAGCCAGCCGGGTGGGCACCAGCCATTGGTGTTGTCGGATTTAAGGCTAACCTCAGTTCTGGGAACGATATTGACGCAATGAAACTCATTCCGTCTTCGGGAACTTTCGATAAAGTCAAATACCGTTTAATTGGATACAGCATTTAGGGAGGTAACAATGGCGGTAAATTATAAAAATAGAGTTGTTGTTAATTGCGCCACACAAACAGCAGAAATTATTGAGCTTACTGACGAAGAAATTGCGGCCTTCGTTGCTCGTGACGAGGCATGGGAAGCTGGTGTAACTGACCGCGCCTGGGCATCTATCAGACAGGAACGCAATAATCGTTTAGCGGCAACGGATTATTTCGCATTGTCAGATGTCACCATGTCGGACGCGATGACCAGTTATAGGTCCAGCCTTCGGAACCTCCCGGCGAACACGGCTGATGCTGTTGTATTCCAAACGGCGTGGTATGACTTTATCAATGGCAAGGACGGCGTGTCGGACCCGTGGCCGACCAAGCCATGAGGGTGGGTGTGCTATTGATCCCCTGACCATTGCTGCGGCAGTAGCAAGCGTTCGCACCTTAGTTAAATCCGCCCGTGGAGTGCAGGAAATCGTCCACGGTCTTGATGGCGTCTTTCACGCTCAAGATGAGCATGAGAAGAACAAAAGCCATAAACCCGGCAGTTCTATAGGGCAGAAGAATAAGAGCATCTTGCAGAAACGCGCCAAGGATGATGGCGGCGATGAAAGTATCAGCGCAGCCGCCGCTAGTGTAATCGAGAGTAAGCAACTTCAGACCCAACTCGACGATCTAAAGACAGAAATAAATTCTAAATGGCCGTCTAAGCCAGGAGAGAAAAGCACCTGGGACCAAATATTAGCTGAACGCGAGAAGCGCATCGCTGAAAAAAAGGAACGCGCCAAGCAAGAAAAGTTAGATGCAGAAGAACGCGCAGAACGCCGCAAAGCAATCTTGATTGAAGTCGCTAAAGGCTTGGCAGTTGCAGTCGTTGCCGGTGGTATTGCTTGGTTTCTTTGGTGGGCCGCAACCCATGGCCCGGCAGTGAGGTGACATGGAACTAACAGCGTCACATGCCATTCAAGGGGTGCTGTTGCTCGCTACTGTCGCGGGCGGGTACGCGGTTGTGAAAAGCAACTTAGCAAGGGTCATGGAAGACCTCGAAATTTTTCACAAAAACTTTGACAAATTTAAATCAGATTTCGATGCCAGACTCGATGACGCGGAAAGTCAACGTGCTGTGTTTACCAGCCAGATCGACGTTCTTAAAGAGATCAATAGTGTATCAGCGCTGCGCGACCAGAACCGCGAAATGGCTACCGTGCAAGCTGAATTAAAAGTGTTGCGCCAGATGACTGATCACCTGATGCACATCCACAACTCAAAGCACCCAAGGCCAGACGCATGAAACTTTTAGTTTTGGTTGTCTTTATCATCACAAACGAGGGCACCCATGACGTTACCTCAATGCCGGTCAGTGCGTGTCCACCGCAGGATGTCACAGAGGAATACTATAACCACCATCAAAAACTAGGCGCGTTTAAACACTGGGCAGCGCTGTGTACCACCGTGCATTTTAGCAAGCCGGGAAAGGAGATTTAAAATGTTATCATTGCTTGGTAGCGTCTTGGGATTCGGGACAAGTTTTCTCCCAAAAATCATGGACTACTTTCAAGATAAGCAAGACAAGGCGCACGAATTGCGGTTGATGGATAAGCAAGTCGAGCAACAGAAAGCCCTTGGTGAAATCAAACTTCAACACATGCACGTTGAGGCCGACATCCGCGAGAGCGAGGCGTTGCTGAAACATGATAAAGCAATAATGAAAAACGCATCAACTTGGGTTGTGACTTATGCTGCCAGCGTGAGGCCAAGCATTGGGTATTTGTTGTTTCTTGAGTTTTTTATCCTGACCTATCTTCTGGCTTTCGACATGATCACCTTGGAGCTTTACCAAGCTATCTGGAATGAACCCATGCAAGTCGCGTTTTCAACCGTGCTATCATTTTATTTTGGGAGCCGCTCCTTTAATCGGCGCGGCCACACATGAGCTTCCATGACGCGCTAATCGAAGCGCATTCGTGGGACGGTCACTGCAATCAAGCCGGTCTGGACATCATCAAGAAGTTCGAGGGATGGCGATCAGAGCCATACCTCTGTGCTGCGGCAAGGCCAACAATCGGATGGGGTAGTTGCTGGGATGATGAGGGCAATCCTGTCACCCTTCATCACCCTAGCATTACGAAGGAGCAAGGTGAGTATCTCCTCAAGCGAGAAGTGCGCCACGTTGAGAACGCAATTAGACGCGTTGTCAAAACGCGTTTAAACGAGAACCAGTTTAGCGCCTGTTGCTCACTCGCCTACAATATCGGATCAGGAGCCTTCGCCCGGTCCAGTTTAAAAATGAAACTTTCGCGCAATGATCTTGAAGGGGCGGCAGATGAGTTCCCAAAGTGGCGACGGGCTGGTGGCCGCATCCTCAAGGGGCTTGTCATCCGCCGTCAGTATGAGCGGGCTTTGTTCCTTCGCTAGCTCCGCTAACCTTGCCACAATCTTAGGGTTGTCCAATTTCGACTCAGCAAAATAACGAACACTTTTCGCTTTGGTTTTAGCCGACACATTGTAAGCCCTGCGGTATGCCTGATCAGCGTCTTGAGTTCTGATGTAGGCTCGGCAAAAGGCTTCCTGTTTTTCGGTCAAAGTTTTTTTCATAACTCATGCCCTCTCGTTTCAACAGGTACAACCATGACGCTGCGCGGCTTACCGTGTTCGCGTGTGATGTGGCCGCGATCCACTAAGTCATTCATCATCCGCACAATGTTCGATTTGCATGTGCCTTGTATCGAAGCCAACTCTGCAACGCTGGGCGAGTAGCCATGCGCCTGTATGAACTCGTCGATTGCCATGCGGAGCGACATTTGCTTTGGCGTGATGCCCATTGGTACACTCATTTGATTGCTCCCAGTTCATCGTTTAAACGTATGATTTCGTCATGCAAGTTTTGTGCTGCGGCTTCTGGCAACAGGTCCATGGTCGGCTCATTGTGTTCTGCGAAGCCGTGCATGGCAGACATCCTATCCTCTGGACTTAGCTTCACATCAGCTTTCATCCGTTCTAGCTGGCTCATAAACGCCTCAACAAAATCATAGCTGGAACCAAATTCTTTAGTATTCTTGCCATCTGGTGAGATCATAATAAGAACATCGCCTGTATTGCCCTCAGATGCCCCAAGAGAAGCATCTGCTTTTTCTGGACCCTTCGCCCCAGGCGCATCAGTGTCGGCCTTCTGACCACCGTTTGCGGGAAAGGCAGCGTCCAAATCCTTACCAGATGGTTTAGCCTTGGGACGCTTTGGGCGCAAAGGTGTTTCATTGAGTGCGTTTCCGTCATCGTCCGTTTGCGCTAGCCCAACCATAGCACACACTCCGTATCTTCTGGCGTATGTGATTGCGCTGCCCGCTGCTTGCATTTTGTTCTTGGCGTTTTCGATGCCGTCCAACGGCACACCCTCGTCACAAATCCACTGACCAGATTTGTGGATCAGCGTGGTCCGTAGTTTGTTATCATGCACGCCTTGAATGATGCCAATGTCATGCGCGTTCAGCGCTTGGTGCGCTTGCTTGTTGCATTCCTCAAGTGAAGCGTACTTTGAGTGATGGAACGTATTACTAGCGTCCTTGTGTGGGTTTGTCATGTTCGCTTGGGCAGCTACGAACGCCGCGCCAAACTTATCAAGCTGTTCTGATTGGTTCATGTCGTCACCTTATGGAATGGAATGATGTTGTCTGATACCTCGTATGCTGCACAGGTGCGTTTAAACGGCGCGGCAGTCAGATAAATGTTTTGCCGCTCTGCCGATTCGACGCACTTGTGGGATAGTTCAACAAGGCTATCGGGGAACAACTCAGGCCGGGTTAGCACCCGGCCCGCGTTGCGTAGCTCCCGCTTGATTGTTGTGCGATAGTTCACCGCGCCACCATGACGCGCTGGTTTCGACCACTGCGCCCCTTCCGTTTGCCGTGAACGTTTACCAGCCCCTTGTCGATCAGCGCTTTGAACCGTGCCGTCACGCTGCTATAGGCCAGATCAGGCAACCGGCTTTGCACTTCATCGCTGATGCAACCGGTGGCCCCGAATGAGCGGATCGTGTCGAACACCATCTTCTCCAGCTTCGTGCTGTCGATACTGTCCGCTGCTTCAAATGACGTTGGCGGGCTTTCGCGGCGGACTAGTTTGAAAGTTTCCGTTCCGAAAAGGTCGTTCATGCGCCTTCTCCTTCCGGTTCAATAAGCTGAAACCGTCTGCCTGTGCGTGCGGGTTCCGCTTTCTTGACGGTGGTGCGTTCCGGCCTCGCCTTGTACTCGACGGTTGAATGGAAGACTTTTATGCCGCCGGGTAGTAGCACCTTTTCCACGCCACCCATTGCAGCCTTCAACCGCATCTTGCATGACTCTTCCATCGACTTCGTTGCCGCGAGTGTGCGGTTGCACGCAACCATTGTTTCCGCTGCGTCGATCATGTCTTGGCGGGCGTCATTCATAATCAGTTCAGACGGTCCATCAGTCAGGTCATGGATGCCCGGTTTACGGTTGCCGGGGATCATGGTGGAATACTCGCTCTGCGTAACAGGCGGGTAATTCGTGCCGTCTTCCATGTGTTGCCAGAAGACATTGACCGCTTCACGACTCGCCATGATAGTTGGTTCGTGTCGATGGACGATTGCGATTCGCCACTTGCAATCGCTCTGCGCCAGTTCCGCAATCACACCAATGTCAGCATCCGCGCAATCCAGTTGAGCTTGCACTTGAATGACACGCTCCAGGCTATCCGTAGGATCACCGGGGAAGCGCGGCAGCTTCAGTTCCCATACCGATCCTTTAGGTATCGGTAGGTTTTCATATTCCCAATCGTCCTTGAAAAACCCGTCGAGTGAGGCAACCAAATTGCAATGTTCGTTGCGGTATCCAGTTTTCGGGTGGTCTAACTCAACGCCAAATTCATCTTGGAACCACTGCCGCGCTCCACTCTCAAAATAGTTTCCGCGCTTCATTATAGGCGTGGCGCTGTTCGTGTCTTCGCCATCCCGTGCGGCTCTGTGCCGGGCGAGCATGTCGTTGGGTGTGAGTTTAAACGGCGTTAGATACTCGCCGTTGATGGGTGTGATGATGGGCGCGTCAGATGCGCCAGACTCTTGACCGGTGATGCTATGTTTCATAGCGCCAGCCCCCAAAGGGAGATAACGTACATAGAGCCAAACATCAGTAGAACCGTGATAAATTCAGCGGCGTAGGTAAGATATTTTTTCAACGTCTTCACTCCTATGTTGAAGACGCTTCTGTCTTGTTTTTGTCCCGCGTATGGTTAAGTTATTGTTTTTGAACCACTAAGCGAGTACGCCCCTGGGCACCACTGCCCTCTCAAGGCGTTGTTTTATAAGACTTCAGCGTCTTGGGTTGTCCCCCCAGGACAGATAATGTTCGTAAAACCTTCTCATTTGATTAACAAGTGCATATTTTCCATAGCCAAGCGGTCACGCTCTGCCTTCATCGTGTAGCGTTCCGCTTGCTTTGCTGACTCCCAGCCAAACATTGCCATAAGCTGCCGCGTAGTTGCGCCCGCCATGGCAGCGCGTACCGCACCCGCTTTGCGTAGCCCATGCGCGGAGCATTGCGGCAAGCCCGCTTCCTTGCAGCGGCGTTTGAACCAGTTGCCGAATCCGTTTGCGGTGTACGCTTGGCCTGTGTGTGTAGTCAGGTAGACAAACGGGCCGGTCTTGGTTGCGGCAATAATTTTCTTTAGCGGTGGCAGAATTGGAATCATGCGCTCCTTCGGTGCATTAGCGCGGTTCTTCGATTCCGTAAATTCTAAGATGCCATTCGACTCCATTGGCGGACCTAGGCGTACAACGTCAGATCGGCGCACGCCTGTATAGATAAGCAACCCTTGTGCTAACCGTGCTTTGCTGCCCATGACATGCCGGGCCTCGAATTGCTGGATGTCCGATTCGGTCCATGTGTAAAACCCGTCCGGGTTGTTAGGCTTTAGGTATGGCACGTTCGCTGCCGGGTTGATCTCCGACAGGTCACACGCTATCGCCCACTTGTAGACCTGACGCATGGCCTTGATGCGTGCGTTCGCTGCCTCTGGCTTGTGCGCCATCGAGTCGCGCAGCACACGCATGTCCTTCACGCGGATTTGTTTAAACGGCTTCGTGCCATGCAAGAGCGTAGCGTGCGCCAGTAATCTTTCGCGCACTTTCTTGGTGCTGTCGCCTAACCGTTGAAACTCTGGAGATCGTAGATAAATCATAACCAACCAGTTCAGTGTATGAGCGCTTTGCTTCTTGATGCCCGCGTTCATCAGAACAACGGCTTCGTCATATTCCTTTCGGAAAGTTTCTGTGCCTTCTTCTGCCCAGAGCCGGATTAGTTTCTTGCCTTGTCGGGTCTGAGCGGCTGTAGGCCGCAGATAGATTTTGCCGTCTTTTGTCCGTTTGAGATTTTTATAGCTCATGTCATTTGTGACCTTACTGCGTTCGTTTTGCGTGCGCCAAATGGTAAATTCCCATGTTGGATTATGGTTTTTTACCATCTTCTATGTCGGCCATTTCGATCTCGTCGGCCAGGACGCCCATCATGTTTGAGCCGATCAAACTCCGTGACAGGTGGTGCAGTTTCGGTTCTTTAAGCGCTTCAAAAACACCCTCCCGAAATTCCGCTTCCAGCGTTGCGCTGGGTTTAAAATTCTTATCAATGAAACCAGCCTTTTTGGCCTCTCTGATCGTCTTCATTGCATTGCTATAATCCATGCCTTTCGCTTCGCACTCCGCAGAAAGGGCCAACTTTTTGCCTTGCCAGTGCGCGGCCATGATCGAATAAAGCAATCCCCTTCGCGCCAAACTGGTGCGAAAAAAATTCAACGTCGGGTATTTTTCAGCGGCGGCAATTCGTTTTTGGAACGAATCGACAAACAACGTGAATTGTAAAATTGCGCCTTGCCTCATCGCGTCAGAAAACTGACGGGCGCGTGGCTTACTGGATGCTGCGATTGTCGGAAAGTGAAACATTTTGGACCTCCTAAAAAGTGGTAAAACCACCACATGGCATCGGTAAAAACACCACTTTGGTTGTGGATTACTTTTTCTTTTTCGCCTGTGCGATAATCCGCTTGACCTGTTCTGCGCTCCATTGCGGCAAATCTTCCTCGCGGATGTCTTCTAGCTTCTGCCGCTGCCGTTGTGCTTGATAGGTCAGCACTGCCCGGCCTTCACCATGAAGACCGTGGCGGTTATTTAGTTCGCGGGCCAACGCACGCAATCCCGTGATGCCTTTTTTCTGTAGCTTCTGGATTATCGGGTAGGTCCGCAATGCAAAGGCGCGGGTGTTCCGCTTCATTGCTTCACCGCCTAGCGGTGACGCCTTCTCCACGTTGGGATTGCCCAATCGTGTAATGCGCCGTGAGGGCTTATCCTTCTTAGGCCGGGTGTCATAATACCCTTTCTCTTGAAGGTCAGTCTTGGCAACGTTTAAACGGTCTTTGGTGTGCGCTTGAATGCGCTTCACTTCTAGCTCCGCAACCGCTGCCATGATCCGCCAGATGAATTGTGTCTGGTTAGGGTCCGACATTTCGGGGATGTCACACGCGACTAGCTTAGTGCCGTCGCGTTCAGTTCTCCGCATGATGTATGACATCACATCAAAGTTCCGCGTCAGGCGTGTCAGAGCGCTGACAATTACAACGCCGGGCGGATCACACTTCGCTGCTCCATCCAAGGCCGCGATAAGCTGCGGCCTTTCTGGCTTGGTTCCTGATTCGACTTCCTTAAATATTTCGATCAGTTCCAGCCCAAGTTCGTCCGCCTTGGCGCGGATGGTTGCGTTCTGCGCTCGAATGCCCAGGCCATCAATGCCCTGTTCTTCCGTGCTGACACGCGCAAGACCGAATGCCTTCTCAGGCGGTCCATTGCTGCGGGTTCTTCTGCGTTTAGCCATCACTCCCCCCCTTGCTTCGTTGCTTCCGGTAATAGGTTGCACCAAAAGATTATTGCGTCTTTAGATCGGATGAAGTCCGCAATATCTTCTCGCTCATCCTCAGTGAAACGATCCGTTTCTTTTAGACATTCATTAAGCATTTCCCGGTCATAAGTCGCCAACCCGCAAATGTCGTAAATCATGTCCGTTTTGTTTTCGTTATATGTGAGAAGATCATAGATGGTTGTTTTCAGAATTTCGGTCGGAATTTCCATGCCGCTGGGGACAATAGCGGTTAGTTTTCGCGCCGCTTCCAACTCCCTAGCTTCTTCCGGCTCATGCCCTTCATGTAGGTTCAGCCATGCGTTTTCAATGACGCCATCAATAATGCTGATCGCTTGTTTGTAATCCATTTCAACTCCCTTGCTTCATTGCTTCCGTTTCGCTAAACAGAGCCATCATTGCTGACTCCAATTAGCATGATAAAAACAAGCGGCGGACCGGGGCGTGCATTCCCTGGCCCGCCATTTGTTTTAATCTGGAAATTTATACCCATAATCATCGATCAAAATATCACGCACATTTTCGCGGTCTAAACTATCGCCTTCTGGCGCGGCAAAATTACAATTTGGTTTATTCAAATAGTCTTGTGTCGCTTGTTGAATATCGCGCTTTACAGCGCCCATATCGTAAATGCCGCCGCGCCCATAGAACGAATAAACATAATCAACGAACTTTGCGCTTATCATCACTGACTCCTTTGCTTCATTTCTACATCTTCACCCAACCGGATAACGGCTGGCGAAAAAGCCCGGATGTGACTCCGGGCCTGATCGTCAACCGTCACGCGGCAGCGGTATCCAAGTTTTCCCACGCCCATGACCAATAAAAGCACCCGTCAAAGCACAGTCCCGGCCCGCTCACGACGGCCCGCTGATTATACGTTTCCGCGAAGTCTGCCATGTGCTTGTCCAACCATGCTTGCGCTGCTGCCGCGTGATTCGCGTCAACGTTTAATGCGTAATCCCACTGCGTAATTAATCGCCTGGGCGGTTCACCCATAACGCTCGAGTCTGTTACGCTTACGCGCCCGCCGCGATAGTTGGTTGGGCCTAGGTACTTGGTGCGGATACATGCCCGCGTGTCGATATGTTTCATTGTCTGACTCCAGAGTTCGTTGTGCATTCAGCCGAAATGCCGGGCGGAAATCCCCCGGCATCCGGCGCTATGGCGCAATGGTGTTGCGTTTAAACGTTGCCGTACATAAACCCGCCACACCCGCATGTGGGATATCCCGCCTTCTCAATAGCGGCACGCGATGCGCGAGCGATAAACCCGCAATCGTGGCATGTCATTTTGATCATGCGCGTGGTTTGTTTTTTGCGGTCCTGTAGGTTGATCTTGGCGTGCGGGTACGGCCCTAGCGCTGCCGATATCTTTTCAAGCTTGGCCGTCAGTTCCGGCCCGCTTGTTGTTGCGGTCATTTTGCCTTGAAGACCGATGGCGAGTGCCATGGTGCGGAACGGCCCGCGATGCCCATGCTCGCAATCGTCAATGGCGTGGATCATTTCGTGTGCGACGATGCCTAGCACTTCGAGCGGATCGTCCTCCGCCGGGCTTATAAACATTTCGCGGGTTGCATCATCGGATGAGCCGGATGGCCAGCATTCGCCAATGCGTTTGCGAGCGCTGCCCCCGCCCGGCCACGAACAAGCGATGCGCCAGGAAGCGTTTAAACGCTCAATACCGGCGGGTTCGAATACGTCGGTATTCAGCATGTTGACGGCAGCGGTCAACCATTCATCGCGGGTGTTGTATGTGTAAGCCATGTCAGACCTCATTCATCTTCAAAGCATGTTTTAAGACGCGTTCGCGTTGTCCGGGTGTCAGAGTCGCCATGACGGCCAGCACCTTGATTGATTCATTGCGGACGCGATCAATGGGGAATGTATTAGTGCGTGGCTTGCGGGGTTCTGTGACACCGGCAGCGGCCAGCAATTGTTCGCGGATTTCTGGCAAACAATCTTCGACGTTAATTTTTGGCACGCCCATTAGTCGCACCCGACGCAAAGCATGAACATGAAGAAAAGCATAAACGCGGATGCCGTGAGCCACATGATGGCATGGCTCAATGCGTCAAAGATGAAACCGCCCATCACAAAAGGTGCGACGGTCAACCCGCAGAATAGCAGTGTGGTGACGATGTATGCCGCAAGGCATAGATCGCGGTCAGCACCTTGCAAGGCGCGCCGGGCTTGTGGTTGCCATGGTTCGGGCCGCTTGGTGCGGTTGAAAGCGCGTAGACGATCAAGGCTTCGTGTTGTGCAGTCCATTATACTGACTCCTATTAAGTGTGCATTTACTACGCGAAAAGGTCCGCGCTAACCCGGACCTCGCGGGGCGTTAAGCCCGATTAAAAAGACTCCTATGCTGTGTTGCGTACATAGTGGTTTGATTCGGTTTTGACCAAATCGCCTAGGCATTCGATCACAACGGCCTCTTGTGCGGATGTGTAGGAAATGGTCCGGCGCTTAATGCCAGGGTTTCCGCAACCGCAACCGCATATTGCGTTTGAAGCAATATGGTCGTGGGCCTTTTGGATCATCGCCAAGGTGACGATGACGGGCTTGCCCGTAGCATTGCGGGAAAGGGTGATGCGTTGGGCGTCAACGGATTCGACGGCCAGTTTATCGCCAAACATCTGTTGGCCGGGCGTTGGTAAATTCATTAACTGACTCCTATTAAGTGTGCATTTAGATCGTAAAATGATCTTATGTGCATGTTGTGGCACATGTGATATCACACTGTCAATAGGCTAAATGATTCGGTTGAGTCCGATACGATGGCAGATGATGCAAATGAACCCGTGATAGGGGCCGCACAAGGCGGACCACCATCGCTATACACTCGCATTCCAACGCGGGTGATATGGGATAGTCGCGCCCAACGTGGGAAGGGGAAAGGATTCACGCCGGGTGAATTGCGGCAATTCGCTATGTTGTGTGCGTATGCAAACAATCAGGGATTCGCATATCCAAACCAACAGACGATAGCAGATATCGCCGGGACTGATCGTGGCGCGGTTGCGCGTATGCTGATAAAGGCGAAGCGCCTTGGCTATATAGAGAGAGTGTCAGTCTATAGAGATCACCCGAAATGGCGTCACGTTATGGGCGCGGTTTGGCGGATAATATATGACGCCCGGTTGACGCAAGACGATTTGATTGACGATCTCAACAAGAATGATCCGGCCCCTATTATAGAAGATGACCTGCCAGCAGCGGAAACAACGGCGGACAACGGCACGGGTAAGCATGGGATTGAAGGGGACCAGTTGGGACTAGTTGAGGCTAATGCTTTAGCGCATTGGTTCGTCCATCAAGTGAGTGCCACGACAGGCGAGGTCCGCATAGTAAATGAACGCGCTATTCATGATGCCACCCAATGCCTGGACATTGAAGGCAGCAAGGCCGCAGCGATAGAAGCACTATCAGAGTGCCGCGACAAGCGACGGTCAGCGCCACCGACAATGGCAGCGTTTAAACAGGCGTCCCAAGGCTAAATGGTCGAATGGAAATGTGACAGATGATAAAAAAGATCAGCAATTACAATGGCTTGACCCACCTTTTGCCCCCCCGGCCCTGCCGGTCATGTATAGGGGATCTCACAAAAATATTTCGAGGTTTCCCATGCTAACCGCCGCAACCCGCGCAATCGAAGCGCTTCCAGAAAGCCAGCGTTTACCCGTTGCAATAGCCCTTCTCGTCCACTTTGCAGGCCTTACAGCACGCATGGACAAGCTCATCAGCGCTGGATATGCGCGAAAGCAACCTGATCGTGGGGAGCTTGACATAGCTGAAGTGATACGAGCCACAGCGGAGGAGTGTAATGACTAGCTTTCACCAGACAACGGTGCGTTTACCCGACGATTTACGCGCAGCATTGAAGGCCCAGGCCGCTTTGGAACGCAGATCGATGGGTAACTTGATTATCGATCTGTGCGTGAACGGGTTGAAGGTCCGCGAGGAATCGAATGAGGACCGTCTGAACCAGTTCAAGCGGCTTATTCGCGCAACGGGGCAAATATGAATGAGCGCGTTTACTTGCTCCGCTATCCGCCGTCCGTCAATCGCCTGTGGCGCTACACATCGCGTGGTGTTTACCGCACGAAGCAGTACCGGGCGTATCTGGACGAATGTGCAGCGTTGCACAGGACGCTTGAGCCACCTTTCGACATGCCTGTCCGGTGCGAAATCTTGGCAGCACCGCCCGACAAGCGCGTGCGTGACTTGGATAACCTAGCCAAATGCCTGTTGGACACACTTCAGCATATCAACGCGATCACGAACGATCACCTAGTCCACGATCTGCACATGAAGTGGGACCGCGAAGCCGTACAGAACGGCGTGATGATCATGGTTACACCATTGACTGCTTTGAATGCCGAGGTACAGGCATGATCTGGCGCGATGAGCGGTGGCAAACCCGTGTTGTGCAGGGGTTTATGAACGAGTTTGGCGTCAGGCAAGAGAAGGTGTTCGAGGATTTTATTCCTGGCGGCTGGGATATTTGCCCGGTGTGTGTGAAGCGCAGCGAATGGGAATACGGAGCCAGCCGGTGAGTTACAGCGTGATACTTGCGGACCCGCCGTGGAGTTGGAAGGCGCGGAGTGCAAAGGGGGAAGGTCGCAGTGCGAAGAACCATTACAACGTCATGGAACAGGATGATCTTCATCGTATGTCTGTTAGCCGTGTTGCCGCTGATGACAGTGTTTTATTTCTGTGGGTTCTCAATTCGATGCTTGGTCAAGGCTTGCAGCTTATTGATGCTTGGGGATTCACGTTTAAGACGGTTGGGTTCTGCTGGGTTAAGACGAATAGTCGATCCGGTTCTTTGTTCATGGGGCTAGGCTATCACACGCGGCAGAATGTCGAGCTTTGCCTGATTGCAACCAAAGGCAAGCCCAAGCGTGTGAGTGGTGGTGTGCATCAGGTAGTGATGTCACCCAGGCGTGAGCATAGCCGTAAGCCTGACGAAGTGTATGAACGCATCGAAGCGCTATACCCAGGGCCGTATCTGGAAATGTTCAGCCGCACCAGACGCACGGGCTGGGACGCGATAGGTGATGAAGTAGGAAGGTGGAAACATGGCTAATGTCAAATATACGGTTGGTTACATTGCGCTCATTGTCCTAGTAAATTGGGGCTTCACAGTAGTCCCGCTGCTAGAACTGCCCGGCGGCGAAATGTGGCCCCCAATGAGTTTGATTGTTGGCCTAATTTTTGTGGCCCGCGACTACGTCCAGCGCGAAATCGGTCATCGTGTGATCATTGCAATGCTGGTTGCCGCCGCGTTGTCTTATGTGATGGCCTCGCCGTTTGTTGCGGTGGCAAGCCTAGCCGCCTTTTTGATTTCAGAGTTTGCTGATTGGGCCGTTTACAGCTTTACCAAGAAGCCGCTGCATGAGCGGATTTTGTGGTCAAGCGCGATTGCAACGCCTGTTGATTCAGCGGTTTTCTTGGCCGTCATCAACCACCTTAGTTGGAGTGGTGTGATTGCCATGACGGTCAGCAAGATGATTGCTGCGCTCATTGTCTGGCAGATCGTGAGGCAGAGATGCGCGTAACGTACACATTTACAATCGAAGCCGTCTGTCCAGTTGATAAGAAAAAAGATGTCTATGAGGTCGAGGTTATCTCTGACAGGACAATCCCTGTTGAAGACATTTTGCGATTCACTAAGGATCAACCTGAAGCGTTTCAAGAAACATTGACAGAGAACCTTGCAAGACTTCTGGGAGCGAGGGTGATCTCAACAGGCTGGCACTCAGGCGTGAAAACGGTCTGCGAGGCCTAATGATCCACTATCACTGCGCTGATATTCATCCCCATCACCGGCTCACAGAGTTAGCGGGGAAACATTTGCTTGTCAGTCATGCCTACCCAACCGCGGCGATGATTAGCCATCAGATCGGGCAGAGTTGCTTGCTCGACAACGGTGCGTTTTCGGTATGGAAAAGCGGTAAAACAGCGGATTGGAGTGCCTTTTATGAGTGGGTGGACGTTTATCTGGATTGCCCAACGACATGGGCAATTATTCCTGACGTAATCGATGCGGATGAACAGACCCAGGATTTGTTAGTCGAGCAATGGCCCTATGGTCATCGGGGATCACCTGTGTGGCACATAGACGAAAGTATGGGCCGGTTGTTTCGTTTGATTGAGGCGTGGCCTCGCGTCTGCATTGGCTCCGCCGGTGAGTGGCCTGATGTCGGAACAGATAGCTGGCATAGACGTATGACGCACGTTTTTAACGAGGTCAGTAAGCGAGGCCGGTTGCCGTTTTTGCATGGTTTGCGGATGCAGGGCGTCGGTCATCTGTACCCGTTTGGGTCAGTCGATAGTGCTGACATTGCAAGGAATAATAATCGGAAACAGAACACGATCCGGGGAATGGCTGCAAGATGGGATAGCGTGCAACCGCAGATTAGATGGCACCAGCAACCGGAGCAAATTGATTTGATGGAGTTTACTCATGGCTAGTTACCCAAGTATGCCGCTGTGGACTGATGCGTATCTTGCAGACACAAGGCATCTGTCTACACAGGAGCATGGCGCGTATTTGCTTTTGCTGATGGTGGCATGGCGCAGACCTGATTGCGATCTGCCTGATGACGATAAATTGCTGGCAAGATTTGCTGGGCTGGGACCGCGACAATGGAAGAATATCAAGGATGCGGTGCTGGAGTTCTGGACGCTTGAAGACGGTTGCTGGACGCAGAAAAGATTACTTAAAGAGAGGTCGTATGTTGTCAACCGATCCAAGATAAACTCAGCCAACGCGCACAAGAGGGACTACACTAAGTCACGGAAAACAAAGAAAACCAAGAATGCAGACGCATCTGTGGAGGAATGCGAAACGGATGCCTCCACACCCATACCCATACCTATAGATAAAGATACTAACGTATCTTTATATAAGCCCCCCGATAAGTTTGAAGAATTTTGGAAGCAATATCCCCGGCGTGTTGCCAAGGGCGAAGCACGCAAGGCGTACAAGAAAGCAATCAAAAAGGTGGATCACGGAATCATCATGGCTGGGTTGGCCCGATACAACCCGGACCCTGATTTCACATGCCACCCAGCGACATGGTTGAACCAAGAGAGGTGGCAAGATGAACCAGATAATCGAGTCAAGGGAGTCACGGCAGAGCGCGTTGAGCCTAGACCGGGACGCGGTGACATCATTGGAGCGGCACAGCGGTTTCAGGATCGAAGAAAGGTTGTCCAATGAGTTTGATCTGGTTGGCATCCAACTTCCCGCTGACATGACTGTGGCAGATTTACAACGTGCCAGAGATTACGTCTTGCAGACCACTAAGCCCGCTGATGAGGGGCGGCTGGTGCAGCTATTGGCGCAGATGCAGATGATGATGAAGCATCGCAATCTGGATGCCGCGCACATGGATTTGATGCTGGCCGGTTATGTAGACAAATTGCGGGAGTACCCGGCAGATGCCGTCGAGGAAGGTTTGAACAGCCTCTTGGATTCCTGTGAGTGGTTTCCGGCCTGGGCGGAAATGCGCGATGCCATAGCGTGGCGATGCCAGCGGCGGACATTGATGCTGGTGGCAATAGACCACGCTATTACCCAGCGGCAGATGCAGAGCATCCGCAGTGCGTGAAACTCAAGACCCTGTAGTCAACCGCGTGCTGGCAAAGTTTATCCGGCGCAGCGACGAAGGAATGCAGCGATTCGGTGTGTCCATGGCCGATGCTGACAAGCCTGTCCTCGAATGGATTGAGGACGCGCAAGAGGAACTAATGGACGCAATCTTGTACCTAGAAAAACTGAAGGAGCGATTTAATGGCTGAATATTTTGAAGTGAAGACGATGAAGAAAGACCGTGAAGGTAAGGAGCGCGGCCACAAGATAGGCGCAATGTTCCCGTGGAAGTCAGGCGAGGGGTTCAACATTGTTCTGGATTCTGTGCCGTTGCCAAAGATGAACGATAACGGGGAACTCGAATGCGTCCTGATGGTTGCCAAGCCTTATGACAAAAACAAAGCGCCGTTCTGATGACTGTCACGAAGCCAAAAGGGATTGGCAAGAATTGACAGCGCGGTATATTGGATGGCATGAGATTGATGCGTATGTCGCGGATGGCTGGCGCATCAACAAAGACATTGGGCATCACGCAGCCCATGCCGTTCTGGCAACAAAGGTGGTGAAGTAGTGTCTGGTAGCCCAAGCCCAACAGGTCGATTCGGTGGTGTGCGGAAACTTGAAGACCGGTTGAAAGGCCGGTCCCAAGTTATCGCGCACAACAAGGAAGGTGTCGCGCAAGCGTTGATCGATATAGCGCGGGCCAACATTACGGATGTGTTGAGTTGGGATTCTGAGGGCAACGTGAAGGTGAAGGCCAGTGCCGACATACCGGACAACGTAGCCAGTGCCATCAAGAAGATTCGCGTGTCCAAGTCAGAGAATGGTGAGCCATCGCTGGAGTTGGAGATGCACGACAAGATTAGCGTCTTGCGCGTGCTGGCAAAGAGCGCGGGACTTTTGGAACAACACAAAGCGGATGTGAACACGCCTAGCGTTGTCGGCATCACAATGGTTGGGCCAGAGGTTACGCAAGTTCAAGAACAACAGGAAAAAGTCGCGGAATGAGCCGCGATAACGGGGATGAGGGGTTTTTATCTAAAGATTAGGTCATTGGGTTGCCCCTCATCCCTATGAATTAAAAAATGAGTAATTTTGAAGCTGCAAATCTGAACTTAGATTTCTCGACGGCACCGACTGTCTGGAAGTTTCTACGCGATGACAGTTTCGTGCGTGGGATCATGGGTCCAGTGGGCAGCGGCAAGAGTTACGCTTGTGCTGCGGAGATTATGCTGCGGGCCGTCAGGCAAAAGCCTAGCCCGCGTGATGGCATCCGTTACACGCGATTCGCCGTAGTCCGAAACAGCTACCCCATGCTGAAGACAACGACACTGAAAACGTGGATGGAAATTTTTCCAGAGAATATTTGGGGCAACGCGCACTGGTCGCCACCCATCACGCATCACATCAAGTTACCGTCCCGTGGTGACGCGCATGGCGTGGATTGCGAAGTCATATTTCTGGCTCTTGACCAGCCCAAGGATGTACGGAAGTTACTTAGCCTCGAACTAACCGGCGCTTGGATCAACGAGTGCCGAGAGTTACCCAAGGCAATCATCGATGGCTTGTCGCACCGTGTCGGCAGATACCCGACACAAGCAGATGGCGGGGCAACATGGCGCGGTATATGGGCCGATACCAACCCCATGGATTCAGATCACTACTGGTATAGGCTGGCGGAAGGCAAGGAAGCGCCGGGGGGGAAATTTGCGTGGCAGTTTTTCCGGCAACCGTCAGGTGTGTTGGAAACGTCAAGCGAGGACTTGCCTGATCAACCAGAGTTCAACGGGTTTGTGCAGAGCGCGGGCAAGTGGTGGATGACCAATCCGGTAGCGGAGAACATCCATAATCTACCTGATGGCTACTATGAACAGCTTGTCGGCGGCAAGAACCTTGATTGGATTCGGTGTTACGCGAAAGGCGAATACACATACGTCCAAGAAGGCAAGAGCATCACGCCGGAATACGACGATGACCTGATGACTGTAGACGGGTTGCAGTACGATCCAAGTCTGCCGGTGCAGATAGGTTTGGACTTTGGACTAACGCCCGCCGCGTGTTTTGGGCAGCGCCATTCATCCGGGCAATGGCGCATACTGCACGAACTGGTGACGTTCGATATGGGCCTGGAAAGGTTTTGCAATAGCCTCAAAGCTGAGTTGGAAATGATGTTCCCAAAAGCGGAAGTGATGATATGGGGCGATCCGGCTGGTCAGCAACGTGACCAAATTTATGAAGTAACCGCGTTCGATTTCTTGAAGACAATTGGCATGTTAGCGCGGCCCGCCGCAACGAACGATTGGAAGACACGGCGCGAAGCCATGGCGGCACCCATGATCAGGTTTATTGACAAGAAACCCGGATTGCTTGTGGACAAAAAATGCAACCGGACCCGTAAGGCGTTGGCTGGCGGGTATCACTTTAGCCGCGTCAGTATGGGCAGCGGTCAGGAACGCTTCCGCGATGTGCCGAATAAAAACGAACACAGCCATATTGGTGACGCGTATGGCTATCTGGTGCTGGGTGGTGGTGAGCATAAGCGCATGACCAGACGCCCGGCAACGTGGGCCAAGCTGCCTGTTGCAAGTAGTGATTTTAATGTCTTTGCTTGAAGACATAGAGCGTTTAAACGAACACGTTAAGATCAAGCCGCCGCACAAGATCATAGATTTTGAACCGGCTCTGTTGCCGATGCTGGAGCCACGCGGCACAGATCGAACGTATTTTGACAATATCCCAAATTTCCATGGCGTGTTAGCCGGGTATGCAGAGATCGGGCACGCTCACATGGGCATCACTAATGGCAGACCTGTGTGCATGTTTGGGTGCGTGCCGTTGTGGGCAGGGGTTGCAGAGCTTTGGATGATCACTGATGTCAATCTGGCATCATCTGCGCGGACTTTTCACCGATGCACGAAGATGGTGCTAGACATTTATATGTCAGAGTTATCTCTGGTTCGCATACAAATCTGGATACATTCGCAAAATGAACGGGCTATCAAGTGGGCAAAGTCCTTGTACTTTGAGCAAGAAGGCACCGCACGGCAGTTTGGGCCGGATGGTGCAGACTTTCACTTATTTGCGAGGTTAAAAGATGGGCGGCATATTCTCAGCACCGAAACCTCCGCCACCTCCTCCCGGTCCCGATCCCGAAATGCTCAGAGCGCAGAGGGAGCAAGAGGAACGGCTAGAGGCACGGGAGCGCGAAAGCCAGCGAGAGTTGGCATCAAGGAAACGCGCAAGGCGGACAGGCGGAAACAGGTTACTTCTGGCAAACCGTGACAATCCGTTTATGGGTGTGCCCGCGCAACAAACGCTTGGCCCAACCTATAATCGGTCAAGGGCCGGAATAAACGTCTGATGAAAATGTCGGCGGGCATGTTGACCAAGCGGTATAACGCTGCTTGGTCGCGCAAAGAGAATTGGCGCAATCTCTACGAGCAGTGTTACCAGTATGCTTTGCCGCAACGTAATCTTTACGATGGCTATTGGGAAGACGGTCAATCAGGCCGGGTAAAGAACCTACAGGTTTTCGATTCCACTGCCGTTCATGGCGTGCAACGATTCGCCAACCGCTTACAGTCCGGCCTTTTCCCGCCTGATAAAAGTTGGATGGAGTTGTTTCCTGGCACTGACATTCCGCCAGAAAGCCAGCCAGAAGTCCGCGAGGGCTTGCAGATTATCTCAAAGAAGTTTTTTAGCCTACTGCGGCAAACCAATTTCGATCTTGCCATGGGCGAGTTTCTTTTAGACCTGAGTGTTGGCACTGGGGTCATGTTGGTGCAGCCCGGCGATGATTTGCAACCGATACGGTTTCAGTCGATCCCGCAATACCTCGTAGCGCTTGAGGAAGGCCCGCAAGGCACTGTTGAGAACGTGTATCGTAAGATGCGTGTTGCAGCGGAAAACATCAAAGTGATCTGGCCTGATGCAAAATTGCCCGCTGTTCTCGAAAGAAAGATCGTGGACGCACCGCAAGAAATGGTGAGCTTGCAAGAGTCGACAATCCTCAATGTTCAAGAGGGCGGGTATGGCTATTATGTTTGCTATAAATCCAGCGACAACGAATCGTCTATGTTGGTATATCGTGAACTAACGACATCACCGTGGATTGTGAGCCGGTTTAGTAAGGTTGCCGGTGAAGTCATGGGCAGAGGCCCGGTTGTTTCCGCGCTTGGCGACATATTGACGTTGAACAAAGCTGTGGAGTTGTTGCTTAAAAACGCCAGCCTAAACATTAGCGGCGTTTACACAGCCGTAGACGATGGTGTCCTCAACCCGCAGACGATTCGTATCGTGCCGGGTGCCGTTATCCCTGTGGCGTCAAACGGCGGTGCGCGAGGATCATCCTTGCAACCGTTGCAACGTGCCGGTGATCTGCAACTGACACAGATCGTCTTGCAAGATTTACGCATGAACATTAAGCGCACGTTGCTTGATGACTCGTTGCCGCCTGACAACATGAGCGCTCGCAGCGCTACGGAAATCGTAGAACGGATGCGTGAGCTTGCAACGAACTTGGGGTCAGCATTCGGCAGATTGATAACGGAAACCATGGTGCCGTTAGTCCGCCGGTCTATGTACATTATGAACGAGGCGGGATTGATTGCATTACCGTTGCGGGTGAACGGGCTAGAGGTGCGTGTCGTTCCGGTTAGCCCGTTAGCCAAGGCACAGCACTTGGATGACATCCAAGACGCGATGCAATGGGCGCAGATTAGCACAAGCCTGGGTCCAGTGGCGCAAAGCACCGTGAAAGCGGATGCGGTTGCTGACTATGTTGCCGACAAGCTGGGCGTGCCGA
>Ga0208919_1000323_pt1 | contig 34789 bp, 40 predicted proteins | sample 4_EtaG_FD_184076 | JGI IMG/M metagenome (GOLD analysis project Ga0208919, IMG submission 184076) | Marine viral communities from the Subarctic Pacific Ocean - 4_ETSP_OMZ_AT15127 metaG (SPAdes) (version 3) | ecosystem: Environmental > Aquatic > Marine > Oceanic | place: Pacific Ocean | collected...
TAAGTTAAAGAAAAACTCATCATCGCTGTCTTCTTTATCTAGAAACCCGTTGGCTATTGGTTGCCAGCCTAGGTCAAGAAATGTTTGTTTTGTCATGTTTAAAAAATGTCTCTGAATTTATATTTTTATCATCTATAAAAAGATCATATGCAGGTTTGCCGAACATTAGATCGTTATACTTAACGCCCCAATCGTTAAATTGATTTACGGTAACTTCCACCCAATCAATGCCTGTGCCTGTTCCTCGCGCAGTCCAATAAATAATAGTGTTACCCTCATCATAAAGCTTATTTATTTTATTTATACGATCCACTAAAGGCGTGGATTCACTGTAATCTCTGGAGGCTGGGGTATCACAGATTGTTTCATCTATGTCTACAAAAATCTTCATCCTGATAAGAGATTTTGTGCTAGTGTGATATCATAAATATCGTTAATATCTATTGATCGTTCTTGAGGAATACGAATACCTTTTGTGCTACCTTTGAAAAAGTTTCTGTGTTTAAGAATAGTGTCCCACCAGCCCATGTAAAAAGCACCAGAAGGTTTATAGTATTTCTTTAAGAATTTGCTATTCGTCATACCTTGTTCCAAATTATCGTAAACAGGCAGCACCCAATCATCTTTCATTACACATGCTAACTGTAGGGTCTCTGGAATCTCAGTCATGCTAATAACTGAGTCGGTACTAGCGTCTAAAGCTTCTACACCTTTTCTAATCTCTAAGTAGCTAATAAAAGGGCAAGTGGGTAAGAAATAAGCGAATACATCGTACTCCTCTTCTGTGCTTTCCATAAGGTTAAGCATAGCATCAAGAGCGGTGGCTTTAACCGTAGCGTCATCGTGGGGACGATGATGCCTTTCGACAGGTAGGTCTGACACGGCATCAAAAATATGATCACCATCGGTTGAGATGATTACCTTATCAAAACAACCAGACTCCAAAACTGCTTCAGTCATCCAACGAATAAGAGGCTTGCCCCCTAAAGGGAAAGTGTTCTTATTTTTTAATCTAGTGGACCCTGACCTTGCAGGGATTACAGCTAATCTTCGCATTTAGTGACCGTCAACTCTACGGTGTTCTCCAACAGGAGGAAGATCATCAATAAGTCTAGTCTTTTTAAGGACTTCACGGAACTGAGGAATCCCTAACTGACAATCACCGTCAGATACAGCATCTTGAGGACAAGGGTGAATCTCAGCAAATACACCGTCATAATTAAATAAGTTTGCAGCCATGAAGTACCTCTCCGCAAGAATGGGATCGCCTTGAGTCCCATAGACCGACCTGGACCTTTGAGTAGCGTGAGTGCAATCAAGGATTACTTTATCGTAATACTTTTTAAGCTCATCCACAATACCGAAATTAACAAACAGATCATGGTATCCAAAGTTTGTTCCTCTGTCGCAGATCCAAGCTTCACAATCAGGATTAACCTCTTTAACTTTGTCTACAGACTTAATTAAATTGTTTGGTCCTAACCATTGGCCTTTTTTGATGTTGATGGTGTTGAAGTGTTTTGCACACTCTACAATCAAATCCGTTTGGCGACCAAGGAAAGCAGGAATTTGAATGGCATCAACATGACCCACAAGATCTTCAACTTGGTGAGTTTCATGAACATCCGTAATCAATTTTACGCCTGGGTATTTCTCCTTAGCTTCAGCCCACACATCTTTGCAGTAATCCAGTCCAGGACCTCTTCCACCATGTAGAGAAGTTCTGTTAGCTTTATCAAAGCTTGCCTTCATATACCAATTATCATCCTCGTTCATGCAAGAATTAATCTCATCCAACGTGGACATAAATACTTTTCTATTTTCTAGGGAACAAGGGCCTAGAATCCATACTTTATCTTTCATTTTATCATTTCCTCTATACATTCCTTGATACACCTCTTAAAATAAAAATCTCTTTTAGGCCAAGGCATTCTATCATAGTCACACCCGTGCCCAAGTTGTGACATTCCTTCCCGTAAAGATCTATGCCAACCAAAAGCCATGAAGACCTCAAACAGACTTTTTTCTTTTTTCAACAGGAAATCAACTTCTTTTGCCTCTTTAGTATACTCTTCATCTATTAACTTGCAGTACTCAAGTTCGGTCTCTGGTAGCAAGTTACCTAACCCACCTAAAAATGCATTAGCTCCCGCATGGCGAAGAAGGGAGTGTCTTCTCATGCTACCTCCCGCAACGATAACGTCTAAGTCTTCATGTAACCTGCTTACGAACTTAAACGCTGAGTCTAGGGTTGGATGCTCCTCTTTAATGCCTTTCACGATACCTCGGTCATGCATCTCATTGATCACCTCCGCTGTGTACTCCCAAGATCCTCCTGTTCCACTACGCATACCCATGTCATGCACATAAACTGGACCCTCGACAATATCACTAGCCGCTTTAAAGTAATCAATCAATGTTTGCGTGTGATAAAACCGATCTGGATAAAGAAGAATATAACTAGTGTCTTTTGGTTTCTTCTCCATTGAATCATCTAAGAAAAGCTGCATATCAAAAGTATTTAAAGCAGGTACACCGATAATCTTGTTTCCTGGAAAACACATAGCCACAGTTTCATTTAAGTGGAGGATCTCCTCTGTATTCATCATGTTGAATTGAGAGGTTCCTGCTGTGGTCATCACATCATTCACTCCTTGTGAGTGTAACCATTTGAGATACTCAAAGGTTTTGTCATGCTGTAACATAAGCCCTCCTTTATCAAAAGAGGGAGGTATGGGGATTACTGTTCTAGTCATTGAAATACGTTTATTTTGTTTGCTTCCTTCAACTCTCTCAAAAGCTGTTGCTCTTGTAGTTGATCATGTCCTATCATGTTTGGAGCCTCTCGCTCTTGCCAGTAGTGAGTTCCTCGTCTGTCCATATCTAAACTAAAACCGAATAGATTTGGAATGATTCCCATTCGAACACACAGTAAAACAAAACTAAACCCTACCGTATATTCTTTAGTTATCTTTTTTGCAGTTGGGCAGCCTTCTATACCATCTTCTTGAATTGCTCTCAATAATTGTGGTCTATACATATTCGCTGGGAGAAGCGCGTAAGGCTCTTCAGGGTTGTCTAATCTGTATTGCTCGCTCCCTGGCCTTACTTTATTTACATGATGGTCTGGGTGGTCCTCAAAAACATGAGGATTAGATACCCGTATATCAGTTTTTGATCCTACATATTTTTCAAAACCTTCCGTGATAGCATTATTGAACCTAACAACTTGTTTGTGAGAATCAATAATATATCCATACTCCTCGTCTAGAATGCTATCACTATTACCTATCAAGGCAATGTTTCTATCTAACGCTAGTTTGTTTAAGCTCATGAATTACCTTATCAACCTCTCCGTCTGTCAAACCCTCATGGAAAGGAATACTTATTGTGCTTGCAGCTTCTTGCTCTGACCATTTTAAATTCTGATCAGTTCCGTATACATCTGATTTATGTAAAGGCTCGTAATGAATTCCAGTAATGATTCCTTCTTCTTTTAAATTATGTCTAACTGTAGCCCTATCTTTTACATTAAGCCTATACAAATGATCGCTTTTGTTTAATTGACCAAAAGCTCGGTTGTATTTAAGGCGAATATCTGCTAGTCTTTCTTTCTTTTCATCAAGCTTTCTTAGGTTTTGTAATGCAACATACGCCTGTGCAGAATTCATATACATTTTCCATCCTGGGAACTTTAGCTCACGATCCCAATTATGTAAAGAGTAGCTCATTCCATTCATAGAAGCCTCTCTAAACCAATTAATTTTATCCTCATCATCAGAAACGATTATGCCTCCATCAATCCCACCCACAGGTTTTGTTGGATAGAAACTAAAGAACATCAGATCGTGAGGACTATGTTCTTTGAATTGATTTCTTGACACTCTCTGCGCGGAATCAATGATGCTGTAATCTTCGAAGTGATGTAAATAATAACTACTGCCCACCCAAAAGGTGTTATCTGTAAAAGATACTTTATTTCCTGAGTTAGTGATAGCGTTCGCTACAACAGGAGGGATGAGCGTGGGAATATCCACAGTAGTATCTTTATTAAGTAACGATAAGAAAATTGCATTTGTTGCGCTGCTTAAAGCACAGCCATGCTTCGCTCCAACGTAATCACAAAACTCTTTCTCAAACTCTGTTACAATACTACCATGAAGATGATGATCGAAACTACCTAAATCAATAGTATAACTGTTTAAATTAAATAAATTAATCAAGAATTAACTCCTGCTTTGATGCCACTATCGTAGCATTGTCTGGGTAACCGAGGACCACATAATTATACCCATTTTTTTGAAGTGTTTCATGCACAAATGATTGTTTATGATAAAAAGCGTATGTGGTTATTAAATCATAGGCTTCATATGTTTCAACTCTGCTATCTTCTTCAATTAATTTCATCCTACCAAAAATTAAATTAGTAAACCCTAACTCACACAAATGCTTTAATGCCTCATCAGCGTTAGGAAGAACATCCAGCATGGCTCCCGCATGAAGAATATCAAAGCTTAAGTCTTCTTCAGATAAATCCTTGTAGCTTTTAACTTCCCACTTAAGACCCATGATACCCCACCGTTTAGATGCCACCTCTATGGCCTCATCAGCATAATCTAAACCTTTATATTTTATGGTAGGGAAATGCCTCTTTACGAGTTTTGAAAATACACCACACCCACAACCTAAATCTAAGAAAGACTTAGGCTCCTGCCTAGTGGGTCCACTCTTTAAAAAACTCATCCCCTTCAGAAGGCATTGCCAATGAAAAGGATAGGCATCTAACTCTTTTTCATTTAAAGCAAGCTGTGCTTCAAAGACCTTTTTATTCTTCCAAGAATCTTCGTGATTCTTCATCTAGCCTCCGCTTTAAATCAGGCATACCTTTAACTATGGCTTCGGGATGAGAGCCAGTAAATTTTTCTGTAAATGAGTGCATTCTTATCCCAGGATTAAATTCATGAACACCTTGCCAGGTCTGCTCAACTTCTTTATTTCCTGCAATCCAAGGAAGAAAAATTTCATTGAAGTAATTAGGATGACAATGTTGCATACTAACCTTAGCTTTATAATACTCTAGCTTGTTTTTAACTTGTGTTGGGAAAACATATGAGTAGTGATACATTTGAACTCCATGCTTTTCCCATAAAGTTTCACTATCTAAATGCTTATCTGGTAGCGTTTCGACACCCTCTGGAGCAATGATCGTTGGAGGTCTGTGTGTAAGCCAATTTGCGCCAGGATATACCTTGAAAATGCGTAAAAAATTGTCAGGCATTTGCTCGAAACCACCAATGTAATGGTCGAACCCACCGTAGAACGAACAGCTTCTCACGCCCACAGAAGTGTACTTTTCTTCCTCTAGAACTTGGACCAACTTTTCAATATCTTCACCCTTAAATATCTCATCAGAATCTAGATTCCAAATATAGTCTATATCGTCTTTGAGGTAAGGCATGTAAGCTCTACATTCTTCATCCTTCTCCTCAAACTGCCCATGTACAATAGTAATCTTATTCTCTGGGTCAGGAAAACTATGAAGAATGTCGTTTGTTTTATCTGTTGAGGTTGTAAATCCTTTATCTTGCCAATATCTAACAGGCCCTTCTGAGATAAGGATCTGCGTAGCGTAAGGGTAGACAGACTCTAAGCACTCTTTAAGCACATAATCACCCTCAAATACAATCATTCCGAAAGCTATTTTTAAAGCCATTTCTTTTTAACCTCCACTAAAGCTGAATAATAATCTTCATACATTCCGTAAACCTCAGGAGTCATAAATACTGCACCATTATAAGTTAAGTGGGCGTATACATTATTGTCAAAGGATATTTGTTTCTCGTCTGGGTTATACCAAAACTGCGAGAAGTGGTTAAAGACCAGTTTCTGCTTCTTGTCTCCCCAACCAATCAAACCCTTTTCCTTGAAATCATCATAAACATACAATCTAAAGTTCCAAGGTGCGCCATGTCCAATGTCATCATCAATAACCTTAACACAGTCTTCACCAAACATAGGAGTAAAAGCCTCTAAGTATTTCTGATCACCCATGATGGAAAGCTCTTTAGGCTCTTTCTTTAGAACAGCATTCTTCCACCATGATAAGATCTCACGACCTTTCTCAGATTTCTTAAACCAAACAACCCCAACATTAAAACCACCATCTCTATGGCCTACAAAGTTATGGCGATGTAACATGATGCCGCAATCCTTGCCTTCGCAGCAATCAATTACGGTTTGTGGATCATCATAAAAGTAAATGTCTGAATCCATATAGAAAATACTATCAAACTCTAAGGAGTTTAGTAGGTAGTCGCTGAAGTAAGAAGCTAACGTAAAGATATAATCTTTTCTATCACGATTACCTTTAGCCTCTTTTAAGTCTTCGTTTTCTTCAAGATCCTCGACTCGATACACAAACAGAAAGGGGAGATCTAGTTGTAAAAGTCTCTTGTATGTCTCATCGTCCAAGCACAAGTAATGCAATGCAAAAGGTGTTCGGTCTTCTCTCTTGTACAAAGAGTCGTACAGGGCTAAACCCCTATCAAGATAATTTACATCAGATAAAGTACAATAACTATTCATCTGTTACACCATCCCATTCATACTTATTCATTAACTGACTAGGCTCAGAAGGATTATACGGTGTTATGCCTTTAGACAAATACCAAAGCATAAACAACCTCTCCATGAAGTATCCAGTAGCCTTATTATTACTGACAGTTCCGTATACTGGCTGGATGTTATAGTAATGCGTCACCTCAATATTCTCTAGACTCCACTTAACCATAGGCCAAGAGAAAGACATAAAGTCGTTAAACAAATCTTTGTTCATAACCCAATAGTTGGCGTAAAACCCTCTAGTGGTTTTATCCCAATCATCAGGCACAGTATGACCAAACTTTTTAAACATAAACTCAATGTAATCACCTAAGCCTGGATGACATAAATCAGCTTGCCTCTTAAGCGAAATGGGTATTGCAAATGCACCATCTTCGGGAAGATTTTCAACATTCAAGCCGTGATCCTCTACCATCTTAGGTGAGGGTTTTCTTGTAACTGCAAAACAATCGTACTCTCCCCACCCAACGATCTCATGTTCTTTAAGCAAACCTCGAATCTCATCTTTAGATTGAAAGATGTGTGGGAATTTATCAAGCTGCCTATAAGAGGTTGTTCCAATCCAACTATCGGAATCATGTCCTGGATTTCTCCAATGCCACAAAAAGCAAGCATACTCAGTCAGTTGCATCCTTGTCTTAGGATCAACTAGTTCAGGACAGTTCAAAGTTAATAACTTGTTTACATCCCGCTCCAGGCCGAAACCCTGATATGGCTCGGTCTTAAATAAGTCCTTCTTATACTCACTCTTCGGATAACACTGGAAAATCATACTTCTCGGGGCTCCCTTCCCCTAGTAGGTTGCACATTTTTTCATGAAGTTCTTTAGCCCCTCTTAGGTCAGCAGCATCTCGGTATAACTCCAGTCGAGACTTGGCAACTTTATTTAAATCAAAATAAGTCTCTGTAAGCTCATGTAGGTTTTGGCCCATCTCCAATCTATGCTTTGGATCTCTGATTACTTTAGTCAGAGTATTAACCCAGTCTTTTGGAGGAGCATTAACATCAATCAAATAACCTGTCTTGCCGTTTGTAATTGTTTCGTCGTAGCAGCCTACGTTTGATGCAACCAACGGAACTTTGTAGCGACCACACTCGGCCACTTTAATTTCAGACTTTGAGTCGTTAAATGCATTCATTTGAAGAGGCGCAATGGCAACATCTATGTGTGCAAAGATTGCCCCATAAGTGTCAGTCGATAGTGCGTCATGAACAAACCAATTCTTAGCTCCCTTAAAACCTTTAAGCAAAATCCTTTGATAGTTTTTCCACACATCGTACTGCCAATCGTCTTCTTGATGGTCAGGTGTTTTAGGTGGGCGACCAAAGAAATGCCATTCAACATTTTCTATACCAACTCTCTGGTTGACGAAGTGAGGTACTCCTGCGAACTCTTTAACGTCTTCCTCATGATGGATTCCTCCTGCCCAACCAACCCTTACTGTTCTTTTTCTTCTAGGCTTAGACTTTGGAACATTCCAGCAAGGTAGATTATAATCAATAGCGTTCTTAATAACAGCAAGAACTCCACCACAATACTCTTGAATCCTGGCGGCAAACTTTCTTTGAGTTACTGTTACAAGATCAGAGTTCTGATAAATAAATTTGGTGATATCAGATAAGCCTCGTTCTTCATAAACTTTCTTTAATCTATGCCCATCATATAGATCGGTCAATAAATCATCAGTATCAAAGTGAACGAACTTGCCAAACTCTTTTGCTTTTCCAACTATCCTAGCGGTATAAGGCCCACCGTAATTGCATATGTTTTGGGTCATGATTACATCAGCCCATTTCATATTTTCAAAATCAAACTCTGTGTCCCACTCACCCTTCTCGACATCTAAGCCCAAAGGGTTTTTATCAAACCTAAGTTCAATTAACTCTGGGAATTGCTCCGCTAACTTGGCAAAAGGTGACCAAGCCCTGTAGTAACTACACCCGCCATCATTTGCGGGACAACATAAAATCTTTAGTTTTTCCATAGATAAAAAATATGAGGAGCGGTTAAGCTCCCCATATTATAGATCCTGCTTTTTACTTCTTATGCTTTTTTTGCAGGTTTTGCAGCCTCTACTTTCTTGGTCGCAACTTCATCAGCATTAGTGGCTTTTGTTGCGTCCGAGGAGTGGGCTAACCCAAGACCAGAACCAAGAGACTTAATAGCGTCCCCAAACTCCATGTTCTTGTTCATGGGTACAATAGCAGTAACCATGTTGGTGTAGTGTTGCCTTTTTCTTGGGCTGAAGATGGAGCATCCACCCTCCCAAGCAGCAAGACTAGGAAGGAACCCCTTTAGTAGGGTCCAAATGTTGTCGAGAAATCCTCCAGGAGATTCGGTTGTACCTTCTCCCATAAAGCCCTCAATCATAGAACAGGACATAAGACCCGTTCCAAACAGAACCGCAAGAGCGGCAGGTAAAATAATATTTTTCATGATTGTAATCTTTCCATGTAATCATCGTCACCAACCTCTGTAGTAGAACGGTTGATGTCACCAGCAGACCTTTCAACCGCTGCAAAAGGGTTGATGCTTTCAGAGATCTGCTTAAGCTCCTCATAATCTTCCAGCTTCACAAGAGACTGGATGTCGTGAAGAGTATCCATCCAACCAGCAACCTCTGCTCCAGTACCCGCAGGGGTAGACTTGGGACGGGGTGCTGACTGATCATACTTAGGCCATTGTCCTTCCATGATTTTGATAATCTTGAAGTCGTGACCCTCTTCCACATCAGTAATGTCCCCATAATCAGGGTCAACCATTGCGGCAATAATTTTCTTGAACAAGATAATACCAACAGAGAGAATCTTAACCTCTCCCGTGTTGCGATCAACTACATTCATGTAATAACGATCCCTACCCTTAATCTGACGCGCAAGGGTTTCATCCTTTGTAGGCTCCTTCCATAGCGAGTAGTAAAGGTTGCAGATAGGGCACTGCTCTCCATGCACTTGACGGCAATGAATATTCTTGGTTGTGCCGTCCTGCATGGGAACCCTATGCAATTTTGTCATTGCATAGAAGTCTTGGGTATCCTCCTTGGGAGGTAAGATTCGCACAGAATTTGTGCCATCCTCAATCTTCAGGAATGTATCGGACATTCCTCCACCACCTGTGCCTTTTCCTGAAAGGTTTGCGTGGATTTCTTTAATTTTGTCTAGGTCAATAGCCATGTGTAAACTCCTTTGTAGTTAGTTAAGCTGTGAGTAGTATTATAGGCAACAACGCCCATTTTTTTAAGTGTAAATATTTTTTTCTGCTCTCATGTTTGCAGAAAGTTGAACGAGAAGGTCTTTCTTCTGGCCTAATGACTGAACTAAGCTCCTAAGCATATTATACTTCAAAGTTAACTCATTCACCTCAAGGCCAATGCGCCCGTACTCGTCCTGGGAAAGAACATAATCATCCAAGTCCTTTGCAGTTGGTTTCTTGGCGAGTCCTGTACCCTCTTCTGTTCTTTCTTTTCTTGTCTTAGCCATATACATCGTTAACTCTAAGTTCTTATCATCCAACTTCTTCTTGCACAGGTCCTGCATAGCTGAATAATACGAGTAATGGCTCGCATGGCGAGATAACTCTACGTCCATGTTTGTTCTATCAATCTTAGTAATACTTTGACAGATCTCATTATATGTATCCATGTCAAGGTGATTGATAACCTGATTTATATCTAGTTTAGGCATAATAGCTCCTTGGCTAGTTCGGGGTTGAGCCGAGCGAACATCATGATTGCTCGGGATACTGTTATAGTCACACGTTCATTAGAAGCGTAAACATATTCCTCATCTTCTCCTTCACCTTCTCCTCCCATGCCGCAAAGCTCTAAATAGCCATGACATATCTCATGAAAAAGAGTCTCACGGGCAGGTGAGTCCTCAATTTTTTCTTCTAGATGAATCTCATAAGTGTCAAAGTCGCAAGTGCCCCAGCAGTTCTGGGAACCAGACTTTAAGCCTTTCTTAAATACGATCTTAAATAGAGCCCAACCTACATCAACTGTTTGGAGATTAGGGTTAGCCTTGATGGTTTCGTATATGTGATTAGTCTTCTGTTTCATATGGATCAGCCTCTGTCATGGTTAGGGTGCTATAGTCTATGGAAATAGGAACCACAAACCTCTGCTTTCCGTTTCTAGACTTCATAACGTAGCATCTCATCTGACTGTCATCAAACTCTTCTTCAGTTTGATTTAGAGAGATAGCATAATCACAAGTCCTAATCTTTCCATACGCATCTGCCAACTCAGCATCGGTAATTAGCTTTACTGACCTACCCTGCCTATTGGTTTGAGTAGCAGTCCAAACGAGAACGTCACACTCCACAGCAATGCCTCTAAGCTCCTCTGAGATTCTTTGTTGCGCTTGGTACTCTGCAAGACCATCTCTGGTAGGACGCAGCAGTTCTAGGTAATCAATAAGAACAACATCAGGTTTAAAGTCTTCATAGTTCTGAAGCTGGACCAACAAAGATCTAATATCATTAATATTGGCTAAACCAGTAGGGAACTCTTTGATCATCAGTTGACCGCCAGGAAACTTGTCACCAAAAAGAGCAAGCCTCTTTTGTAGCATGGAAAGACTATCTTTTAGTTTCTTTTGAGGGATCAACGTCATGACAGAATCGAATCTTGCAGCAATTCTATCCTCGCTCATCTCCAAACTAATGTAAAGAACCTTTTTATTGTTCATCAAAGCTTGGACACCCTGATTAACCAAGTACAGGGACTTACCAACTCCAGGAGGAGCAACGACCATTGCTAGTTCCTTGTTTCCTAAGCCTCCTTCCAACTCTTTAGACAAGGTATCGAACACAGTAGCGTGACGATTCCCTTTATTGTCCTTTAAGCTTCTCTCAAATCTAGCAAGCACATCCTTGAAGTAGGAGTGCCCTAAATCGACGTTTCTGTTAATGCATAGTGCTTCTCGAACGAGGTGCTCAATTTCACCCATGCGATCATCTTTCAAAAGGCTTATGCTGCTTGTGATAGCCTCTCGCATAGCAGACTTTTGAGCAAACTTCTCTATGATATCTAAGAAGAATTCAGTATGTCCGATACAAGAAGCGTCCATCGAGTTAACCCGATGAAGCTCATCATCATAATCAGAAAGATCTTCTTTAGAGCCCTTATGGTCTTTTACGCACTCCAGAAGGTGAAGGTCTTTGGGGATATCTTTGTACTCTTCATAGTAATTGCTGATCGCCTGATAAATATTTGAGTGAATAGGATACTCAAAATACTCAGGACGAACTAAGGAGCTAATCTGAAGATAAAAGTCTCGGCTGTACTTGGAAAGGTAAAGTATGCCGCGCTGGATATCGTCGCTAAAATCGTATTTCATTATTGAGGCTTTCGTTCGATGGTTTCTTTTATGTCAATGTTCCTATCATTATAGACTGCCTCTGTCAATTTCTTCGCGTTATTTTTCGCTTCTTGTGCCTCATTCTCACTTCTTTGTCTTACTAGCCCTTTCTTCCTGAAAGCATCAATGTTTGGTTCATATCGTTTGTAGTTTTTCCAACCTGTTTCTATGGATCTTTTAGAAGCTTTGATTGCAGTATCATAAAACTCTTCAGCGGTATCCTTATCCATACCTTTATCGTACCTGTCCCTTAATCTTACTCTATTGGTATGACAATCACCCTTCATCCTAAAAGTAGTAACGGATGCCCAGTTTCTACCTCTAGACTCTCCGCATTCAGGGCATTCTGTTTCCTTGGGGGCTTTCCCTAAAGGATGCTCCTGCTCCCATACGAGTTCACACTCGTTACATATCCAATCGTAAAATGTCATCCGTGGGCCTCCGAAAGTTCTGCATTAATAATTGTCCATTTCTCCTGTGCCTCTCCGTCACATCGAATTGCATCTACAGGGCACTCAGGCTCACAAGCTCCACAATCAATACACTCATCAGCATGAATAAACATGGGAAGATTTGCGAACTTTTCTTGAGGCTCCACCTCGTAAATGCAGTCCACAGGACAAACATCTACACATGCTGTATCTTTTTCTGCCACACAGGGCTCATGAATTACAAACGTCATACTTTTTCCTTCCATCGGACCAAGATCTCTTTCTTGTTTCCGTTCTTCATTAAGGCTATCACAGCATGAGTCTGGTCCCAAGGAGCTTTGCTCACATGAGATATATTCTTCCACATACTGTCTACCTTGGCTACGCGCATTTGTTTTACACACGCTCTCTTGCACCTGCTCTGTGCTTCAGAGACTAGTTGGGCTCCTTTAGGGCTGTCTCTCTTGATTCCCTCTTTCTTCATCTTCTTCATCTCTGGAGTGCTATCCATCAACTGCTGCCAGTTCACTACTCCAGGTTGCGTTACCATCCTAGGCTCTTTCACTCCACAGATATTATCTGCTGGTGTTGCAATCCAGCCTGAATCTAATTCACTAACCATGAAGGTGTTGTGAATGAGGGGAGGAAAGCATCCCAAGCTGAGTCCTAATGCTAATACTAACCTAACCACTTGATCAAACCTATTAGGAGGGCACTACCAAGAATAATACACGCTACGGCTTCAAAAATTATAACCGCTGTTACATCATCATTTCTACGCATTAGCAATCTCCTCCAGCAAGAGAGCAAGCGTCACCTGATTGAATAGAGGCAGTTTTTTCTTCATTGTTCATGTACTTATCTATGTTACTTGGTGTTAATGCGATAGCTTGAAGAGGTTCTCCCTCTTTGGCTCCTGCTCGGTAAACGGTTAACCCTTTTAAGTATGGAGCATAGTCCAAAGCAACTTGAGAAAAGTCTTCAGGGGTTGAAGTGGATGGAAGATTAATTGTTTTAGAGATACATGAATCAATGTACTTCTGAATGGTTGCCTGAACCTTAATGTGTTCATCTGGTTCGACATCATAGGCTCCAACAAAGTTCTCCAAAGACTTACCAGACTCATGATACTCTTCAAATAAAGGATCTACGACTAACTGCTCCTTCCAAATGTTTGCATGACGATATCTTCTATTGTACATAGCTGCAAAGATAGGCTCAATACCACTACTTACACCGTGCAACATAGAAATAGTTCCGCAAGGAGGGATGGTCAACATTACAGCGTTCCTAATCCCATATCTTTTGATTAACATTCTAATTCTAGCAGGAAGTGTCTTTGCAAACTCCTCACTCAGGTACTTTTTATAATCAAACTCAGGGAAAGGCTTTTTATCTCTAGCTAGGTAAATCGACATTTTGTATGACTCGTCCCTAATTGTAGAGAACAGCCTGTCTAACAATTCTAAACACTTTTCGCTGCCATACTTAATGCCAACTTTAATTAGCATATAATGTAAGCCTGTAACACCTAAACCAATGCGGCGGGAGCGTTCTCCAACCAGCTTACACTCCTCTGTTGGGAAAGTATTTACGGTAAGCACGTTATCCAAAAATCTCACACCAGTTCGAACTGTTCTAGCCAAACGCTTCCAATCAATGTCTGTACCGTCATCAAGCACCATGTTGCTAAGATTCACATTAGCTAAACAGCAATTGCCGTATGAGGGGAGTGAGATTTCACCACAAGGATTCGTTGAGTCCAAGCTTTCAAAATAAGAAACATTAGTGTAGCTATTTGCAAGATCAATATTGTATATCCCTGGGTCACCTGATTCAACAGAGTTCTTCCAGATAATATCCCACAAGTCTCTTGCCTTGATATCTTTTCGACCAATCATCTCAAAGGAATCAGTCCAGTTTTTCTTATGAAAGTTGTTGGCACGGCTTAAAGCATCTTCTTCATCTAAACCTACGACTCGTATGCATTCTCCTCCTGCTCCACCAATTCCAACTTCACCATTGGTGTCCTTCCAATGTCTTACAACTTCATAGGAATGATACTCCTTATTGTTGAAAGAGAAGTACCAATCTTCATCCAATTCAACTGCCTCTAGGAAACGGTTTGTTATGGCTACTGAAATGTTAAAGTTATTAAGCTCACCTTGATCGAGCTTTACATGCAAGAATTCCAGGAGATCAGGATGAGTAACATTAAGAATGCCCATGAGAGCAGTTCTCCTATTCTTTCCTGCACGAACATGTTCACCTACCTCGTTTATCATTTTCAGAACAGAGACAGATCCAGGTGCGGAGTGCTTTACACTTCCAATATGATCTCCTTTAGGTCTAAGTTTAGATACATTAAAACCTACACCCCCACCCGCGCAAGAAATTCTATACATATCTTGAACAGTTTTACCAATGGAATCAACACTATCTTCTGGAATAATAACATAACAATTAAGGAGGTTATGATGCCCACGGTTACGCCCAGCACCAAAGATAATTCTACCCCCTGGGATGAGGTCTCCAGAGCCGACCGCATCGTAAAAGATCTTTTCAATTTTTTCTTTGTCTTCATCTTTCTCCGCTGAGGCCATAACCTTTGCTACGGTCTTGGCTCTTTCGGCCCACTTTGTTTCGCCTGGGTAGGCGTATCGGGCTTCAAAAATCTCTTGCCCTAATTGATTTAAATTTGCTAATGCCATTTTGTTATTTTTGAAACTCCTTTCGATTTAATTATAGACAGACGGGGCGCAGAATGCAGTAGTGTTTTTAAGTATTTGTTATGTGTGATAATGAAGATAAGCTTGTCTTTCTTAATTTCTTGTAGTAAATTATATAAACCGTTAATGCCTTCTTCGTCCAGATTCTCTGCTATCTCATCAAGAAAAAGAATGTTGGTTTGATCTTTGTCAGTAAGAAGCAATAAATCTTTCAAAGCCATTGTCACAGCCAAGTTCACCTTTCTCTTTTCGCCACCAGATAAGGATATATACTGTATCTCTTGATTATTGGTGATTACTTTTTCATTTAATTCTTCATCGAAAAATAAACTATACTTGGAGTTTGTTAAGAAAGACAGATAATAGTTAACCTTATTGTTAAGGTACTCTAATATATTCCTGATTATAAACTTTATGATTCCTTGTTGAGAAAAGGCTTTCTCCCAGAAACGCATCACCTCATAGTCTAGCTTGTTCTCTGCCTTGACCTCAGACCTTATTTGTATTTTATCTTTAAAGGATGTTATTAACTCCTCATAGTTAGTCTCATCTCGGCATAACTCTTTATACGCTAGTACCTTAGAGAACTCTTTAGAGGATACAGGTATTTTAACTTTTGCGTTTTCAAGTTCTTCTTGTGAGTTCAATAGTACCACTAGATCTTTTTCTGCTTTTGCAAGCTCTGTCTGTAGGAAAGCTTTGTTAACCTGCTCCTTAACAGTTTGCCCACATTTATCACAAACCCCGTTAGATGCTGGGGACTTGATGTTTTGTTTCAACTTCTCTATCGCGCCTTCAAGATCGTCTATTTTCTTACTTGCATGTATTGCTTGCCAGGATCTTGCGCTCTCAGTTTCTTCAGCATCAAGAATATCATTTAGAGATAGATCAAGAATGGAAGCATCATACTCTGAAAAGGATTTTTTTGCTTTCTTTAGCTTTTCTATCTTGGTATCAAACTCACTAATCATTGATCTGTGTTCAGATATTAAGGAGTCTTGTTCTTTCATTGTATTCCAGAACCCAGCCTTATGGCTTTTGATTCTATCTCTCATTTCAAAAACATCATCTAGATCTAAAAAAGTCTTTACGATATTTCGTTTGTCTTCAGCAGAACACTCTAAAAAAGTTGTTGTATTGCTTTGTCCAAAAAACATGGAGGAAAGCAAAACCTTGTAATTAAGGTTAAGAATAGTATCAATGTATTCCTGAGTCTTGGCTATGCTTTCTTTTGTTTCTTCTTTATCGTCAACAAAAAGCTGTAGTTTTGAGGGCTTTTTCCACCTTACAATTCTAGTTCCGTTGTCTAAGGTTAGTTCTATGCAGCACTTCTTCTTGTGCTTAACATGAACCATAGCATCCTCAGTGCTTTTTCTAATAGTTTTTCCTGTTAAACCAAAGTAAATGGCCTCAACAAAAGCACTCTTTCCAGCACCGTTAGATCCTTTAGCATCTTTGTTCTGCCCCTTAATCAGAACAATATTCTTAAACCTATCAAAATCAACCTGCGCTGACTCAAAAGAATAAAAGTTTTGAATCTTTAAAGACTTAATCTTCATACCTTAATAGGCGATACCCCTCCATAAGCTTGTCCTTTTCCAAAATGGAATTAGCTGATTTTATATAGTCTTCAATGATAACCTCATTCAATCTAAAAAGATCTCGGTTGGGTTTATAATTAGAGACTTCTTCTTCATCAAACGCAGGAGCATACTTAATATCAACAGAAGCGGCCTTAATATCATTAATATCCACTAAAGCTTCTCCTGCATCAAGAACTATTCTCAGAAAGGTGTGATAATTTTTGTTGTTTATTTTTTTAATAGATTTAGGTAAGTCTTTATTTTTCACCAACATATGCCTTGGGCCATGGTTGATTTTGTGCAGGGTTGTTTCGCCGTTTTCTATTACTGCGTAGTAATTATCCTTACCCGTCTCACCAAAATTAGTGGTATATGGAGTGCCTAAGATTAAGAGGGATTTCTCTTGGCCGTTTGACATAAATGATCGTTCATTCTGTCTGTGAATATGACCAAGAAAAGTATCGTTCCTAAAGCAATTAATGTTAATATCAAAATCATGATCGCCAACGGAATTAAGGCAACCAAAATAACCGAAGTGACCAAAAACAGTATAATCTTTAGGGACCGCTGCGAGATCTTTTTTAATGCGTTCTTCATTTTCATAGTGAGGGATGTAAGCATGTTTTTTATTATGGTCGTACCAAGTGTGAGTGACTATGTTTACATTCGTTTGCTTAGAATCAAACACACTTAACGCTGTGACTCCATCATCAGCTTTAGTGCTGGCGCAATGATTCCCCCTAAGAATCACAACATTGGAGCGTTCTTTCCAATGGTCAATCATTCTCTTGGCAGAAAGAAGAGCCTCTGGCGAAGGCTTCCTAAAATCTAAAAAATCTCCAAGCTGGATTACCTCGTCAGGCTTCTCCTTATTATATATTTTTTTAATGCATTCCTCTTGAGCCATACGAAGAGCAGCATTTTTGTTGGAGATATGTATGTCTCCAATAATTAAAGTCTTTACCATTTAATTCATTTAGTTATTATTAAGATAGGTATAAATCTCATCTAAATTGGTAGGCTTTCCCTCAGTAAAACCAACGTCAATACCATCTCCAAAAGATCTACCTACCTCTAAATCAACAGACAAAGGGACATCAAAATTAATCCCAAACAAGCGGCGAAGATTTGGGTAATTCACTAGTTCATCATAGACGATCTCAAGGCAATCAGGGAGATCTTTCTCCGAGGAAATGATCTCAAGACTGTCGTGAACTGTTGCCACAACCTGAGCGTCTAAACTCTTCTCTTTAAATCTGTTGGACACACCTAGCAAACCACATAAAAGAATGTCAGATGCAGAACTTTGGATGGTAAAATTCAAGCCTTGTCTTAAGGCTCTGTTGATGACAGATCTGTCTCTGCTATTGACATCGGGAAGGTTTCTTCTTCTGCCAAAAATAGTATACGCATAGGAATTCTCTTTAATGAAGTTATTGATAAACTCCATGTAGCGGAATATTCCTGGGTAAACCCTTTGGTAGTTTTTAATTATCTCCTCTGCTCGATTCAAAGGTATTCCCATAGTTTCGGAGAGATTGAATGCACCACCACCATAAACAATCAAAAAGGATACGGTCTTTGCAATCTGCCTTTCTTCTTTTGTGATCTCATCCTTACTAAAGAGTAGTTTTCCCGTGTATGTGTGTAGGTCCGCTCCAGAGTTAAACGCATGTTGCATACTTTTCTCTTTAGCTATGTGAGCAAGCACTCTCAGTTCCATGGCAGCATAATCAACAGTAACAAAAGCTTTACCTTTCGGAGCAACAAACATGCTCCTGATGTTAGCCTTGTTAGTCTCTCTTGGAAGAGTGTGAAAAGACACACCCATAGGTTTTTCAGCATTGTAAGCAGCGCAAGATAGGCGACCTGTTGCTGTTCCATCTAGTCTATAGTCTACATACAGCTTATGTCCTTCGTTGTAATCTATAGCTTTTTTTGTTCCGTGGATATAAGTCTTCTGTAGCTTCTCTGCTTTGCGTAGGTCTAACAAACTAGTTATAAACTTAGCTGCTACTTTTAATTCGTCTAAAGACTTAGAGCGGACTACGCTCTTGCTGACCTTCTTACCTTCATCCCTGTGTTGCCATTTTGCACTCATGATCTTCTCACTATCTCTTCATTAATTTGCTCTAGTAAAATCTTAAGGGTTGGTGCTGAAACAGAAGGTGACCCTTTAGCGGTTTTGTCAGGTGGATAAAACTCAAAGCCACCCTCTCTAAGGTAAAAGATGTCAATCAAATCATTGTTAGATGATAGATTGTCAGTCTTCTGGATTTGATCAAAGTAATACAGGCTATCCTCTTGGTTTAAAGTTAGCTCGTTTAGTTCCTTCTCCAACTGCCCTAGTTTCTCCTCGCTGACCTCCAATCCACCATACTCCATTTCTGCGAAAGTAGGCAAAGCGTCGGAGAAGATGCTCTCAACAAAAGGAAGTACGCCCACTTCGTCTAGCTTCTCATGAACTAAATCAAAAAGCTTAAGTGTGAAGTAGGAATCCATAGCGTTCCCTTCACAGCATTCTCCAAGCGGGATGGAGGCCCAATCAAATTTATTAGGGTTTTGGATTGTAAGCATAGCTATATATGATAGGAGTGAGCATGAGAAATATAATACTTATACTGATGTTAGTTGTGTTGTCCAGTTGCAGCACCATCAAACACGCTGTTGGGGGTGCCTTGGGTGGTGGGATTGCAGCAGCTTTCGTCCCTGAGCCAGCAGTAGTCGCAGCAGGGGCAGCAGGAGGAGTAATGCTTACAGAAGTTATCATGCCTTCCGCAAGTCCAGCAGCCATCGTCGGTCAGGTAGCAGGAGCAGGACCAGTACAAGGAACTACTGCTTCTACACTACACGAAACAGGTGGACTAATTAAAACATTAGGCTACTGGTGGTTAATCCTCTTTGTGTTCCTTCCCCTCTTCAGAAAGAATGGGAGAAATTGGTTTAAGAAGTTTGGTGATATTCACAATACTGTTTCCCAAGCAGACATTGATGCAAGGGATGATGAACAAGATCAGGTTATGAAGCATAATGAGAGTAGGATTGCTGCTTTGGAGCAAAGGATTACAGACTCTCAAGCTCTGTCGGAAAATAAAGCTTAACCAGATCCATCAGGCTCTTAGGTAGGTTCTCATCCAATAGGTGGTGCATGATCTTAGTGTCCCACACATTCTTTGTGTGGATACCATAATTGATAAGAAACTTTAGGTCGAACTTAGCGTTGTGGAATACTTTCTTATTGCGAGGGTTCTGTAGAATGAGACGCAAACTCTTCCACATCTTTCCATAATCGGGTTCTCCTTTCTTAAAAGGCGAATCCTTATGATCGCAAGGGATTACCCAGTTAGTTTCTCGGGATGAGATGGCTATGGTTTGAATGCTATCTCTAAGGAAGTTTAGTCCTGTTGTTTCAATGTCCATGGCTAGAGTTTCATCACTATCTCTTAGCTTTTCAGCCAGCGCAAGTACATCTTCAATTTCTGTTAATACCTCATACTCTAGTTTACCTTCATAGGTTTTTTCTAGAATGTACTTCTCATAGGCATTCCTAATGTCTGTCTCAAAAAGAACTCTGTGCCTAGGCTCTTTAACGACAGAGTAGGGATGGAAGATGGGAACCACAGTGCATGTGTGTTCTGCATCTGTTGTATACTCATAGGACTTCCCTCTCTTGCTGCTTATCCCACTCTTCTTTATCAGCATCTTCATAGCCAAGTTACCACAAGCAAAAACAAGACGAGGTTTTACTTTGTCTATGGTTTCTTGTAAATAATTCCTACAAGCCTCCATGTTAGAGGGGCTCATGTCTGCTTCTTTTACGGAAGGACACTTCACAGAAGCCGCTGTTTGATACGATTCTCCTGGAAAAAATTCAGAAATAATCTCACGTTCTGCCTTCGAAAAGGCTTGAGACTTACCGAACCTATGCCTTATCGAATCAGATAAGAAAAGCACATCTGAGGGCTGTAAATGCTCATAATCCTCAACACAATACACAGGCTTTTTCTTTTGCAAGATAGAGCAGTCCTTGCAATGGGACTTCACTTCTTCTTGGGCGTACAATGAGTGTAAGTTATTCATCTATAATATATTATGAGTGAGAAGCATTATATAAACAACGCAGAATTTGAGAAGCTAATAAAGCTATACAAACAAGATCCAAAGGAACATGAGGATGAGCTTTTTAAATTGTTTGATATCTTAATATCAAACATACTCACGGGGTTCTCCTTCAACCTAGAAGAAGATGACGCAAAGCAGGAGTGTTTTGTGTTAATACTCAAAACACTCAAAAACTTTAACCCTGAGATGGGCAATGCTTTCAACTACTTCACCACCATTATACTCAACAATCTCAAACTACTGTACACTAAAAATAAAAAGTACCTTGAGAAGTTGGACGCATACACCGAGCTTAAAAAAGATTTACTCTAGGTCAAGCTCTTTGTATACCATAGGGAGGTAATCCTCCGAGAAAACCTTGTTACGCTTAATGGTAACAAGATGAGGCAAAACACTGCTTTTGAAAATTACAAAAGAGTGAGGCATGTTGTAGTTGTCCACAACATAGAGAGTCCTAGAACCTTTGCCAGCGTTCTGGTACTTCTTGTCCAGCTTTTCCATCAAAGCTGTGCAATACTTGTCCCAAGGGGATACGAAGAGGATTGAAAGCTCACCTCTCTCTCGCTTTTGTCTCCTCAACTCTCTGTTGAGGTCATTTTCTTTAGACAGTTTTACTATCTTGTACTTCATCACTACTCTTTGTAGAGGGTTTAAGTTCTGAAACCTCACCCACAATGGGCACGGTTACTTCTTCGGTTTTGTCTTCAGTCTCTTGAGCCAGATTTTCGAGATCAACACCCTCTTCTTCGGCATGTTTTTGAACAGCCTCCATGAGCTTCATCTCCATTGTCTCAACACCAATTTTAAAGATGCCTTTCAAAAAATCTTCCTCTGCAATTTCAGGGGGCTTTACCATCCCCATGAAGTTCTTAAAGGCTTGTGCCTCGTCCTTACTTAGTTTTATCTGTAGTTTCATACGGTCTCTACTCCTGTCGATTTGTTTAATATTCCACGATTGGAAATCTAGTATTAATTTTTCTTTCATAACTCAAGGTATAATAGTACATGAAGGATAAAGTTAACCTAGAAAAGTTGAAAAAAAAGAAACGTGTAAATAGCAAAGCTAAAGGCGGTGCATTTGAAAGACAAATAGCCAACATGCTAAACGAGCAGTTTGAAACCAAAGAGTTCAATAGGACCCCTGGAAGCGGTGCTTTCGCCACTACTCACCAACATCTCCCTGAACATATTACAGTCGCAGGGGACTTAATTACACCACTAAACTTCAAGTTCTGTATCGAGTGCAAGAAAGGCTACAATGATCAATCAATCTATAGCTTGTTAGATTATAATTCAAAGATATGGCAGTTCATAGAACAATGCGAAACAGATGCAAAAAAATTGAAGAAAGTACCTATGATTATATATAAACAAGATAGAAAAGATATATTAGTAATTACTTATAAAGATATGTTTACTACAATGATTCCATCAATAACTATATTTAAAGACAATATAGAAACATTAACAGCACATACCTATAGTATTTATAAATTAAAAGATATTATAGCTGACCACAGAGGAAAGTGGTTTACTTATTAGCTAATAATTCTTCAAGCAGTTTTGCTTGACCTTTTAAGAAGCTTAACATTAAACTATCCTGTACTGAATCACTAATATCAACCTTTTCTTCTAACCCTACTCCATCCTTTTGGTTTTGAGCTAGGAGGTTAACATCTATAGTATTTCTTGTTTGTGCTTTACCATCAGATGTTCTGGTTCTTTCTGCACCAAAACTTACAGCCTGTCCGTTAGGACCTATTAAGTTAATACTCATCATACCCTTAGATCCTTTTACCTTATGATCAGGATCCATGTTTAACAACCCTTTTGTTGCCTCAATCAAGGGAGACATATGGGATCCTGCTCTGACTGTATTATCATCATATACTTTTTTGTTTAGTATACCATCACGCAGAACTCCACCAGTCATGTGTATTGCGTAAGCTAAGTTTCTTCTAGCCCTCATCGCAAGTTCAGGATCATCTGTATTATTCATATCACTTATTTGCTTTGAGGCAGTTAACACTCTAGAGAGTTCATTTTTTAACTCACTACGTTGTATAGAATTATCAGGACCATTTAAATTAGTTAAGGTTCCTTGATAATCTTGAACGACTGAGGTTAATTTACTTCTTACCTCAGAGTCTAAACTCAGTCTTTTAGAGTAGGAGTTCACCATTGTTGCTACAGTTTCAAAGTTTATTGGGTTCTTATTGCCGTTGGAGTTTACAGAAACAGTCCCATCGTCAGGAAGAATAGTGTCTAATGTAGAATCTAATTGGTCTAGTTCACCTTGGTACTCTCTTAAGCCAGCAAGTTCTTGTTCATTAATACCTAATCTTTGCATGGTAATTTCTTCGAACCCAGGTGCGATATTATCAGCGGTGCCATTAACTGCACCGCTTCTTTGTGTGGTTTCTCCAAACTTTAAAGTCCCGTCTTTAAAATAAGATTTCTGACCACTTCCAACCAGATGTACGGTGTCCTCATCTGACAATGAGTATAACTCTTTGAACACCGAACCCAACTCGCCTTGTTCTTTCATTAAGTCTGAAACCTTAACTGCATTTACAGCATCGCCTTGCAGCTTCATAGTTTTAGCCGCATTTTTAGCAGAGTTTTCATCCAAGAAAGCGTATTCTAGATCATCAGCATAGCCAAGCCCAGTCTTCTTACCTACGGGAAAGGTAAATTTAGACCCAATAGCTTCCACCACAGGAGCCTCCATGTCAAAAGATCTTTGTAAGAAAGCTCTTGCTTTTTCAGGAGTGTTCGTTAATACGTTTAGTTGTTCCATAGCATCTACAACAAAAGATGCTCTTAAGCTTAAAGCTACATCTCCAGGCTTAGATTCTTTCAATTGTTTATAAGCAGCACTGAATTTTTTTTGATCTTTTAACAACTCTCTTCGTAGAATCTTGCCCATCATGGAGGAAAGTTTACTCTTAAGTGAGCCAGAAGGAAGAGATTGTATGTTTGGAAGGATACCTACGGCAACAGAGCCTTGCTCCATGCCTTTACCTCGCATGTCATTTAGTTGTTGGTTTGTATATGTTCCTTGTGGTATAGCTTTGATACCTTCAGGACAAGATTCCTCAATTTGACTTTCAATAAATTTAAATATCTCGCTTCTTTTGATGGCAATTCCTTGATTTGGATCTTCATTCCTAAAGAAAACTAAACGATCTCCCTTGCTTTTAACTCTTCTTCCTATTTGATCGCATTTTGTTTCTCGGTCTGCGACTTCTGCTTTGCCTAACTCCATAAAAGCTTGCACAGAATCTAAAGCACCTTCAATAAGCATAGGGTCTTTTGCCAAAGTATCAAACACCGCTCCCGTATCTTCTCCAAACTCAACTGTTTTACCGTGAGCTATCTGATACTCAATACTCTTTTGTGATCTGCCAGAGATATAAGAACCTACACTCCTGGTCATTTCAGGATCGTCGGAATTATCTTCACCTCTGCCGACATACCTGCCTGAGCCTTCATCTTCCCCAGCTTTCCATCCTGCCCAAGCCTGTTTAACTCCTTGATCTCTAGCTGAAACAACCAACTCACTTGCTATTTCTAGCATGTTTCTGACTTGGGAGAAGATCGTAGCTTGCATTGAATCATCCACCCCAGAATCTGAAAGAATAGGCCCTAGAGATTCTCCTACACGGAGTCGCGCAGCTTCTAGTCCTGTCCCAGCCCCTTGTTCAAGGGCTTCTTTACCCGCAAAGTTTCTTTCGAACCATGTGGTAAATTGAGGCTCTCTAGGTGTTCCATCAGCGTTAACAACTATTGCGCTGTTCGCATTTTTAGTGGCATTAGTAGCAACGACCTCTCCATGCATTTCACCTTCTCCAGGTGGTTTCTGGTATCCAGTAGCTGCCTTTTCATTTCCATCTTTATCTTTTGTAACGAGTCCAGGAATTGCTACAGGTTCTGTGGAGACAGGGGTTCCTAAAGCAGCCGTTAGAACCTGCTCAGGAGTATATTCCTGTATTACTTTATCAGGCTTCTCTTTTTTCTCTTCCTTCTCCAATAAGACAAGCTCTCGCTTTTTTAAACGTGAGTAACTCTCAAGTAATTCAGTAAAGTAATCCATATCATATCATAGCTAAAAAAGAAACCCAACCCGCATCCAAACGAGTTGGGTTTTTAATTATTAAACTCTATAATTTATGCAATGGTGGTTCTAATTTCACCGTCAGCATCATTAGTGTTAACAAAGTAATCGTAACGGAAGGTCATTTCGATAGTATGGAATTCGTTTGTGCTATAGTTATACTCTCCATGAGTAACTGATTTTGCATACGCTCCTATTAAATGAATGACGTTTCTGGGCTCACCGTTTGGTTGAAGCTGAACGAGTTCCATTCTACCTTTGCTGGCTGTGCCTCTTCCAATATCACCCATTTGTCCGTTTCTTGGGTCATATGTTTTACCAAATAACTCATAAAGAACTCGGTCAACTTTAGTTCTAGAAAGGTTATCGAAAGTTACAACTGCCTCCTCCATACTAGGTCTTCCAGGATAGTAAGTCTTGTCGTTAACTCTGTTAACTTCAATGTCTTCAACAGACATACCGATCCCATTAACCTGCTTTGCTGCTAAGGTTAAGGGTTTTTGGTTCCCGTTAAGAGTACCCCCGTCACCTGCGCCCTGCTTATCAAAGAAGAAGTTAACCTCCCATTGATATGCTCTCACTGAATCTAAGTCAGTTGAAATGTTTGGAACATCATCACCTTCTGTAATGTTTCTATTAACTAGAGGGTCTGTTCCTGCGAAATATTGTTTGTATGCCATATCTTATTTTTCCTTGGTTAGCTTACCTTTGCGGATTGATTTGTGATATTCAACTCGAATACTAAAATCTCTGCCGTCTTAGTGGGCTTGATAATTACTTTACACCATAGCTCGTTTCTATCAACGCGCACAGGAGTATTTACTGTTTCATCACAAATAACCTTGAAATCAGTGATACCTCTGCGTTGTTTAATATCTTGGAACAATGGCTTGAGAAGGTTTGTTATTGCTTCTTGAGTGACGGGATCATTAGGTTCGAAGATAAATCTTCTTGTTGCCGATTCAATAACTCGTTTCACATAAACCATCAACCTTCTAACATTGATTCTGTCTAGAGCAGTGGGCTCTCTTTGTGTGGTTCTTTGACCGAAGATTGTAATCCCCTGTCCTGCGAAGTTAACAATTGGGTTAACTGCATTACCACCACTGTACATGGAGTCTCGGTCACCTCTGTTAATAGGAATCTCAACATCAGTAGGCTTAGTTAGTCTACCTCTTTGGAATCCTGCGGGAGCAAACCAAAGATCTGAAACAGTGTCAGTGAATCCCATCTGCCTGATGGCAAAGATTGCGGGGTCTAACCAAATATCTTTCCCTAGGTAGGTCTGGAAAACCTTAACGTGTGGGAAGTATAAAGCAGCATAGGAACTGTTGAAAGGTGTTGCCCTGTAAGTGGTTAAGCCATTACTATAATCAATGGCATCTCCAACATTTCCAACACCGTAAGGTGCTCCAAAGACTGATAAGAAATCACCAGTAGACTCAGCTAGTGTAACTAATGCGTTTTGAACGGCAGCAGTGGTAATTCCTGGGACAGCGGCAAGCGTGATGGGAACAAGGTCATCATCAAAAACTTGCATTCCTGTTCTACTTGGGGAAGTAGTTCCTACGAGAGCAGTGGTCTCAGCATCTGAGTCTGCACCTGTTCCGTTATCACCGTCGAACATACTGTAAGTGCCAGCGATAAACTTGTTAAATCTTGAATCCATGTACCTTCCGTCTGTATCTAACTCTGCGGCAGATGTGTCAGTTGCAACATTTCCTCCACGGTTAACTGTCATAGCACCTTTGGATCCTCTAACAACCCCAAGAGTTCCTAGGTTTGCTAGTTTATCAGTATAATTATTAAACTTCGTGATTGTTGCAAGATCAACACCCTCTGAGTAGAGGTTACCTTTAATTATGTTAGATGTTAAGTTGGTCTCACCTGTATTAATTACATCTTCAACAAAGTTTCCTGAGTTTAATAAGGATACTTTGAAGTTTTCTAAGGCCACACCTTCCTCATTTACCTGAATGGTGTTGTTGAAGTTACCTAAATCTTTAACCGTAATCGAGTTACCTAGTAAAGTTCCATCAGTTAGCGTTGATGTGTTGTAACCAGCACCTTCAAAGAGTGATTGGGCTAAGTAGCCTAGTCCGTTAGTTCCAGAGCCATTTACAAAGCTCACACCTCTAACAACTGCTGAAACGAATCCTGGACCAGAAGGACCTCCGATACCTGAGTTTGCATATGAGTTCATAGGTGCAACACCTGCACCATTACCCACGCCTAAACCAATTGTCGCATTTGCAGGAATAACTCCTGAAACACCACTTGTGTTACCACTAAGATCTAGGGGATAAAGAATTGGTGATCTTTGAGTTAAAGCAGAATCTCCAAAAGCCTCAACGGTTAAAGTTGAACCTGAACCAGCGAAGTTTCCAACAATAAAGTTACCTACAACCTCTGGGATAGTGGTGTCTGTTCCTGATGCTGTGTTATAAGATCCAACTTTTGTTGAATCTAATGCAGCGCCAAAGACAGAGGCCATGGCTTGAGCCTGTGTGGTGGCTGATGTTCCTGCTCCATATGATGTTCCAGCTAAAACTGAGTATGTTTTTGCTGTTGAAAATTGATTTGTACCTGCATTATCAGTCACTTGAACACGGAAATACATACTACTTGTAACACCTAACCCTGCGGAGGATACTCCCAGGGCAGGGCAAGCACCCATATTGACCATTGCGCTGGCATCAGATGCGGTAGCAGTGTCCAAAGCACGAACAAAGTAAAGCTGGTTACAGGTTTCTAGAATCTCTAACGCACCTTCGATTGCTTGACCAGGAAGAACTTCGACAGGTCTACCGAATTCTTTAACTAAGTTTTGTTGGCTGGTAATAAGCTTTGCTTTGTTGGGCTCACCTTTAGATGCGAAGCCAACTAAACCAACCACAGTAGGATTAACCGCTGGGGTGTAATCACTAATATCTCTTTCTACAACATAAACACCTGGACTAACGAAATTTGCCATAATTTATTCCTCTATGCACTCCTGACCGTAAGAATTCTTCTTTCTGCTAGATTATTAATCTGCTTTGTAAGGTAGTAATTTGGGACTACAACTGTCTCTCTAGGCATTAACCATATTCTTTTAGTGCCCTTTTTTGTAGTTAGATAAAGCTCTAACCGTTGTAACGAATCATTCTTAATTGATTTCAAGATTTTACCTCTATTTGTATTTAGAGGTATTGAGTAGCTTTTGGGAAAAAATTATCAGATCAGAGTGCCGTTATTTCTGCATTTACCTCTTCTATCTTGCCAGTAGAGGTTATTTTAAATGCGGGACTCTTAATATAAGTTTCAACAGAAACAGTAAATTTTTTCTGTAGTATTCTATCTTCCCTATCAGCAAGAGCAAAACTGTAGTTGTTTGCCTCACTAGCTAAAAAAGCTTGGCTTTCTTTGGAGAACTCCGTTAGCAGCGGTATTGAAGGATTAAAAGCTAATCGAATCTGTTGAGCTAATTGATCCAAGTCTTCCATATATTTACACCAAACATTCAAATCATATTGTAGTGTCACAGGACGGTCACAAAAGCTTACAATTCTTTCTGCTCTTTGAGATTCTTCATCCCATAAAGTTCGCTGGATTAAAAGGCTACTGTTTCTTCTTCTGGTGTCTGCCTCTACAACAGAGTTTTGGGACAAAGTTATCATAGGAAGAACAATGTTATCATGCTCATTCAGCTTTGCGATTGTTCTTTCAGGGTTTCCGTATCTACACTTCACCTCAACTTTTTCTAAATCGTTATTAAGATAAACCATCTTATCAAAATTTGCGATTAAAAATCTAACAATCTCTTTGTAGGCATTAATAGGGACAACACTTTTCCCTTCCATTTGCGACATTAAATTTAATAAATATTGTTGAGCAGTTCTAGAAGAGCCTTTAAAATCAGATAAACTTGAAGCATTTGTATCTGTTATTTTAAATGATTGTTCGGTGGTTACAGTTCTTATATTAGTTTGTGTCATTGTAGATCTAAGTAGCCTCCAACATCTTCACTCTTTTTGGTAAGGTGTTCGTCAACGATATCCTCTGTTTCGCGTAGGAGTTTGGCAGCGCATACAATGTGATAAACACCATACAACTGAAAGCTGTCCTCTTGAATCTCAAATATCTCATACCTTTGATTTTGAAATTTAGGCTTGATAACGTCACCAGCCTGGGGAACCCTAGAAATCTTCTGGGTAATATATGATTTATTAAATACGAATAACTGATCATTAGTTAACTCTAAACCAAACTCAGTTAGGTTTTGTTCTACAGGTTTAGGCTCATAATGACCGTGGACCTCGATAGGATCAGTCGCAATTTTCTTTGATCTATCCTCTAAGTATACTTCATCGTAATCTCGATCAATGTAATACTTGTAATACAAAAGCTCTGATCCAGAGATGCGTATTAGCTCATCATCAACAAGGTTAAATAAGTTTATATCAGCGTTCTCTTGATCAAAAAATGATAGCTGACTCTTCCCGTCCACTTCAGGGATAGGAGGCATAGGAGTCGTTACTCCAAATAATTCTTTCTTTCTAACCATTAGTATGTGCTAAAAGCAGGGGGCTCCTCAATCTCTGACAATAATTCCTGGATTAATGCTTCTTTTTCTTGCTGGCTTTCCTGTGCTAGTTGCGGTCCATTCAATGTAGCCCCTCCCGCAGGGGATGGAACAGAGGCAAATTTACCTCGTATTTGAGCTAAAATACCTTTAGCCACAGCCAAGGCGTATCTTTGAGCCCAATTGAGATACGCAGGTAAAATTGTATTAGAATCAATAGCTCTATACTCTATGATTACACGTTCAGGTGTGATCGCTGGAGAGGGATAGATTTGCAGATACTTCCCTCCAACAATATTGAATCCACCGTCGCCACCTAATATCTTTCTATACATTTCTAATGTCTGTTGCAGTAAATAAAACTCACCTACTTGCATATTAGAAAATAAAAAGTTATCTTGGAAGTACTTAATGAAGAAATCTTGTTCTAGCGTTCCTGCTTGAGCAGCAATAGTTAACAAGGTTTTTCTATAGGCTACATACTCTAAATTTTGAATCATGTATAAAGGTAATTCATAAATGTTCTGCCCAGCAGAGGCATCAAAGGAAGCATATTGTAAGTTCCAAAGAGGCGCATGGTAGTTTAATCTATTTATTGATTCCTGTACTGTTTGCTTTAGTTGAAAATCAGTTAACTCAACTCTAACAATAGGAAATCCAAGCATTCCTAAAACATAATCTTTTATTATTGTTTCAAAGTTGCTAAATTCTGTTGCACTTTCTAGAGTTAAGCGATTAAGTTTTGGTGCATCAATCTCACCCTGCTGGACATAATCTGTTAGCTCATCACCTCCGTAAATACCATCGCTGCTTCCATAACCGTTAAGCTTGGGGCGGGGTATCTGAGGGGTCGTTCTTTCGTTTACTTGGTAGTCTGGCATTATCTATATCCTTCTTTTCTTGTTTCTTTTGTGATTTATAATTAACATCACTTGTCTTTGTTAAAGGAACCAAGTAATGGTTATCTACCTTTACAGAAGACTCAATGATTTGTTTAGGTCTAATTTCTACTATCTTATCTCCTATAGTAGTTAGCATCCTAAACTTACATTTGCTTTGATATTTGTACATTATATATAGTTAAAAAAGAAATAAGGGTGGAGGAAAACTTCCCCCACCCTCGTAAAAACATCCTAAAGATTATTATGCCCAGGAGTTGTTCTTCACAGCGACGAATGGTGTGAAGAGGTAGTTGGCGGTTGGACCGATCAATCTAATGATTCTGTAGAATCTTGATGCGGGAGCAACTGCGGCTTTACCGTAGCGGGTAATGATACCCTTTCTGGGTTGGAAGGTCTCAGGATCGGTAATGGTAGGTGTCTGCTGGAGTGGGATGTATGGTGCATATACATAACCAGAATCCATAGCGTTGGCACCTTTGTAACCAACCATGATCTCGTCCTCAGGATACATGGGATCAACATAGAGGTCGAACTGACCACCAAGCTTACCACGATATTCAACACGGGCACCGTTCATGTTTGTGGGACCGTCAACATTCTGAACACCACCTTCCATTCGTGCTGCTGCGTGAAGCATTGCGGCAACGGTTGGAGAAGTGACGATGAAGTTTCCAGGACCACGAAGGGTGGACTTGTAGATATCGGTTGCTGCCCTATGGCAAAGTGCCATTAGGTTAGCGTAAACGTGACCAACATGCTGTGGTGCGAAACCAAGAGTGCTGTCTGAGAAATCAATAAGGAACACGTTGTCGTAATCCTTAGGTCTCTTATGAGCGTAACGACCTGTGAAATCATAATCCATGCTGCTTGCGCCAGTGAAATCAGGCTCAAACTTTAAGTTAGTTCCTGTATCACCTGCGTAAGACTGGTCAAGGCTTCTTGCATTCCACATTTCATCAGTACCAGCGTTACCGAACTCACCCATCTTGCCTACACCGTAAGCAAGCATTCTAAGGTCTTCAACGATTTCACGGTCGATCTCAAGGCGAAGCTCTTTACCAAGAAGGTCGGTAAGCTCTTGCTCAAGGTCAAGGTTGTGATAAGCGCGAAGGTCTTGAGAAGCCTCAAGAGTCCAAAGGGCTCTCATCTTGCGTGTACGAGCGGCAACGGGCTGCTGCTCGATGTTGAACATCATCTCTGGAATGCCAGATCCTTCAAGACGCTCACCAGCGGAGACGTTGAAACCAAGAAGGCTTGCAGGACCAGTAGCTACGCCGCGCATCTTCCCAGGTGTTGGGAAATCAGCGATTTTACCACCAACGGTGGTTGAAGGCGCACCAGAAGTTGCGTTCATGATGTCACTAACATCAAATCCTACACCAGGGGCTCCATCAGGGAGACCTGGGCCAGTTGCAGTGCCATCGGTCTGGAAGTTTCCAGTACCACTTGCCATGATCTGACCAGCAGTAAGACCTCTGTAGGTGAGGTTGTACTTACTGTAAATTGCTTGCTCGGGTGTACCAGCAAGTCCATCTCTGCGTGAGTTTCCAAGATAGAAAATCTGGGAAACGGGACCCTGCATGGGCTGAACCCCAACGATATTGTTGGCGATTAGCTCAGGATAGACGCGACGAACAAGAGGGAACGCAAACTTTTGGAAAGCACCTAGACGGGTTGTGGTGGTTGTTCCACCGATACCCTGAGCAACATCCTCATCCATCCGAACTTTTTCGGAGATGATTGCCTTTGCTTGGTTTTCTAAAAGTTGAGCAGTTACTCTCTTTGTGTACTCGCTTTCTATTCCTTCCAATACAGGAGACCACTTCTGGACTGTTTCGTTGGCTACATCGCCATTGACGTTAATTTCCATTGTCTATAATCTCCAATTATTTTTTAAAGGGCATAAAAGCCATCATGTTTTCGTTGATAAACTCATTACCATCATGAGGTTCAACTATTTCTTTGTGTATCTCTTCATCTACTTGATCAGAGATAACGACTGCCTTTTCATTACTTTCAAAAGGAAGCCTAGCGGACTCTTCTAAAGCCACTACAGCCTCATGAAGGTTTTCCTTATCATCCTCAAGAATCTCTACCTTTTCAGATAAAACCCTTAAGGTGTTTTCTAATTTTGAGCACTCAGTTAATGCTGAGTTTAACTCTCTAATAAGAACACTGTTCTCTTCTTGAATTTCATCAAACTCTTTTCTAGTTTGTGAAACTGCATTATCTTCATCACCGCTATTAAGCTCTAAAGCCATCAAAGCCTTAAGTGATTCAAAGATGCGAGCGTTCTTAAATGTCTCGTTTTCTTGCTCAAGCTCATTCATGGCATGAGATTTTACCTCATCAATCTTCATCCGAAGAAAACCATGAACTTTGTTTTCTAAATCTTTAACTTTGTTCCCAACCTCTTCTGAAATAACCTCATTAACAAGTGTGGCGATCTCAGAAACCGTCTCCTCTGTTAATCCTTCAGGAAGAAGCTGCGAAATACTATCGAATTTACTCATATTTAAACTCCGTGTCTATAAGTATGTACACCTCTTAAAAAAAGAGGCTATTTTTTTCTAAATTTTTCTATTTATTGTAGGGGGACTTTCTAGTGCCTAACGGACCCTTCTGGGCTATCATCTTACCCTCTTCTCTACCTGCCTTTATAGCAGCCTTCTTACCTAAAAAGCCCTGCCTAGCCATAGTGTCTTTTAACCTACCTCCAAGAGACTTACCTACGGTGACTGAACCCGCATCTCTCATTCTTTTTGCTTGTCTAGTGGAAATATTTTTATTCTCTGTTAAAGCATCCTTAAGAGCAGCGAACTTATTTTCGTAGCATTTCTCAGGGGCAGTCACAGTATCAAAATCATCATAGCCTCTAGTTTTCTTAACTCTTGGCTTTCCTGTGTAGGCTCCGTAAAAATCTTCCCAATTACGGAAGGGGTCTTCCGCAGTAGGCTTCTTCTTACCCACCTTAACCAACACAGGCTTACCTTTAGCCATGGGTCCTGGATCTTGAGTAGCAAATTCAGCGGACTTCTCTCTTAATTTGTCCTTAAGAAGAGTTGTGAAGACTTTTTCTTTTGCTGCTTTATCAAGAGTATCTTTAACAATCTCCTCCACTAAAGTGGATTGAGTAGATTCTGAAACTCCAGGAAAAGCGCCTCTAGTAGAGGGATCAGCGACTAAATCAAATGTTACTAATCTAAAATCATCATTAACCTTTTTAGTTCCGTCTGCATTTTCTGATAAAGTTCCCATACCTCTAGAAGAGATACCGACTTTTACACCGCCTTCAATTAAAGCTTGAGCAACTTTACCTGCTGGAGTGTCAAGTAGTTCACACTCACCAACAAGTTCGTTATTTTTAAAGTTAAGGTTGGTGATTAGGTGCGAAACATTAGTTAGTTTAACAGCGTCATGGCTTGGGTGATCTAATTCACCAAGTAAACGTCTCTCATTCATCGCATCTCCAATCCTTGTAACTTCTCTTTCCAAAATAGACTTGGAATAAACACGCCCGTTGTTATTCTTTTCTTCACAACGACCAAAAACACCTCGTAAGATAGGTGTCTTTCTGCCTCCCCTACTTTCAGTGATGAGTTCGGCTCTTTCTACGATAAATGTATCTGTTAAAATCATTTCTTTTTTACCTTATATTTTTCAAATTTTCGGGACTTCTGTTTCCCGTGTTTCTTCATTGTTCTGACTGAATGACCCTTGATACTATCCCACTTAGCAGAGGGAGTAGCAGAGCCTGGGGTAAATCCTTTAGCTATTTTGCCAGAACTCTTCTTACCCCAACCTGCTTTACTAACAACATATAGTCTTGCTGCTCCTTTAGTAGAAAAAATCTGTCCAGGGTATCCTCGTCTAAGAGCTACCTTAATACTTGGGTAGTTCACAACTTTAGATTTCTTTGAGGATACAACCCCATCCTTTAGAGTGTGGTAAGAACCACGCTTATCGGGACGTTTTTTAGACTCAATAACTAGATCTACGAGGGGCATTTTTCCTTAATGTTTTTTTCTTCTTTTTTTGTGGGTTTTTGCCCATAGGACCTGTGCCCAAGGAAGTTGTAAAGGTAGCTCCTGTTGCGGACCCCGTTCCAACTATACCTAAAGATTCCATCAAAGAAACCAACTCTTTTAAATCATCCACCTTTTTCTTATATTCAACTAGAAGATGTTGTTTATAAACACTTTCTTCATTGACAAGCTTGGGGGTAGAAACAGGAGCTTTCTTTTTAGGAGTAGGAGCAGGAGTAGATTCCTCTACAATAACTGTACCTACATCAACATGTGCCTTAGCCCAATGTCCCTCAGATAATACTTGAGAGGCAAAGTTATTGGGAACTTCAAC
>Ga0208919_1000324_pt1 | contig 34568 bp, 53 predicted proteins | sample 4_EtaG_FD_184076 | JGI IMG/M metagenome (GOLD analysis project Ga0208919, IMG submission 184076) | Marine viral communities from the Subarctic Pacific Ocean - 4_ETSP_OMZ_AT15127 metaG (SPAdes) (version 3) | ecosystem: Environmental > Aquatic > Marine > Oceanic | place: Pacific Ocean | collected...
ATATGAGTACATAGATCGACCACGCAAGCATAGGTATATTTATTTTGCCGCCAATAAAACAGATAAAAAAATATTAAAGAAATGTCTTAACTACAAAACGCACCCATACCCAAAAGGTGAGACAAAACAATATAACTCTGGAGATAAAGTTTTAACACAAATGATTTTGGATATTTAATTTGATTGGTTACTTGACATTGCTATTCATTGCTAGTACTTGTGCGCCAAGGGAGAAACAAAATGAAATTTAAAACAAAACCATTTGCACATCAAATGAAGGCATTTGATCTTAGCAAGAAGAGGAAAGGCTTTGCACTTCTCATGGAGCAAGGCACTGGCAAGACTAAAGTCATAATCGACACTGCCGCATATCTCTACGAGAACAAGGCAATCGACACAGTGATTGTTATTGCTCCTAATGGTGTTCATCGGAATTGGGTTAACATTGAAATTCCAACTCACATGGCGTGTGAGTACAAGGCGACATTCTATTCAGCGCAAATGAAGAAGAAGCAAATTGAGAAGTTTGGTGAAGTTCTGGAGTATGACGGATTAAAGATATTCGCATTTAACGTGGAGGCATTTACATCTGTAATGGCTCAGAAGCATATGATGGTCGCTCTGAAAAATAATAAAGTTCTTATGGTTGTCGATGAGAGTAGTCGTATAAAGACACCGAGTTCGAAGCGCACCAAGATGATTACGAAGTTTGGCAAACATCCGAATGTGATAGCCAAGAGAATCTTAACAGGTACGCCAGTGACCAAAGGTGCTGAGGATGTCTTCGCCCAATTTAAATTTCTTAACCCTGATATTCTTGAGGCGACATCGCTCTACAAGTTTAAGGAGAGGTACTGTGTGATGGGTGGATTTAAGAACAAGCAGATTGTCGGCTACCAAAATATGGATGAACTGACCGAGCGTCTTGGCAAGTACAGCTTCAGAGTTCTGAAGAATGAGTGCTTGGATTTGCCTGAGAAGATATACCAACGACACTACGTTGAGATGTCTGCGGCTCAGAGCAAGCTCTACAAAGAGCTGAAGAAGTCTTTTGTCGCAGAGCTTGAGGGAAACATGATAGAGGTTCCAGAGGCGATTACACGGCTTCTCAGGCTACAACAGATATTATGTGGTTGGTTTCCAACCGAAGATTCATCTATTCCGATTGATAAAGTAAACCCACGCATTGAGGCATTGAGAGAGGTGCTAGGCAATATCAGTGGTAAGACAATCATCTGGGCGCGGTTTAAAGCCGATTTAAGAGCCATAGAGAAGCTATTAGGCTCTGAGGCGGTAAGTTATCACGGAGATGTCTCTAATGACGACAGAGAGCTTGCCGTACATAAATTTCAGAATGACCCCGATGTAAAGTATTTTATATCAAATCCACAGGCAGGTGGAATTGGTATTACGCTCAACAAGGCTGAGTATGCGATTTACTATTCGAACAGCTTTAACTTGGAGGAGCGTATGCAGTCAGAAGACAGGGCGCACAGAATAGGCACAGAGAAAAATGTGACCTACATTGATATTGAGTGCCGCAAGTCAATCGACAGTAAAATAATACAAGCACTGCGAACAAAGAAGTCTATCGCAGATATTGTAACCAAAGATCCAATGTCAATTTTTATGGAGGAAGAATAATGAATAACTTAAAGACAAAAAATATTAATGAGTGGACGGGCGGCTTAGACCCAGAGATGATGAGAAAAATATCTAGTGGTGAAACATATGATGTTTATTTTGTTCCTAATTTAACGCCAGAGGCCGCAAGGTATCTTTTAAATCGGAAACCTCACCCTGAGTCTAAACTTAATAGGCCACTAGATCCTCGTCACGTTAAAGAATACGAATTAAAAATAAAGAATAATCATTTTGCAGTTAACGGAGATCCAATTAGATTTGATTGGTTTGGAAGTTTGCAAGATGGTCAACACAGACTTCATGCTATTGTGAATACAGGAATATCTATTCCTAATCAGCACTTTGTTGCAGGTATAGACCCAGAGGCATTTTCAACAATAGATACAGGTATGCTAAAAAAAGATAAGGATATATTTTATGCTATGGGTGTTGCAAACCCTACGAAAATATCTCCCATGATTGCACTCCACAGAAAGTGGTTTGGTTTAAACAATCCGAATGATTGGAAAGAGGTAGACGAAAAGTATATTGCTTTAACGACTAGAGCAAGCACACATGATGCTCAGTATTTTGCAAAATTGTTTTACTTGTTTGGATTGTCTGAAACTCAAAAGAACGCTCTTCAAGAAGCTATTAGGATAACTAAGAATACATCAAAAAATCTAATTGTTAATGGAGGGCAGTGGGCAGGCGCAAGATGTTTAGCATTTAGTGTTTTAAAGGCAGGAAATTCACAAAGCTCTGCGGCAATACAAAGTTTTTTTAATGATCTATCAAATGAACATCCTCAAAACTGGAACCCAAATTTTCCTGTTAAGAGACTTATTAATAAGATTAAGAGTGAAATGAAACTTGTCTTTGAAACAAAATATAAATTTGATCCATCAATGAGAAATGAGTTGCTCATTAAAGCGTGGAATGCCTATGCCTCCAATGAACTTTTGTATCAAAAAGATGTAGAGCATTACACTGGAAAGGTTCCTAAAATTAAAGTTATAGGTGCGATCCCATATACAAAAAAGAAAATAGGTAACAGATAATGAGTGAGAAAAACTTTTGGAACTTAGTCAGGGATAATTGTCCTGTGAACATGCACCGAGTTGAGAACTCTGTGATGCGAGGAATGCCTGACGTTCATTACATTCGCAATGGCCAGTCAGGTTGGATCGAATTAAAGTATTTGGCCAAGTGGCCGAGCAAGAGATTTGCTTCAGGTTTAATGTTAAATCAAATGATGTGGAATAAACAATACCGAGAGCAAGGTGGCAACTCATGGGTTCTAATCCGAATAGGCAAAGAGTTTACTGGATTAGTTGCCGATGCCGAAGCACTGTACGGCAAACCCACAATACAAGAGTTTATGAACTTACTAACTTGGTTTCACTCTGGAAACTTTAAGAAAGAGAACTGGGAGGAACTGGCTCAAATTCTTATGAAAAGAGACGCTATCAAAGTTAGTGGAGATAATATCATAAACTTTCAAGAACGAGCTTGACTAATATAATTGCTATCATTAGTTATATATTTACTATTAAAAGGAGAGAGTAATGGATAAAGATGAACGTAAAGGAGTTGAAGGCTTCGAGTATAAGCAACTGGGTGTTCGACTTAGGGCAGATGTCTGGCAGAAGCTAGACGCTCACTGGGTTAAGACCCGTATTTCTAAAACGGCTATTGTTGAGATGGCTGTCAAGGAATATCTTGAGGGGCTTGGGTATTAGAGATGAGGTACACGCAGAAACTCGTAGATAAGATCTGGGATGATTCGGTTGACGGATTGTCTCGGCCTGAGATTGCCGCCAAGAGAAAACTGAAGTGGTCACAAATTGATTATGTCTTAAAGCATAAGAGGCCAAGTCAGATCTTCGATTACCACCATGAGGATACTTCCCCAGAGAAGGTGATCATTGAGGATACATACACTGTGGATTCCAATGGTGATGTAAAAATAGAAACCCCAGAAAGCAATTTGGTAAAGTCGATTGTTAAATTTTTTAAGGATTTTTTTAAATGATAAATAAAGATCTGAGCAACAAGGAGTATCACGAACATGCTTCTTATTCATCTAGCGATGTAAAGGCCGTTGCGACATCGACAATTTACCACTGGAAGAATGCGGTGCGAAAAGAGAGTGCCGCATTTGATTTAGGAAGTGCAGTCCACGCCATGCTACTTGAGCCCGAAAAGAACTTAGTTATTGAAGGCCCAGAAACTCGCAGAGGTAAGGAATGGAAGGAATTAAAGGATGCCACTGATTTTGGTGGTAAGATCCTACTTCCCAAAAAGGAATATCACTTGGCCGAGAACATGAGCCAATCCGCTATGTTTACAGAGAATGTAAATGAACTTTTGACGGATAGTCTACTCATTACCGAGGCCAGTTTCTTTGTTCACGATAGAATGTGTGAGCTAGACTTGAAGTGTCGGCCAGATGGATTACTGCCACACAAGCGCATAATGTTTGATATTAAGACATGTCAGGATGCATCGCCCACAGGTTTTGCCAAGGCAGTGCGTGACTATGGGTATGATATTCAGGCGGCATTCTACAAGCATGTTATGCATTTAGAGGGCGTGACAGTAAAAGATTTCTTTTTCATTTGCATTGAGAAGACGAATCCGTTTATAGTGCAAGTTCACAAATTGTCAGACGAATATTTAAACCACGCTCACATGCGAATGATACATACGTTAAAGACAATACGGGAGGCTGATGTTACTCAAGATTATTCAACAGGCTGGCCTGAAGTAAATACCATCGACTTACCTAAGTGGATGGAAAATTAAAGCGGAAGTCACGGAGCTTCTGACCTTATCCCAGTGTAGGGGTGCTACACATTAAAACCGAAAGGAGTTGCAACATGCAACATATAATAAATAATGTCTCTGTTCTTTACCCAAGACTTAACCAACCTTACCGCTTTGACAGTGGTGAGAATAAGTCCGTTCCATGTCAGTGGGACGATGAGGGAGCTTGCTATGAAACAAGTTTTATCATGGAGAAAGACGAGGCAGTTACGTTAGGAAGAATCTGTAAGGAGGCGTATAAGAATGCGGCTTCGATGGGAAAGGGTAAGTGGCCTGCGGAACCGCAACGTCTACCTGCCAAGACTGTCAAGACAGATGACGGAACGACTGAGTATCACGGCAAGTGCCGTATCAAGGCCAAGTACGGCTCTGATAAAACTCAGCAACCTAAACAGGTTGATGCCAAGAGAAATCCTTTTCCAAGTGATTTCAGGTTAACGTCAGGTTCAAAGGCAAACATTGCCGTGACTGTCGTTCCCTATAATACGGGAACGGAGAGCGGTGTATCCCTGAGGATACGCGCTGTTCAAGTTACGGAGCTTGCGGCTGAGCAGGTGGCGGCTGATCCATTTAGCGTTGTGGATGGGTACACAACGGATAGTACATTTGTATCGGCTCCTGCCCCAGTGGAAGACTTATTGGAGGATGATGAGATTCCATTTTAAGTAAATTTAAAGTTCAGCCCAGTTCTGAGGAAAGGATTTTCTACTGGGCTGAACACCACCATTTTTTTGCGAGGCGGCAATATTATGATAGACGATAGTAAAGGAAAATACAAATCAGCGCGTTGGTCAGAATGGTCGAGTACGATCGTTCAGAGTTTAAACTTGAAGCAGGTTACACAGGGAGAGTATCACGGGGCGTGTCCAAATTGCGGTGGCAAGGATAGGTTCTGGATTAATGAGTATAATGGAGATGTGAAGGTTCAGTGCAGACAGTGCAATGACTTCAAGGAGATTACGAATATTTTACGTTCACAGGGATTGTGGCCAGAGAGGGAGAATGGTTTTACCGCTAAGGAAATAGAGTGGCCGAGTGTCTCAACTCAACATCCTTACTTGGCCAAGAAGAAGATCGCACAGCATAACGCACTGATCGATGGCGGTAACCTCGTCATTCCAATTAACAATCACATGGGAAAGAAGGTCGGAACTCAGACAATTAGTTCTGACGGAACAAAGAAGTTCTCGAAAGCCATGCCAGTCGTTGGTAACTTCAGCGTCCTTGGCGGAACGATTACAGACTTGGCGTATATTGCTGAAGGTTGGGCGACGGCCGCGTCTATTAGTGAGGCTACAGGCAAGCCTGCCGTGTTTGCGTTAAACGCCAACAACATTACGGAAGTTATTAAATCCCTGAAGATCGCCAAGCCACACGCAGAGTTTATTGTGTGTGCCGATAATGATGAGGCAGGGATTAAGGGAGCTGAGAAGGCGAAGGAAGATCACGGCACGATCTACATGCTCCCACCGAAGAATATGGATTACAATGATCTGTGGGTTGCGCGAGGTGCAGAAGTTGTGCAGAAGTTTCTAACGCCAAGAAGATTTCAGGACAGTGTATTCTGGGCTGACGATGCAGAGCCAATCCTCACAAACAATTACCTGATAAAGAACTGGCTCGGTGCAAATCAACTGAGCTGTCTTTACGGAGCCTCGAACACTGGTAAGTCTTTCCTAGCCCTAGATATGTCTTGGCACATTGCCACTGGCAGAGAGTGGAACGGAAATAGAGTTGTCGAGGGTGTTGTTCTGTACATGGCAACGGAGGGTGGCAACAGCTTCAGGAATAGAGTTTACGCCCTGAAAGAGCATTACGGAGATGAGAACGCACTGTTAGCCGTCAGGCCAAGTCCTGTCGATATGTTTAACAGTGACGTTGATCTGCCCACCTTGGAGAACTTATGCAATGAGATTCGCAATGAGAAGGGCGAGATTGCACTGATTGTTGTGGATACACTGTCCAGAGCAATGGCAGGGGCTAATGAAAATACATCGGAAGATATGTCGCAATTCATAAAGAACTGTGATATACTCAGGAACATCTCGAACGCTCACCTTATGATAGTGCATCATACAGGCAAAGATGCCGCCAAGGGAGCGCGTGGTTCGAGTGCATTGAAGGCGGCACTCGACACTGAGATAGAACTGGACGTTCAGAATGAGAGTGGTATCAGAACAGCACTCTGCACGAAGCAAAGAGATTTAGAGGGTGGTGCGGCATACTCATTCAGGCTGAACGTCTCAGTTCTTGGTGTTGATCCAGATGGCGATGACATTACGACTGTGATCATTCAGAAGGTTGACGCTGAGGAACTGGAGGATGCGAAGAAGAAGCAACCCAAAGGTAAGAACCAGAGGCTGTTCTTGGAGTGCTTTAATCAACTCAAGTCAGATAAAGTTGGGCAACCAAACCCAGCAGGAACTGGGTGGCCAGAGCCGCATACTTACTGGGTTATTCAGGAGGAAGATGTGCGTGAACACTTCACTGGGAAGTTCACTGGATCGAACCATAGAAGCGCGTGGAAGCAGACTCTGGAGGCTATGATTTCAGGTGATTTTATCTGTATGAACCAAGGTCAAATCTGGCTGTTGGCGAAAGAGGGCAAAGTATGAAAACGTATGAAAACACGAATGTAATAAAAACAATGACTTACGAATGCGTTTCATACGCTTTCCTACGCTTTCCTACGCTAGTTCATACGTGTATGAATTGTAGGAATTATATATAGATAATTCCTACTTCATACGGGAACCGAAAAAAGAGGATTATATGGGAAGTAAGACGACAGATATTAGGCCACGCTTTAGGAAGGTCAAAGGTACAGAAGGGTCAAGGATCTTTTGGCATCCCTGTTCAGTGTGTGGCGACACTGATGCACCCTTCGGGTTGGGCGTGTCATTAATGCATAATCAATTTGGAACGTGGTTCTGTGCCGTCCACTTACCAGACGATTATTACGAGAGGAAAAGAAAATGAAGGCAAGTGAGTTATTAAAGGAAGCGCAGAAGTTGGTGGATGAAGATCGTCAGAGTTCATACGGAGAACCTGAAGAAAGTTTTAAGAGACTGGCGAAACTGTGGAGCGCATACCTTGATGTAGAAATAACACCACACGATGCCTGTGTTATGATGACGCTTTTAAAAATTAGCAGATTAGCGTATAAACCAAGCAAAGATTCAAGTACGGATGGAGCCGCATATTTATGCCTTGCCCATCAAGTGAGTTAACCCCCTGCGTCTGGTCGCCTCTATGACGCTTGTTTCTCCCAAAACTTAGGGGGTGACTGACCCCTGACTCAAATTGAGTTGGGGGTCTTTTTTTTTATTTATTTTACATTTGGTGCTTGACAGTGCTAGTAATTGCTATTACTTATAATATATAGAAACAAACAAGGGAGAAACAAAATGGAAGATTATCAAAGAGAATTTTTAATGAATTATATACCATCTTATATTCTTTTAGATGAACTAAGCAAAAAAATTAATCACCTTTGTCAATTTGATGATGTGACTGGGGGTATGATAAAGACACTCGAAGCAGAAGAATTGGAATTGTATCGTGCTGTGGGTCAACAACGGAGAGATGCAGAAGAAAATGTAATAAAATTTACTGAGATGTTTGATGAAAATGCCGTCGATATTGTTCGTATAAACGCCTACCATACATTTCGTGAACATGTAGGGCCATGCGAAGATTTTGACGATCACATGGTAGAAGCATTTATAAATGCAATAATAAACAAAAGCGAAGATCATTGTAGAGATCTTTATAATCACGTTTGAAAGAGGAGAAACAAAATGGAAAATATGACCACTAAAGAAAAGCTCAATGAACAAAAAGAGTTTGTAGTAGAATTAACAGAAAGATTGTCGGGTGATTCAGACTACAATAGTTATTTGCAATCTAAATTGTGGAATTTACTTTTTACCCTTAATCAAATGGAAAGGCATATGAAATGAAATTCTTAGTGAAATGGTCGGAAGGTTACTACGGAGATGCAAGGCCAGAGGTTGTTGCATTAGATGAAATCAAAGAATCTAGTGCGTGGGATCTTACCGATGACGTTATCGATACCTTGTCGAGCCTAGAAGTCGGGCATGAATACTTTCATTACGAACTCGGAAGTACACTTAATTTTATTAAATTATAAAGGGAGAAAATCAAACAAAATCAGCCTCACTTCGGTGGGGCTTTTTTTTTGTAAAATAATGTGTATATTGAAAGAGAGCTTTATCAAAGGATTAAAATGTTACAGAAAAATCGTGGTGGAAGACCAAAGTTTGAAATAACTCCAGAAATCTGTGAGCAAGTGGAAAACCTCTCAGCGCAAGGTCTTACAGTCGATCAAATCGCCTCAGTGCTTGGTGTGAGTAGGCAAACAATCTACGAAAGACAGAATGAGTACCCTGAGTTTTCTGACGCGCTAAAAAGAGGGCGTGGAAAAGGCGTGGCCAATGTAACCAACGCTTTATATACAAAAGCAATAGATGGTGATAACACGGCCATGATCTTCTACTTGAAGAACCGAGCAGGTTGGGTGGACAAACAGGAAGTTCAGTCAACTGTTGAGCAGAGACATGTCATAGATTTAACTAGGATTCCAGATGACCAACTTGAACAGCTTGAAAATGCATTTAAGCAACCTGACTCTCGAACAGGTGATGGCCGAGAAGTATCGGAGATCATTGAGGGAGTTTACGAAGGCTAGTTGGCCGTCTATTGAGCCTGCTCAACCTTTTGTGAACAACTGGCACATTGATGCCATTTCCGATCACCTACAGGCCGTTGTGGAGGGCGATATCAAACGCCTGATTATAAACGTGCCTCCCAGACACATGAAATCGATTTCTGTGGCCGTAGCACTGCCTGCTTGGACTTGGACGAAGCAACCTGACAAAAAGTTCCTTTATGCGTCTTACGCAAGCTCTCTGTCGATCAGAGATAGCGTTAAATGTCGTCGGTTGATCGACAGTAACTGGTATCAGGATCATTTTAGCGAAATGTTTGATTTAACATCTGACCAAAACCAAAAGCAACGCTTTGAGAACGATAAGACTGGCGCAAGGATTGCAACATCGGTTGACGGGGCGTTAACGGGTGAAGGTGGCGATATAATAATCATTGACGACCCACACAACGTCAGAGAGAGCGAAAGCTCACTTGTGAGGCAGGGTGTTCTTGATTGGTGGGATCAGGCGATGCAAACACGGCTTAACGACCCCAGAACAGGCGCATTTATCATTATCATGCAGAGAGTCCACGAGAATGACTTAACAGGCCACATTCTGGCAAACGATCTAGGCCACGAATGGGATCACTTGTGCTTGCCTGCTCGGTATGAGGTTGGCCACCCAACACCGACTGTATCTTCATTAGGCTTTGACGATCCGAGAACAGAGGAGGGCGATTTACTCTGGCCAGAAAGAATAGACGGCAGAACACTCGACAATCTGGAGAAGAGCCTTGGAAGTTACGCCAGTGCAGGTCAGCTACAGCAACGTCCTGCACCGAAGGGCGGTGGAATCTTAAAAGCCAAGTGGTGGGTTCCTTGGGAAAGCCAAGACTTACCGACAAACATTGAGTACGTCATTCAGAGCTACGATACGGCATTCAGCACAAAAGATTCGGCTGATTACTCTGCTCGAACGACTTGGGGCGTGTTCAGGAAAGATGGCATGATGAACATCATGGTTCTGGATATGTGGTACGATAGGGTCAGCTATCCTGACCTAAGACGCATTGCCCAAGATTCATATTACGAGTGGGAGCCTGACGCAGTGTTGATCGAAAAGAAGGCATCTGGTCAATCTCTATTGCAAGATTTGCGTATGGCTGGCATACCTGTTATCGAATACCTGCCTGACCGAGATAAGCAAGCGAGGGCGCATGCAAGTTCCGCATTGTTAGAAGATGGAAGAATTTACTATCCTTTTGATAAAAAGTGGGCTAAGGATTTAATTGACATATGTTCAGCATTTCCTGCTGGAGATAATGACGACATAGTTGACACATGTACGCAAGCATGGCTAAGATTGCGAAAAGGTTGGTTTGTCGGCCACACTGATGATTACGAAGATGATGAATACACTGAGCAAAGAAGGATGACATTATATGGCTAGGTCACCAATTCTCACTAATGAATTAGCACCATTTGCAGAAGGCGCACCAGCCGATGATCTGCAAGTCGAAGAAATCTCACAGGAAGAAGTTTTAGTTGGCGATCCAGATCTAGACATTGGCATTGAAGATTCGCCAAACGATTTTGATTCGAACTTGGCAGAAGTGATTGACGACCGAGATCTAATGCGAAAAGCACAAACTTTGATTTCGTATTTCGAGACTGACAAAGATTCTAGATCTGAGTGGGAGGAGCGATACAAGGAGGGGCTGAAGACAGTAGACCCTGACGGTGGCTTAGACGAATCAGAAGATGAGAGAGCGACCCGTGGATTATCGACAGTCGTTCACCCGATGATCGCTGAGGCGGCAACACAGTTTAACGCCAGAGCGATTGCAGAGTTATACCCATCAGGCGGCCCAGTGAAAACTGTTATTGTTGGTGATCCGAGTGAGGAGCTAGAAGAGCAGTCAAGGCGCGTCAGAGAATTTATGAATTACCAGATTACTCAGGAGATGCCTGAGTATTTCCCAGACTTAGATCAAATGCTATTCCACCTACCTTTGGTCGGTCAGACCTTTAAGAAGGTTTGGTGGGATGCGAATATGGACAGGCAGTGCGCCCAGTTTGTAAAGGCAGAAGATTTTGTTGTAGCTCCAGAGAGCAAGGATTTACCGACATCACCTCGGTACACGCAAGTGATTCGATTACCGAAAAACGATTATAACCGATACGTTCAGTCTGGCTATTATCTTCCTGTTGAATATCAGGGCAGTGACTTAGATCCATCTGGAGATACTGTTGGCGAGATTGAGGGCGTTGACCAGTATGGCGATGACGCACAAGATCAAATCGTGACGTTGCTAGAGATGCATGTCTACGAGAAGTTTAGTGGTGTAAGCGATTACGATAATGACGATGAGGAGGAGGACAACGAAGTTCACTTCCCATACGTTGTTACGATTGATTACGATAATCAGTCGATTGTGAGTGTCAGGAGAAACTGGCGAGAGGATGACGAAAGAAAGATCAGGAGAGATTGGTTTGTCTCTTATAAGTTTTTACCAGGTTTAGGTTTTTATGGTTTTGGCCTATACCACATGATCGGTGGATTAGGAAAAGCGGCAACAGGCTCACTGAGGGCGTTGCTTGATTCAGCGGCATTTGCGAATATGCAGGGCGGCTTTAAGTTAAGAGGAAGAGTTTCGGGTGGAGAAGTTCAGGTAAATCCTGGTGAGTTCGTAGATTTAGACGCAACAGTTGATGACGTTAACAAGGCGATAATGCCATTGCCATTTAAGGAGCCAAGTCAGTCGCTCTTTAATTTGCTTGGATTTATTGTTCAGGCAGGTCAGAGATTTGCGAGTACAGCGGATTTAAATGTTGGGGATGTAAACCCTAATGCACCTGTAGGCTCCACAGTGGCTTTGATAGAACAAGGCAGTAAAGCGTTCTCGGCCATCCATAAAAGGTTGCATTATGCTCAAGGGCAAGAGTTCAAGCTACTGGCTGAACTAAACGCAGAGAACTTGCCCGAATCGTTTACATTTTCGTTGTCGGGTAGTAGCGAACAGATATTCGCGGCAGACTTCAACGATCGCATTGACATCCTCCCAGTCAGTGACCCCAACATATTTTCAACGGCACAGAGGATTGCTCAGGCTCAGGCTATTTTACAGATGGCTCAGTCAGCACCTCAGTTCCACGATTTATACAGCGCATACAAGCGGATGTATGAGGCGATACGAGTTCCCAACATTGACGAAATCCTGAAGCCGCCTGAGGAGGCTGTCCAGATGGATCCGATCGATGAGAACATGTCGGTGATGTACGGCAAGCCAATTCGTGCGTTTCCTGAGCAAGATCACGATTCTCACATTGCTGTTCACTTACAGTTTATGCAAGATCCATCTCTGGGCGGTAATCCAGGTGCGGCACAAATACAGCCTGTACTGGTAGCTCACATAGCGGAGCATATTGCGTTACTTTACAGAGTTCGCATGGAGGCTGGTATTGGTATGGAAATGCCGCCAATGCCTGACTTTAAAGACCCAGACTTTAAATTTGAGGATGTAAACCCTGATTTAGACAGGTTAATTAGCCAGAGGGCGGCTCAAGTTGTTCAGGCATCGCCTCAAATGCAACCAATCCCTGCTCTGCAAGCGGCTATGCAACAAGGTCAGCAACAGGGTAATCCACTACAGTACGCGCAACAGCTTGCACAATTAGAGACTGAGGCATTAAAAGCTAGAACTCAATCGCAAATACAAGCGGATCAGGCTAAAGCGGAATCAAATATCCAAATTAAGCAGGCAGAAGCACAGCAAGACATGCAAATCGAGCAGATGAAGGCTCAGGCTGACCTACAGGCTAAGGTAGCGAAGCTAGAGGCTGAATTACAGTTAGAACGTGAGAAGAACGCGGCTGATATTCAGTTAGAGCGAGAGAAAAATGCGGCTGAACTACAGATGGAGGCAATGAAGAACGATGGCGTATGATATGTTGGCCTCTATAGCACCGATTAATCCACAGGCATTTGGCCCCGTTATTCAGCAGGGTCAGCCTCCTATGCCACAAGGTCAAATGCCTCAGGGCGGTGATGTAATGACGCAGTATTTGATGAATAAGATAGCTGAAATCAGGGGTGATAGGGGTCAGGGCGCATTAGATGGCGTTATGGCATCTATGGCTCAACCACAAGTAAGAAGAGGATAGTTTTATGTGTTTTGGTGGTAGTGGTGGAAATCAGGGCGGTTCTGGCAGTCAAGAAGACGCTGAAGTAAGACGATCGCACAGTAAGGCAGGGATTTCAGCGGCTGAAACAAGACGTTACTTTAGGGAGCGCGATAATCCAGCGCATTCACGAAACGAAAATGCACCTGGAGCTTCTAAATCTGTATCTCACTCCAGAGATGAGGGCGGTAATTTAGTCTCTCAAAGAGTTGAGTATGGGCAAGGTAATTTTTCGGATGGTAGCATGAAGGCTGAGAATATTCTTGGTAAACGGGATGATGTATTTTCAGTTGGTAATGATTTAAGCGTTGGCGGTAAGATATTTAGCAATGCAAGACTGAGTAAAAGCGGAAATTCCATAATAAGCACTGACCCTAATAATGTTGGAACTATTGGCGGCATTACGAGTAGCGGTGGTTTATGGGGTGGACAAGAAGTTCAGAGCGCGTTGGGTGTAGGCGCACAAGACAGTAAAGGTATTGCGACAGGGTTAGTCACACCACGTTTGGCCGCTCAGAATTTAAGCAGAACCGAAAAATATCAAGAAACATCTAATCAATTTGCAGGCAAAACACCTGCGGAGATAGCGGCTATTAGGGCGGCAAATAAGGCTAAAAATCCTTTAGATAGGGATGGTGATGGTAACATATTAACATCTACGGATGCTATGGGTCGTGTGTATGGCATTGGAACGACAGGCGATGGCTCAGGCGCACAACCTGTTATTTATGACCCGACACTTCCAGAGGCATACAGAGGTATTCCACAGTTAGACCCTAACAGAGCGTCAGATCCTAATTTAACTATGTTTGGTAAGGGCATGAGGAAAGCAGGTTTGCCATTGGCAGGTGCGTTGATACCAGGTGCAGGTGCGCTTATGTTACTTAATAAATTTGAAGATAAGGTTCCAAGCGCACTAACGGGAAGAGGAACGTATTCCCCTGCTTATGATGAACCCATTGGGCCAAATTTACCCACAACATTCGCAACATCAAATGAAAGTGCGCCAAATCCATTTGGAGCTTTTGGAGATATGGGTGGAATTGAACCAGAGGCATCCTTTCAACAAAAAAATCCAATGGGTGCTTTAACAGCCACTAGCAACTTACGTCCAACAGTAATAAATGATGCAACACGAGATCGTATGAGAAATGAAGCCGCACTTCTGCCCCCAACAGTAATAAATGACGCAACACGAGATCGTATGAGAAATGAAGCCGCACTTCTGCCCTCTGCTGAGACAGTTGCAGTAAATGACGCAAAGCCAGAAATAATGCTAACAAATAATTTACTTAGAACTCCTGTGCCTCAAGCCTTGACGGGTGGATCTATGTATAATGCTGGAAAAGGTGGAGAAAGTATAAGAGATGCGGCAATGGGTAGAAACATGATAGTACCACCTACAAACTTACCTTCTACAGAATATAAAAATAGGACAAGCGATGACTTCTCAAGTATTCCTTATGATAAACGATCTACGATAATTCGTGGAAATGACTATCCATTAAATGACGCATTTATTTTTAGAGATCTCTATCTTCGCGATGATGATATTGAAGCAATGATGCCACCAGTTGACGATGAACAATCAATATATGATAGGTTTAACTATAGAAAATGGTTGGCAGGAGATCCAACTCTTGTAGGTCAAAGTTCTTACGGAGGTAAATTTGGGTCAGGTCAGCCCAACTATATGGCAAGTGTTGCCCCACAAGGCATATACATGTCGGAAGGAGTAGGATCTTCGGTTATGACACCCTTCTTTAACCCATACACAGGGCAATATTTTGAAGCACCATCCAGTAATTATTACGCTGAGGAAGGATCTAACTGGAGAAGAGGCACACCAACTGAGGCATACAATTTACCAATAGTAGCATAGAAGGAATAAAACAATGGCAGACGAGAATAGAATACTTTCAGCACCACCAGGCGGAACTGGCGATGATATGTACAGAGATATGGGCGCAATAGATCCGCGTGAAGTAAGTTTAGATGAACTGAATGTAGGGGCAAGACAAGGAGCAAATCTTGGTTTTTCAGATGAATTAACAGAACCAGAGATTATGATGGCCGAAGAGTTTATGAACGCATTACCTCCTGAGGCTAAAGAAAGTTTTATAGATAGGTTAATAAATGATCCAAGAGCTACAATGATGTCTATTATGGATACTTTGGGTGATGCGTTTGGCGGTGGCTCAGGTCAAATTATGGATGATCTTAGGGATCGTGGTGCTTTAAGTGGTATTAATAGTGGCCTAATAAAAGGTGCTACCAGAGAAGGTGAAATGTTTGGTTCTACACCAAGCGTACTAAGATCCAAAGGTGTAGGTGAAAAAGATATCTATGAATATTTAAAAATGCTAGACCCAGCATCACCTGTTAGAGAAGGTGAAATGTCTAGATCAGTTGTCAGAGAAGGAGAATAAAATGGCTGAAGTAAATGTAGAAAACATGGAAGAGAATGCAGAACTCTTCGAAGAGAAAATGGGCTTCCCTCACAATGCAGATGGTTTAGATATGAGTGACGATCAGCTTGTGAACTTCCTATTGCTCTGCCATCAGGGTGAGTACGGCATGTACGATGATGATGAAGAGTACGAAGAGGAAGACATGGAAATGATGGATGACGGCAAGGATATGAAAGTCAAAGTGATGAAAGTCGGTTCTGGCGATGTTCACGAAATGATGAATAAGATTCTTGGAGGTTAAATGCCTGTAACGAAAGTTAAAGGTGGTTACCGATGGGGTAAGTCTGGAAAGATTTACAAGACGAAGAAGCAAGCAGAGCGTCAGGGCAGAGCGATTTATGCCTCTGGCTATAAAACAAAAGGAAGGAAAAGAACATGAAATGGATTATGAACAGACTATCTGAGCCGTCAAGTTGGGGTGCAGTTGGAATAGGAATTATAGCTCTTTCATTAATTTTAGGTCTTGGAGGTGAAGGGCTGTTTATCGGGCTTGGTTGTTCGGTACTTGGTTTGATTCTATCAGAAAAAGCTAAAAAATAAACTCACATACTAATTAACCTTGATGGTTTTTAAAGGTAAAAATTAATGTCTAGGAAAAAACTTGTTGATCTAGGTTTAGATGTTTCAGATTTTATATCTGAAATTGTTCAAAAGTTTATTAGACAGAGAGAAGGCTATGGAGCCTTAAAAAATCTTAAAAGACCAACAAAGACTGATTTAGATCCTGCTGAAATGGGTGCAACTAAACTTCCTGATTTTGTAGAAGATATAGAATACAAAGCTACAGATACAGGCGTTTTAATACCGCGTAAAGAAATTGACATTTCAGAACTTCAGGGAAGAGTATTAACTCCTGCATATGGTGATAGAACGTATGCAGGAAAAACTCTTGAGGAAATTGCAGGCGTAAAGCTCGATCAACCTGTTGATATGCAAGGTGGTAATCAGTTTATGCGTAGTAGTGGTAAAGGAATTTGGGCATCTGAAAAGAATGCTATGCTTAATAAAGCTAGAGCTATGGAAAAAATGGATAATCCTTTGATGGTTTATACATCAATGGCTGGACAATCTGGTGATGCATCTAAAATGATGTCAGACGCAACATTAGGAATGATAGAGCAAAGCAAAATTACAAAAAAAGCGGCAAAATCTTACGATGATTTAATAAAAGAAAAAGTTGACCCTAATTGGGTTGGAATATTAAGCCCTAAAGTCCGTGAATATGTAGATAATATGCCTATGACAGCTAGGCGAGAACTTTGGCAACAAATGGATAAAAATTCTTTTAAAGAAGTAGGTTTTCCTGACCTTGGTGTAATAAGAACTGCTATTACTGAGCCTGCATTGTTAACAACGCCATCTTTTTCTACTGGTAGATCTATAGGTGCGCTTGATTCTATTAAAACTTCTCCATCTCGCCATAAAACATATAATACTGAAGTTAAGGGTAAATACAGAGGAGCTTTGCCTGTAGATGTACCAGGAGAATTGATCTGGAGAGATTTTTATAAAAACATGGCCAAAAGAAAAGCAGAAACTGGAAAGTCAAACGTACAAAGAGCTTTTTTAATGACCCCATCAATAAATCAAAAAGTTGATCAGCAAATGGTAGATGAGGTCAGTAGATTTACTGAGCTTTTGAAAGGCCGTAACTAATGAAACGCTTTATTCCCTCTTCATTTAAACCTAATGCATTATCCAACATATCTTCTATAGTGTCTAATTTTACTTGTAGATCTAAAGTTATTTCTTCATTACCTGAAGCCTCTAAAACTATTTTCCAAATTTCATCTAGAAGTGCTTCTTTATTTCGTTTATCCATTTTTTTATCTCCCATAATAATAAACGCAATATACTATTTTAGACAAGCAAAGGCAAGCATATAATGGGTAAATATGATGAAGGTGCAAAGCTATTAAAGTCTGGCTACGGAGCTTTATCTAAACTTGTGGAGAGATTTGATAAGCTAAGGTCTGGTGGTGCTAGGGAATCAACTGAATCTGAAAAAATAGCACAGTATGTACTTGATTTATTAAGGTCAGGCAGGGCAGACGAAGTTACAGACGAAATGCTTTCAGCCGCAGATAATGCGTATCTTTATAAAAACTATGATTTGCCTATGGATGAGGCGAGTAGATTAGCTAGGGCTAAAGATGCTGATTTTGTTGATTCATACCACGGCACAGGAGATAATTTTGAATCGGTCGATGAAGGTAGGTTTGGAACAGGAATAGATGCTTATGGTCAAGGTTTTTATTCGACAACAGCTACAGAACGTGCAGACAGATATATACCAAAAAAACCATATATCACTGGCTATGAATTAGATGAAGATCTCTATAAAGAAGGTGGCAACATAATTCCAGTAAAAGTTAAGGGTGGTAATCTTTTTGATACAAACGAAAAAGCAGGAGATTCTGTATTAAAGATTGGTAAAACTTTTGAAGATCTTCCATCTGATTTTTCAGTTGAATATAAAGATTATGGTAAAAATTCTTTACCTGGTGTGTTTATTAAAGGTTTTGTGGGTGAGGGAAAATCAACTAATATTAAAAGTGTTTTTCTTGATCCAGAACTACCAAAACTTGACGTTTTAACAAAGTTAATAAATACTTTTGGAAAAAATAATAGTTCAAATATTTTAAAAGAAGCAGGATATGATGGGTTAATTTCACCAGAAGGATTTGGCGAAAAAACTTTTTTAACTTTTGATCCTAAAAATGTAAGATCTAAATATGCACGTTTTGATTCTAGATTAGAAAATTTAAAGAACCTTAGTGCGGCAGTAGCACCAATAGCAACCGCAGGTGCTTTATCTCAAATAAAAGGTAAACCTCAGTAATGGCAAAAAAGAAAAAACCAAAAAGAGATGCCTGTTATAAAAAGGTAAAAGCCCGTTACACCAGAAATGGTGGTACATGGCCAAGTGCATATGGATCGGGAGCGTTAGTAAAATGTCGCAAAGTAGGGGCTAAAAATTGGGGTAATAAAAGTGCCAAAAAAAAGAAAAAGTAGTAATAGTTTAAGAACATGGTTCTCCCAGAACAGCGGTAAGGGTTGGGTAGACTGTAAGACAGGCAAGCCTTGCGGTAGGAAGTCACGCACTTCTAGCAAGAGAAAAGGTTATCCTGCTTGCCGTCCGACTATGGCGCAGTGTAAGACTAAGGCAGGCAAGGCGGCTACAAAACGAAAGACAAGTGCAAAACGTACAAACTGGAAAGGTAAGAAGTAATGGCAAAAAAATCAGTAGAAGCTCCCAAAGGTTTTCATTGGATGAAGTCTGGCAAGGGATTTAAGCTAATGAAGAACCCTGCTGGTGGCTACAAGCCACACAAGGGCGCAAGTAAGAAAGCATCGTTCGATATACAGAAGGTACACAAGGCATGAAAAAACTAAGCCCAGCTCAAAAGAAAATTGCTTCGAAAGCCAAGCCAAAGAACAAAATTACTGGCGCGGATTTCAAAAAGATGAATAAGAAGAAAGCAAAAAAGTAATGGGTAAGTATGATGAAGCCGCAAAAGGCATAAAGTATGCATATGGAGCTTTGTCTGAAGTCTTACCATTAAAAGAGTTAATAGCTAAGTGGGTCTTAAATCAAACAAAAATATCTAGAAATGACCTTGCATCACAGCTAAAAGCTAACCCAAACGTACTTAAAGCAACAAATGAAACGCTTGATATGAAGGGTTATGGCGATACTATTCCTGTATATAGATATATACAATACGATCCAGATAAAGGTATTGAATCCGAAAAAATAATATCAACAACATTAAATCCTAATAAAGTTGCAGATAATGTTAAGTTTTTTTCTCAAAGCTCTATGGAAGGATCAAAAGTTCCATTCGGTAATAAGCAAGCATTAGTTCGTTATGATGTACCAAGAGAAAAAATAATTGCTCACATACCATCACTAGAGCGTCCTGACAGTATATTAAATAAAAAAATTATAAACGATGGCTTTGTAGATGATATAAAAGGCTATGATAAAATAACCGATCCTGCGAGGGTTGCTAATCAATTAATAGATAGTCAAGATGAAGTAATTGCTAATGTATCTGGAATTAAACCCGAAGTTTTATCTTTGACAACAACTAATAAAAATATTTTGTATGGCAATGTGAAAGCTCCAGATGACTTTAGTTCTAGCTATATTGCAGGAGATTGGATGAACAACCCATCAGCTTATTCACCTGAAGCAGAAAATTTAGCTCGACAGAATGTTATTGATAAGGTTAAAAGTTTTATGGATGGCGGTGCTTTATCTAAAATGAAAGGAAGGCCAGAGTAATGGCAACTTACAAAGGTAAGAGCGTAAAATTAAATAAACCCAGACGCATTGCTAAGGGTGAGACAAGTTACGGCAAGAAGAAGTCGGTTGTATATGTCTCAGATGGAGATAAAGTGAAGCGCGTTACCTTTGGCGATCCTAATATGCGGATTAAGAAAAACCAGAAGGGGCGTAGAAAGAATTTCAGGGCGAGACATAATTGCGATAATCCTGGCCCTAAAACAAAAGCACGATATTGGTCGTGCAAGGCATGGTGAGGTATTATGGCAAGAGCGGCAATTAAAAAGGTAGCCCAAGCTGAGATTAGAGCGGCTAAGAAGTTCCTAGAGAGGCGAGGTCTGGACAGTGATGACATAAGCCCTAAAAAGTTTGCTAAGGCCGCTAAGGAGCTAGATAAGGGCTTCCAAGAGACATTAAGAATACTAGCTAGAGAACTATCCGCAGGAGATACCTAATGGCAGAACTTACACCACTACAAATTGTAAGAAACATGGCAAGAAACTTGTTATCATCAAGAAAACCAACAGGTTCAGGTCTAGGTGCTATAGGTGAAATTAATTCTTTAGGGCAATCTGTCGGGGGTAGAGATCCTCGCCTAGATAATTTTAGTGTTAGTCTTGATCCATATCAATTAGATGTAGGTGGGCAAGTATCAGAAGATTTAACTGGCTACAGAATTCCAATAGCGTCAGATCTCGGAAATGCTATAAATGCATATTTGTATGGCATAAAAATGAATAAGTACAGAAATGAAATTAGAGAAGAGCTTGACGCTCAATTGGAATCTGTGGGAATAAAAAAAGGAACTTCAGAATACCAAAAAGAAATCTTAAAGAGAATGCCTGACGTTGGTAACCCAGAGGCAATGGTTGAATTTGGCGTTGGAGCGGCAATCGGTGCGCCTGTTTTAAAAGGTAGTTTTGGTGCATTAAAGACTTTATATAATATGATACCAAAAGAACAAAAAGCTCAAAAACCTTATCAAAGAAAATCAGAATCGGCTGTAACTCAAGCAGAACTTGGTGCTGAAAAACTTAATGAATAACAGGCTCCTCTCCTGATCCCTCGCACCAATCGCAAGTTTTATCATCAACATGCTCTAGCTCTGCGTAGGTATAATCACCACTTGCCCTGACAACCTCAAGGATTTCTATAATGCCTTCGCCTAGACATTCACTACAATGTTTTCGAGGTTTAATACTCATTTTAATTTATGTATTGGGAAGGTTTTGTAAATCCCATCATCAGTTGCTTTTCTATGCTCTGCGTTTTTAATTAACGCAGAGATTCTGCCGTGAAGCATCTTAGCCTCACTGAGAGAGCTTAATCCCTTTAAGATTAGATTAAGCTCACCTTTTGTAAATTGCATTCCAAATTTCATATTATTCTCCTATATCCAATCCCCATTTTTCAACGCAAATAGGCCCGATCCCACGATCTATACTGCCATGATTGGTAAGTTCACGCCCACAACACGCACACTGACCTGTTTTACGCCCGTATGCAATGGCAGAACTAAGTGGGTCTTTAGCAATTGCCTTGAGTTTAGAAAGAGTACCCTCAGGAGCGTTTCTAGGCTTGAAACACCCATCTGCAACTTTACCAACATAATCACCATTAATTTTAACGTAAAGTGCGCCTTTATTTGCACCATGATCTGGGGCGCGAGATATAACAATATCGTCATATCTAAATTTTGGTGTTTTAATAGCTTTGTGTGCTTTATCAAAAATAGACTTAACACCTGAAAGATCGATAGAATCAAAAGTCTTTTTTTCTTTTACTTTAGAAATCATAGATTTCGCTGAAGAAATTTGTTTTTCTGAAAGAGAACCTTTTCTATCATACTGTTCAACTAAAGAAGCGGCAAAGCTGTTCCAAGAAACAAGCTCTTTAAGATCCGAAATAACTACTGAAAGCCCGTCATCTAGATCTATATTTTCTAAGTAATATGGTTGCATTTTATTTCTCCCTTTTTGTTATGTAATATATATAATAGTAAAGACGAGTAATTACAAGTGTTAAATGTAAAATAAATAAAAAAAGCCTCACTTTCGGTGAGGCTGATTTTGTTTGATTTGTGCTAGGCTTTTCTAGTAGCAGAGGCTCCGTAAAGGTTGCTTGCTAAAGTGGTGGCTTCACTGCCTTCACATTAGACTAGACTTCCTCTAATGTGACCTCATACTACCTCGTTTCGTCATAGCTTTCAATTCGATGAGGTGAACCTACTTGCACTTTTTGTGACGTTACTTTTTCGCTACATTAGTATCTCCCTACTGATTCGTTATACAGTATATATAGTAGCAGTTACTAGTAATTGCAAGTACTTTATCGATTAAATATCTTAAAAAACAAACTTTTCTTTGGATTTTCCTTATATACATGCACATGGCCTCTTGAATCCATGTGGATATAGTCGCCTACAACGGCAGGTTTTTCGCCCTCCATCGTATGCATAAAAATAATATGCTCAAGTCCTTCACGGATACTTGACTGTTCTTTTACCCATTGGGGCATTTTATCTATATTCTTATATCTCCAAGTAGTCATTATTTCTCCAAACGATTGTGGGGAGCCACAAGGCTCCCCTGATTAATTAAAGATTGGTTATGATTAAAAGGATTAAAAACCCTAATAAACTAAACTCCATTTTATTCACCTCCCTTAGATCTAACCAAAGTTCGTTTATAAGCCACCAACTTGGCCATTGAATCTTTAATTGCACGAGCATCTTTAGAGGTTTCGAGCGTCCTTTCATGCCGCTCTATTTGAACCTCTATCCAATCTCTTAACTCAGACAACGTCATCACCAACTACCTCCTTTAGTAAGTTAGCCATAATTTTTAATGCAAATTTCTTATCTGCATCGGTGTAGGTTTCCCCGAAGGCATCGTAAACCAGTATCATAGACCTGATGCGAGAACTCAGAGGTGGTTTAGTATCATCCAACATTTATTTCTCCCTTGGATTGTGGGGAGCGCAAGGCTCCCCTGTTAAATTTAAGCGGCTTTTTTAAGCTCTTCTTGGGCTTGCAAGACATAGTTTAATATGTCTGTTGCCCGACTTGATGCCTTCCACAAGAATGAAGCATCTTGCTTTAGAGCCTTGAGCCAACTTGATAAGTAAGTGGCATTATTTTCTGTAGGCTCAAAAGATATATCACAAAACTTACATGCGTAGATGCTGAACAACTCAACCACTAGCTCTTCGAATGCGTATTCAGATTTATCTTGTTTACCAAGCCTATTTAAGCGGCTCTTATGACCAGTCCAGTGGCCGATCTCGTGGAATAAAGTTGCATACCAACTGTTTATAGAATCAAAATGCTTTTTAAACGGCATGTGGATGTAGTCATCTCTATAGTTATAAAAACACTGACCTCTACTGCTCTCACGGACATCTGCCCCAAGTACAGCTACAAGCTCATCGATCTTGGTGTGTCTCTCTTCTAGAGTGACTTCATCAGACTTTTCTTGAGGTAAATCAACAATATCCGCACCATTAATCATTCGGTACGTTTTGAAATACATAAACGGATTTTCTAGCTTTTCACCAGTTTTACTATCTTTGGTGATTGTAATTGGGAATAAAAACGTAGTCGTCTTCGATCCCTTCGCCCAAGCTACGCCTTTAGCTTTGAGGGCTTTCGGTGTTGCCCACCGAGTGTCAACTCCAGAAAGTAGTGCAATCAACTGATTGCCCCCACTTAGGACATTGCCAGTAAACATATTATACGCAAGTCCACCAGTGCCCTTAAATTCAGGCTTCCAACTTAGACCCTTTGAAATAGCATCTTCGATGCTGATAATTGCTTTTTCGGTTAATTCTTTAACCACTTCTTGATTTGCCAATTTCGCCATTTTGTTTCTCCCTAGTGATTCGTTAATATGAAGACACTACTAGCAATAACTAGCAGTGTCAATCATTGTTAAGCGGCTATCTTTTTACCATACCCATAAATTTTAAGAGTAAGGTAATCAGTCTCATTCGTATTTGCCTGAATGAACTGTCTAGATAATTTTGCTCTAACGGCTTTCATATCTAGAGTTTTACGAGTTGCCTCTGAAACGACAACGTAGTGTTCACTACCCTCGTATGTTCCAGAACCGATTGCCTTTAATACAGACTCTTTAGCTTTTAAGTCTTTTGACAATTCTGCAATCTGAGCCTTCAGAGTTGCAATTTCATTTACGATTTTTTCCATTTTGTTTCTCCCTTGTTTCTATAAATTATATATAATAGCAAACACAAGCAATTACAAGTGCTAAATGTAAAATAAATAAAAAAAGCCCCACCGAAGTGAGGCTGATTTTGTAAAATTTATATTTTTAATTTGTGCCACCCTAAATAGTTTTTTTGATCTACATTTTTTTTAATTATTGAAATAAGAATATTTTCAATTTTACTGGACACTTTTCTTTGACATTTTTTTCCATTAGGTAATCTGGTTTTAAAGAAATTGTATTTCTTTCCACTGTGATGAGTGCCGACAGTATAATACCAACCGTAGTATTCAGAACCATCCTCATCAATACACTCTATCTTTAAGGTTAAATCTTTACCTTCAGTAAATTCACCTAAATCTCTCGCATCATATAATTTTTTTACTTCCATTTTATTTCTCCCTACTGATTCGTTTTTTCTCTCTATACATAACATATAATAGCAGACACAAGCAATTACAAGTACTAAATGTAATATATTTCATACGTTTTCATACGCTTTTCATACGTTTTTCATACGGTGGTCAAAAGGTGTATGAATTGTATGATTTACAACTATAGTAAATCATACGTTCAAAATGACGTGACAATTGTAATTCATAGGAGTTAAGTGTATGAATAGAACATCGTTTGGTTCGCTTATGAAAGGCGGTAAAACCAAAAATAAAAAAAAGGAGAAAAAAATGAAGAAAAAAGGTGGAAAGAAAAAAGGCGGTAAGAAGGGTTACTGAAATGAGTAAAGATGTAAAAGTATTCGTCAAGGGCGTAAATATGTCTGGAAAGGTAAAAGATGACGATAACAGATCTACTTCAGAAGATAAAAGACAATCTGAAGAAGGAACGGCTAGAGATAGCTGAAAAAATGCTCTTGGGTCGAGAAGTTGACTTCGGAGCATATCAGAAGGACGTTGGTGTAGCGGAAGGCTTACAGAGGTCTTCCGACTTAATCGACGAAACATTTAAAAACTTTAACGAAGAGGATGATTAAACATGTCTCATCAACATGCAGTCTGGAAAGACGAAGAAAGCGAAGGAAGTGTAACTAAGGCCGAATTGCCGAAGCCACTTAATTGGAAAGTTCTAGTTCAACCAAATCAGGTGAACATGAAAACAAAGGGCGGTCTATATCTCGCCCCTATCTCAAAAGACAATGAAGAGTATCTGACATCCCACGGCAGAATTGCGGCTATGGGAGATTTGGCATACCGAGATCGTGACACGGGAGAGGCTTGGAAGACGTTAAGTCCAAAAGTTAATGATCGTGTGACGTATGGAAAGTACGCAGGTCAGAAGATTACAATTAATGGAGTTAAGTTTCTTTTACTGAATGACGATGAATTAACATCGATTATTCCTGAAGAGGCTGAAATCTCCGCATATCTAGCGTAAAACTTGGAGGACGCAACCATGAGTAGTGAAGCAGACAGCGTTATTGAGGAAATCAATGACGAAATAAAAAAGGCTAAAGCAGAGCCAGAAGAGTTCCAAATCGAAATCACTGACGATCCGCAGGAGGAAGTTAATGATATTGTCGAGGAGGAGACAAAGGAAGCCAAGAAAAAACCTGAGCCAGATCCTGAGTATGGAGAAAAAGTTCAGAAAAGAATCCAGAAGTTAGTGGCGCAACGCAGAGATGCAGAAGTTCAGGCTCGTCAAATACAAGAGCAGAATGCACAACTTGCCGCTCGGCTAGAAAGACTGGAGAAAGGATCTCAGCAAAATTCTGAAAATGCCTTTAACCAGAGATACGCACAAACTAAGGAAGCTCTAAAGAAAGCTGTCGAGGAGGGTGATACAGAAGCTCAAGTAGATTTCTCGGAACAGATGGCAGACATGAGAGCCGCAATGCGTGTTGCAGAAATGCAGAAAAACCAGAGAGTGCAACAGGAAACCGCATCCCCAACTGTCGGTAGGGCGGTGCAAGCGGCACAAGACCCTGCCCCTGTAAAGGCAATGCAGTGGTGGGATAAAAATAAATGGTTTAATGGCGCAGGTTACGAGCGTGAAACTGCGGCCGCAAGAGCCATTGATGTCCAATTAGATATTGAAGGGTTCGACAAGGACAGTGATGAATATTATAATCAATTAAATAATCGTTTACAAAACGTATTTCCTGAGTTAGTTTCAGGATCAAGTCCGAGTAAACCGATGAGAACCAAAAGTAGGTCACCAGTCGCGCCCTCTACAGGCGGTGGTTCTCCAAACTACAAGGGCAATAGGGTTCGCCTGACTAAGCAACAACTATCAGCGGCTAGAGAAGTTGGAATAACAGATGAGGCTGGTTTAAAACGATACGCCTCGGAAATTAGAAAACTAGAAAGGAATAGTTAAATGGCTGAAGCAAGAAATGTTCGCGCAAGTGAAACCCGTAATTCTGTGCGTGAGGAGGCTCCTCGCCCCGATACCGCATGGCAACCACCAGCATTGTTGGACGCTCCAGAAGCTCGTCCAGGGTATGTTCAACGATGGATAGCTACCTCGATTCAGGGTAAGGAAACGCCAGACAACGTATACAAGCGTATGCGAGAAGGATGGCAACCACGCCCTGCTGACACCGTTAAAGATGATAAGTTGTTTCCGACTATCAATCACGGCCAGTGGGCAGGTTCAATTGGAATTGAAGGCATGTTGCTCTGTGAAATGCCTGTTGAAAAACGTGAAGCTCAAAAGGCTTACTATGAAAACAGGAACATTGAGCAAAATGAATCAGTTGTAGGCGAACTTGATGCGATAGGACGAAACAATGGACAACCGATCTTTCAAGATAGGAAGTCTTCAGCAAGCCGTGGCAGACCACTGTCTGCTATGGATGATTAAAACTTTAACGCTAAAGGAGCGAAAATATGGCTAATGCAGACGCCGCATTTGGGTTTGTCCCAACTCGCCACATGAGCGGTAATGCACCACGGACTAATAAGTATACTTGTGCAAGTGGATTAGCAGAGAACATCTTCAAAGGTGATCTTTGTATAATTATTGCTACAGGGCTTATAACTCCGCACACAGCAACCGAGACTAATAACATCGGTGTGTTTGATGGTGTAAGTTACACAGCAAGTGATGGCTCATACGTTTACAGTGAATACTGGCCTTCAGGCACAGTCGCCACAGATATAATTATTTATATCTATGATGATCCGTACACTGTATTCAAAGTTCAATCCGCAGGATCTCCTGCACAGACTAACATTGGTAATTGTGCCGATGTTGTTGCTGGAGCAGGTTCGACCACAACAGGTCAATCTGGGTTTGAAATTAGTGGAACTATGGCCGCAGGTACAGCTACCTGTAAGATCATGGCTCTTTACGATGCACCAGAAAATGCTTTTGGTGCGAATGCCGTCATGGAAGTGCTAATAAACGAGCATCTTCTAAAAGACAGCGCAGGCATATAGGAGGGTATGAACAATGGCTTTAAATAGAGCAAGTTTTGCTAAAATGCTTGAACCAGGACTCAATACCCTCTTTGGGCTTGAGTACGACAGCTATCCACCAGAATACTCAGCGGTGTTCTCTTCCAACACAAGTAACAAAGCATTCGAAGAAGATGTTTTGCTACAAGGGTTCGGAAATGCACCTACTAAAAATGAGGGTAGCGCAATCTCATATGACGATGCAGGTCAGCAATGGACTGCCCGTTATCAGCACGAAACAATCGCTTTGGCTTTCGCAATCAGCGAAGAAGCTGAAGAAGATGGCCAGTATGGTTCGATTGCTTCACGCTACACTAAGGCACTAGCCCGTTCGATGGCTTCCACTAAAGAGCTAAAAGCGGCTAACGTCCTTAATTTCTCACAAACAGCAGGCTACACAGGCGGTGACGGAGTTACACTTTTAAGTGCATCACACCCAACCCGATCTGGAAACCAGTCTAATGTTTTGGGAACAGCGGCTGATTTATCTGAGACTTCACTAGAAGCTGTGCTTATTAACATAGCTGATATGAAAGATGATCGCGGTCTTCGAGTTGCGGCACAAGGTCAGACGTTGGTGATTCCAACTGCTTACACCTTCACTGCAAATCGTATCTTGCAATCAGACCTTCAGAACGACACAGCTAATAATGCAATCAACGCAATTAAAAATAACGGATACCTACCAGGTGGGTCACACGTTATGCGTAGATTGACAGACTCTGATGCGTGGTTCGTGACAACTGATGTTCCAGATGGACTGAAGATGTTCCAAAGATCGCCTATGAAAAAAGGCATGGAAGGCGACTTCGAAACTGGAAATGTACGTTATAAGGTGCGTGAGCGTTACAGCTTTGGCTTCACCGACTGGCGTGGCGTTTTCGGCTCTGAGGGAGCGGCCTAAATATAATAATGTGGAGGAGGGTTCGCCCTCCTTCATTCCTTAACAGTCGCATGGTGTGGCTGACATTTGCCAAGATAAGGAGATTTACATGGCTAATACTACATTCAAAGGAACAGTACGTTCCGATTCTGGTTTCAACGACATCACTTTTGATTCTGTTGGAAACGTAACAACTAATTCAACTTTCTCTAACAATACAAGTATAGGTGGCACTCTTGCAGTTACTGGTAATACAACTCTTACTGGTACTTTAACTGCTAAAGCACCTGTGGTTACGATTGATGCGGCTACTTACGCAGTAACAGCGGCACAGTCTGGAACTACATTTATCCTTGCTAGGGCGGCAGGTATTGTTGTGACTCTTCCTGAGCTAACAGCGGCCGCAAGCGGTGAGAAATATATATTTATTGTTGGTACAACTTTTTCAGGAGCAGGAAAAATTAACACAGGAGCCACAGCGGATTTATATTCTGGCTTTGCAACTGTCTTTGACCCAGCAACGGCTGGCGATAATAATACCTTTATCCCCGATCAAAGTGATGACGATACAATCGATTTAGGATCAGTAGAGCAAGGTTGGTTAACTGGTGGCATTATTACGCTAACAGCACAATCAGCAACTCGTTGGCATTGCGCGGCTCATCTACATGGTGACGGCACATTAGCTACACCTTTTGAGTAAACATTAATTAGGCAGGGGTTTTCCCCTGCCACTTCATAAAGGATTAAATAATGGCTGATATTAAAACTGTAACAAAGATCAGTGAAAGTACCAGAGAGGTTACTTTTGCTTTTCAGTATCAATATGTTGATACTGGAAATGAGAGTGCCGTTTCCAAAATAGATGTTTCCGCTTTAACTAAAAATGCTAATGGCGATACCTGTACAGGTCTTCGTATTTTAGAATGTTGGTGGATTATAAATGCTATGACTGTTGAGGTTCTAGCTGACGCAGATACAGATATTATAGTTCTTCACCTTGACGAAGGTCAAAGTGGTTACCAAGACTTTACTATTTTCGGAGGTCTACCAAGCACTAGCACTTACGGAACTAATGGAACAGGCGATATTAAATTCACAACAACTGGTGCAGGCGCGGCAGGCGATGCGTACCAGATTGTTATTAGGGCATCTAAAGATTATTAATGGCAACTTCAGGAACATTCGCATATAGACCCGATGTCGAAGAGATTATAGCAGAAGCCTATGAGCGTTGTGGTATAGACCCTCAAACCAGAACAGGCGATCAGGCTTCTTCGGCTAGAAGGAGCTTGAACCTGTTATTTTCTGAATGGTCTAATCGTGGTATAAATTACTGGACAGTTACAAACGCAAGTATAACTTTAGTTAAAGATCAAACAACTCCATATACTTTACCTGTTGGAACTGTAGACCTTATCGATGTTGTTGTGAAAGATAGCGCAGGAACTGACACGGCAGATCAAGTAATAAATAGAATATCGATTACAGATTATAATCAAATTCCAAATAAAACAAGTTCGGGAAAACCAAGTCAGTATATGATAAACAAGCAGTACACTCCCCAAATTTACGTTTGGCAAATACCTGACGTTACAACTTACAGTTTAAGTTACTGGGCAGTAAACCAATTGGAAGATGTAACAGCCTCATATCAAGACGCTGATGTTCCATATCGTTGGTCTGATTGTATATGTGCAGGTCTATCAAGCAAATTGGCTTTGAAATATGCACCTGATAAATTTCAACTTTTAGAAGATGTTTATCAGAAATCGTTTGATTTAGCGGCTTCGGCTGATAATGATGGAGTAAGTTTACGGATTCATCCGACAGGAATGAACTTAGGATAGGAAATGGCAAGATACGCATCAGGTAAGAAATCAAATGCGATGAGCGACATAAGTGGCTTTAAGGTTAAATACAGAAACCTTAAAACGACTTGGGATAATTTGCGTGTCGAGCCTGAAGAGTATGATCCTAAACATCCTCAGTTAACACCAGTTAAAAATGTTATAGATGCGACAGCGTTATTTCAACCTAGACCTGATAATGATCCTGACAATTTTACGTTCTTTGTTGGGTATACTCAAGATTGGACAATAGACCCTAGAGATCTACCTGGTATTGGCGTGAATGGTAGAGGTGGAGTTGGGAATGGTACAAATGCAGAAGTTGATCTTCTTATGCTTGTATCTGTAACAGGTGTAGCCGCGACAGGAGCAATAGGAACAGTTGTATTAAATCCAACTGTTAATGCGACAGGTGTAGCAGGCACAGGTGCAACAGGAACAGAAGCCTTCTCATTATCAATTGCTGAAACAGGTGTAGCAGGCACAGGCGCAATTGGAGTATTTGGAGAGACAGATGGGCCAAATATGCAATTGTCTATAACTGAGACAGGCGTAGCAGGCACAGGTGCAATAGGAACAGAGGCAGTTAACCTACAAGGTTGGGGTCAATCAACTTGGGGTGAAGGAGAGTGGGGTGACTAAATGAATTATTCGACCTTAGTATCAAACATACAAAACTTTACAGAAGATGATTCTTCTGAATTATCGGCATCTATAGATCAAATTATTAGCCAAGCTGAAGAAATGATCTTTCAAAGATTGCCAAACTTGCCATGTTTTAGGTTTACGTCCTCAGCGGCAAATCTTGTCGTAGGAACTTCCCAATACACAATCGCAAGTGCAAGAATGATTAGGAATCTTTCTATTACGTCTAGCAATGTTGTTAGCTTTCTAGATCACAGAATAGATTCCTATCTAAGAGATTATTGGCCAAACTCGACAACTCAAGGAACGCCAATAATGTACAGTACGAGTTCGGCAGGAACATCAGGAACTGTTATAACTCTTGCTCCAACGCCTGATGCAACGCTTGCTTACAGTGCTGAGTTTATTGCTCCAGCGGCAGGCTTAACATCAAGCAACACAACTACGTGGTTAGGCAATCATGCAGAGAACCTTTTACTGGCGGCTTGCCTGTATGAAACTTCTGCTTTCCTAAAAGACGCAAATACGTTAACCTTATACAAACAACAATTCGATGAATCAGTTCAGTTATTCCAGCAAGAAATGCTAAGAGATTACACGGCTGAATACAATGGAGGAATATAAATGGCTATTTCACAGGCAATGTGTACAAGTTTCAAGGCTGAAATTTTAAAAGAAGAACATCAGATGGTTACAGATACAATAAAAATTGCTCTTTACACTAGCTCTGCTAGTTTGGGAGCGGCAACTACAGCATACTCAACTAGCAATGAGGTTGCTAATGGCAACGGATACGCAACTGGCGGTGTTACGTTATCTTCAAATGCAGTTACAACTGCTGGTACTTCAGGTTGTTTTGACGCGGCTGATCCGAGTTGGACTTCAGCTACGTTTACAGCCAATGGTGCGTTAATTTATAATGCATCTAATAGTAATAAGGCAATTGCCGTATTAGCTTTTGGCGGTGACTTCACAGTCGCAGGCGGTACATTTCAAATTGTTTTCCCAGCGGCAGGGGCAAACTCAATAATAAGGATCGATTGATATGGCTAGTTCCTATGTAAATAACCTCAGGCTCAATGAGATGGCCACTGGTGATGCGTCTGGGTCATGGGGTACAAATACAAATGTAAATTTAACGCTTATAGGAGAAGCGTTTGGTTGGGGTACAAGAGCGATTGCTAATGCCTCAACAGACAATATGACAATAGGTGATGGCAATGAAGGTGATGCAGACCGAAGTTTAGCCATAAAACTTACAGGTGGTGGTCAAGCGTGTACAGTAACTCTTCTTCCTAACACATCTTCTAAAATTTGGGTTATGTATAATGCAACAAGTTACACTTTAACTTTTACACAGGGAAGTGGTGCTAATGTAGCGATCCCAGCAGGGCAAACCAAAATAATTGCAACTGACGGAGGTGGCTCTGGAGCAGTGGTGTATGATCTTTTGGTAAATACTTCTTTTGATGGAGATGTTAATTTAACAGGAACTGTTTTACCCACTGGCGACACAGCGGCTGGAGATGCGGCCGCTTTTGGCTATACAGCGGCACTTGGCGCAATATTAACAGGTCAAGGATCTACTAATGATGTAACACTTGTTAATGATGCGGATGCTACAGTTGTCTCTATTCCAACAGGTACAACGAATGTAACTGTAGCTGGAAAATTAGGAGTAGGTGGAGATACAGCGTCAGGTGATGATGCCGCTATAGGTTACACAGCGGCTGAAGGTTTAATACTTACAGGTCAAGGTAGCACGTCAGATATTACATTAAAGAACGATGCAGATGCTACAGTATTTACTGTTCCTACAGGCACAGACGATATACTATTTCCTGATAGTGCAAAGGCTATGTTTGGGGCTGGGTCTGACTTTCAGATTTTTCACGATGGTGGTGGTTTCAATCAGATTATAGCGGCAAATGACCACCCAATTCAGATTAAATCATCATCTGAAAATATGATTAAAGCTATCCCTAATGGTGCAGTAGAGATTTACCATGACAATGCAAAAAAGATTAACACCACTTCCACAGGCATAGCAGTCACAGGCACAGCCGTTGCTACAACTGACACAGACACATCTAATACAGGTTCAGTCACACTAGACTTTGGTGCTAATCAGAACTTTGTACTAACACTAACAGGTAACGTAACTCTTGCTAACCCAACTACTGAGACTGTAGGACAGTCAGGATTTATAGCGTGTATACAAGATGGAACAGGATCACGAACATTGTCTTTAGGAACAGATTATGAAACAGCAGGTGGAGCAGGTATTACTTTAACTACAACAGCAAGTGCCACAGATCTTATTCCTTATGTCGTTATTGCGGCAGATAGAATACTGCTTGGCACACCACAGTTGGCGTTCTCATAATGAGTGGTCCTTTTGGTGCATCACAATTCATGTATGCCACGGCAAGTGGTTTTTATCCTTTTGAGATAAGTAACTCATTACGTTTTGATGATGGTGCTAGTGACGATTTAAATTTTACTCCTGGCTCTGCTGGCAATCGTAAAACAATGACTTGGAGTGGTTGGGTTAAGCGTGGCAATTTAGGAAATCAACCAAGATTTTTTGGTTCAGGTGGTGATAATTATATATGTTTTAATAGTGAGAAAATAGAAATAAACCTTAGAAGCGGTGGTTCTTCTAGTAACGCTTTTATAATTACTAATAGACTGCATAGAGATGTTAGTGCTTGGTATCATATTGTTATGGCGATAGATACTACACAAGCAACAGATACAAACAGAGTAAAACTTTATGTAAACGGAGTTCAAGAAACGAGTTTTGAAGAGGATGCTTATCCATCCCAAAATAATGATTTAAATAGTTTTAATAATACTGTTGCTCAATACATTGGGCGTTTTGCTTCAGGAAGTTATTATGATGGATATATGGCAGACGTAAACTTTATAGATGGTCTTGCTTTAACTCCAGCATCTTTTGGTCAACTCAAAAACGACATCTGGATTCCTAAAGATACGTCAGGTTTAACTTTTGGTACTAATGGGTACAGATTGCAATTTAAACAAACAGGTACTAGTCAAAACTCTAGTGGTATAGGGGCTGATACTAGCGGTAATGATAATCATTTTGCTGTAGCAAACTTAACAGCAGTGGATGTAGTCCTTGACACACCTACAAATAACTTCGCTACTATAAATGTTTTAGACCAAATAGGTTCAAACACTATAACAGAAGGAAATTTAAAAACAATTGGTGGTGGTGACACAGAAACTCGTGGAACAATTTCACTAGGGAATGGAAAATGGTATTGGGAGGTTAGGTCTGAAAATTATACTGCTAATATGTTTGGTATTAGCGAAGTTGGAGAAACAGGTGCAAATTATTTTTCTGCTAACAATGGTATTGCTTATTATGGTGTTAATGGGTACAAATATGTACAAGCTAGTGGGGCATCATATGGAGCATCTTACGGAAACGGAGATATAATTGGACACGCATATGAT
>Ga0208919_1000325_pt1 | contig 34534 bp, 33 predicted proteins | sample 4_EtaG_FD_184076 | JGI IMG/M metagenome (GOLD analysis project Ga0208919, IMG submission 184076) | Marine viral communities from the Subarctic Pacific Ocean - 4_ETSP_OMZ_AT15127 metaG (SPAdes) (version 3) | ecosystem: Environmental > Aquatic > Marine > Oceanic | place: Pacific Ocean | collected...
ATAGTGAGATATTAAATGGCTTATGGAATAAACGCAACAGGATCAAATAATAATTTTTTAGAGTTACCGCCTATTAACACACCGTTTGCATCTAAAGTAGCAAAATCTTTTCTATTAGGATCTAGCTTTATAGCCATATTGTCTATTCTTATAGATTTATTTAGCACTTCTTTACCTTGTTCATATGCGTCCCATTTGTTTTTTTCTTTAGTTGTTAAAAACTGATACCCATCAGGTTTACCTTCAACCATTTTAAAATCACTTGGTTGTCGTACAACTTTCCAACCTTTTGGGTCCATTTTCATCCATTGATCTTTAGTAAAAACCATTTGTCGACCTTTAGGAGAAACAACGTGATAAACACCATGTTGTTCACCTTTAGTGTCTTTTTCTCTTTTTTCTTTTTCTTTTAAAGCTTTGTCTGTAATTTCTTTTTGTTTTGTTGCTAATTGGTCAAAGGCTCTTTCTTTGCTCCCGGTAGTCATAAAATCTGTACCTCTTTTTATTTTACCATCAACAACTCGTACACCTTTTAAATGGCTTGCCCCAACTATACTAAATACTATAGACTCAACTAAAACATCTCTAGTTGTTTTATCTAAATCACTATAATTTTCGTCAAACACAGCTTTAAAATCAGCGTCACCCATTAAGTCTTTAATAGCTAATTCCATGTTACTAGCCAATTGAGAAGAAGCAGCACCTACTGGCCCACCCTTTAAAACTCTTTGATATATAGGATCTAAGTATTTCCATCTACCTTTAAATGGTGTAAGCCCTTGTGTGGTAACACCACCTATATAAAAACCAGTACCTGTACCTGCACCCATACCTACAGTGAACATTTTACCTTCTTCGATCATCGCCATCATAGCATGGTATTTCATTTTACCCATAGCTCCAGCGTTTCTCATTTTATTAATAGAGTTCATTACTCTAGGTATTTTAAGAACAGAACCCACACCAGCGCTAAGTATACCTAACTCGATTAACATCGGTACAAAATGACCAACACCTTCACCTATTTCTTCTACAAAAGATTTTTCAAAAGCTTTAGCTTGTTTTTCTGTAAATATAAGAGGTTCAACTTTTTGTTTATTTCCTTTTTCATCCACAAACATTTCACCTTCTACAGCTGCATTATAATCTGAAGCAACATCTTGAAATTTATTAAGCATAAAATCAGTTGTATATCCAGGTCCTTTTGAAGCTATTTTATCAGCTTCCTCAGCACTAAGGTCAGTAAAAGCTGTTAAACTTGATGTTACAGCTGATCTTAAAAACTCTCCTTTTCTTTCAAAAGAAGCAGGATCATTATTAACATAAGTTAATTCATGTAATGCTGCTAAATCTGTTTTTGTTCTATACAAAGAAGCTTCATATTGTAGCAGTTTATCAGTGTCATTTTTGCTCATTTTTGAAAACCCTAGCCAGTTTGAAACACCCTTATAGTCTCTACCATCTAAACCCCAATCGTACATTTGTTTAATAGGAATTTTTATTTTTTTTACCTCTCCTTTTGCGTAAGATTTGTTTGCTTCTTCTTTAGTTAAATAACCATCAGCTATTAAACCTTTTCTTAATTTAGTTTCATGAAAAGTGTAATCACCGTCAGGGTCATAACCTTTATATTCTATTTCTATAGTTTCATTATTACCGTATGCCCATATTTGTGATAAATCGTAAGCTTTAGCTTTATAAAGTTTATCATGTGCCTCCCAGTCTGTTAGTCCTGGGTCGGAGTCTTTCATTATTAGCAACTCGTTATTGTTTCTAGCTTCAGAACTTTGTTTGTATTTGTTTATTTGTTCTTGTCTATACTTAGTGGTTTCACCATCGTCACCAGCCATGTATTTTGTTCCTAACGTTTCATCATATTTTTTTCTACCTAAAATATCTTTTTTTGTAGCCAATTCAGTTAAAAATACATTTATTTTATCTGGATTTATTTCTTTATATAATTCTTTTGTTTTTTCTTCCCAACCTTTTGGCTTTTCAGCTTCAAGTCTTTTTATTTCATCTCTAACAGCAAACACGTTTTGAAAATATTCATATTTTTTTAATTCTTTTTCACTGTAATTTTCCAGCATCATGTTTTCTAAGTTCTGCATAAACTCAGGGTTTAACTCTTCAGACTTAGATATACTTTCAGCTAATGTTGCGTTTGACTCTTTGTTGGCTTTTTTATTTAATATTTGTCTAAAAAAACCTTTTTCAAATGTAGCCTTATCGACTAGATTGGCAAACTGTCGGTCAGTCATATCATAGCCTTGTTCTTTAAGATAACTTTTTGCACTAGCGTGTAGTTGTTTTATTGTTTTATCTGAATCTCCTTTACCTTCTTGTATATTTTTTAATATATCTAAAGGCGTTTCATCAGCAAGACTATCTAGTTCTTTTTCATAAAAACCAGAAAGTATATCAAACATTTCGTCCATTTGCTTTGCATCAGCTTTCTTTTGTGTCATACGACCAGTACTCACAACACCTTCTTGTTCTAAAGGATCGCCAGTTGTTGGAGCACCTGGCACAAACACTTTTTCCTCTTCTACGTTTAATTTTACATAATCTTTTGGAGCTAAATTTGATTTTTCAAATACACTTCTTGCTGAGTTTTCAAAGTAGCCAGTTGAAAAACGACCTGCATCTTGTTGTGGTTGCGGTTTATTTTGATCTAAAAAATTAATAAGATTTTCTCTTGTTAAATGAGTATCACCAAAAACATTAGCATCTGCTTCATTATGGTTAAATATAACAGGTTCAACGTTTTCATTTATTGGAGAAACTTTTATAGCGTTTTGACCAACTCTAGCTTCTTCAAACTTAAAATCTTTACCGTACTTTTTTTCAAGTTCTCCAATAAGGTTAGCTTCGTATCCATAAAAAAATCCTTTTTTCTCTGGATTTTTAAAAGCACCTTCACTTATATGGTATTCTCCTTTTTCTTCTATCTTTTCTTTTTCTACTTCTTTTTGTAGTTTTGGCTCTTCTACAGCTTCACCAAATATACCTGTTTTCCATTCGTTAAAATCTACATTTAAACCTTTTTTGTTTTTTAAATAGCCATGCAATTGATTTAAATATGCATCATTGCTTTTAACACCCTCAACCCAGGTGTCAAAATCATGAGTAATACCTAATTCAGGCAAACCGTGAACTTTTTCTAAATAATTTAAATTCATATCAATTACTAAATGTGTGGCCTAAAAATTCTAACATATTTTCTAAGTTTTTTAATGCTTGTGTTTGAGGAGTCATTCTTTGTTTTGTTTTAAAGCGTGCTACTCCACCATCTGGATCTGTTATCTTAAACTGTTTAGAAGCATTACTATACTCTATTTTATAATCAGGTGGTATTAGATTGTTTTCTTTTAAAAACTTGTTAACTTTTCTAGGTGTATTTTGACTTCTAACATTCCATATTTCTTGAAGAGGTTGTATGTGTTCTGGATAAGTAACAACTGGATATTCGTATTCACCATCATCATCACCATCACCATCATCGTCATCATCATCATCATCATCATTTCCAAAGTTCATATTATTATAATTAAAATCATCATCGTCATCATCATCATCATCATCATCTCCACTTGGCGTGAATTTTTCAGCTGATTTTTTTTGTACTAAAGTCATGTACTCACCCAAGTACTCTTGAGCTAAATTAAAATTAGCTGGATCAGCTAAAGATTCTATTATTAAATCCATATCAGCGTCACTAAAGTTAGCTATTTCGCTAGAATCTAAGTTACCATCTTTGTCTCCAGACTGATCTGCTTGTTGTATTTTTTCTAATATTGTAGAATCTAAACCTTTTATGTTTGAGTAGTTTGCCAACTGCATATCAGGATGTTTTTTAAACTCTGTTTTAAAATTAGTGTTTCTACCCATAAAATCATCATAAAGTAAACCTCTAATATTTGTTTTTGTTACTTTGTTTTTATTGGTAGCTATAGCTTGGTTGTTGTAATCATCATCCCATTCACCGCCTTCACTAATATATTTAGCATGTGCACTAGTTTCGGTTTTAAATTGTTTAGTAACCTCAGTGGGTTTAATCCCGTTTGTTACTATGTTTTGAAACTGTCTAAGTTCAACGTTTTGTTTTTCTGCACCAGCATACATATCGTTTATTTTAGACTTCATGTTGTTATCAAACTCAGACATAGCACTATTATATTCTTCTTGTGTTATTTCTCCTTTATCAAATCTTTGTCCTAATTGTAACTCAACTTGAGATCTTTCAGCTAAAAGTTGTTCTTTTTGCGCGTCTATGGCTTGTGAGGCTTTGTACGTAGGTACTCTAAACGTCATTTCACCATTACTCATTATTATCTCAGGATTATCTTGTGCTGTTAGAGCGCCTAATATATATTTATCTTCTTTACTCATGCCGCTGTGGTATAAATCATTATCATACATGTCTTGAGCTGTTTTGTAAGTGTCTTGCCAGTTTGTACTTGCTACTAATCTAGCCTCTTGCTCTCTTAACATTGATTGAGCTTTTTCAGTTTCACCAGCATTTAAAGCTGCTATATAATCGTCTCTAAAACCCTTTTCATGTTCAGCAAAAGCATCATATAACTCGCCTGTAGCCCAAGAACCTCTATTACCAAGTTTTTCAAAACCAACATCAAATTTTGCTGCTAGTGCATCTATTTCTTTTTGCTCTTTTTCTCTTTGTTTGTCTTGTTCGGCTACAAATTTATCTAATTCTTTTACATCTTTTTCTATCGATTTGTTAGCTTTTTCTACAGCATCCCAACCGCCAGCACTAACACCACTAGAACTTATTGAGCCCGGAACACTAGCACCACGCATAGCTGTTTGAACATGCCCTGGTAACTGATAATTTAAACTTTGTTTTGCCATTTTTGTTTTTTTATATTTTATTATTGTAAATAAGGAGACACTTGAACTGGATCATTTGGTAAATTCATTCTAGCTCTTTGTGTAGCGTAACCACCTACTCCTGACATAAATTGACCAACACCACCCATCATTTGTTGTTGCATGTTTTGTTGCATTTGTGTTGCTGCTGCCGCTTCGTTAGCTGCCATACCCATTAAAGAACTAACTTTACCAAACTCAGCTTGTCTACTTAAAACCTCACCTTCTCTTTCAAGATTTTGTATTTTAGAAGCCTCTTGTCTTTCTAATTTTTGATTAGCTGCTTCTTGTGCGCCTATAGATGCCGCTGCTTTTTGAGCATTTAAAGCGCCTTCATTAGCCAGTGTTTGTGCTAATGCCGCTATACCAGAACTACCAGCAGCGCCTCTCAAGCCCTGTAGTATATTAGCTTGCTGTTGCATATTTTGTTGTTTTTTAAACTCTGCTTCTTTTTGATTAACAGTTAAATCTTCATAAGTGTTTTCCATGTTTAAATAAGGATTACTTGTGTCTAAATTAGAAAACTCCGCTTTGAGCACGTCTAATTCTCCTTGAGCTTTTTTAGCTTGCTCAGCGTATTCGTTCATTTTACTTCTTGAGTCTGCGTATCTAATTATTCCAGTTACAGCATTCATCGCTGAAGGTATTAAGCTCCATGGTCCCATAGTTTTGTTTTTTTATTATTAATATTTTGTTCTATTGATATATAATCACACTTTTTGCACTTTATTTACTACTGTTAAAAACGTCTACACCTACACTAAATATTTCAGCATATTGTTTTGAATTGTTTTTAAATTGTATATCTGCAAAATAACCAAGTATACTGCTTAGGTTAGCTTTATTGTCTTTACTAAAAAAAATAAAAGCTGAATGATTGTGAAACACGCTAGCCAATAAAAGAGTATCAACTGTAATTAATGGCGCAGGATTTGTAGTTGGATCATATGGTGGTAAATTTCTAGCATTTTCTATAGCTTGTATTATACCTATGTATTCAGGGTTTGTACTGTTTTGACTAACTTGAACACCGCCAGACACACCACTAGTCGAGCTTTGGCTACTAGTATAAGCAGCTGTAGTATCTACATAATAAGCTGAGTCACCTATCTGACAAGATACGTTTAATGGTTGTTCAAATTCTAAATCTACTAATGGCATAATTTTTTATTTTAATGTGCTACAATAAAGTTATCTAAATAAATATAAGCTATGGCTGTACTTTGTAAAGTTCCACCTATATAAACTTCACTTATAGAGTTGATTTTTAATACTCCTTTAACTCTAACATCACCATCTATTATTTTAGCTTGTATATCAACAACTTCTGCGTCGTTATTGGTTCCAGTGAAAGTTAATGTTTCGTTATCTGCAAGTGTAACCGCGGAACTTAAAACAATATCAGTAGCGTTAGTTACACTAGAAACATTAATTTCTGTTTTTGTTAAATCAATATTAGGGCTAGTTACAACCATACCTGGTACAACACCGGCTGATGAGTCTAGTGTTACATTAGTACTTGTACTAACAGCTCCATTAACTAAAACAGTAACGCTTTCGAAACCACTCACATCATCAACGGTAGGCTGTTGTGTTAAATATAACGTTTTACCAGAGCTTGCTATAGTTAAATCAAAGGCAGCTAAATTAGCTTTATCGCTTTCAAATCTCATTATAGTGTTGTTAGGTATAGCTACAGCAGAAGATAAAGTCAATATATTGTCTCTAATACTAGAAACTGTAATATCATGTGTTCCAGTGCCTAAATTAAGCACTCGCATATCTTTTTTAATGTGTTTATTTGGTGCAACTAAAGTAACAGTAGTTTTAGAAGAATTACCATTACCGCCTTCTGCGTATACAGTTTTAGTTGCGCTCGCGCCAGCTGTTATTAAATCCTCTCTATCAGGAATAATAGATTGTTTTTGTATTTCGTATCCACTAGGCACGGTCATACCACCCGCGTAACTTACAGGTGTTAACGTTAATTTATCCATACCGTATTGCGTAATACTAGCATCTCCCCAAGTTTTTGGAGCGTTGGTTGATATAGTTGAGCCTTCTACACTATGTAAAACTATATCATATCTAGTTTTAGAAGAAACGTATGGTATTTTCACAAAATGTCTATTACGACCATCAGAACCAATTGTTGCTGTTTGTGTTGAATTTATACCGTGAGTTGTAAAAAGATCAGTAGTAAAATCATAATAACCATCTGATGCTGGTACACGGCTTGTTAAACTTGATTGTTCTGTTAATTGTATTTTGTATTTAGTACCAACGGCTCCATAAACAGTTATTAAAGTTTCTTGATCAAAACGGTTTAAACTAGACTCATAGTTTACACTAGTTATTGTGTTTTCTAAAACAACACTAGTTTTTTGTAAATCAAAATCAATAAAAGCCGTATGATCCAACGAGTTAAATTCTTCTGGATCTGGAAATAAATTTCCACTACTTGGCGGTGTATAAAATACTTGAGCTTTAAATGTTGTTATTTTATTATTAACTCTTGTTGGCACTATTTTTGTATTATAATGATTAGAGTAATCATAACCTCCTTTAACTAAATTTTGCATTTTTACACTTGGCGATGCGTAATGAAAACCATCTTTAGCTGTAAATGTAATTTCAGACACCATAGTGGCACCACTACTTACAACAGAACCTGAACTTGTGTATATATAACTTTGATTATCATCTCCAGTTTGTGATTCTACACCAGTTATATTTCTTATGCTGGTAACAGTTGGTGTGTTTTGGTTAGCATAATAAGGATAAACAGCACGTACGTTAGCGCTCATAAGACTCGGAGGTATAACATGGTCAATGTCTACTTGAATAACTTCAGCAGGGTCTGACACTGTAAACTCGTTATAATAAATATCTACTTGAACCGTATTATGTATACTACCAGGCGCGTTATCATATAAAACCACTTTAGTTACATGAGGAGCAGCTAAACCAATACCCGCTGCACCACCAGCCACCGCGCTAGCGTTACCTGGTATCCATTCATAGCTATTAAGTTGAACCGAAGATGTAGCTCCTGGCCACCAAGTAGTTACCTGTAAAGGTGTTGCTGTTACTGTTCCGCCTCCTAAACTAAAATCTTCAGCTCTAAGTAAATAACCCATATGATGTCCAAGTAGGTTATCAGGTGAAAGTTTCATTTGAGCTACACCAGCTGGAATAACAGCTCCTATTTGAGTGTTAATAGTTTGTGGATATGGATAGTGTGTTACCGACGCGTTACCTGCTTCTGGACGCCAAACAGTATAAGGATTATTGTCATCATGCCAAGTATCATCTGGTGTTAAATCCCATCCACCTGTGCTAGTATAATTTGTAATACCATGCAAAGGATCATTTAGTTTAGGCATGTTTTTTATTATTATTTGAGCTGGACCTCCATAGTTGACACCACTTCCGCTTTCACCTTTATATTTAAAAGTGGCATTACCTATACCTTGAACAGAAAACTCTGATTGATCTAAATTGTAAGTGTCTGAGCCAAATGTTATACCATCTGTGGCATCACCTGAAACAGCGCCAAACCATTTACCTTCTTTTTCTTTAAAATCAACAATATCTCCAGTTTGTTTATTTGTTGTTATACTTTTAACATACCAACCTCTTTTATCTGTTAAGTTAAAATATTCGTTATCATTTATGTCTGTTAATGTGTTACCAGCAGCATCAGTTGTTGTGGTAGAAATAAATTGATCTACTTTGGCTTGAGTTCCTTCGTAATTTACCGTATTGTAACTTTTAACAGCTTGTGGCATATCATTAAAAGTTAAAGTTACAGTAGATTCGTAAGGTATATCATAAAAACGATTATAATCAACACCAGCTTCGTGATGTTTATATATTTCTCCACCAAAGAAAGTATAATAATCATTATTTAAACTAATACCGTTTTCAGGTATAAAAGATTTAAAACTTGTCCAACCTTTTATTTTTTGATTATAACTAGCTGTAAAGCTTTCAGAAGCTATAGCAGGAGTACCTTTAGATATTTTATATCTCATTGTTACGTTATATTCTCCTTTGTGTTCGTCATAACTACCTACAACCTGTCCAAAACTATTTTTCTTTAAATTATCTGAAAAATAATCTGACATACCTGTGCTAGATATAGGCCTAACGTGATTATCACCAAACATGCTTAATACTTTTCCTCTCATTTGATCAACAAAATATAAAGCGCCAGGTGTAGCCGCGAAAGATTCTGGATTAGTTGATATACCATAATCACCTTGATAAGCTTTAGCCGCTCCTAAAACTTTTGAAGTAGCTGTAAGATTAGAGTTACCATCAGCATTAAATAAAGCATCTTTGTTGGAATAAACAGTTAAACATTTATCTTCACATAAAGTTAATAAGTTTGTATTTCTAGAATACAGCTTTTGAATACTTCCGTATATAGGATTTAAATCTTTTGTTATTTTTTCAGCTTGAATAAACTGATTAAGGTTATTAACACCACTAATAGAGTTGTATATACCAGAATAAATTAAGCCATGTTCTCTTCTTTCTTCTCTAATAGGTTCAGCCAACACGGTTGAAGCTTTAACACCGTTATCCATTTGTGGAGCATTAAAGTCATCTCTTATTCTATCTGATTCAACACCGTTACCAAAACACCAACAGTTGTTCCAGTCTAAAAGATGGTATCTTCTAAACATTTGCTCATACCACCAACCTGTTAATCTATAACCTTGCAATGATAAAGTTTCGTCACCAGGACTAACAGTACCATCAACTCTACCTCCTATAGAATAATAATTTCTTTTAGTTAAAAATAAATCGTCACCGTCAACTAAGTTTATAGTTGCTGGTATAGCTGGTGTAAATTTAATAGTTTGACCATTATCTGTTTCTATCCATTCAGTAATAGTGTGTACAGTGTTAGGTGTTGTTCTAGTTAAAAACGTTGTTCCTATAGGTAAATATTCTTCGTTTGTTTTTTCATTTAATATTAAAGGCATTAAACCGCTAGCTTGATAATAAATATCTAAATCAACAGATTCTTTAGGTTCTGTTTCCCAAACAGCTGGTTTATCTGTATAAGTGTTTAAAAACGGATCAACAGAACTTCTAGGTTCCATAATTTGAATAACATCATAACCTCTTCTACCAGCAGATGACAGCGCATTGTCATCAGTCATATCGTGTGCTAAACCGGGTAGAGATTTAAGAGGGTACTGTATATCCCATAAACCATTTGTTCCTTTATCAGGACGATAACCGCTAGGCCCAGTTCCTATAGCTGGTGAAACTTTTACAGTCCAACGTTGACGTAAATTAGCGCCTTCATATTGTGCTTTATCAGCTTTGTTTAAAGCGACAGCGCTTGTTTTGTAATTACGTATACCATACACTCCTGTATATATATTGGTTGGTTCAGCAGCAGGACTTCTATAAACTTCACCATGAGGATGTCCGCCCGCGCTATTCTTGTAAAAAGGCCATTCTTCAATAGTATATATCTGCGCGCCTGGATCATTTCTAAATCTAAATTTAGTTCCAGGTGTAACAAATTTTTCTATAAAAGCGGCAGCGTTATCATGAACACTAGTTCCTACTTCAGATAATTTATGTGCATATCCACCTGAAGGATGCCATCCTGACCCAGTATAACCATCTCCAAACCCAACCCAAGATATATCCATATATTCGCCATTACCCCATATGCCTCTAGAAGGTTGCCCTTTACCATCATACATATTAACAGGTACTTCGTTCGGTGCACCTTCTTTAACTTGCCAAGCATTAGCATCGTAAGAATAATCTTGAGAATCACTTTGACCAATACCGCCAATAGCATCAGGCTGCACGTGTCCTCCAGACTCTCTACTACCTGTTAAAGCGTAAGCGCTGCAGGCATCTATAAAAAAAGCTTCTTTATCAGCTACACTTTGCCAAAAAACAGGACTAATTCCAGGTTCGTAGTTGATATAATGACTTTGACCTGCGTCTTCACCACCACCGGTGTCTACGTGATTGGGAAATAAGTAATGAGCGTGACCACCTGGCGCGGCTGTTGGATGATTACCTCCCCATCTGTAAATAGGATGATGATCGTATCCTCCGGTATTAGTATTTCCTTTGTTAAATGGATGAATAGATGGCGCTGATTTAACACCACTTGGAACAGTGTAGTTGTTTGATAAAACACCTCCTTTTTGATAATCATCCCATCCTAAATTCCATATACCCGTAGTTGAACCGCTTGGAAGTCCATAATTGTTGTTTAAGTAAAATATTTTACGAGACATTGTTGGTATTAAGTCGTCTTGTGAGTTGCTAGGAGAAACAACATATTTATCTAACGTAGGGTCTTTGTATACTTTTACAAAAAATCTACCATCAAATTCAGGTCTATTTTCTATTTCGTATTCTACAAGATGTAATCTTAAATTACCAACTAAGTTATTTAGAGTTCCGTCTGTTGAACAAAAATCAACATCAGCCTGCATCTCACCTTTTAAGTTAATACGAATCGTATTATTACCATCAAGAAATATATTAGAAACTTGATAATGCTCTGATCTATCTATATTATCAGAAAAATAAACGTATAACGAATCTGGTGGATTTTTATATAACTCGCCAAACTCATCAGTAAAAGTAGCTACGTTTACATTTATTTCAGTTTCGCCTGGGTTAGGGCAAGGGCCTTGAGCTGTTGTGTTGGAAAACCTAACATCACCTAAACCTTTCTTTTCACTTTTTATAAAATCAGGCGCTTCGTTTTCTATAGCTAATATTTTATATCTAGCTCTTTCTATTACGGCTGTATTAGAGCCATGAGCTTTCTTTAAAATTAAAAATGTTTCATCATCAACTTTATTTCTTTCAGAAGAAGGAAAAGAAACCCAAATATTACCATCTGCTGCAAAGTACCATCTATCCATAACCATAGTATAATACTCTGTAGATGTTTCTTTTATATACCAAGAAAAATATTTAGCCCAAGAAGGCCTATCTGTTTCTCTACCTAATGTAGCTTTAATTCTATTTCTAGTTGTAGATGCTGTTTTAGGCACTGTTATAGAGGCGTTTTTATTCGTCAACACTGGTGTCTCTCTACCGTAATCATCACTAAAAACAACACCAACTTGATAAGTTCTAAGTGACTTAACAGAAGGTACAGCGTATTCAGTATCTAAATCTTCTAATTTAGTTGAACTTAAACCAACTTCTATTTCAGGATCTTCTATATTATAATTTTGTAAATAATTACCATAAACTATTCTATTAGCTGTTATCTCTTGTCCTAATGCTTTTCTAGGTACATTATCCCAAGGTCTTAATAATTGATTAGAAGGAACAACAGCATGTATTAAATCATTTTTTAATTCAAACTTTCCTCTTGCTAAATAGTCTTCGTCTAAATCAGGCCACATTGGGTGTCCGTCTGTTGGTTTTATTGTTTTTACTGTGTATACAGTTGGATTATTTGTTTCTTTGTACAATAAGTCTATTTCAACAACGTCTTCTGGTACAGCACCTATAGGATCTGTAAAATATTTTTTTAACGTAAGGCTTCTAAGTGTATTTCTCATACCTAAGTTATAACCTTTTTTAGGTACAAATGAATAAAGATCCGGTAAGAAGGCTATTTGTGAGAAAGGCGCAAAAGGAGAATATTCCCCATCTACATATTTATATCTATAAGAAAATCTAGCAAACTTAAATTCAAATAAAGGTTCACCTGATTCTAATCTTACAAACCATTGTTTAGCCGCTATAGTTGTTCCTGTTTTTATTGATAAAATTTCTAACTCAAAAACATCAGGAGTTAAAGAACCATCATGTAAATTATCAGCATCTGTAACAGGTGAGGTAACAACTTTACATCTAACTTCAAAATCCTCAAAACTAGATATAGATTCTGTACCTAATGTATCTGTAAATATTAATATATCACCTTCTCTAAAATCAACAGGTTGATTAAAAACAATATTGTTTGTGTTTTGCGTAACACCAAGTGTGTCTCCGGTTTCAACTAAAACCGAACTACCTGTAAGAGCAAAAGAAAAAGGCGTTGTTGTTGTTACAGATGGATTAGTTACGCCAGCAGAATTAATTCTAGGATTTTTAGTTCTAGACATTTCTAATTCTAATGGTTGTGTTGGTGCTTTTCTAATTACTGTTATATGATCTTCTCTCATCCATACAACTTTAGTATTATTACTAGTTGTTTCTATTTGTAACTGCCCCTTGTTATCTTTATCTGTTACAAGTCTAGTATGATAATAATCAGTATCACCATCAAAAACATAAAGTGGTAAACCTCCGGTTATAGTTGGTAATCCAGTAATAGGATCTGGCGTGTTACCTATATTAGTTATACCACCACCAGCATGACCAGCTTGAGTGTATAAGTTACCAGTAAATAAATACTCTACACCACCTGTACCAGCTTTACATCTTTTTATATTTATTTTTTTAGGTTCTGTGTTGTTGTCTGTCCAAAATAATAAATCATCAATAACATTTATACCTGTTATTAAATCTTCTTGATTAAAGTTTAAAACTCTAGGTGCACTAAAAGTTATAACATCTCCAGCGCTTATATCTACGTCTTTATTTGTAAATATTTGCCAACCAGTTCCAGATATATGTAGTAAGTCAGTAACAAAAACACCATCTTCTACAGTTATACTTTTGTTATTAAATATACCAGAAACACTCATACCTATTCTTACACCAGTAATATTTATCTGAGAAGCTAAAGGGTTTGTCATCGTGTTACCTAAAACACTAGCCCAACCTGAATTAAAAATACTTAACTCTTCACCTATAAATAAACTATTACCAATTGTGCTAGTAGCACAAACGTGTTTAGCTTCGTATATATCAACAAAAACGTATTTAAGTCTACTTGTTTTAGTGTCGTATTCTATTATATAATCTTTTTTAGGCATGCCGTTTGTTTGGCCTCTAGGCACAGTAAAACCTGGATACTGGTTTACTTGACCACCAGATATAAGATAATATATTTTATCTTTATCAGGTAAAGCAACACTACCTACGCACGCACTAGTACCGACCCATCTAGCGTCGTCTCTACTGTGTACTACAAATCCTGAAGCGTTATATAAATTAGCTGGTATGATTATACCACCTGTACCTGTGAATGAATTACCAAGGTCTACATGATATGGTGAAATAGCGGTTGTGTTAATAGGTCCATCTGGAACAAATATAGGTAAACCGTAAACTGCATTGTCAACGCTAGAAGCCGTTAAAACAGCTTGTGGATTACTATCAAACGTTTTTTGGTTTTCATAAACATTAGCCATTTGTTGTATAATGTTATTTCCTCTTAGATTCTGAGCTGAACCTACGTTTGAGTCATCTGATGTTGCTATCTGTATATTTAATGCATCTCTATATTGGCCTTTAGGAACAAGTCTCTCATCCATGTCCTTGTTCATCTTTGCCTGAGAGAAGTTACGTTTTAACTCTGGCATATTTTAGTGTTTTATCCACTTAGATTTGCCTCTAAGCACTTGTGTTATTTCTTCTATTTTAATATTTGATAATCTTATTTTTGCTTTTCTAGTTTCAGCAAACTTTTGTTTTTTTATTTCAGCTAATAAATATGGTGGCGTGTCTTTTCTAGCACATAACACTCCATACAATATATGTTTATATATAGCTTCTTCTGCTAATTTGGGAACAAGAGTGTTAGTCATGTCTATACTCCAAGAAGAAGAATCGCTGTTGCTTTTATCAGTAACAATTCCATCACTGATATATCTTAGTATTACAGTTTTTCCAGACATATTAGAGCTAAAATGAAATTTTCCTGCGTCTTCGTCAATAAAAAACGATCCATTCACTTGAGCGTGCTCTGGGTGTATACCATATCTACCGCCTTTTAATCTCCAATAATAACTATCTTCATAGTCTTCGTTTTGATTTTCTACTGGAGCGTTAGCTTTATAATTACCCCAAGTATCAGATTCTTCATCAAAACCTGGACCATTTTCAGCATCAGGTGTTAAACCTCCCCAACTTTCAATAGGCTCAGTTATATCTCTTGGATTACTTGTTTTTATAGCTGGATAAATAACATGTTCTATACCAGCACTATCACTCCATGATAATTTAACATAATTAACATAATCACTTGGCATAACAAGAAGTAAACTAGAAGGTATCGTGACTTCCCAGTCTTTAGCAGATCTTAATGTATCATAACTTAATTCTTGTATACCTCTTAACGCGTGAAAAGTTACATCTTGACTTAAAACTTTTTCACATAATTTATCTTTACCAACGTAAGTAGCCATGAAAGAATCTATAATTTCATTCATACTTACAAACCTGTAATTGCCGTGTGCTCCGCCGCTAGCGTAATAAGAACTAGCACCTGTTTCTATTATACCCATTTATTTATTGATTTTGTGTTTGTGTTTCTATTTGGTTTTTTGAAGAAGCTACTTGAACTAGTTCCGCTTTATTAACTATAATACCAGCTAATTCTAATATAGTGTTAACTAAAGTGTCTTCTTCTGATACGTGTAAAAGAAAGTCTACAGCTAAGTTGCTATTATAAAGAGCTTTTTCTTGTACAACAACATAAGCCCAAGCTACAGGTGTTGGTCTAACTATACACTCAACTTGAACATCAGCAGTTACAGCCGTAGAGCCATGTGTTGAAGGGCTATAAACTATAACATCTCTTTGAGTTACGCTATTATCAGTATAAAAAGGATCTCTACCAAAAGCAATATGCCTTCTAGATTCTAGCATTCTTTGTGCTTCTAAAGGCGTCACATATTGACACACTCTATTATTGAACCATATTTTGCCTGTTTGAAATACTTGATTACCACTAACAGATGTTGGGTAAGTATGGCCGCTGGTTAGATCTTCAACGGTAGTAAAAGGATTTAGTTTTTTAGACATCAACTCTGTGATATAGGTTTCATCGTAAGCGTCGTCTTTATTAGCTTCTATTTTTTCTCTTCTGTCTTTAGTATAAAAATAAGATTCAAATATTTGCATTTGGGCTTGATTTGCTAACAAGTTGTATTCTTGTGGCGTTATATAGCCTCTTTGCTCTTTGTTGGCTATAGCCAAAACTCTTTGATATACAGTATCTATACTTATCATAATTTGTTTTTAATTGTAGTTAGTAATCGCCCCGTAGGGCGAATACCACTACGGTTAGATTAATTTAATCTTTTTTCTATATTTGAGTAAACCTCCATACCTTCGTCGGTTTTAAACCAAGCAGCTAAAGCTGAATATGGGTGTTCGTCAAAAGGAACATTCATTAGTTTTCTACCAGTAGATGTCCAAGTAAATGTTCTTTGATCAGGAGATAATTTTATTATTTTCATCTCCGTAGCTCTTATACCAAAGTTTCTAAGTGTTACGTTTTCATCTTGCGCTAATTCTAAAAACAATATAGGGTTTTTCTTAGCAAATATAAGTAGATCACGTTTAAGTTCCTTAGAACTCATCTTAGACACCTTAGAACCAATTTCTACACGCATTATAGCTTCAGCCATATCAATATCCATATTACTAGCGGCATTTAATGCTTCTATTTCAGTTTCTATACTTTCAACTTCACTAATAGCTCTTGCAACTGGTTTTTCTTCATAAAACATTACATTTCTATCAGGGTGATACAAAGATAAAAATTTTTGTAAAATAGTTTTTTCTTTTTCAATAATCAACATACCGTTTCTAAAAATAATATGCTCCATTCTTTGCTCGCCTTTCATTTCATCTACAAAAACAGTTCTTTGGTTTTGGCAGTATTTAATTTCTCTTTCGTAGCCTTTTTCTTCGTCAAACCAAAAAAGATTAGCAGATTTTATCATTCTAGACAAAGGTTTTTTGTTACCTCTCAATCTGTATATTCTATCTTTAATCTCCCAACCATCTTTAGTTATTTTGCCTTTTGGCTCAGTTCTCTTTGGTTTTTCAACCACAGGTGCTTCAACTACAGGTTTTTCTACAACTGGAGTTTCTACAACTGTTTCTTTAATTTGAGGTTCTTCCACCTCAACTTTTTTTGTTTGTTTCTTGTTTGTCATAATATAATATATAATAAAATTAATAAAAAAAATTAAAGGGAGGGATGAAGAACATTTACGTGTATGTCATCCCTCTCTTTAACGTGTAGTGTCTATTTAAACAACATAAAGTTGTTAGCACCTTGAGTGATTAAACATCTTTCAGATAACATGTGTATTTCCATTGCATCTAAAGCAGATGTAGCAGCACCTACAGAACCAGTAACCCAAGTTTTGAATTTTCTGCTTTCTGTTTGTGAAGCTCTAAATCTAACATGTAAGAAAGGTCTTTTCATGTTTGCTCCTAAAGCTTGGTCGTATACTGAAGATACACCAGCCGGTATGATAGCACCTCTTATAGCTGCTGAAGTAGCACGTGAATTTATTGCCCCTCTAGTAGCTTTATCATTTAAGTATTTCCAGTCAGATTTGTAGAAGTCGTAAGAACCTCTTCTAAAACCAGAGAAACCTAAATTAAGCGCCATATCTTCAGAGTTGTTAAATACTCCATAAGAAGTACCACCAGCTCCGTAAGAATTCATTGAAGCTAACATATCATCTATCGCAAGAGACGTAGCTCTGTTAACAAACATCATGTTTTCTTCAATAGCACCTTGGTTATCAAACTCAGCTAATATAGCGTCAAACTCAGCTAAATCAGTAGCTGGATTAATACCAGTAATACCAGAAGTAATATTACCTCTGTCTTCGATAGCATCGAATAAACCTTGTGTACCTAAACCAGCACCACCATCAGCAGTACCTCTAATTTGACCATCAGCAAAACCGATAGCAGAATCAGCAGCTGTTGCTTCAGCTTCTAATAATGTCATCTCCATGTAGTCAGTAAATCTAGCTCTAGTTTCGCCTTCTGCTTTTAGATACCATAGGAATCCAGACGTTCCGTCTTCAGCAGCGACCTCAACCCAACCTACTTGTGAAGCGTCAGAACCAGATACAGCATAATAATCTTTCATTATTTGCATTTGGTTACCGTACGATTTAAACGTAGGCTGTAAAGAAGTTCTTGACTCAGAAGCAGCTGTACCAGAAAAATCAGAGTAAGACTGTCCTTTACCAAAATGTGAACCGATAACTAATAAAGTTGCAGTTCCATCAGCTAATTCATCATCTAAGATATCGTTAGCGTAAGGTTCAAGTGTAACAACAGCAGATTCTGGAGTTTCAACGACTAGCGCTTTAACTACAGCACCAGCTTGTGCTATTAATACAACATCGTTTTGTCTAATGCCATGATTAGCTGGAGTAAAACCGTCTGCTAATATGTTACCATCTATATCAGAAGTAACAGTAAAAGTACCGTTTGTTTGTCCATTTACATCTAACGTACCAACGTAAGATAAATGTAATCTTGATTGTTCAGACCATACAACTTGATCAGATGCACTAGCCTCTTCTGCTCCAACTTGCTGTAAAAATCCGCTAACAGTTCTGTTTCCAAAAACTGCTGCTTCTTTCTCCATTAAGTCAGGCAGGTATTGTTGTTCCCAGCCGGTAGAACCGTCTGTGAAATCTAAGTAATTTGAAGCTAACGCTTGTTGCTGTGGAGCAGGTACGCTGTTCAAATTACCTCCGGGATTTGAAATTGCCATAATTTTTAAATTTTAATCGTTATTTGTTGTTTTTGATTTTAAACTTAAAGTCATTAGAATCTTCACCCAACACTCTAACTCTATAACCACCAACTTTAGTTTCGCCATGGGCTTTCCTTGGATCGGTGTTTATATTTTTACTTTTAGCTACACTATCTTTTATAGCGTCTGCTTTTCCTTGTTCGTAAAAATGTTTAGCTACAGCGTCAGCATTCATAGCGGTAAACAAACCTTTGTGATAACCTTTAGCGTCTTTAATAGTATTTTTTTCATCCAAAAACTTTTTGGTAAAATTACTAATGTCACTTTGGTTTGTTTTAACTTGCTCAGCATCTTTAACGTTGAATCTAAATTTTTTATCTCCAACATTATATTCAAAACCTTTAAAGTTTTTATTAAAAACATTATCAGTTTTAAGTTTAAACGCATCACGTTGTTGTTTAGCTACTTTTTCAGATTGTTCTGACTCCTTGTTGTACCTATTAAAGAAATCAACAGCTTTTTGTTGGTCAGGCGTAAGCTTTGAACCAGCTTTAATTTCTTCATAGTATTTAGACTTTTGCCCGTCTAAGTAGGCCCTAGCGCTGGCAACTTGCTCTTTTAACGCTAGTTTTTTTCTTTTAATAGTTTTTTCTTCGTCACTTTCTTCATCATACTCAAACTCGTCATTCATTAAAAAGTTTATTTCTTCAGCATTTAAGTGAGGTTTTGTATTTTTGTAATATTCATATAAGATATCTTGATCATCTAACTTATCAATGTCTCTGTTTAATTTCACGTAGTCTTCTAAATCACCACCAGTATCTTCCATAAACTTCATAAGTTTTTCTACGTTTTCTGGTAAAGGTTTGCCTGTTGCCTCTGCTTCTTCTACAGCTTTAACTACCTCGTCTTTAACTTCCTCTATTTCTTTTTTCTCTTCTTCTGTTACTTCTTCAATAACGGGTGTTTCTTCATTTTGAACAGCATCTTGTTCTTGTGGTATTTCTTCAACCACTTCTTCAACAACTTGGGTTTGTTGATCGCTAACCACGTCTGTTGTTTCTTGCTTTGTATCGGCATCTTCTTCTGGTTTTTTAGTTAAATCTACTTTAATAATATTTTTGTCTCCACCAAGTTTTTTCATTTTTGGTTTTGCTTTTACTTTTATTTTTTCAACTTTGTCATCTACTTTAGGTTGTTCTTTTTGTTTAACCTGTTCAACAACTTTTTCTGTAGTTGACTCAACTACTTCTTTTTTGTTTTCTTCCATAATATAATATAATAATAGTTAATAATTTTTTTAGTTTCCTACTTGAGGGCTAAACTTATCTAATCCTAATCCGCCTCCTAGTATATCATTACCTGAAGATTCGAATCTTTTAGCAGGTCTACCTGTTTGTTTTTGAACTTCAAGTTCGCTTTTTTGTTTACCCTCCATCTCTTTTCGTTTGTCTAAACGATCTTCTTTTTGAGTTTCAGCTGTCATTCTAGTGTTATCTTGCATTTGTTGCATTTGTTTGTTTAATTCAAACTCATGATCCATTAACCTTATTTTCGCCTCAACTTCTTGTTTCAACAATACAAGTTTTTGTTCAGTTTGTTTAGAGTTTATTTCTAACTCCATTTGAGTTTTTTGTTGGTTTTTCTGCATTTCAGCTTGAGCCACCGCTTGTTGTGCTTGCGCGTTAGCGTCAGCTTGAGCTTTTATGTTTTGTTGCTGTAAAGCTTGATCTCTTTCTTGTTTCTTTCTTTTCTTTATTTTTAATAATTGATTTGCTAGTTTAACATTTTTTATTTCTCTTATATCAATAGCATCATCAAGATCTATTAATTGTTGAGATAAAGCTGTTTGTATGTTATTCTCTAACATAGCTCTTTGTTCTTCGTCTGGATCTAGTTCTATAAATATACCAAAATCATATAAATACAACTCTGACATTTCTTTTAATGTAGCCACATTATGTGCTCCTATGGCTTGAACAAAAGCATCTTTTGTAGGAGAATATTCTAGTATATCAGAAATTCTTAAAGATATAGCTTCTGCTACCTCAGCTGTTAAAAACATAGAAGAATCTAATATATGTCTAGTAGCAACGTTTGAATTAGCCGCGGCTAACTTTTGTATACCTACTAAAGATTTAGCGTCTGGCATACTACCGTCTCTAGCTTCATTTAATCCAGTTACATCTCTAATCATTTGTAAATAATAGTTGTAAGTTTGAATTAAGCTTTGTATTTTATTACCACCAGAACTATTTTGTATTTGTTGTATAGGTATTTTACCAGGATTAGAATCTCCTTCTTGTGTAAAAGATCTACCTAAAACAGAACCAGTTTGAAAGAACATGTTTAAAGCTTCTTGTGGATTATAGTTTGTTCCGTTACCTAAATCTATTTCAGCAAGTCCATCAGCGTCTAAGTACACTCCATCTGGTACCATACGCGACATCACTTGCTGTAATTTTAAATGAGTTAACTGAATCATATCAGCAAACCCAGTTATTCTTTTAACTAAAGATTCTATTCTGCCATTATACATTCTTGGTGCAACTAAAGCGTAGTTCATTTTAACTTTATTAAAATCACTTTCAGCACGCATCATATTATCAGCTTTGCTCCATTTTAATAATTTATTAGCACCTAAAACATAAACGCCTTCAAATAAACATTCAACAGATCTTTGAAGTTTTACATATCCTCCTTCTTTACCTTCAGGTGGATTAAAAGTATCATCTTTCTCTATTGCTTTTTCTGCTCCGCTGCCAGTTTCTTTAACTTTATAAACATCATTCATGTAAGTTTTATAATTAAAATATAAAACTTGTATTTTATTTCTATCATAAACCTCGCTACGCGTGTAACTACCCGTTCCCGAACGCCTTTTGTAGCTTTTTGAAGATATTTCTTCTAATTCACTTTCAGTTAACTCAGGAAACTCTCTAACTAACTCGTTGATAGGTATTGTTTTTATTTCACCTATATAATATATATCATCAAAATAAGGTGAATCTGTATACGAATAAACCACATCAGCAGGATCAACATATTCAACAGTAACGCCTTCGCTAAAGTTAAAGTTTGTTTTTACGCAACCTATACCTAGTACGGTTAAATCATATAATAATCTTTTTCTAATCAAGTCGTAGTTGTTTCCTTTTAATAAAACTTCTATAGCTTGTTCTTCGGCTAATTCAACAGCTTGTTTATAATTTAACTGCATATGTAAAGTTAACTCTTCTTCGTTGTCAGGTATATCTTCTGGATTGTTTTCGTATAAATTTAAACCAAACATTTCTTTAGCTTTATCATTAAAAGCTCTGCCTTTCATATCGCGCATTATCGACTCCATGTACTCTGTTCTTTTGTTAACGCCAAATTGATCTTGAGAATAAGCGTTTACCTTAAACATTCTTTCTGACATACCGTTAACAACTATGTCTACAAATTTAGGTACTATTGGTACTGGTTTCCAGTCTAAGTTAAGGTAAGATAAATCACCATTTATAGATAATTCATCTTTATATTTTTGAATAGGTTGTTCTCCTCTAGCGTACAACCTTAAGTTGTGAAACTTTAATTGTGTGTCATCAAATCTATTAGAGTGTTGTCCATTAAACCACTCTTGTTCTATAGCTTTTGCTACGCGAAGACCATAGTCGTGACTTATTTTCTCTAAATCACTAACCGCTTGAGATGGAAAATTAATATATACTGACTCAGCCATATTTTATTTTTTAATTATTTTAGATATAGAACCAGAGTTACTATATCTAGCTATGTTTAAATTTAGTTCTTGTTTTTTTATATTAGGATTTGGTTTATATAAATGTCTATTACAAGCCATTACAGCTAAACCACTACTTATAGTAGCATCAAATTTTGTTCTTTTATTTATATCAAACCCACCCCAGTCATTTAAAGTTTTATTAAAAGGCATACTACCAAAAACGCCTTCTCCCATGTGACCTACGTGGTTTTGTATATAAGATTCTATCGCGGCTGCATGAGCTTGTTTAATGTCTTCACTAGAGTTCGGCATGCCACCTATTTCTTTTTCAGTTGTTGATAATTTATTCCAAACTTTATCTGGTCTGTTCATTGAGTAACCTCTATAGCCTCTTCTTCTTAAATAATATAATAATCTAGGTTTATTGTTTTCTGCTAATAAAGGCATACCGTAAAACACTAATGCCATTAAAACGTCTTCAAAAAATATATCTGCTGTTTGTGGTCTAGCTATATATTCTAAAAAAAAAGTATTAGGCGGTGCGTCTTCTAGACTAAACTTAGTTAAACCATGTAAAGCACCTTTAGAACCTTGACCATCCACGGTGCCAGATATATCGTATGAATCACAACCAAAAGCACCTATATGTTCATTACCAGGATATTTTATACCATTTTTTAGTATTATTCTATTTTGAAGATTAGTAGATGGCACCCAGCTTAAATTAAATCTACCTTTAGGATCTGGATAAAATATAACCTGTGTATCTTTAACACCGTTAACCCAAGAAAAGTTTCCAGTAGAAACACCTAAAGTTCTACCTAATTCTTCATTGTAATCTATTTGTTCGTATATTTTCACTAAATTAAATATACTATTTTTTGTTTCATCTCTAAACGCGTGTTCAGTTGTTCTTGGAAACTGTCTGTAAAACTCGTTTAAAGCATCTTGATCTTGTTTTAAACCATCAGCTTCATTATTCCAATGATCTATTACACCAACATCTATTAGTTCTCCATCTGGTCCGACAACATCATGATCTGGGTTAGTAAAGACAGGAAGTCCGTATCCGTCAATAAATCCTTCATAGTTCCATTCCATTGGTATAAACAAAGAGTATAAACCGCTCTTTGTCTGTCCATTTCTATTTCTTTTAGTGACATCTGAATCATTATAAAGTTTTTTAAAATTACTACCACCTTTATCTAGTGCGTTGCTAGTGGAACCCATCATACATTTGCCTATAATTCTACTACCTAATCGCAAACATGTCTTTGTAACTCGCCAGTTATTTAATATATTATCTGGTCTTTCCCATTTACCACTTTCATCGTGTACTAATAACGCTAACTTTTCACCATCATAACTATTATCTCCAGTGTTCTTCCAATCAATAGTTGTATCTAAACCTTCCAGTTCTTCAAGTTTTTCACCACTTGTTATTTTCTTTCGTGTGAACTTACTAGCTGGTACTCTATAAGCTAACTCTGTTTTAGGTCTATCCATACCATCTTGTATCGGTTTAAAGAAAAAAGGATAATTAACCGATATAGGTACAACTTTATCTGTAAACATTTTTTTAGCATCTGCACCACTTTTAGAAAGTATCCCATATCTACTATCACTCGATATAGTAGCTAAATTAACTGTTTCCGCACTAGACATAAAAGAAAAACCAGAACGTCTATTTTTTAAATAACACATTCCGTAGCATCTTTTGTCAGCTTTACAAGCCTCCCAGAATATATAAAACAACCTATTTGCTTCTCTAAAGTCCGGAGCACCAACGTCAATTTTACTCCATTGTAAGTACATATAATGTGTACCTGTTAAGTATGTTGCTTTATTATTATTTGTAAACCAAAAACCCTCTTCTCTTCGTTTAAACTCTTCATCTATATAGTCAAACCATTGTTCTTTCGCGTCTTCTGGGTAAGCCCTCCAGTCAAATATAGTTTTTAGTTTATCTAGTTCTTTAGGTTGATTTAACTTTACCCATTTATTTAGTCCGTGTGTATACACTCGCACTGGTCGTTTTGGCAGCGCGATACGCAAATTTTGTATTTCATATATTTCACCAATTTGCCCAGTTTTTGATATAACGACAACATCATGTTCTTTATTGTATCCATATTTCCATTTTTTACCTTTATTAAGTCTATTTATAGTAGTCTTTTTTATGGGTTCTATTATTTTATATAAAGTTTGCTCGTACATTACTTTGATCTTCCTTCTGCGAACCCTTTAAACACTCTTTCTTTTTTTTCTTCAGGTTGTTTACCTTCTAATATATTTTCTTCTTCTTGGATTCTGTTTAATATTTCAAACGCATCAAATATAGCTAACTTTTTAGTCGCCGCTGCGTTTTTTAATCTATCAGCAGATATATCGTCATCAGAATCAACAATAGCTTCTTTAGCTACTTTAATTAACTCCTCAACCGCTTTATGTCCAGCTTGGATTATACGTTTCTTCGTTTCCTTGATATTCATATTTTATTGTAATTAAATTTGATAAAACTCTATATAACCTTTGTCTATCAACAACAAACTCACACTCTGTTCTAGGTTTATAACCTACTAAATCGCCGATCTCAACAACGCCGTCAGAATAAACTACAACACCCTGTGATGGCCTTTCAATATTAATATTATACTTGTTTACAGCTTTTAATGGTTTTACAAAACAGTATCCTTTTGGTGACAACCAATCTTTATCTCTTTTATACAAAAAAATTTGATCATGGTTTATGAAATATGTAGATTCATTAAAGTAGCTTCTACTATTTCTTTCTCTACCTTTAACATCATGCCATCTTCTAAAAACATTAAAATGTGTTATAACGGTGTCACCAGGCTTTATACCTAAATCATCACCAATAATAGGTGTTGATATAACTTTAGCCAACCTATTAACATATTGGTGGTTGTAAACTTCTGTATTTAGTATTAATTCAGAGTCTCCTATTTTCTTTTTATTGTTGTATCTTTCTCCTATAGGTGTTACAATAAAGTTGTAAATGCTTTTCATTAATATTCTAAATTATACTCTACAGATACAGCCATGTTTTTATTAAAGTCTTTCCAAGGTAACACGTCTAATCCTTTTTTAATATAAATAGAAAACTTATCTTGTTCTTCTATTATATCGCAAATAGTATGTCCGCCGTATACCTCTTGACCAACAGAATAATGCATGGCATCGTTTTTGTAGTCTTTACCTACACTAATCTTTCTTATCAGTTTGCTCATCTTTATAGTTTATTGTTCCGTCTTGAATATTAACATCATACGTTCCATATTCTTCTTGAAACTTGTTTTGTAGTTCTATTATCACCTCGTTAGCGCTGATCAACGAATGTAGCATTCCATGTTTTTGCGCTTCTAAAGAGCCTAAGTCAAACTTTATTTTATTAATATTACTAACTACATTTTGTAGTTGTGTTAATTGTTCTTCGGATATTTTATCCGCCTTCGGTTTTAAATCAACCGTTTTGCTTTTTTTAGCCATATTTAATTTAATTTAATTGTTAATAATTGTTATGATATACTCCATTTAGCAGCTAAATGAGCAGCTAGTGTTGAAACTTCGTCTGCTGATAAAGTTTTATTGTATACTCCTAATTCACCTATAACACCATTATTTGGGCTAGCGGTGTTAGACTGCGCTCCAATATATTCTATTTGAAAATTAGTGTTAGTGTGATTGTTAGTTGTACTAGTAGATAAACCTATTAAAGCTCCCGCTTTGTTGTATATTCTTATCTCTTCATCAGCGGCTCTTGTTAATATTAGTATTTCTGGATTAGCAGTTAACGTATAACTTGTTGTAGTTGTAGCACTTCCACCATAGCCAGCGTCTTGTGTTGTTTGATCTGTTCTTATATATTCTACGTTGTTTAGAGAACCAGTAACACCAGCATTAAACCTAGTAGTAACATTTTTGTGATTATAAACACCAAATTGATTAGCACCTGTTGTTGATCCAGCTATAAAGGTATCTACATCACCAGTTGCATCTACTTCATATACAATAAATATAGAAAATGTTTGGTCTGTCGTTAAATAAGCATTAGCAAGTTGAAATTTATCATTATCAAAATCCAAACTATTTAAAGCTAGTTCACTTGTATCTAAGTTTGGTTGCACACCTCCTGTGCCTTGTGATAAATCATAATTGCTACCACCAGCTCCAGCATTAGCAAAAGAAGACACCGCATCACCATTAGAACCAGTTAAAGTACTAAAGTCATACCAAAGATCTAAATCCGATATACTAGCAGCTGTAAAAGCCGTTGATAAAGCCGCTCCTCCTGATAATGTGTTTCCTAATCCTAACATATTAATCTTCTTCTTCTATTAATTGCCAACCGTTATCTATGTTCCAAAAAATCTCTATCATTTCTTGATTTGTATAAAGCGTTACACCATCTAAAAAATTAGGTGTATCACCTTCAAATTTTACTACAAATTTAGAACCATCTAAAGTTTTTCTAACAGAGTTGGCGTCTGCTTGTTTTACTTTAGAAAAATCTACTGTATTTATATCACTTGTATTTAATATTGCGTATTTCATATTATAAAGCTGTAAATGTTCCGCCTGTTAGCGTTAAGTTATGTCCTCCAACTATATCTCTAACATGTTCATTAAATGGATAGTACACACCTAAATTACTTATACCAGATGTTCTTACATCAAAAAAGTTACCAGAGTTATATAAAGTTGCTGCATCATCGCTATCTAGTTGTTGTGAAAATATAGCAAAGTCTCTAATACCGTATTTACTAAAACCACTACTAGGATTATGTCCACCGAACCTCATAACTCTAGCTATAGAATTGTCAGTGTTTAATGTACCTGAATCGCTGTCCGTCATACTTAAAGCTTGGCCATTCCAATACTGCGTAGAGTTGCCTGTTGCTCTTGTCATAACTATATGTACCCAACCTTCACCAGATGGATTATCTGTTTTCCAATGATTGCTACTACCTGTACCTGTGCCTGTTATACTATTGTTACTGTGTAATGCTGAAAAATCATTATCTCTAGTGTTAGAACCTGTAGTGGCTCTTAGTTCAGTCCATAATCTATTTTGTGTTACACCAGAACTATTAGTTAGCTGGTAATAACCTTGTATAGATTCATGATTATCGGCTGGCGCTCCTAAATAAAATAATCTTATATTTCTAGGTGCAAAACCGGTAGTACCAAGTGTACCAGATGAATCCCACGTAGGTTTTATCCAAAAAGAAAAACCTATGTTAGCCCCTATGTTACCTTCTCCCGCAACAGAAGAAATAAAACCAGCATTAACATTAAGTTCAGCTTTATCATCTGTTCCATCAAATGACAAGAATCTTGAACCACCCCATTCAAAATCAGGAGTAGTTGATATACTATTTCCTAATCCTAACACTATTTACCAAAGTAACATATTATACCTCCATCAGCATCAGCGCCTGGTGTTACTTTAGTCCATCTACCATAAATTGTAATTCCTTTTGGAAATGTTACACCTTCTATTGTTGTACCACCAGCTCCGTGATATTCATCAAGAAAGTATAATGTATTACTAGTACCTAAACTAGACGCGTCTAACGTTGAGCCATCTGCGTTTGATAATTGCAGGTTTCTACCATATGTACCAGCAGCAGGCGCTTTTTTTACTATTATACCTTGTTGATTAGGTCCTTGGTAAATAGGATCCACATTTATGCCAGCCATGTCATCAAGGCCAGTGTCTATATCATCGCCATCAGCACCAATCAAAACGTATTGTCCTACTTTTATTCTTAAGTTATCTACAACGTCCGTTATATCAACGGAACCATCAATTCCACCAGTACCACTAATTGCGGCTTGAACTACACCTAAATAGTTAGCATCAGGTCCACCAGCTGTTGCTAGCTCATCATCTTGATGTGTTAAAAATTGAGGTCCCATAGTGTCTAAGGTTTCTGTTTCTAAAACTGAAAATGTAGCTTCAGCTAAACATTGAATAGCTATTATAACATGATCTTTAGGTGGGTATACCGGTGCAGCCAAATTGGTAAACACGCTACCCATTTGTCCAAAACCATAAGCTACCTCTGTTGAATTTATTCCCATAATTTTATTTTTTTACTTTTTCTAGTGAGCGTCCGCCGAAATAAGCACCGATCACTGTTATTAATACTAATTGTAATAAATCTATCCAGCTAGCCTTAACTTCAAATTGTAACGCTCCAGCATCGATAAATATTATCAACACTGTAGATATTACAAGAAATATTAAGGTTAGTGGACGGATGTTTTTTGAAAGCCACGAATCAGAATTCATATCGAACTTCCATCTTTCGGTTACTTGTTTTTGCATCTCTGCTTCGTAACCCATAATCATATCTTTGATTTTTCTTTCAGCTTCTAGCTTTTCTTCTTTAGTTGTAGTTAAGTTATCTAAAACTCCACCTACGTTTTTTATAAGATCGCCAGCTCCTGCTGAAAATACTTTATTTAATATACTCATTTAATTTTATTTTTTAGCAAACTTTTCTAATCCGCTTATACCAAAGCAACCTAGCACAACAAACACAAAAGAATCGTATACAAATTCGTTGATTACTAGATCTTTACCTGTATAACCAGTTACCAAGTCTATTATCATAATCACACACATTATAGCAAATGCAATAAATCCTATAATAGATTTTTCGTTCCAATCATTGTTGTCTTTAAAAATATTCATTATTTTTGTTAATTTGACTTGCCCTCTTCAAAAATCCTCATTTCCTCTTCATAATTTTTGTCTAAAAGATCAAAAGATTTTTCATGAAGATGTTTCTTTCTTTTTTGCATATGTGGTTCATCACCTATTTTCATCGCTTTTTCGTGCGCTTTATCAGCTGCCTCATATAAAGCATCTGCTTTTTTGTATACATCTTCTTTGTTCATCATAGGTGTGTCTTCATTCATTAATTCATCAACGGCCTTGTTTACAACTTGAGATTTTAAATCCATTTCATTATTTTCAAAAGCTTCTGGAAAATTTCTTTTCATTGGTGAGCCTTTCATTTTAAACGGTTTATATTCCATAATTATTTATTTTTTTTGAAAAGCCGCTGATTGCGCCCTTCCGTCTGTTATTGATTTTGTTTTACTTTTTTCTGCTTTTATAGCTCTTTTTTCCCAAGGAAAGCTATCGCTACCTTCTTGCTTCCATTTACCATTATATTTTATTTTACCATCTTTACGTGGATAAGTTTTATTATGGTATCTCACCCAATCATCGCCGTAATCAAGAATACCAGCTTTCATGTCTTTAGCGTGTTGCTTTTCATGATTTATCACTTGTTTCTCTTGAGTACTACCTGGTTGTATATCTTTGTTAATATAAATAGAACCATCTTTATTAGCTTCACCTAATATACCGTCATCTAATTTTTTCCTAAATATAGGATTGTGATCAGGCGTGTTGTACTGTCTAGTTTGTTTACCTAATTTAAATCCCATTATCTATCTTTATCTTTAATCATATCATCTATAGCTTTATTATAAACTTTATCTGTGTATGATCGGTTATTAAAAAATTTACTTCTACTTGAAGTTGGAAGGTCTTCTTCCCCTAAAAGTATTCTATATATTCTACTTATCATTTGAGAGCATTTAAACGAAACTTTAAATACAGAGTACTTAATAGTTGTTCTGTTACGATGTCTCCAGACATCTATCCAACCTGCATTTCGTAATCTCTCCCACCGCTGTTTATCCCATGAATACGTATAAGTACCATCTATAAACTCTTGTCGTGTAAATCTTTCTTTACAATCTAAATAAATTAATAATTCTAAGTCTGCGTCTTTTAATCCATAAGTCTTACAGGCCCATTTTCTAACAAGCCTGTAATACTTTAGGATATTTAATTCACGCAAATCTTGCGCAGTTAATCTCATTTAAGATTAAGCAGTTACATCAAGCGCGATTGCACCGCAAGCAGTAATGCCAGCATGAGCATATACACTATTTGCGTCATCAGCTATAACCATTCGACCGTAACCAACTCTAGAGCTAGCAAAGCCACAAAGAGCTTGTACAACAGCTTCTTCTTGTCCAGCTGTAACTGTTAGAGCTACGTTACTTACAACGTCATCTACTGGTGCAAAATATACAGTTACTGCACCTGTAGAAGCGTCAATAGCTATAATATCTTTTACCGGAAATGCAGAAGCATCATCTGCTCCTGTTTGAAAATACCAAAAATCCATGTTTTTAATTTTTTTGATTAATAATTCGTTTTCGTTTTTAAGTTTAAGGGTTTAGGTTTATGGTTTAGGTTTAATTAATCAATACCACGTTACCTAAAGATAACGTGATATTAATATAATTTGTTATTGTGATTAAGCAAATGTAGTTGCATTATTTTGACCATGCGTACCACTAACATAATATAAAGATCCATCGCATACTATGTCTACGAAGTTACCTGCTTGACTAGCAGCCTCTATAGTAACACTAGTTTTAGCTGTACCATCACTTGCAGCTCCTGCGTCTCCAGATCCGTTTGCACTCGAACCATGTATTATAGTAGAACCAGCTCCAATAACTTTGTCTCCAGATGGAGATGCTGTAGTTATAAATCTACAGTTCCAACCTTCTATTAAGTCAGCAGCAGGTAGTAATGTGATTGTTTGTGCGCCACCGCTCACCATAAATGTTTTACCTGAATCACTAGCTAACATTACATAAGTGTCAGTACCAGTACAAGATGACGTATCTAAGTGTTCTCTTGTGTTAAAAAATACTCTTCCCATTTTTTAATAATTTTTAAAGTTAATAATCGTTTTAAGTTCGTTGTTACTGGGTTGTGGTAACAACTAGCACACTAGTACAACATCTTTATCTTGAATAACTCTGTAAAGAGCGTCTTTCCACGATATGTCATGGCCAGCGTGTTTATCATAATATACCGTATCACCATCTTTTAGCCCTTCAACTAAATTACCACACGATATTATTTTTGCTTTTAAATAACGGTTATCTACATCTGTATCGTCCGTCATTATAAGACCAGCAACCTTTTTAGGTTCTGTTTTTATTTTGTCTACTACTATATATCTATTAATTGCCTTCATTTATTCTAATATTTGAAATTACACAATCAGCAGATATAATAGTTGTTACAACCGAAACAGCGTTTTTTAGCGCCGATTTTGTTACCAAAACCGGATCTATGATACCTGATTCAATCATATCAACTTCTTTGCTAGTTACAACATCTACACCTTCGCCTTCCATTTTACTCCACTGTTCATTATGATCTGGATATTCAATACCAGCATTATCTAATATAGTATAAAAAGGAGCTTGAATAGCTTTAAGTAGTATTTCTTCCCCAACTCCGTTAGGAGAAATTTTTTGGGAAGCGTCCATTAGCGCAACACCGCCTCCAGGTACGATACCTTCTTTTAAGGCAGCTTTAGTAGCGTGTATGGCATCTTCGACTCTATCTTTCTTTTCTTTCATTTCAACTTTAGAATTAGCGCCTACTTTTATGATTCCTACAGAACCTGATAGCATGGCTAATCTTTGTCGATGCTTTTTTTGTATAAATGGATTTTTATCCCATTTAGCTATAGTTTTCTTTATAATTTTAATTCGCTCTTCTAATTGTTCTTCTGGTAAATCTATAGTTAACACTGTATTATTGTCATCAGTTATAGCTGTATGTGCTTCACCTAAACAATCTACATCTATTAAATCAAGATCATCGCCTAATTGTTCGTTTATAACTTTAGCGCCTACAAGAAAAGCTAAATCTTCAACTGTGTCTTGTTTAGTAGGGCCAAAGCCTGGTAAATCAACTATATTAACTTTTATATTGCCTTTTACTTTATTCATAAGTAATGCAGCTTTTACTTGTTGTTCAACAGGAGCTACAATTAATAATGAACGTTTATGTTTTATAACATGTTCTAATATCTTCTGTATTCTTCTTATATTAGGTATTTCTGAAGAAACTATTAAAATTAGCGGATTATCTAATTCACATGTTTGTTTATCTTTGTTTGTTACAAAGTGTGGTGATGTTATACCGCTGTCTATTTGTACACCATCTACTATTTCCACATAAGTTTGTTCTGTTGGTGACTCTTCCATAAGCACCACACCGTCTTTACCTACTTTTTTGTAGGCTTCTGCAATAATAGCACCAAGATCGGTGTCATTATTACAAGAAATGGCACTAACATCGCTAAGCATATCACCTTCAATATCAATAGAGGTTTCTTCAAGATGTTTATTAATTTTATCAAGGGCTGAATAAATGCCTTGTTTAATTTCTCGTATACTTGCTCCGTTGTACTTTCCACTATTAACTTGTTTTATTAGTGCTTCAGCAAGGACAGTAGCTGTAGTAGTACCGTCACCCGCTTCTCTCACTGTATTTTGAGCGGCCTCTTTAATTAAGGTGGCTCCAATATTCTCAACCGGGTCAATCAAGACTACGCTTTCCGCAACGGTTACACCATCTTTTGTGACCACCGGTTTACCGCGTCCATCTTCGTAAATAACGCACTTTCCTGATGCGCCTAATGTGGATTTTACGGCTTTAGCCAGCTTTTCAACGCCAGCGATTATTTTTGATTTAGCTTCTTCGCCAAAATTTAAGTCTTTAACGAGCTCGCTAGGTAAATTATATTCCATATTTGATTAAATTTTATTAAAATAAAAGAAAAATAGACTTAATTGATATGTAGTACAAGAATGCTGTAAACAGTATACCAGCCCAACCTAGCGTGATTAAGCCTATTTTCTTGATTTTCTTCATTATTTTGCTTTACTAAAAGGTTTTGGGTGCCATTCCCCATCTTTTTTCACTAAAGCATTAGTAAAACCAGCTTTAAAAGCAAGATTTCTCCATGTTGGATTTGATTTAACAGTGCCTTCTTTTACAGCTTTTTCATATGCTTCTTTTGCGGCTGCTTTTTTATCATCTTGCTTCATTGGTGAGTTTCCAAACCCACTAAATTTCTTCATTTTAAATGGTGCTCCCATAGTTTTTAGTTTTTTAGAATGTTTTTACTACTTTAGGGCCTTTTGTAGCCTCTAATTTCTTTTCAAAATGATCAACACTGCCATTTATAGCAGCTTCGGCACCTTCTATTGTTTCTCTACGAGTAATATCGTGCCACTCTTGGTCATTTTCTGGGTTAGAAACCTCAGTTTGATAAAAACCATTAGGTAATTGCGTAATCCTCCAGTTCTTTTTGTCTGCAAGATGCTGCCATTGGCCTAAAGTTTTCTCACTAGGTTTTCGGTTGCCAGTATATGTACTGGTCTTGTAGTATAAATAAGTCATATTTATTGGTTTTAAGGTTAAAAATTGTTTTAATTGGTATAGGTTTCCCTATTACATTTTGCTTCCAGGTTTTCCACCTGTAAACTTCATGTATTCTTTTCTAGTCATCTTTTTTTTTGTACCGTCTTTCATTTTAACTATGTACGTATTTTTTTTAGCTGGTGATCCAGTTTTAGCAAAAGCAGATTTTCCTCCTATGTTTTCTATTTGTTCCATAGACATACCTTCCCTCTGCATTTCTTCCATAGTGGCTTCTATCATGTCTTTTATTTTTCTTTTTGATTTTTCATCTTTGGCTTCTCTTAAATCGTTTTGAAAACGTTTTAATTGATTGCCTAGTTTACCTTGGTCCATAACTTTAGGATAAGGAGATTTAGCGCCCATGTACAAACCTCTTTTTAATGGATTGCCTTTCATTTTAAATGCCATAATATTTTTTTTAAGTGTTACTATAAGTTACTATTTACATGTATTTTGGTAAAGTTAGCCCTCTGACTTAGTTCCTTTACCGCCATTACCGCGGTTTACTTTAACAGATACAAATCTTTTTCTTTTATGATCGTAATCTTTACCTGCTATATTTTTACCTTCTTTCTTGGCTTTCCTACGTCTACGTTGATTTTCAGCTTTCTTTTTACGTCTATCATCAGTCATAGCAAACAGCTTATCTCTGAGAGCTTTCATACGTTTTGCGGTAGGTGATAGTTTTTGTTTTGCCATAAGTATTATAATTACACAGTTCACTTTATTTTTACCATATTATAAATATAGAGATGTTGTGTTGCCCCTACTAAATTACTACCACCCCCTAAAATAAAAAGTCAAACCTAAAACCCAGCCCTACCTCTATATATCTATTATATATATTCCTCTACTCTCTCCCCCTCCTCCTATTATTCTACCCTCTTCTGTAATATGTTATTTCTCCATTTAT
>Ga0208919_1000327_pt1 | contig 34272 bp, 31 predicted proteins | sample 4_EtaG_FD_184076 | JGI IMG/M metagenome (GOLD analysis project Ga0208919, IMG submission 184076) | Marine viral communities from the Subarctic Pacific Ocean - 4_ETSP_OMZ_AT15127 metaG (SPAdes) (version 3) | ecosystem: Environmental > Aquatic > Marine > Oceanic | place: Pacific Ocean | collected...
TTCTTTGGTACGCTGAAGTCAGAATATTTTTACCTGAACCGCTTTGACACCATTGAGCAATTACAGGCGGGCATTCGGCACTATATCCATTACTACAATCACGAGCGGATTAAGACCAAATTAAAAGGCCTGAGTCCGGTGCAGTACCGAAATCAGGCCTTGGCTGCTTAGTTTTTCACTGTCCAAGTTTATGGGGTCAGTTCAAATGGGCGCCGTTTTTATGCTTATCATGCGAGTAGCCGTACTAGCGTTAGTCGTTGAAACGCTGGAAGACTAAACACGCATTGGTACCGCCAAAGCCGAAGCTATTAGACAAGGCACGTTCTATCGTCACGTCATCGCGGCGTTCGGTGACAATATCAAAGCCGTCGGCCTGCTCATCCAAATCGGTGATATTCGCTGAGGCGGCAACAAAGTTGTGTTGCATCATCAGCAGTGAGTAGATCGCTTCCTGTACACCGGTAGCCCCCAGGGAGTGGCCGGTGAGCGATTTGGTCGAGCTCATGGCGGGTGTTGTATTCCCAAACACTTCGCGTATCGCCTTCAGTTCGGCAACATCGCCGACGGGTGTCGAAGTGCCATGGGTATTGATGTAGTCAATATCACCATCGACCGTTGCCATCGCCTGACGCATGCAACGCGTAGCACCTTCTCCCGAAGGGGCGACCATATCATGGCCGTCAGAAGTCGCGCCGTAACCCACCAGTTCGCCATAGATCTTGGCGCCGCGGGCTTTAGCGTGCTCGAGTTCTTCCAACACCAGCATGCCACCGCCGCCGGCGATAACAAAGCCGTCACGAGCTTTATCGTAAGGGCGTGAGGCCTTTTCAGGGGTATCGTTGTAGTGGGTAGAGAGCGCACCCATGGCATCAAACAAACAGGAGAGGGTCCAGTGCTCCTCTTCTCCGCCACCGGCAAATACCACATCCTGCTTGTTAAGCTGAATTTGTTCCATCGCGCTGCCAATACAGTGTGCGGAGGTCGCGCAGGCAGAAGAGATGGAGTAATTGACGCCTTTGATTTTAAACGGCGTTGCCAAGCACGCTGACACAGTGCTACCCATTGTCCGAGTGACGCGATAAGGACCAACGCGGCGCAGACCTTTTTCGCGCAGTATGTCGGCTGCTTCAACCTGATTAGCGCTTGAAGCACCGCCAGAGCCCGCAATAAGCCCCGTACGCTCGTTGGAGACCTGCGCTTCGCTTAGTCCAGCGTCTTCGATGGCTTGGGCCATAGAAACGTAAGCATAGGCCGCCGCGTCGCCCATAAAGCGGAGCAGTTTGCGGTCAATGAGTGCTTCAAGATCGATATCGACGCTGCCTGCCACATGGCTACGGAAGCCACGCTCGGCATACTCTTCCTTAAAACGAATACCGCTACGCCCAGTTTTGAGCGCGTCCAGGACCTGTCGTTGGTCGTTGCCAAGGCACGATACGATGCCAAGGCCGGTGACTACCACTCGTCGCATGGGAGCCTCCTGTTCAGAAATTCGCAGTGGAGGTAAATAGGCCAACGCGCAGATCATTAGCCTGATAAATGTCGCGTCCGTCGACGGTTACGGTGCCGTCGGCGATACCCAAGATAAGACGTCGGGTAATAATACGCTTAATATTAATGCTATAGGTCACTTTTTGTGCATCCGGCAGGATCTGTCCGCTGAATTTAACTTCGCCGCAGCCAAGCGCACGTCCGCGACCAGGGTGGCCTAGCCAGCCCAGGTAAAACCCGACTAGCTGCCACATGGCGTCTAACCCTAAACAGCCAGGCATAACGGGATCCCCAGGGAAGTGGCAGTCAAAGAACCACAAGTCAGGCGTGATATCCAGCTCGGCGATCAGCTCGCCCTTGCCATGCTCACCGCCCTCTTCGTGAATGTGCTTGATGCGATCAAGCATCAGCATGTTAGGAGCCGGGAGCTGTGCATTTCCGGGGCCGAATAGCTCGCCGCGGGAGCAGGCCAGCAGTTCTTCGCGATCAAAGGAATGTTGCTTGGTCACTGAATCGTTCCGAATATCAAATTGGTTGTGTGGCTAGTCTACTTCCCGAAACCGCTGAATGCACGTAACAGGCTATTTATCGTCCATCACTAGAGATTTTAGCGGGTTGGCCGATAGCACTAAAAGTGAGCGGCTTGGCTCATTAATAACCGATTATGCACAATAAGTGTTCCATTGCCGTAATATAGAGTATCCAAGTGACTTATTAGGCGGCATGATCAGCATGGCACCTAACGCTAATTTTTATCTGAGTTAATTTGTATAGGGTATAGCGAATCGCCATGTGGCTTCCTGTTTCACTCAATCGTCCGTTAGTTTGGGTCGCACTGACGGCGCTTCCCGCCTGTGTTTGGATACCTGATGCGATGCTACGTCTGGTGGCAGCATCGCTGGTCGCGCTTGGGCTGTGGGACGCCTGGAAACAAGTGCGTCAACAGCAGCTACGTCTGCGACTGTCGCAAGATACGTTAAGACTTGCCAGCGATGCCATGGTGATTAGCGATGCGCAAAATCGCGTGATGGTGGTTAACCCAGCATTTACCGAAATTACCGGCTATGCCAGCCAAGAGATTCAAGGGCTGAAGCTGGAGACACTGGCAGCCCCGCGCCATGACAAAGCCTTTTATCAAACGTTTTGGAGTACGCTAAAAAGCACCGGCCGCTGGGAAGGTGAAATGTGGAGCCGCCGTAAACACGGCGACGAGTACCCCGAGTGGCTAAAAGTCCGTGCCGTGACCGACAAACGCGGCAACATTACCCATTTTATTAATTTGTTTGCCGATATTTCGGCACAAAAAGCTCGTGAGCGCGATTTACGCCGTATCGGCTATGAGGACCCTCTCACTGGGCTGCCTAACCGTCGCCGTCTCCACGATCTGCTTGCCTCTCGGCTGCGCCATTTACGCGCAGGTGAGAGCCTGGATATGGCGCTGGTGGATATAGATGGTTTGAAATCAGTCAACGATAGCCTGGGGGTTGAGCAGGGTGATCGGCTGTTAGCACGTTTTGCCCAGCGGCTAACAGGCTATGTAGCAGGGAGCGTGGTAGGGCGCCTGGGCGGCGATGAGTTTATGGTAATCCGTACCACCACTTTTGACGATCACGACCAGTGGGTAGCCACCCTGCGTGAGCATATGAGTCGGCCCTTTGAAATTAACGACCACTCGCTGCGCTTAGGGCTCACGATTGGCAGCTGTCGCGTGCCTGAAGATGGTAACGACTCCGGCGTACTCTTCCAGCGCTTAGAGTCGGCGCTTTATAGCGCCAAACGGCTAGGACGTAACTTAAGTCAGCGCTTTCGCCCGGCGCTGGATAAGCAGGATAATCCTCAACTGGCGCTGGTCAGTGACCTGCGCGCCGCGCTTATTTCCGGTGACCAGTTGGAACTGCATTATCAAACCCAGCATGACCCTGCCAGCGGCGAGTTGGTGGGCATGGAGGCGTTACTGCGTTGGCGCCATCCCAAGGATGGCATGATTTCCCCAGGCGACTTTATTCCGTTGGCCGAGAGGCATGGTTTAATGAGTCAACTGGGAGCCTGGGTGATCGAAAAAGCCTGTGCCCAGCAGGCCCATTGGCGTAATAGTGCTATGCCCAAGCTAACAATTTGGGTCAATATTTCGGCACTGCAGCTGTTTCAAGGTGACCTGGAGAGCCAACTGACGACCTGCCTAAAGCGTTACCAACTGAAGTCTTCGCAAATTGGCTTAGAGCTGACGGAGTCGGTGCTACTCGACGAGCGTGCGGGGGATATGGGGCCACGCTTGCAGGCGCTACGGGATCAAGGCTTTGCGATTGCCATCGACGACTTTGGTACGGGCTATTCGTCGCTTGGCTATTTGAAGCGCTTGCCGGTGGACAAAATTAAACTCGATCGGGCCTTCATTAAAGAGCTGCCGCACGATCAGGCGGACGCCTCGATTGTTAAGGCGGTGCTAGCGATGGCGGAAGGCATGGGGCTAGGAGTGATTGCCGAAGGTGTTGAAACCAAAGAGCAGTGTCAGTTCTTGGTTAATGCCGGGTGCACGTCCGTACAGGGGTTCTACTTTGCTCGGCCGCTTGCCGCCGCTGAGTTGGAAAAACGTCTGGTGCCTGCACCAGTCACCGTTCCCTCTGCCTCATAGGCTTAAAATAGCTAATACCCACACAAAGCAACGCCCAAACGAGCGCCTGAGCGGGCAGTAACCAAGCCGACAGGGTCACCTCTGCCAGTAGTGCGCCGCCATAATAAGAGAGTGGGCCACTAATGGCACCACATAGCGCGGCTAGCAGCGGGTAGCGCCACAGCCAGGCCAGTGAGTGATAGACCAGGGTGGCAAACAGCGGCCAGAGCATCCATAGCCATAGCGGCAGAAGCCCTAGCACCAGCGTTTGATCGTTAAAATTGAAACCACCTAGTAATTGCAAGCCTCCATCAATCACTAGTCCCAGCAGCGCAAATCCGGCGATAAAGCGCCACTCTCCGGGCCACGCGCAGCGCCATAGATGCCAGGCCAACAGGCTGCCCCCTGCAAAGGCTGCTACCCATGAACCACCGAGTACGCATAGTAGCCAGCCAGCCTCAAAGCGCAGGGCATTCAACACCAGCGTCTGCCACTTGCACGATACCATTTAGAGCGCGCCTGTGAGCGGAAGGGGTTTCGCCGCGGGTTTCGCCAGCAGTAGGTGGCAGGTGCCGATGGAGCGCTCGATAAAACCACCCTCGCAGTAGCACAGGTAGTAACGCCACATGCGAATAAAGCGCTCGTCGTAGCCCAGTGTTCTCACCTGCTCCAGGCTGGCTTCGAAGCGGTGGCGCCACTCGCGTAATGTGCGCGCGTAATGCGGGCCAATTTCATCCAGCGCGACGATGTTCAGCGACGTTTTACGCATAACGCTGGTTAACATGGCGTGGTGCGAGGGAAGAAAGCCGCCAGGAAAAATGTAGCGCTTGATAAAGTCCATATCGCGTTTAGCTTCTTCAAAGCGCTGATCGCGGATGGTGATGGCTTGCAGCATGGCCTGCCCATCGTCGGTCAGCAGGCTATCCAGCTTGTTGAGGTAGGTATCGAGGTACTGATGCCCCACCGCTTCAATCATCTCTACCGAAATGAGCCGGTCATAGCGGCCGGTCAATTCCCGGTAATCCTGCTTAAGCAGGGTGATTCTGTCCTCCAGCCTCTCTTCCATGATGCGTTTTGCTGTATGGGCGTGCTGCTCGTCCGAAATGGTGGTTGTGGTGACACGGCAGCCACGGGTTTTGGCTGCATGAATCGCCAGCCCTCCCCAGCCAGTGCCAATCTCTAGCAGGTGATGCTCGGGCTGCACATCGAGCTTTTCCAGCATCAAGTCGAGCTTGTAGGTAGAGGCCTCTTCCAAGCTGGCTTCGGGATAGGGAAACACGGCGCTTGAATACATCCAGTGGTGGCGATCTAAAAACGTCGAAAACAGATCGTTGCCAATATCGTAGTGGGCGGCAATATTGCGTTTCGAGCCAGTTAGGCTGTTGCGCTGAAAGCGGTAGGCGGCACCCAGCAGCCAGCGGGCAATGCGAGCGCTGCCGTTCTCCATTTTCCCATTCACATGCTCAAGGTTGGCAGCGAACAGCCGTACCAGGGTGACCAGATCGTCGGCGTCCCAATCGCCGTCCATGTACGATTCTGCAGCCCCCACTGTACCGCCAAAGGCAAGGCGCTTCCAGGCACGAGAGTGGCGAATCACCACGGTCACTTGCAACGGGCCTTGTTGACCTAAGTGATGACACTGATCGCCTTCAATCAGGGTGATACGACCGCCGCGAAAGGTGTCCAGTTGGGCCATTAGGCGTGGCTTTAGCCACTTGGTTAAGCGGCTTTCGGCAACCGGTTGAAGGTTAGGGGGCGTGGAACGCAGGGTCGTCACTTTGAAGTCTCCTTGCGCTTGGGGTGGTTATAAACGGGGACGCGCTTCAGCCACAGGCGAAGTGCTTCAAAATGAATACCCGCAATGGTTTTCAGGCTCATCCATGGCTGGCGAGCCAAGGCTTTTAGCAACGTGCCGCGGGTGGCGGGTGAGGCGTCAAGGGTCAACGTGGCATCAAAATGGCACTGCTGATCCTGCCAATTTTCCATATGCAGAAAGAGCTTTTCGCCGGGTGCATTAAACTTCCAACGGTAAGTCATCTCCATGGGGTTAAACGGCGAGACGTGGAGGTCTTTATCGAAATGCGCTTGGTGACTATGGCGTGAGGGATCCAACGCGCTGGCGTAGCGGGTGCGTTCCCGCCAGGGCATGTTGGTGACCTCACTCAATACGGCTGTCAGTCGCCCCAGATGGTCGTAGGCGTAGTAGACGGAAATAGGATTAAACATGCAGCCTAATGTACGCAGCTGGGTAAGCACGCAGATACGGCCATTAGGTGCACTTCCCAACTGCCGAATTAGCTCTTCGCGAACGGCGGTTTTTAGCGGGCGGTCAACCGGGCCCAGATAGTCTTCGCGGCGAAAGCGTGCCAGCGCAGGGCGACGGGTACTAAAGCCGGGCACTTTGTCGAACAGCTCGGGCAGCTCGTCCAGATCCAGCCAGGCCATCCATAGCTGGTAACTAAAGGCGTGGGATTTGGGCGTAAAGCGCCGGTGGCGTAGGGTGCCACGATAAATACGCGAGCGTGGCTGGGTGGTTATCCCAGCTGTCATTTCAGTCAGCATGCTAGCCATCAACTCAGCCCCTCGACACCTTGCGGCGTTAGCAGCTCATGGGCAGGTAGCGCGGAAGGTGGCGCAGGCGGCGGGGCGGCTTCATCACAGCCTAACGCTTGCGCCACCCGCAGTGCGCTCCACACGCCGTCTTCGTGGAAGCCGTTACGCCAGTAAGCACCGCAAAAGTGGGTGCGATGGGCCGTAGACGAAATGTCGGCGTGTCGTGCCTGAGCCGCTTGGCCAGCCAGGGTGAACTGGGGGTGTGCGTAAGTGTAGCGGCCCAGCACCTTGCTGGGATCGATGCTGGCGCTGTCGTTCAGGGTCACGCAAAAAGTGGTGTCGCTCTCTATCCGTTGAAGGATATTCATAGCGTAAGTGACCGATACCCGTGCTTCGCTATCGCGCTGATCCAGGCGGTAATTCCAGCTCGCCCAGGCGCGCTTGCGCCGCGGCAGCAGGGCGGTGTCGGTATGTAGCACCACTTCGTTATCCTGGTACGGCATGGCGCCGAGGATCGCTTTCTCGTCGCCGCTGGCGTCGCCCAGCATGGCCAGGGCCTGGTCGGCGTGGCAGGCGAGCACTACTTGGTCAAAGCGCTGGGTTCCGGAGGGCGTGGTGATACTAACGCCGGTACTGTTGCGGGTAATTCGGGTGACCGGTGTATTGAGGTGAATACGCGATGCATAGGGCGCCGTCAGACCGGGGATATAGCTTTTCGAACCGCCCACCAGGGTGTACCACTGGGGGCGATGGTTGACCGATAGCAGGCCGTGATTGCGAAAAAAACGCACAAAAAACGCCAGCGGGAAAGCGCGTAAATCACTGATGCTGGCCGACCAGATGGCAGCCCCCATGGGCAGTAAGTAGCGCTGCTGAAAATCGCGGTTGTAGTGGTTGCGATCCAGGTATTCACCCAGGGTTATATATTCGGGAAGCTGTTGGCTCTCCAGCGCGTTGGTGGCCTGCTTGTTAAAGCGCAGAATGTCGCCCAGCAGGCGATAAAAAGAGGGATTAAACAAATTGCGTCGTTGGGCAAACAGCGAGCCCAAGGTATGACCGTTGTACTCAAAGTCCCGCGCTGTTTCATGTACCGAGAAACTCATTTCGGTGGCTTGTGAGGCGACGCCCAGGGTGGCCATAAGGCGCTGAAAGTGCGGATAGGTCCAGTCGTTAAAGACAATAAAGCCGGTATCAATAGCGTAGGAGTGTTCCGCAACGTTCACGTCCATGGTGGCGGTGTGCCCTCCCAGGCGTGAATCTGCTTCAAACAGCGTGACGTCATGTTGGGCGGAGAGGTACCAGCCTGCTGCCATGCCGCTAATACCGCTGCCAACAATGGCAATACGTTGTGATGCCCCAGAACTTTGCGATGCCATGGCGCTCATGACGACTCCTTTTGGCTGCGGGTCATGCGCAGGCCAATCTGACGGCGCACAGTGGGGGGCAAAATGCCCAGCAATTTGACCAGATAGGTAAACCGGCGTGGAAAGTGGATATCCAGCCGCCCCTTCACCAGCCCCGCGATAATGGCATCAACTGCTTGCTCTGCCGTTACCTGCATCGGCATAGGGAAGTCATTACGTTCGGTGAGCGGCGTTTTCACAAAGCCAGGGTGGATCAGGCTGACCTCAATGCCCTCCTGATCAAGGTCTAAGCGCAGCGACTCTAAAAAGTAACTTACCGCGGCTTTAGACGCCCCATAGGCTTCCGCACGAGGTAGCGGTAAATAGGCTGAAGCGCTGGAGGTGGCGGCTAACCGAGCCAGGAGGCCCTCTTTGCGCGCCGCGCGCAACAGCGGCAGTGCGGCTTCGACGCCGTACAAAGTGCCGAATAGATTGGGCTTCAAAACCCGCTCGACTAAGTCCATATCGAACTGCTGAGCATTCAGATATTCGCAGGTGCCGGCATTAAAGAGCGCCAAATTTAACGCCCCGAGCTGCTCGCGGATGTCGTTACCCGCCTTGAGCACTGCTTGACGGTCGCTGATATCCAGCGGGAGAGGGTGGGCATTGGGGTGGCCCCGGCACAGAGCTTCGAGTGCTTCGTCACTGCGCGCGCTAAGCACTACCTGGTGGCCTTGGGCGATGAGCTTACGCGCAAGCGCTTCACCAATGCCGGAGGTGGCACCGGTTAACCAAATGCGTTGGGGCGTTTTCCATGTGCTCATTAAGCCTCCTCGGGTTCCCTGCGGTGATGTTATCGCTTAGGCAAGGCGTTTTTTTAACCAGCGAATGGCGCTTCCCATCAGCGGTAAATGTTCGTAAAGCATGGCGCCCGCATCAAAATAATCGCGATGACGCTCAACGCGCCCATCGGCGGCAAAGGTAAGTGCGCTACAGCCTTCCACATTGACCGGCTGGCCACCTGCCAATCGGGGATGAATAAACGTCATGCTCCAGGTGACAAATGCTTGCTGACCCTGTAACTGTCGAGTGTGGTAAGTGAAGTGGCACTGCTCGACATTTTCATACATGGTTGAAAAATAAAGCGCTAACGCGTCGCGACCTTCAATATGGTGCAGCGGGTCACTAAAAATTATATTTTCAGTATATACCTCGTATAGCTTTTCTGTACAGGTATTGTCTAGTTTATTGAAAAAGGCGCAGAACGCCTCTAATACCGCAGGCTCAGCCATCACGGTCTCCCTAGTAGTTGCTACAACAGATTTATTTAGAGAGCGATTTAAATGCCTCTAAGGCGCGCTGACGTGCTGCCTTGTGATCGACAATAGGCGCTGGATAATCGACGTCGCTAAGCAGATCCTGAGGTGGCGCGTGGCGCGCTTTGGCGGGTAGTTTGGCAAGCTCAGGCAGCCAGTGGGCAATAAACTCACCGTCCGCATCAAAACGGGTGGATTGGGTGGTGGGATTGAAAATACGGAAGTAGGGCGCAGCATCAGTACCCGTAGAGGCCGCCCATTGCCAGCCGCCGTTATTGGCGCAGAATTCACCATCCACCAAATGCTTCATAAAGAAAGCCTCGCCGCGCCGCCAATCAATCAGGAGGTGCTTGCTTAAAAACATCGCCGTGATCATGCGCAGTCGGTTATGCATCCAGCCGGTGTTCACTAATTGGCGCATGGCGGCATCAACAATGGGATATCCCGTACGCCCCTCGCACCAAGCCTGAAAGCCTTCGTCATCGTCACGCCAAGCTAGTTGCTTGGTATGCTCCTGAAAGGGCTGGTAACGGCATACCTGCGGAAACCCCACCGCTACGTGCTGATAAAATTCCCGCCAGACCAACTCGTTGACCCAGGTCGTAAGGCCAATATCGCCATCGGCTAAATCCCCGCCGTTCTCTGCCATCACTGCTTGTAGACACTGGCGATGGGAGATCATGCCGAGTGCCAGGTAGGGCGATAGTTCGCTGGTGCCGCGCACCTTGGGTAGGTCGCGCTGGGCGTTGTAGTGGCGGCCCCGAAAACGCAGAAAGCGGGCTAGGTTATCCGCCGCGGCATTTTCACCGGCAGGCCACAGCCGCCCATCGATAGGGGAGCTATCAAGTTCGGGCAGTTCAGGCAGCGGGTCGCTTTGAATATCCAGCGCCGCTTGTACCTGTGGCGTCGCGCGCAGCGCCAACTGATCAGCGCTGACCTGCTTGTGCCACGCCTTGGAGAACGGTGTAAATACCCCGTAGTAGTCGCCCTTCCCGGTTAGCAGGCTGCCGGGGGCAAACGCTATGGCATCGTGGTAGCCATGTGCGGTAATCCCGGCCTGCTTAAAGGCGTCCTGCACAGCCTGGTCGCGGTGGCGCTCATTGAGCGCGTACTCGTGATTGAAGTGCAACTGCTCAACATCATATTCGCGAGCGATCTCAAGCAGCACCTCGGGTGCCTGGTCATAACGTTCAATATCGCGATGCAGCAGCGGAATATTCAAACCGTTAAGCGCCGTTTTGACGCTAGCGACGCCGCGCGCCCAAAAATCCAGCTTATTAGCGCCGTGGCCATGCGCTTGCCACTGAGGAATGCTGCGCAAAAACACCGCTATCACAGGGCCCTTAACCGCGGCGGCGGCGAGGGCACTGTTGTCGTCAATACGCAGGTCGCTGCGCAGCCATATCAACTGATGCTTTATAGGCTTTCCGGTCATAGGAGCCTCCTGCGACACAAAAAAATGGCCGGTCGCCACGAAGGCGAACGGCCAGAATGAAGGCGCGCTGGTTAGAGTACGCCAGACTCGCGTAACAGTGGGCGCAACCGGGCAATCGCCTGAGGCAGGTCATCGCCCAGCATGTGTACTGGCCCATCGCGCAAATCGTTTTCGCGCAGACGAGCCACTTCGCCGCATACGCCGATGGGTACGTTAAGCGTCTCAGCCGCTTTAGGCAGCGCCTGGTTGATATAGCTATCGCTCTCCCGCTGACCGCTAGAGAGCAGCACCATGGACGAGTGCAGCCGCGCCACTGCCTGGGGAAGATCCTCAAGCGGCAGCGAGTGGTCAAGCATCTGCACCCGGTAGCCCTGCTCGCTGGCCATTAGCGCCGACATCAGTACCCACAGCGGGCCGGGGTCGTCGGGCATGGCGTTGAGTAGAATCAGCGGGCCACGGGTAGCCTGATTGGCATAGTGCAAGCGGATGCCCACCTGGCTGCGCAGAAAGGCTTCCAACGTGCGGCGAACAAGCTGGTCTGCCTGAATGGCCCACTTGGCTTCTAAGGTCAAAATAACTGGCTGCCAGAGTTCATTAATGGCCACGCTCAGTGGGTAGAGCGCCAAACTCTGATGATAAAACGCCTCCAGCTTGGCGAGATCCAACGCTTCGATAATAGCTTGCAACTGCTGGCGCTGGCTCGCCCAGTCTCCGGCATCAGGTGACGGGGCTTCAATTGTTTCTGGCTGGTCAAGCAAGTCGGCGACTTGACTGACCGGCACACCACGATTGAGCCACTGCAGGATGCGTTCGATGCGGGTGATGTCGTCCTGAGCGTAAAGACGATGACCTTTCGGAGTGCGCTGGGGGCGAATTAGCCCGTAACGTCGTTCCCAGGCGCGAAGCGTGACCGAATTCACCCCAGTTAAGCGAGAAACCTCGCGTATCGGATAGAGTGGCGTATCGGGGGGGTGGGTCGCCTTAAGACTCATGGGCGCCAGTACCTCTTCGTTGACTGCAGCGCGGCGCTGCAGGGGCTTGTTATTGTTCGCCGCGGCGAAGGTGATTCATGTTCCATTTAAAGGTTGCCTGATTTAAAAACTAAACATTAGCACGATACTGTATGCCCATTTGTACAACTTGTCGCTACCCGGTACAACCTTTATAAGAATCCTTCTTAATCATTTAAGCTCGCTCTTTATTGAACCGACCGGCCTATTAGCGCCTTTCCTAAACGGTGGCCGGATAGCCAAGCATCCTCAACGCGGCCGTCGCGGAAGCTGTCGCCGCACAGAGCCAGGCCACTTGCATTGTATAAGAAATCATGTGCGCAAGTAGTTGATGGCTGCGCATAGCGCCAGCGATAAGCAGCGCTTTTGATCATCATTGTGCGCCTGACGGCCGCGTGAACTAGCCTGATAGGTAAGTGTCGGCCAGGCGGCTATGCAGGATTTCAACGATGCCACCAACAGGAGCAAAACCCCATGCGTGTATTAATCACCGGAGGCAGTGGCTTTGTCGGCCAGCGACTATGCCGGCAGTTAGTTGAACAGGGTCACGAGGTGCAGGTGGTCTCCCGCTCGCCTCACCAAGTGCGGGATCGTTTGCCGAACAATTGTGACATTCGCGATAGCGCCCAGGCGTTTATTGAATCGCCGCCGGACGCCTTGGTTAACCTGGCCGGTGAGCCGATTGCCGCCAAGCGCTGGAGCGATGAGCAGAAAGCCAAGCTGATTAACTCCCGGGTGGCGGCGACCGAGCAGTTGGTGGCGCTTTGCGAGCAGCTCAAAGCTAACGGCCAGCCGCTGCCCAAGGTGATGGTGTCGGGTTCAGCGATGGGCTACTACGGCGATCAGGGCAAGCGCGTGGTGACTGAGAAGACCATGCCTAACGATGAGTTTGCCCATCGGCTGTGCAAACAGTGGGAGGCAGCCGCTAAGCCTATTGAGGCCATGGGCGTGCGGCTGGCAATTGTGCGCATTGGCCTAGTGCTAGAGGCGGGTGGAGGCAGCCTGGAGAAGATGCTGCCGCCGTTTAAGTGGGGGGTGGGTGGCCGTTTTGGCAGCGGCGAGCAGTTTATGCCGTGGATCCACCGCGACGATTTAGTCGCGGCGATCCTGTTTCTCATCAATCAAGAGGGCTTGAGCGGTGCCTTCAATGGCTGTGCCCCGCATCCAGTGACTAATGCCACCTTCACTAAAACCCTGGCCAGTCACCTCAATCGCCCGGCCATTTTCCCAGTACCCGCTTTTGTATTAAAAGCGGGCTTTGGAGAAATGTCGCGGTTACTGCTGACCGGAGCAGATATGCGCCCCGTGCGCCTGGAAGAGGCAGGGTTTAGCTTCCAATACCCCACCCTGGACAAGGCGCTTGAGGCGATCCTTTAGCGGTCGGCATCAACGGTGATAATCACCCGTACTGAGTCCAGCCGCAGGCGGGTGTTTTCAATGGCTTCGCTAAGTGCCTTGCGCTCATCTTTTAGCGCGTCGATTTCCGCACTGCGCACCGCCGGGTTGTGCTCAGCCAGGGCGGTTAAGCGGGCAATCTCGGCGTCCAACTGAGTGCGCATACGCGCTTCGGCGTTCTCGACGATGCTGGGCAACTGGCGCTCGGCTTCGCCTTCACCCTGCGTTAGCAGTTCACGCAGCTGGTCGTGACGGCTCTTGATCAAATCCCGCGCCAGCGACTTGTTGACCTTCTGCAGGTTTTTGCCCAAGCCGGTGAAGGAGATCTTGCTGGTCAGGTTGGCGCCCGATTCATCCAGCAGCAAACGCACCGCGGTGGGTGGCAGGAAGCGGTTAAGGTGCAGCTTCTTGGGTGCCGGGCAGTGAGTGCGAAACACCAGCTCGGCCATCAAGCGGCCGCTGGGAATGGCGTCGTGGCGCAGCAGAGCCAGCGCCGAGTTGCCCATGGTGCCATCCAGCACCCGACCCATCATTTCACGCAGCAGTGGGTGTTCCCAGGAGAGCCGCTGCACATCGTCACGGGCCAGCGCCTGGGAGCGGCTGTAGGTGGCGGTAAAGCCCTCTTCACCTTTAACCAGACCCGGTAGGCCATCCAGCATATGTTGGCTGGGCTGCAGGTGCATTAAACCCTTGCCGATGTCCTGGCTATCCACGCCAAAAATATCCAGCGCTCGCTCAAGATAGCGCGGCAGGGCGGCGTCATCATCAAGCTCGCGCACTGCGTCGATGACCTGCTGAGCGCGGGCGGGGCGGCAGGCGTTGAGCTCCAGCAGTCGGTTGCGGCCCGCATCGTGCTCCGCCAGCTTGGCGCTAAACATCGTGCGGGTTTCGGCGATGATCTCGTCAAGTGCCTCATCATCCAGCAAGGCATCAGCCAGGGCGTCACCAAAGGCATCAAACAGCTCGTTGCCGACCCCATGGGGGGCACTGAACGCATCCATACCTTCGTGGTACCAGCGCAGCAGGCGCTCGCCGGGGCTGCCTTCGAAGGTGGGAATATGCAGTTCAATGGCGTGGCGCTGACCGATGCGATCCAGGCGGCCGATGCGTTGTTCGAGCTGATCCGGATGCTGAGGCATATCGAACATCACCAGGTGACGGCAGAACTGGAAGTTGCGCCCCTCTGAGCCAATTTCCGAGCAGACCAGCACCTGTACGCCCTCATCCTCATCGGCAAACGCCGCCGCCGCGCGGTCACGCTCAATCAGAGAGAGGTCTTCGTGGAACACCGGCGCGTGGTAGCCACCCAGTACCCGTAGCCCTTCAGCAAGGCCTTCGGCGGTTTCCCGGTGGTGGGCAATGACCAGAACTTTTTCGTTAGCGAAGCCGTTCTCACTGTCGTCGCTGAGCTTTTCCAGCAGCCAGTTAACCCGCGGGTCGATGTGCCACCAGTCTTCGCCGTTGAGCGGGTCATTGCTGAGCTCGCGGTAGGCCGCGTCGGGGTAGATCAGCACGTCGGGGTGATCCATGCCGGTCTCGATCAGCAGCTCGTCAAGGTAATCATCATCGCGCTCTAAGCGGCGCACGACGCGACGGTAGGCCGAAGGCAGCGCTAAGGGCACTAGGTTGAGGCGTCGCTCCGGGAAGCCCCCTACGTGACGGCGGCTGTTGCGGAACATCACTCGACCGGTACCGTGGCGATCCAGCAGCGCTTCGCTGAGCTGGGCGCGAGCGGTGTCCTGCTGCGCTTTGCTTGCCTCTGGGTTGCACAGGATGGCCAGCAGCGCTTGGCTGTCGCGGTCATCGGCTACCGCGGAGACGTCGCTACGGGCGCTAGGGTCGTCAGGCAGTGCCTCCAAGGCGTCGATGGCGCGGGCCACTTCGGTGTAGTGGCTCTCTTCGGCTTTGAAGCGCTCAAGATCGTGGTAGCGCTCGCTATCCAGCAACCGCAGGCGGGCAAAGTGGCTCTTGATACCCATCTGTTCGGGGGTCGCGGTGAGCAGCAGCAGGCCGGGAATCACCGCCGAAAGCTGTTCAACGCACCGATAGCCGGGGCCGCTGCCTTCTTCACTCCAGTCGAGGTGGTGCGCTTCGTCAACAATCAGCAGGTCGAACTGGCTGGCCAGTGCCTGCTCTTGACGCTGAGGGTTGGCAAATAGCCAGCCCTGGCTCGCTAGCACCAGCTGGGCGCTCTCAAAGGGGTTGGCGCTGCCGTGGGCCTGGCTCTGGGTTTCATCCAGTAGCGAGACGTTGAGCGAAAAGCGCCGCAGCAGCTCGACCAGCCACTGGTGAGTGAGGCTGTCGGGCACAAGAATCAGCGCCCGCTCAACACGGCCATTGAGCAGCAGGCGGTGCAGAATCAGGCCAGCTTCAATGGTTTTACCCAGGCCCACTTCATCCGCCAGCAGTACCCGGGGTGCATGGCGGTTGGCCACTTCATTGGCAATGTAGAGCTGATGGGGTATCAGATCGATGCGCGGCCCGGAAAAGCCTAGCGCGCTGTGCTGCTCGATACGTTGATAGTGGTGCAGGGTACGAAAGCGCAAATCAAACCAGTCGTTGCGATCGACCTGGCCGGTCAGCAGGCGGTCGCGAGCCTGGTCGAACTGCATGGTATCGGCGAGTTTGGCCTCGGGCAGCTCGCGCAGATTGCCTTCCTTGTCTTCACCGATATAGGTGATCAGGCCGTTGGACTCTTTGCTGTCATCGACAACGATCTGCCAGCCGTCAGCAGAGAGTACGCGGTCGCCACTGCCGAACATAACGCGGGTCAGCGGGGCTTGGCGGGTGTTGTAGGTACGGGTTTCCTGACTGGCACTGAACAAAATGGTAACGCTACGGGCGTCGCAGTTAAGCACGGTACCGAGCCCAAGCTCGGCTTCGCCGTCGCTAATCCAGCGTTGGCCGGGAGAAAAATCGCTCATGATGCCTCGGGAGAGTCTGCAAAACGGGTCGACTGCCGCCGGTAGTGAGCGCCGGCAGCAACAGGGCGGGGGATTCTAACGCAAAGCAGCGGGGGGATTAAGGTGTATCGGCATCAATCTTGTAACCAGCTATCCAGCTGGGCGCGAGTAAGCTCGCCAACGTGGATATCCAGGGTGTTCCCCTGGCCGTCGAACAGCACTGTGGTGGGCAATCCCGGTGCTTGAAAAAGCGCCATCAGCTGCTGGCTGGGGTCACGCAGGGCGTAGCGAAATTCAAGCTGCTGCTCATCCAGGTAGCGCACCATGGGCAGTAGGTCTTCGCCTTGGTTAGCAACCACCACGCTGACACCATCGCGTTTTGCGGCCTCCTCGAGCAGCGGCATTTCACGCAGGCAGGGAGGGCACCAGGTCGCCCACAGGTTGACGATAATCAGGTCAGCGTTGTCGGTCAGTGAGGGCAGATGCACGTCATTGCCTTCCACATCCTCAAGGGTGATCTTCGGTAGGGCGTCAACCGCAAAGTCATTGCCCAGGGGCGCCAGGGTGACCAGCACCAGCCATAGGCTGGAGGCGGCGACCAGCATGGCCATTGCACCGCCCATAGCCAATAACCGCGCCCGCAGCGTCCAGGCCGTCCATACCAAGCCAGCCGTCATCCCCCATAGGCCATGGTAGCCGGGTTGCCACACTTTGAGCGCTTCAAGCGGGGCGGCGCTATAGCTATCCAGGTTGAGCAGGATATGGCCCACCCGAGCGCCCACTAACCAAACAATAATAAGCCCGGTAAACCAGCGCTGCTGAGCCGGGCGAGGCAGCCCTAGCAAGAAGCGCGCGCAGAGCAGTAGCAGCAGCGCGCAGCCAACGGCGTACAGGCGTGGTAGCGAAATCAGTAGCGGGCCGAGAGCAATGGCGTTCATGGATTTCCCGTTCAGGTTTTCAACGTAGGTTTTTAATTTGGGTTCCCAGTTAAGCATGCTGCGAAGCAGGTACACTAGGAGACCATATCATTTGAGCTGAAAATTACGGAGACGTTATGCCCCCACCCGCTTTCGATAAGCTGCGCGCACTAGCGATCGGATCCCAGGCGATTGGCTTGATCCTGATAATGACTCTGGAAACGGTGATGGGCAATGCGGCTCGCCCCTGGCAGGGTGTGGTGTTGGCCGCCATGCTGATCACTGCGTTAACGATTGCGCTGGTGCGGCTTTACCGACGCAAACGCCTTCAAAAGCAGCTCGCTGAACGCAGGCGATATCTTGAGGAAGGCGAGGAGCGTTAGAAAGCGTTGCTTGTGTTTTTGCCGTTCCAGTTCCAGATTAATAGCAGCCTTAACGATTGTCCGCTGAGGCACACTAAAAAATTGCACAACTTTTTACGACACTGGGAGCGACAAATAATATGATCAATAAGCGCGCATTAGCCACCGCTGTGGCGGCCTCAACCCTGGCAATGACCGGGTTCGCACAGGCAGAGGTCAAAGTTGGCTTCTTGGGCGGCTTTACCGGGGGAATCGAAAGTTTAACGCCACCCATTTTTGAAGGTGCTCAGCTAGCTGTAGAGCAGATCAATGAGCAGGGCGGCATTCTAGATGGCCAAACGTTGGTGATGCCGTCTGGTGATACCACCTGTTCCGATGCATCGGCTGCCTCTAACGCCGCCGACCGCATGGTGAACTCTGAAAATGTCACCGCGATTGTCGGTGCGCTGTGTACTGGTGCGACCATTGCTGCGGCTAATAACGCCGCCATTCCCGGTGGTGTGTTGATGGTGTCGCCCGCTTCTACTGCCCCTGCGGTATCTGAGCTGGACGATAATGATCTCGTCTTCCGTACCGTGCCGTCGGATGCTTTCCAGGGCGAGATTCTTGCCAAGCTGTTGCTTGAAAAAGGTATCGACGCAGTGGCGGTCACTTATGTCAACAATGATTATGGTCAGGGGCTTTCTGACGCCTTTAGCGCTGCTTTTGAAGCCGGCGGAGGTGAGATTACTGAGAACCTTGCCCACGAAGATAACCGCGCGGATTATCGCTCTGAGCTAGGCTCACTGTCAGTCAGTGGCGTGGATACTCTCGTCGTGCTGGCCTACGCCGACACCTCGGGTCAGACCGTGCTGCGCCAAGCCTATGAAAGCGGTATGTTTACCCAGTACGTAGGTGCTGACGGCATGGTCGGCGATAGCCTTATTGAAGCCATCGGTGCAGACGTGCTGGATGGCATGATCGCCACGCGCCCCGGCAGCCCTGACCTGCCCGGTACCGATATCTTTATCGAAGCCGCCGAAGCTGCTGACTTCGATCCAAGCGCAGTATTTGCCGCCCAGGCCTACGATGCCGCTTTCCTGATCGCGTTGGCGATTGAGCAGAACGGCAGCGCGGAGCGTGAAGGCCTTTCCGAAGCGCTGCGTAGTGTTTCCAGCGCCCCCGGCGAGGTCATTCTGCCCGGCGAGTGGGAAAAAGCGGTTGAGTTGATTACCGCAGGTACCGATATCAACTACGAAGGCGCCTCTGGCTCGCATGAGTTCGATGACAACGGCGACGTGCCTGGCGTGGTGGTCGAGATGGCTGTGGAAGACGGCACCTTTACCAGCAAAGGTCAGGTTGATCTTTAATTCTCAGCATTAGTGTTAAAAATGCCGGGCTTATTAAGTCGGGCATTTTTTATTTGGCATGGCCCACCTTGTTGTCCTTAATCTTCCCTGCAATTCCACGTGTGATAGGATCAGAATTAAATTCTGAATGTGTGGGGGGATGATTAAACCCATGAGTTATAAACCCCCGTTTACCATCACCGCCGATATTCTCAATCTGGTCGCAGAGATCAGCGAGCAAGTGGGCAGACTGAACGCTAATGCACTGGATGCTTCGCCTCAGTTGCGCAAGCAAAACCGCATTAAAACCATTACCGGAACGTTGGCGATTGAAGGCAATACCCTGACTGAAGAGCAGGTCACCGCGATTGTAGACGGCCAGCGCGTGATGGGGAGTGTGCGCGAGTTGGCTGAGGTCAAAGGGGCGATTCAGGCTTACGATGCCTTACCCAAGCTGCAACCTGATAGCATCAATGACTTACTCACCGCCCATGGCTTGATGATGTCGGATATTCTGGTAAATGCTGGCGAGTTTCGGCATAAAGGGGTGGGCATCCACAAAGGGAATGTAGTACATCATGTTGCGCCACCTGCTCATCAGGTATCGGGGCTAATGGCGGATTTAACCCATTGGCTAAAACAGGCTAAAGACCATCCTTTAATTACCAGCAGTGTATTTCATTACGAGTTTGAATTTATCCATCCTTTTAACGATGGCAATGGTCGCATGGGACGCTTGTGGCAAACGCTGATTTTGTCGCAATGGCATCCGCTGTTTTTATCGTTGCCGCTGGAAAGCGTTATCAAAGACAACCAGCAGCGCTATTACCAAGCGCTCGAACAAGCGGATCAGCAAGCCGAGAGCACGCCCTTTATTCATTTTATGTTATCGGTCATCGCTCAGACACTAGTACAAAACGCCCCTGTAAACGCCCCTGTAAATGTCCCTGTAAACGCCCCTGTAAATGTCTCTGGGCTAAAAACACCTGAAGCGATCATGGCGTTAATTCAGCACAACCCGGCGATTACTCGCCAGCAAATAGCCGACACCACAGGGAAAGACATACGTACTATTGGCCGTGCGATGGCCAAGTTACAGCAAGCGGGCAGGTTGAAAAGAGTAGGGTCAGATAAGTCGGGCCATTGGGAGATTATCAGTGAGTGAGCCCCACCCCACGCTTTTCGTTATACGAGTATTGATTGTTACCAAAACTTGTCGTACTGAAGGCGCTTGGTGACCTGTTGCTGCCCGAAAGCGCGCCAGATCTGGCGCGCCGGGCTTAGCTCATCGGTCATATCAATTGTCCCATCAACTGTGACTTTTGATTTTCTCGGGTAGTAGCCCTTTGGGCGCGAAGCGCAGCACCATGGTGATCAATAAGCCAATCACCAGCACCCGTGCCTGCAGGGCGCGGCTATCCATATTGCCTGGTGCATCCCAGCCGAAAGCGCCTTCGCCAAAGGCCACGGCTAGCTGCATTAAGAACAGCGCCAGGGGCTCGGACATAATCCAGATAATGTACACTGCCACAGCGCCAAAAATAGTGCCCAGGTTATTGCCCGGCCCGCCAAGTATCACCATCACCAACACCAGGAAGGTATGGTTAAGCGGCAGGTAGCCTTGAGGGTCGAAGAGGCTGTTGAAGGTGCCCAGTATGCCGCCGCCCAAGCCCATCAGAATGCAGCCTAGCACGAAGATTTCCAGACGCCGTTTGTTGATGTCCTTACCCATCGCCGCAGCGGAGACTTCATTATCGCGAATCGCCCGGATCATACGACCCCAGGGGGCGTTGTAGGCGCGATTGAGCAGAAAGAAGATCACCGCAATGATCACCGCGGTAAACGAAAGATAAATCGCTCGCGATAGGGTAAACCCCAGCTCGGCAGGGCCCGGCGTTGGCCAGGGGAGCGGTGACACCGTGGCGGTGCCTCGGGTCAGCCAATCAGAGTTTTTCAAAAACGCTTTAATGATTTCGGCAATGCCCAGGGTGGCAATGGCTAGGTAGTCGCTGCGTAAGCCCAAACAGATATGGCCAATAAAGTAGCCGACGCCACCCGCCAGCGCGCCACCGACAATCCAGCCGATCCAGGGCGGTAAGCCCAGCCCACCGACGAAGCCTGCCTGGCTTTCAATCGCATCAGTGACTTCACGCAGCTGGCTAATCACCACGAGGTAAAGCACGACACCCAGCACCACCGCGATAAATGTACGCAGGGGCTTGGGTACGCCCAGTCGATCCAGCTTGCTGGCGCCAACAATCAATACAATAGCGGCTGCGCCATAAAGCAGCACGCGGCCAAATTCGCCGGGTAGCGCCGTGCCCCAGAAGGCATCGTTGACCGGTACACTGAAAAACATCGCACAGAAGCCACCCAGGGCGACAAAGCCCATTACCCCGGCGTTGAACTGACCGGCATAGCCCCACTGGATGGTTAATCCTAGCGCGAGGATGGCGTAGCAGGCAGCTTCTACCAGCATGCGCGTGCTGTAGGCGGCGCCCATGATGGCGTAGACCGCCAAAACCGCTACGAGCAGCACACCAAACAGAATCAGCTCGCGCAGCGGGAAGCGACGGGCAGACGTGGCGTCTTGGGGAGTGTAGGCAGGGTTGCGCGTTTTTTCTGAGTTGCTCATTAGATCACCTTGCCCTTAAAGAGTCCGGTGGGACGCCACACCAAAATGGCTACCAGAATGAAAAACGGCACCACAATTTTGTACTCGGTACCCACAAAGGCCAGATTCGACGGTAGCTCGAGCCAGGCGGGCAGGCTGTCGCGGAAGGGACGTAGTAGCACGTTCCAGTTGAACACGGCCAGTGTCTCGGCAAAGCCGACCACAAAGCCACCGACAATCGCCCCATAAGGGTGGCCCACACCGCCCACGATGGCAGCAGCAAAAATAGGCAGTAGCAGGAAGAAGCTTAAGTCGGGCTTGAAAGTGACATCCAGGGAGAGCAGTGTTCCTGCAATGGCGGCCAGGGCACCCGCAATGATCCAGGTTACCGCCACAATGGTATTGGTATTGATCCCCGATGCTTGGGCGAGTTCAGGATTATCCGACATGGCGCGCATTGCCTTGCCCAGCCGCGAACGGTTAAGAAAAAGGTGCAGCGCCACAACGGCGACGAGGGTAATCACAAACAGGTAGATTTGCGGTTCGGTTACCACAATCGGCGCCCGGGCGCCCTCAAAGGGTAGCGCCAGGCGAAAGATCTCCTTGCGATCATCTACATAGAGGCTCTGCCCGCCGGTACCGGAAAACAGGCGAATCAAACCCTGCAAAATTAACGTGACACCCAGTGAGCCAATCACTAACACGATTGGCTTTACCCCATGGGCGCGTAGCGGCTTATAGAAGGTTTTGTCGATCCCCACGGCCAAAGCGGCGGTGAGCAGCATCGCCAGAGGCAGCATTAGCACGGCGGTGGGTACACCTAGGCTGGCGCCAGCCGCCGGAAATAGCGTGGTGAGTAACAGCACCATAAAGGCGCCGAAGGTCATCATGTCGGCGTGGGCGAAGTGGGCAAAGCGCATAATGCTGAAAATCAGCGTTACCCCAACTGCCCCGATGGCATAAATGGAGCCGCTGACGCTGCCCGAAATCACCACATTATTAATGAAAAAAACCAGTTCGTTCACGTGTATCTCCCTGGGGCTAGCCGCCCAAAAAGCTTTTGGCGACATCAGGATCGGCGAGAAGGGCCGCTCCGGTGTCGGTAAAGCGGTTTTGACCAGCGGCCAGCACAAAGCCTTTATCGGCTATCGCGAGTGCCTGTTTGGCATTCTGTTCCACCATCAAAATACCCACGCCAGCGGCGTTGATCTGTTTGACGCGGTCAAAGATTTCATTCATATACAGTGGCGACAGCCCCGCGGTGGGTTCGTCCAGCAACAGTAGGCTCGGCTCGGCCATCAGGGCGCGGCCCATGGCGACCATTTGGCGCTGTCCACCGGAAAGCTCACCGGCAGGCTGGCGGCGCTTTTCGTATAGCGGTGGGAAAAACTCGTAGATCTGAGCGAGCATGCGCTTGACGTTTTGCGGCTTTAAAAAGGCACCCATCTCCAGGTTTTCCTGCACCGAAAGGCTGGGAAAAACGTTCTTCTCCTGGGGTACAAAGCCCATGCCGCGCTGCACTAACTGGTTAGGCGGCAGGTTTTGGATTGGCTGGCCGTTAAGCAGTATTTCGCCCTGATTAACATGCAGCAGGCCAAAGACCGCTTTCAGCATGGTGGATTTACCCGCCCCGTTAGGGCCGACAATAACACCGACCTCATCGGCTGCCAGCGTCATGTTCACCCCGTTAAGGATGTTCATGCCGCCATAGCCGCCGTGCACATCCCGTGCGTCGATTAATGGCCTGGTTGTTGATGACATATGAAAGTATTCCAGCAAGGTCGCTTGGCAGCGACATCATTATATTAATTGGCTAACGGGAGAAAACGTCACACTTAAGCGGCATCGGTACCGAAGTAGGCCTCGATGACCTCAGGATTATTCTGGATGTCGTGGATATGCCCCTCCACCATCACGCTGCCCTGAGCCAGCACGATAACCGGGTCGCAAAGGCGGGCAATCATCTCCATATCGTGCTCAATGACCAGGAAGGTGTAACCCATTTCGCGGTTGAGCCGCTCAATATTACCGATCAAATCGCCCAGTAGGGTGCGGTTCACCCCGGCGGCGATCTCATCAAGTAGCACGATCTTGGCGTTGGTCATCATGGTGCGGCCAAGCTCCAGCAGTTTCTTTTGCCCCCCGGACAAATTACCCGCCAGTTCGTTGCGTACATGGTGTAGGCCAACAAAGTCGATGACTTCCAGGGCACGACGGCGCACCTCAGCCTCTTCCCGCTGCACCTTGCCAGGCTTTAGCCAGGCACTGAAGAGGTCTTCACCGGCTTGCTTGGGCGGTACCATCATGAGGTTTTCCAGCGCGCTCATCTGGCTGAACTCGTGGGCGATCTGAAAGGTGCGCAATAAGCCGCGATGAAAGCGCTGGTCGGCGCTGAGCGAGGTAATGTCTTCTCCATCAAGCAGCACATGGCCGCTGTCAGGCGTCAGGGCGCCAGCAATGAGATTAAACAAGGTTGATTTCCCCGCGCCGTTGGGGCCAATCATCCCGGTAATGGAGCCCTTCTCCACTTGAATGGAGCAGTCATTAATCACCTGTAGGCCGCCGAACGCTTTGTTGACTCGCTGTACTTCAATAAGAGGGGTCATGGTGTCTCCACGCGATACAGGCGGCTAATTAAGCCGCCTGCACACTGTTATTAAGTTGTTTGTCGTGGTTTTTTCAGCCACCGCTGACTGGCTGCAAAGGCACCAATAATGAGCAGTGCGCCGAGGGTGGGGATAAGATAGCCATCCACCTGAGGAATGGTGCGTAAAAACACAAAGGCTACGGCGGCGGGGGCCACAAAGCGCACCAGAAACCGCCAGAATTTAAACCAAGTGACGCTGCTGCCCAGTTCCTTCATCACTTCGCTCTGGGTTAGCGCCCAACCGGCGAATAGGGCTATCAGCAGGCCGCCCACCGGCATAAATATATTGGTGAGTAGCTCGATAAACTCAAACGCACTGCGCCCAAACAGGCTATGGAAAATCGTCCCCTCGGCCCACATATTGAAGCTAACCACCGTCAACAGACCCATTGCCCAGGCGGCAATCACCATAATGGTAACGGCTTGTGGGCGGGTCATGTCGAAACGCTCCACCAGGAACGCCGCGACGGGCTCGATCAACGAAATAGAGGAGCTGATAGCGGCGCCTAGCACCAGAATAAAGAACACGCCGCCGACCAAAGCGCCAAACGGCATTTCGGCAAACGCCAGCGGAAGGGTAACAAACATCAGCCCAGGGCCTTGCCCGGTTTCCAGACCGGCGCCAAACACCAGAGCAAAAATGGCCAGGCCCGCCACCATCGCCACGGCGGTATCGACGATGGCAACAGCAAAGGCGGTGCGGGTTAGTGAGATCTCGCTGGGCATGTAAGCGCCGTAAGCCATAATTGCCCCCATCCCCAGGCTAAGGGTGAAGAATGACTGGCCCATGGCCTGCAGCCAGCCTTCAAGGCTGAGGTCGGCGATATTAAAGGTAAACAGGAAGCTGGCAGCGGCACCTATATCGCCATTCACTACGCCGTAGGCCAGCACCACCAACAGAATCACAAACAGCGCGGGCATCATAATGCGAAGGCCTGATTCGATGCCTTTATGAATCCCCATGCCGACAATCAGCGCGGACGCGGCAATGAAAAGAGTGTGATAGAGCGTCATTAGGCCAGGGGCGGCCAGTAGTGCGTCAAAGCCAGTGCTAATGGTCTGAGCGTCGGCACCGACCAGTGAGCCGGTTAGCATCAGCCAAGTGTAGTGAATCGCCCAGCCGGCAATCACCGAATAGAAGCTTAAAATCAAAAACGCCGAGGCAGCGCCCAGCCAACCGATCGTTTCCCAGGCCCGTGAGGTGCCATGGGTTTTGGTCAGGTGCCGCATACCCATAATCGGGCTCTGGCGGCTGGTGCGACCCAGCATGATCTCGGCAATCAGAATCGGTATGCCAACGGCGAAGATCGTCAATGCGTAGACCAGTATAAAAGCACCGCCACCGTTTTCACCGCTGAGGTAGGGGAAGCGCCACAGATTGCCCAAGCCGACGGCGGAGCCAACGGCGGCGAGAAGAAAAGTGCCTTTATGCGTCCAGACGTTATGACCGCTCATGGGTAAGAGTGTCCGTGGTTGGGCGTCAGAATGGGGTGGTATCCAAACACCTGTATGAATGTGGCGATGTCAGCGTGCCTTGGACGCGCTGAATTTAGCGTTACTGTGCGATAGAACGCGCCGCCTTTCCAGCGTATTAGCGTTTAGGCTGCGTTTAGGGAAGTATCTTGGCAGCTATTGAGCGGTCATGAAGTGTGGCAATGAGGCATAAAAAAACCCGCTTTCGCGGGTTTTTGGGTACTGACTGCTTGGAGCGGATTACTTCTTGCTGTAACGCTTACGCTCGGTCTCTTTCAGCAGCTTTTTGCGCAGGCGGATGTGCGCCGGCGTGACTTCGACGAGCTCGTCAGAGTCGAGGAACTCGATGGCCTGCTCCAGGGAGAACTTAACCGGCGGGGTTAAGACGATGTTTTCATCGTTACCGGTGGAGCGCATGTTGTCGAGCTTCTTGCCTTTGGTGGGGTTAACCACCATGTCGTTAGCGCGGTTGTTGATACCGATCAGCATGCCTTCGTAAACTTCCGTGGCGTGATCGATAATCAGCTTGCCGCGCTCTTGCAGCGCATACAGCGCATAGGCAAGGGCTTTACCGTCGACCATCGAAACCAGCACGCCGTTACGACGCTCAATAGAGGCTTCAGGCTTCAGCGGGCCGTAGTGATCAAAGCGGCTGGTCAGGATGCCGGTGCCTGAGGTCAGGGTCAGGAACTGGCCACGGAAACCGATCAAACCGCGGGCAGGAATGATGAAGTCCAGGCGAACCCGTCCTTTACCGTCCGGCAGCATGTTGGTCATCTCACCTTTACGGTAGCCCAGCTCTTCCATGATCGAGCCTTGGTGCTGCTCTTCACAGTCGATGATGACCTCTTCGTAGGGCTCCTGCTTCTCACCGTCGATCTCTTTGATGATGACTTCGGGGCGGCCTACGGCCAGCTCAAAGCCTTCACGGCGCATGGTTTCGATCAGCACCGAGAGGTGCAGCTCGCCACGGCCAGAAACCTTGAACTTCTCAGGGGTTTCGCCCTGCTCAACGCGCAGGGCCACGTTGTGAATCAGCTCTTGATCAAGGCGATCCTTGATGTTGCGGCTGGTCACAAACTTACCGTCTTTACCGGCGAACGGTGAATCGTTGACCTGGAAGGTCATTGAAACGGTCGGTTCGTCGACGGACAGTGGCGGCAGCGCTTCGACCTTGGCCGGATCGCATAGCGTATCCGAAATCGACAGATCGTCGATGCCGGTAACACAGACGATGTCGCCCGCGGTGGCTTCGTTGGTCTGCACGCGCTCAAGGCCCATATGGGTCATGACCTGACCGATTTTGCCCTTACGCACATTGCCGTCAACGCCGATGATCGACACCTGCTGGTTCGGTTTCACCGCGCCACGCTTGATGCGACCCAGGCCGATAACGCCTACATAGCTGTTGTAATCCAGCGCAGAGATCTGCATCTGGAAGGGGCCGTCAAGCTCAACCTTCGGCGGCTCGACGATATCGACGATGGCCTGGAACATGGGATCCATGTTGTCCGCCAGCTCTTCAGGATCCATACCGGCAATGCCGTTTAGGGCAGAGCAGTAGATGATTGGGAAATCGAGCTGTTCGTCAGACGCACCGAGGTTGTCGAACAGGTCAAAAATCTGGTCGATAACCCAGTCAGGGCGTGCGCCGGGACGGTCAATTTTGTTGACCACCACGATCGGCTTCAGGCCTTGGGCGAATGCTTTCTGGGTCACAAAGCGGGTTTGCGGCATCGGGCCATCAACGGCGTCTACTAGCAGTAGCACCGAATCGACCATTGACATGACGCGCTCAACCTCGCCGCCGAAATCGGCGTGCCCAGGCGTATCCACGATGTTGATGTGGTAGCCGTTACCTTGGCTGTCTTGCCATTGAATGGCCGTATTTTTGGCCAGAATGGTAATGCCACGCTCTTTTTCCTGATCGTTTGAGTCCATGATGCGCTCTTGACCTTCTGCTTTACGGTCAAGGGTGCCGGACTGGCTCAGGAGCTTGTCGACCAGTGTGGTTTTACCATGGTCAACGTGGGCTATGATCGCGACGTTGCGCAGGTTATTAACCGCGCTGGAGTTTTGCTGGTTTTGCATGCTGAGAGAGAACTCTTGTGAACACCCGTTCGTCCACGGGTCGGAAAATGCGGGTCGCAAGGGCTGGCAATTTGCCGACCATCTTGGCTCAGGGCTTGCGTCCAATAGCCATTCTACCATGTCGAAGGCTTCGCTGATATTACTGCCTCTCATATCAACCTTGGTCTAGGAATGTTTTCGCCATGAACCTCCATCCGCTAGACTAGCGCTTTTCCCACTGGGGCAGGAGCATGACCATCGGCAACCTGATGCGTTTGTTAAGCGATGGCGAGGTTCACTCTGGCGAGCAGCTGGGTGAAGCGCTGGGTATTTCTCGTGCGGCGGTGTGGAAACAGTTAAAAAAACTGGAAGCACTAGGGGTGGAGGTAGTGGCGGTGAAAGGCCGTGGCTACCAGCTCTCGCAGCGCCTGGAGCCCTTGGAGGGCGCTAAAATCGTGGAGCGGCTGCCCGCACAGGCGCGCCACCACCTTGCGCGCCTGTTTGTTGAGGACCAGTTACCCTCCAGCAATGAGTATCTGCGCCAACGCTTTGAGCAGGGCGCCGGGCATGGCGAAGTGTGCCTGGTTGAGCTGCAAACGGCGGGACGTGGGCGCCGTGGTCGTGTCTGGTCGACGCCCTGGGGTCAGAGCTTAATGCTATCGCTGGGCTGGCGCTTTGAGTCGGGTATTGCGGTGCTGGAGGGCTTGAGCTTGGCGGTAGGCGTTGTGGTTGCCCAAGTGCTTGAGCAGCATGGTGTGGCGCCGAAGCTTAAGTGGCCTAACGATATCCTGCTCTCCGAGCAGGGTGATGGCCCAGGCGACGAGTTAGGCAAGCTGGCCGGTATTCTTATCGAAGTGACCGGGGATGCCGCAGGCCCCTGCGAAGTCGTCATTGGTATGGGCATGAATCTTTGGCTGCCCGCTGCCCAGCGGGCAGCGATCGACCAACCTGTTGCGGCGCTTTTCGAGCGACTGCCGGATATCTCGCGTAATCAGTTGGCCTCAGACGTAGTGTCGGGCCTGCTGGCGATGCTGGCTAACTTTGAACAACATGGCTTTGCCGCCTGGCGGGATGCGTGGAATCAGCGTCACGCCTATGCGGGGCTGCCGATTAGAGTGATTCAAGGACAGCAGACCAGCGATGCGATCGCCGGAGAAGTGGATGAGAGTGGTAACCTCTGGGTTGCCGAAAATGGTCACTCGCGACGCCTAGCCGGCGGTGAGATCAGCGTGCGCAGGCGTTTATGATTCTGGATCTGGATATCGGCAACACGCTGTCTAAATGGCGGCTCAAGGATGCCGAGAGTAGCGAGATACGTTCCCGCGGGGCTGTGTGGACCCGGGAGGAGTGGCGCCCAGGGGCTGATATTCCCGACCTGGACGTGGTCGAGGCGGTGCGTATATCAAGCGTTGCCAGGGCAGCCGTGCTGGAAGAGACGGTCGCCTTGTTGCGCCGCCGGGTGCGTCATGTGCACGTGGCGCACTCAACCCATGAGGCACTAGGCGTGGTTAATGGCTACGAAGAGCCGGGGCGTTTAGGCGTCGATCGTTGGATGGGGGCGCTGGCGGGCTATCAGCTAGCAGGCGGTTGCTGTGCGGTGGATTGTGGCAGCGCGATTACTATCGACTTTGTGCTGCCAGGCGGCCAGCACCTGGGCGGCTTTATTATCCCCGGTCTTCGCCTGATGAAAGAGAGCCTGAAGCTGGGTACTCGCAATGTGGCCATCGACCCTGAAAGTGAGGCCGATGAGTTGCTGGAGCCAGGACGACGCACCGTTGATGCGGTTAATCATGGTATTTATATGGCCGCCGTCAGTGCCATTAACCGCATTTATAGCGAAGTGTGCGATCAAGAGGGTGTGGCGCTGCCAATGCTGTTGACGGGGGGGGATGCGCGCGTTGTCTCACGGGGAGTGCAGGTGCCTCATGCGGTGTGGCCGGATATGGTTTATGGCGGCTTAGAGGCGTGCTTTCCGATGACTTTCGCCGAGCGTGCGGGCAAAATGTCGGGTGCGCCGCGGGTGCCTGAGCCGGTAGCGCTAGAAAAGATTCGCGCGGCACTTGCATTCTCCATGCTGCTTTGACAGAATGCAGCGCGTTCCAAGGCAGGCAGAAGATGCACTGGCATCGCAAGCTACGATAAATTAAGTAAATATCTAGCTTGACACTGTTTTGGAGGCTGGCATAATGTGCCGCCACAGTTGGAGAGGTTCCCGAGTGGCCAAAGGGAGCAGACTGTAAATCTGCCGCGAAAGCTTCGAAGGTTCGAATCCTTCCCTCTCCACCAAGTTTATCAGGTGCTGAACTGTTCAGTGTTTGGGAATGAAAAGCCGGTAAGCGGGCGTTAGCTACTGTTTCTCGTGCAGCGGATTGTCATTCTATAGGCAAGTTCGGCGGGCGTAGTTCAATGGTAGAACCTCAGCCTTCCAAGCTGATGGTGCGGGTTCGATTCCCGCCGCCCGCTCCAGTTGATGTGTTTAGCTCATGTAGCTCAGGGGTAGAGCACACCCTTGGTAAGGGTGAGGTCGACGGTTCAATTCCGTCCATGAGCTCCATATTGCAGATCAAGCGAGCGAAGCTCGCTTTTTTTGTCTCTGCGTTTGGGTGGGTTTTTGTGACGCTTGAGCGTAAAGAAGGGGTTGTCAGGTGTGGGATTCTCCGCTACCATGGCGCCCGCTGTTGTATAGGCGGTCGAAAAGACGCTTGTTAACAGAAGTAAGAAGCAAAAAGTAGATAGACGTTAGAAAGTCTAGAAAGTACGAAGATAGAAAGTCAGTACGACGATACAGGCCAGTAGCTCAATTGGCAGAGCAGCGGTCTCCAAAACCGCAGGTTGGGGGTTCGATTCCCTCCTGGCCTGCCAACCTTCCCCAGGTTGGTATGTCTTTTTCCAAAATTCTTTTATCGTTCGCCGCACCCTGAGGAGTCTCGTTTTTATGAAGCCTGGTTCTGTAAAACATGGCGCCGAGGTGCAACAGACGCGCCATGACGGGCTCAAGTGGGCGGCGGTCGTAGCGCTGCTTGTCGTTGCTGTTGTTGGTAATACCTATTTCGCCGATATTGGCCTGCTCTACCGCGTGCTTGGTGTGGTGGTGTTGTGTGTGATTGCGGGTTTGATCGCGCTAACCACTACCAAAGGTCGTGATTTAGTAGAGCTTGCCAGAAGCGCCAAGAAAGAGATTCAGCGCGTTGTATGGCCGACCCGTCCCGAAACCATTCAGACCACGGCCATTGTGCTAGTGGCCGTCTTGGTGGTGGGGCTAATGCTGTGGTTGATCGACACTCTTCTTGGCTGGGCGATGTCCGGCGTCATTGGTTAGGAGCTTTCATGTCCAAACGTTGGTACGTCGTTCACGCTTATTCTGGCTTTGAAAAGCATGTCATGCGCTCATTGATTGAGCGTGTGAAGATGTACGGTATGGAAGATCGCTTTGGCGAAATTCTGGTGCCGACCGAAGAAGTTGTCGAAATGCGTGACGGCAAGCGTCGCAAGAGCGAGCGCAAATTTTATCCCGGCTACGTACTAGTCGAGATGGAAATGGCCGACGAAACATGGCACCTCGTCAATGAGACGCCGCGTGTTATGGGCTTTATCGGTGGAACAAAAGAGAAGCCAGCGCCAATTACTTCTCGTGAAGCAGACGCAATTTTGCTGCGCGTTAAAGACGGTACTGACAAGCCGCGGCCTAAAACGATGTTTGAACCGGGCCAGTCAGTGCGCGTTATCGATGGGCCGTTTGCCGATTTCAACGGTGTTGTCGAAGAAGTTAATTATGAAAAGAGTCGTCTGCATGTCAGCGTGCTGATCTTCGGGCGCTCTACACCTGTTGAGTTAGAGTTCTCTCAGGTCGAGAAAGAGTAACTAGTGAATAGTTAGTAGTAGCTAGTGAATGGTAAGTAAGCGGTAAGTGTTAATTCGTGTGAAATGGCTAGTCAGCTGTTTCACTGGTACCGGGGAGCCTTCGGGCGCTATTACCCAACTGGAGTGTTAAAGATGGCCAAGAAAGTACAGGCTTATATCAAGCTGCAGGTTGCTGCAGGTAAAGCCAATCCAAGTCCGCCGGTAGGCCCTGCGCTGGGTCAGCACGGCGTGAACATCATGGAATTCTGTAAGGCGTTCAACGCCGCGACTCAAGAAATTGAGCCGGGCCTGCCGACGCCAGTCGTGATCACCGTCTACTCTGACCGTAGCTTCACGTTCGTCACCAAGACGCCGCCTGCTGCCGTGCTGCTGAAAAAAGCCGCTGGCATCAAGTCCGGTTCTGGTGAGCCGAACAAGAAGAAGGTCGGCACCGTAACGCGTGAACAGCTTGAAGAGATCGCCAAGACTAAAGAGCCTGATTTGACGGCTGCGAATCTCGATGCCGCTGTACGCACCATTGCTGGCAGCGCTCGCAGCATGGGCCTAAACGTGGAGGGTCTCTGATCATGGCTAAACTGTCTAAGCGTGCGAAAATCATTCGCGAAAAAGTAGACACTACTAAAGCCTACTCTATTGAAGAAGCGGTTGCGCTGCTCTCTGAGCTGTCTACTGTTAAATTCAAAGAGTCTGTTGATGTCGCCATCAACCTGGGCGTTGATCCACGCAAATCCGACCAGGTTGTGCGTGGCGCTACCGTCATGCCTAACGGTACCGGTAAAGACGTACGCGTTGCAGTCTTCACCCAAGGTGCTAATGCCGATGCCGCTAAAGAAGCCGGCGCCGACATCGTGGGTATGGACGACTTGGCTGAGCAAGTGAAAAAAGGCGTGATGGATTTTGACGTCGTTATCGCTTCGCCCGATGCTATGCGCGTTGTAGGTCAACTAGGTCAAATTCTAGGCCCGCGTGGCCTAATGCCTAACCCGAAAGTTGGCACCGTAACGCCCGACGTGGCGACGGCGGTTAAAAATGCCAAAGCGGGTCAGGTGCGTTTCCGTACTGACAAGAACGGCATCATCCACACTACCCTGGGTAAAGTGGATTTTGACGCCTCAGCGATTAACGGCAACCTGGAGGCACTGGTTGCTGACCTGAAGCGCCTCAAGCCGAGCTCGTCTAAAGGCATTTACTTCAAAAAAATGACCCTGTCTACTACCATGGGCCCGGGTTTGACAATCGATCACTCTGCTTTCGCGTAAGCGAGTCATCGTTGGTTTTTTTGTAGGAACCGAGCAAGAACTTTGCGGTCCCCCGTTTGGTGGCTATCACTGGCCGGGGCATCGTCAAAGACCGCAGGTGCCGCGCTTGATAAGTACGCAAGTACTTACAAGGGCGGCTTAATTGCCCTATAAGCGCCTGCGCAGATGGTGTGGCCGCCAGTTGGTTAAGCTTAAGACGGCTTTCTGGTGAGCACCATCCCCAAGGCTTCCCGCTTTGCAGCGCTTTTAGCACAGCAGAGTGGGGAGAGATGGTAACCACCGGAACCTTCCTGGGTTCCGGCACGAAGGAGTGATCACTGTGCCACTAGCACTTGAAGGCAAGAAAGCGATTGTTGCCGAGGTCAGTGAAGCGGCCAAGGGCGCACTCTCCGTCGTAGTTGCTGATTCTCGCGGCGTTACGGTTGGTAAAATGACCGATCTGCGCAAGCAGGCGCGTGAGAATGGTGTAGAGCTGCGTGTTGTACGTAATACGCTGGCTCGCCGCGCTCTCGAGGGCACTCAGTGGGAGTGCTTGAACGATAGCTTCGTTGGTCCTACGTTGTTGGCCTTCTCTACTGATCATCCGGGCGCTGCCGCTCGTCTGTTCAAAGAGTTTGCTAAAGCGGACAAGAACTTCGAAGTAAAAGCGTTGGCCTACGAAGGTGAGCTGATTCCGGCTGCTGACATCGACCGTCTGGCAACCCTACCGACTCACGACGAAGCAATTGCCAAGTTGATGTCGGTAATGAAAGAAGCCTCCGCTGGCAAGCTGGTTCGTACTCTGGCCGCTCTGCGCGACCAGAAGCAAGAAGCTGCATAAGCAGTTCTTCTTGCAGGTGGCGTAAACGGTCTAACCAGGGCGCTGCCTGAACCGAGCAATGAATCCTGAGTCCTCGGCTGACCGAGACTCCCGCAAAGTTAGGAATGAAACAATGGCACTGTCTAAAGACGATATCATCAATGCTGTAGCCGACATGACCGTAATGGAAGTTGTCGAGCTGATCGAAGCAATGGAAGAGAAATTCGGCGTTTCTGCTGCCGCTGCCGTAATGGCTGGTCCGGCTGCTGGCGGCGAAGTAGCTGAAGAACAGACTGAGTTTGACGTAGTTCTGACCGCTGCTGGCGACAAGAAAGTTAACGTGATCAAAGCAGTACGTGAGATCACTGGCCTTGGCTTGAAAGAAGCTAAAGGTGCTGTTGACGGCGCTCCGGCGACCATCAAAGAAGGTCTGTCTAAAGACGACGCTGAAGCAGCTAAAGCCAAGCTGGAAGAAGCGGGCGCAACCGTCGAGCTCAAGTAAGCCTTGTGCGGACGGCTTTACGCGCTGCGTAAGCTTCCACGGCTGGCGGCGGGATTTCCCGCTGCCGGCCTTTTTCTGTTGTAGCTGGTGTCGAACACTCGGTGATATTGAACGACAGCAGTACTGCTCATTGAGAGTAGCCACGACAGAAACGTAAAAGCGTTATTGAAGATGGCGTTATTGAAGATAGTGTTATCGACTACAGTGTTATCGACGACTGAGTTATCGAACTAGATTTTCGACGGCGAGCTACCGATTGAGGAGCTTGCTGTCTGTGTCTGACGAAGCTCGAAGGGCAGATGACCACGCATCGGTCACCCATGGTGAACAAGCTGGGGAATACAGATGGCTTACTCATATACTGAGAAAAAACGCATCCGCAAGGA
>Ga0208919_1000328_pt1 | contig 34253 bp, 34 predicted proteins | sample 4_EtaG_FD_184076 | JGI IMG/M metagenome (GOLD analysis project Ga0208919, IMG submission 184076) | Marine viral communities from the Subarctic Pacific Ocean - 4_ETSP_OMZ_AT15127 metaG (SPAdes) (version 3) | ecosystem: Environmental > Aquatic > Marine > Oceanic | place: Pacific Ocean | collected...
CTTCGTCCACTCCATAGAGATTCTGTAAAGCTGCATAATGCACTACCAACCTAGGCTCTTGCTGAGAATAGTCAAAACAACCCCATCTATGGCCCTCCTCGGGCACAAATAAGGACCTAATCCGTGGTCCAAGGTCTTTGTTTCTAGCTGGTATTTGCTGTAAATTTGGGTTTGAATATGAGAATCTACCGGTCACAGTTCCGCCATTGTCGGATCTAAGTTGGTTAATTTCTGCATGAATTCTACCTTTATGTGAATACTTAATTATGGTATCAATAAACGTGGTATGGGCTTTGTTGATTTCACGGGCCTGGGCAATTAGTTTCACAGTCGGGTGGGGGTGATTCTGTAGGAAGTTTTTAGTAAATGATGGAGAATTTGTTTTTTCGGTTCGGTCAAATGGTAGGCGAAGTTTTTCAAAAACTTGCGCAATGGATCTCGCTGCCCATATTTGGGTATCTACTCCAGTTTCTTCTCTTACTGATTGTAGGCATTCTCTTTCTTGTGCAACTAATTGTGATTTCAATTCAAATGCTGCTTGGGTATCTACTCGAACACCTAAAAAACGCATATCAACTAGGCAAGGAAAAAGTTCTGTCTCTAATTCAAAAATAGAAGTTATATCTTGGTGTAAAATTTCTTTCTTTAATTCGTGCCATAACTCTAATGTAAGTTCAGCATCTTTTTCTGCATATGCACCAACATAAATGGCAGGTAGTTTATACATTTCTGCCTTGGCGTCAACACCCCAATCTTTGGCAGCTTGATATAAATCACTTTCATTTTTTGTTTTACCAGTGTATCTTTTAGAACAATTGTTTAGGTCATAACGCATTTGATTTTCATCAACTAAGGCCGATGCAATCATCGTGTCAACAATTTTACCGTTAATACTTAAACCTAACGCGCGTATCCAACAAACGTCATACATGGCGTTGTGAAATATTTTTACTGCTGGTGTAGAGAGCACGCCCTGAAACCATTTTAAAACTTTTGCTCTACTCATGTTACCACCACCTTCATGTGCAATAGGATAATAACCTGACCATCCTGATACAGCTACAGCTATACCAGTTACATCGCCTTTACCAACTACAGATCCTGATCCCATTTTCATTAGCTCTGGGTCTTTAGTTTCTAAGTCAATTGCTATTTCATCGTGCTTAGATAAGTCTGGAAAATTTTCTGGCGGCAGCCATTCTGTCTGGGGTTTAAATAGAGGTATCTGCATCGTAGTCCCTTTCAATAATCATTTCTAAAAAGTGTATTGCTTTCAATATATCTTGCTTCTTTCCCTTTAGTCGATGACGACAGATATATTTTATAGCACAACCTTCTGGAAACAGCAACTCATTCTCAACTACAAACTTGCTGGGCTGAATCGTAAATTTTTGATAGTGGGATCCTCCGTGCTGTTTGTCCCAAACGCTTTTCTTCTTCATAGTATATATCCCTTCTCATATTTTTTTGGTTCTATTATGTGTAAATTTTCTTTTGTTCTTGTTGCACCCACATAAAATAATCTATTCTCGTCATCGGGATTTCTCTCGTAACTTCTCATAGTATTTTCTGTAAGATCTGTTAACAAAACAACGTTAGTTGCTTCACCACCTTTAGCTGCATGTATGGTAGATAATTCTATTCTAGGTTTTTCATTTAATTTTTCTCCATTCTTTCTCATCTTCCTTAAGTAGTTTACTTTAGTTTGACCTGCGTTGTCAAATGCTTCATACCAAATTGTTTTAACCTGCAAACCATAATCTTTTACAAGTTGATCTATTCCGTAAAAAGATCCTTTAGCCATACCTTTTATTTTTTTTGAATGCCAATGTTTTGGTCCCATAAACTTAACAATGTTTTCTATTTCTTTATAAGAAATTAATTGACCTTGTCTTAATTGTTCCCATGATGTAGCAGCTTGGTGTAAATCTTTTTCACTGCTGCGTTTGTATCTGTTTTCATAATATAATCCTTTAATGTATAAAGATTCTTCAATGTCATTTAACATGTGCCTTGTTCTACTTAACACTAACCAATCTCCTTTTGACATATCAATACTTTCTATATCAAAATGCCTGTGTAAATTGCCTTGACTAATTCTAGGTTCCCATGATTTATCTATTCTATTTCTAATTTTATTTATTATACCCATCGCTAATCCATGTACTTTAGCAGGTATTCTATAAGACTGTGTTAGTGGTAAGTATTGTCCTTCTAATGCTATAAAAGAATCTACGTCAGCTCCAGCCCATCTAAAAATAGCCTGGTCATCATCACCTGCAATAAAAGAATCTTTTGTTTTATTCCAAATAGATCGTGTCATGTCCCATTGCATAAGTGATAGATCTTGAGCTTCGTCTACAAATACTACGTCAAACTTTGGAGACAAGTCTGACTTTACAAAATCTAATATCATGTCATTAAAATCTATTAAGTTGTATTCTTTTTTATATCTTGCTAACTCATTGTGTATGATTCTAAGTTGATCTCTTTCCAAGTCTTGTGTGTGTTCTTGTAAATCAAATTGTTGTTCTGGTGTAATGTTACGTAGTTGAGCTAGCTGTATAATTCTTAAGTATTCACTATCGGATGTAAAGATACCACCTTGGTCTTCTTGATAGTCAGCATACGTTACAGGAAACCCTAATTTTTTTCCTAGGTCCTTGTAATGTCTCGGCTGCATAACCTGATCTTTTTTTAATCCTAATTTTCTAAACGCCAGTGAATGCAATGTTCGAAAATATGGTAAGTCATCTTCTTCTAAATTAAATTGTTTCATTGCACGATCTCTTGCTTCATGAGCAGCTTTCTGTGTAAATGCAAAATAACCTATCTTGTCAGGATCTGTTTGTTTTAAATAGTCATCAACTTTTTTTAATAAAGTTGTAGTCTTTCCTGTGCCTGGTGGTCCCAATACTATTGTTCTCAAAATATATCCTTTGGTTTTAATTCTTTTTGATTGTAGTCATCTTCTTTTTTATCAAATTGTTTAACTACAAACACAGAAATTCTTTCTTTACCTATACGTTTGTCATCACAATTACAGGATTCTTTTAACATTTGTGCAGTTCGTTGATAATTTATATCCCAACGTTTTCTAATTAAAAATTGATTATAAAATCTATCAAAAACAAAATGGTGTAATCCTTCGTTGGTCCACACACCACCTTTTTTAAGATCGTTTTTATCTGTAGAGACTTGTCTATTTAAACAGTATTCTTCTAAATGATTCTGTAACTGGTCTTGAGTAGTCACACCCTCTGGTGGATCTATTGGTTCGTGGTTCTTCATCAATGGGTTTATTATCATATCCCAATCTTTTGGTTTTACTGTTGGTGGTTTAAAATCTAATTGTTCCATGCACGCCTCTTGAAATAAACTTTGTTGTTTTAAAAATTTTACATTTTCTAAATGTAATCTTTCTCCATCAACATTAAGGTAATAATATGGCTTTTCTAATTTAATTTTTTGTAAATCTGTTAGTGCCGGAAATACTATTTCCTCACCTATACCAAACTTTCTCTCCCTGCATAATTTTTTATCACAAAGATTACACATTGGTGTATCATTACATTTATAACCCCAATCTTTTTTATCATGTTGTCTTTTAATTATTTCTACTTCTGATTCACTAAGTGGTATGGTTGATGCCGTGGCGTTAAATAAAGTCATTTTACTTTTCCACTCAGCTGGCCATTTTTTTTTAGCATACACGCCAAAATGAAACATAGAGTTGTTTCTACCACCTTCTGGTATTTTATTCATAGCCATAAGTTCTATGCATGGAGGTGCATCGGAATATTCTGATTGTGGTCTTTCTATTTTTATTTGTGTAATGTCGGTTTGTTTTATTTCAGTATATATACTATAAAATTCTTCTAGTGTTGCTGCTTCTCCATCTTCTTTAAATGCGTAACGCGTTGTATTATCTCCACCAAAATATGGTAGGTTTAAAAAATTACCTGTGTCATCTGCTGATTTTAATTGAATTTGTTTTGGAAAAACTTCTGATCCGCCGTATCCTAATAATGTTTTTATTTCCGTTAGTTTGTCTCTCATTCTTTCTGCTGCTACCGGCTGTTCGGAGAAGAGAAAGACATGTGCTCCCCCGCTCTTTGACCTACATACAGCCAAAGGTAATTTAAATTGTTTTATTTTATTTAATAATTGTTTGTGATCAAACCCTGCATATGAGTCTATGTCTACACACCCCCACACACATTGGTTTTCTTCATTAATAGGTATAATACCAAGACTCTGTGTACCATTTAAATGCATGGTCCACAGTTCCGTGGTCACTGGTTTACGTACTACGAATGATTGTCCTTTTAACTTAACACCATTTTCAGCTGGAGTTGTAACTTTAGTACAACCATGCGCACGTTCTAATCCTTTAAATATTTTTTCAAACATAATTTTTCATGGGCGCTTCCACTCTCGCTTCCACGCCCACTCCTAGGATTCTATTAGTATGGTGTTGAGTCTTTGGTATCTTCTGATCCGTGTTTAACCTGCACTTGATCTTTGCCGACACTAGTTGCAAAAGTTTTCGCCATGCCGTAGATATTTTTATCTTCGACTGGTCCCATCTTTTCAACTTCCCATCCAAACCATGTTCCTTTGTCATTAGACATTTGAACAGTTGATAGATTATAAATGTGGCTGTAAGTTGGCGGTGTAAACAAACCATTTTTACCTTGTAGTTTAATACCCATCATTAGCGAATTCCATTTTCTACTAACTTTAAGTTGAGTAGATTTCATAGAAATCAAAGCTGTTGATGGAGTTTTACCTAACACAAGTACAAAATGACTAGCAGTATTATCAAGATAATTTCCATTAGGTAATCTATCTTTAAATGATTTATCACGAGTAGTTGTACTCACGATATCACTATCTGCGTCATGAATTGCAACAGGTGCACCACTGCTGGTACCTCTGTCCTGCCATTCGATGTATTGTCTTTTGTAATGACAAGGTACAACACTAATTTTATCAAACAATTCGTTTGTAACCGTGTTGATTATTTTGCCAGGCTCTGCGCCTTCGACATATTTACCATCTCTTTTATTTACTTCCGGAGATAGTTGGCCCAAAATTTTTAAGAATGGTAACGCAAGATCTTCTTGCGATATATTCTGAGCGCCTTGATTTGCATCAGCTTCCATATCAAATGTTGCTAATGCTCCTTCTTTTTTTTCTGCTACTTGGTTCATTGTTATTGTTTCCTTTTTATTGTTGTTTTATTTCCAACGAATACGTTGAAAAGTTCCGTTGGCATTGTTTTACCTGCCTCTAAACGTTCACGGACTAACGCTTTAAGAGTCATGGGCTCAACCTTCAACTTTTGTGTCGGCTGAAACCCACGCTCTTGTGCAAGAGCAGCATAATCAGCTGCCTTGTTATCCTCGTTACGACCGAATGATACGGATATCTCATTTTTGATTATATCACCCAAGCCATTTTCACGAAGCCAGTTAAATGCTGCATCTCTATTAGCAATAGTTATGCTTGCACTATAATTTGGTTTTACATCTACTGAAGAACCATCCATAAGTTTTAAATGAGATAAACCCATTTCACTCATCATAGTTGGTATTACTTCTCCAGATATGTGTTCAATTTGTTTTTTCTTTTCTTTCAATGCTTCTTCTTGTATTGCAAATTGTTGTTGCATTGATTCTAATCTTTCAACTTGATCAGCTAAAGATTGTAAGTTGTCAGTTTTTTTAATGACCTTCTGTTGGTCTTCCTCAAAGTTAATGTTACTCATCTATCTTTCCTCTTTCATATAAGTTAATTGTAATAGGATAATATTTTCTTTCTTGTTTATCCCATTTTAGTAAATTGTATTTACCATTAGTCATGTCAGAAACTATGGAGCATGCTACACCAATAATTGCAGGATCACCAGTTAATAATAAATAATCGTCCGTAGTAAAATTTTTTAAACCTTTTCTAAGTTTAAAAATTAATGGTCCAGGCGAAAAAATTATTTGTGATAACTCTGGTAATAAAAAAATAAAGTCATTGGTTGTAGAATAAGAAGCTGCACCCATAATATTTATTTTAGGTCTACCATCAGCACTACCAGCAATTTCTTGTATTACATAAACCTTTTTTTCTTTCATGCTTGACAATATAGGTCTGAGTTGTTATCTTGTCAAGTAGAAAGAAGAAAAATTATGAACTATAAATTTAAAACACAACCATACGCACATCAAATGACTGCGTTAGAAAAATCATGGAATAAAGAAAGCTATGCTTATTTTATGGAAATGGGTACAGGTAAAACAAAAGTATTAATAGACAATTTAGCTATGCTTTATGATAAGGGTAAAATTAATGGTGCTCTTATTATTGCACCAAAGGGTGTAATTGGCACCTGGTATAATAATGAACTGCCTGCACATTTACCAAACCATATAGGAAATGTGTCTATACTATGGCAGTCAAATATTACTAAAAAACAACAAGAAAAACTTGAGACTTTATTTGAAGTAGAGGAAGCTTTGCATATTCTTATAATGAATGTAGAAGCATTGAGTACAGACAAAGGTATGAAATTTGCAGAAAAATTTTTATCTTGTCATGAAACTCTAGTAGCTATTGATGAATCTACTACTATAAAAAATCCTAAAGCTAGCAGAACTAAAAATATTTTATCGTTAGCAAAATCAGCTAAATATAGAAGAATAATGACAGGTTCACCTGTAACTAAAAATCCGTTAGATTTGTTTAGTCAATGTTATTTTCTAGATCCATTTCATTTAGATCAAGACTCTTATTACTCATTTAGAATGCGATATGCTATTATGAAAACAGCACATATAGCTGGTCGTAAAATACAGCTTGTTGCTGGTTTCAAAAATTTAGGAGAGTTATCTGAAAAATTACAACCTTTTTCTTACAGAGTATTAAAAGAAGATTGCTTAGATTTACCAGATAAAATTTTTATTAAACGTCAAATATCATTAACTCCTGATCAACTTAAAGTGTATTCTCAAATGAAAGAAAAAGCTTTAGCTATTCTTAATGGTAAAGTAGTTTCCACTAAAAATGCGTTAACTCAAATTATGAGATTACATCAAATAACATGCGGGCATTTTTCATCTGATGATGGCGCAACACAACCTATAAAAAATAATAGAATTACAGAATTAATGAATGTACTTGAGGAAACAGAAGGTAAAGCTATTATTTGGGCTCACTATCAATATGATATTATATCCATTATTAAAGAAATAACTAAAGTCTATGGTCCGGGGTCCATTGTTGACTATTATGGATTAACACCCCAAGAAGACAGGCAACCTAATATTAAGAAATTTCAGGATGACCCTAAGTGTCGGTTTATAGTTGGAACGCCTTCTACGGGCGGCTATGGCATTACTTTGACGGCTGCAAACACCGTAATTTACTATTCTAATGGTTATGACTTAGAAAAGCGATTACAATCAGAAGACCGAGCACACAGGATCGGCCAGAAAAAATCAGTAACTTATGTTGATTTAATGGCGGACGACACAGTGGATGAAAAAATCGTAGAAGCTCTACGAAGAAAAATAAGCATAGCATCAGAAGTTTTAGGGGAAGAATTAAAGTCATGGATTTAATAGGATATATGTGTGAGCGCGCGCAGAATTTTAGATTAAGTGTTTAGCTGAACCAATTACCGGTTTGTATTTAACTTTACCACTGAGATCACGATATGCGTGCATAAATTGTGCACGTCTACCTTCTTCTACGTAGCTTGCGTGGATCCAGCCCGAATTAGGTTCGCCTGGTTTGTAGAACTCGAGGATCAATTGATCTGTTTCTAAGTTTTTATAAATCCAATCAGCTAGTTCAGCGTTGTCTGTTCCTACCACTTCAAAATCCGCCGCCTCAGCTTTTGCATGTTGGCTGTTGACTGAACTATTAATGGCCTGGCACAACTCTGGACTACGGAACCCGCTAGTCACCTTGACCCTGCCGAAGTGATCACGTACTGGCTGTAAAATTTTTTCACACAATACTTTTAATTTATCTATTTGATCTGGGTTAGGGTTATTATCAATCCCTTTACGAATTGCTGTATCCGATTTAATTAATTCGTGTAAACTAAAATTTCGTGAAAGATTCATGATTTTTTATTTTGTAATTAATTGAAAGATAACATAAATTAAACCGCTGATTAAAGCACCAGAAGTAATTAATAATATACTTTCTATTCTCTGTATTTGAGTTTCAATAGAATGTATTTTGTCATGAGTTTGCTTCTGCATTATTCTGCATAGCTTTTCATGTGATTCAATTTTTTGTAATGCTTCGTCTTTTCTAGCCATTATGTTCTCCGTGCTATTACCTTTTCTGTTGGTGATAGTAACGCTTCTTGGTTACGTGTCAAGTTAGTTATTGGGTTTTTATTAGCCGTAGCCGTAGTATTTATAATAGGTTTTGGCATGTTTTCTAACGGTGGAGTTTGTGAAGTATTTCTCCATTTAATACCATCGTTTTCTTCTATTGCTTTTTCAGGTATAATAATATCAATTGTACCTCTTGGTTTTAATAAAAAATTTTCAACATTTAAATCAAATTCTTTATTTAATTGCATTCCAGCCATGGCTTCTACCATTTCATTAATTTTTTCTAACACTGTATCATTTAATGGATTGACAAAGGGTAAACCTTTTTTAGCTTGATCTTGTTTTAAATTTTCAAAAGATTCAACAGCAGATTTTTTAATTGTAAAAGGCAAAAATTCATTTTCCATAATCATAGCGTAATCAGATTTTTGTTCTCTTCTTCCAAATAATTCTGCAATATCTGCTTGATATCCTAACACACCACCGGCATCAACTTTTCTTCTAAGCGCACTATAACTTTCATACTTTTGTTTGTTAGCATAAAAGAATTGTTTAATAATATCATTCGGATCTACTGGATCTCCAGTTCTTAAACCTTCAAAAATTAATCCACGTTCTAGTCTTTCATTTTTTAAAAGAAATTCATTTAAACTTATATTCATACTTTTCATAATATCTAAAGGTGCGGGTCTTGCACCAATTAAACCTAACAATTCATCCGGTATTTCAAAATCTTGTCCCTTAATTGTTTTACCTACAACAGCTGCGTACAATCTTTCCATCTGTACTCTTGATCCAGGTGATATAATTTTAGCTTGGTGCATAATAGCTTTTTTAATTTTAATACCTAGGTCATCTCTTTCGTTAAAAACTCTTGTTCCTGTTTTAGTTTCTCCGCCTCTAGCCAATAAATCTAATATACCTCCAACCCAAATTGCTTCAGAAACAAATGGTTCAACTGTTCTCCATGAAGCTCTAACCATTCCTTCAGCAAGTGATGGAATTAATGGTCCATCTTTATCTTTTTCTACTTGAGTAATAACCGCTTGAATAGGGCTGGTAATTGTGTCGTAGAAAAAACCTCTACTAAAATCTATGTATTTATATTGACCATCAATGTATACTGGTAAGATTGTAGAGTCTGCTGAAAACCATGGAACAAATTCTTTTAATGCGTTTAATTTTTCTCTAGTAAATCCAAAGGCTTGTTGAAATCCCCACACTGCTAATGGTGGTATGGTTGCCCATGCTGTAGTCATTCCTAACAATCTCTCCCAACCCATACGAGCTAATACGGGATCTTTAGTTTCTGCTATACCTTTAACAGTCATATTAGTGCTACCTCTTATAATTTCTGAAGGCCAAGATACAAAGTTTCCTATAGGCGCTTGTCTCATACCTTTAATAAACGGTGATACGTATGCATAGTTAGGAAGCATTTCTCTAACGTTTTTAGTAGCCATCTTTAAAATTTCTACTGAATCTAAACTACCACCAGGCACATCAGTTAATTTAATTTGTGGTCCAAAATATCCTTGAGCTACTCTTTTAATTTTACTAGGATTTAAAGCTGCAGCGTATGCTCTTCTAATTCTGTGAGACTCAGCTGCAAAATTAAATATTTTCCAAATGTCATCTTCCGCTACATACATATCTTGAGAAAATTTACCAAATTTCTTAAGAGGTTTTAATAATTTGTTGTCCATTTTTTTTGAAATAGTTTCAAAAAAACCAGTCTTAGATGTGTCTTCAATTAAACCCATAAGGTCTTTGTAAGTTGCACTTTGATTTACCATTCCTTCGTCTAGTAAAAATCTATATAAAGATTGACCACCTTCTTTAGTAAACTCTCTAGCTGGAATTAATTTTGCAGGATCTGTTGTATTTGCTCCGGGTCTAAATTGTCCTGGCACAGATGTATCTGTTGCAACTCTTAAACCAGGTCTGTTTCTACCAAACACTTGTGGTTGTATTGTTCTAACCGCTGTTCTAAATGATTTAGCTATTTCAAGAGGATTTATAAATATATTTCCAGTAGCAATAGTTGTTACAGCACCAGATGAAAAATTTCTAGCGTGGGTAAAAGGACCGAACACTGTTTTACCTGCTTGCACTAATCCTTTCGGTATTAATATTGCAGCTTGATACCATATAGGCATTACTTTTTTATCTAATGCACCTTTAGCTCCATAAGTTAAACCTGCAGCTATATCTTGAGTGGTAAACATACCATTTAATGGTGGTGTGTAAACTTCATCAGCAATACCTGCTGGTAATTCTAATGGTGCTTCTATAATTTTAACTCCAGAAACGTTAGCATTAAAACCTTTTACTGCTGAATTATAAGTTGGATAAACTAAAGCTCTTTCTCCATTTTTTATTAATAAATCTGAATCAGCTTTAACTTTGTTATAAAATCTGTCTCTTGCTGCAAATTGTGCAAGATCAGTAGTAATGTTAGCTATAACTTTTTGAGCGTTAGCATAATTACCAAACAATTTTTTAAATGCAGTTAAATCTTTTTCAGTTTGAATTAATCCACCTTTTTTATCTGGTTTAAATTTTCCTGCGCCTGTAATATTTTCTGCAATGTTTTTAGTTTCCATGGCTTTTGTTCTTAACGGACCCTTAAGTTCAAATTTAAAAACTGGACTAGCTGTTTTAGGATCTAACACTACATTTTTAATAATACTATTGACAGCTTCTCTTGCTTCTTCCATACCCATTCTAGCACCTGAACCGGTAGCTTGTCTTTGAAAAATTTTAGCTACTTGATCTCTAATTTCATCAGCTATTTTATATTCATTGATAGGACGTAAAGCATTATCACCAAAAATTTTATATTGATTACTTAATGTAGTTCTTATTCTTTCGTTCATAATATTTACAAATTCTTTAGTTGCTACATTTAAATTTTTTCCTTTTACAATATTATTTAAAAATTCAGCCCATGATCCGTGAACATTGCTTAACTCATCTATTAAATTAAGTGCTTCATCACTAGATACTTTTAAATCTTTAGTAAGTGCTGTGTAAAATTTATTTAATGATTCTCTACTAAAACTTCCAGGAACAACTTTACCATTTTTTACAGCTAGCTTTCCTTTTTGAATTACATCAACAATTAAATCTGAAATACCTTGTTTTAACCCTGATGCATTAGATGCAGATTGAGAGTTTTTAGATATTCTTTTAATAATTTCATCAAAATTTTTTAAGTAATCAATTGACAAAGCTTCTGAAGATGCCATCTTTCCTTCCATTCTTTGTCCGGCTTGAAACACTTCTTCTGTTTGAGGACCTCGTGCTCTTAAATTTTTAGCTAAATATTTATCTATAAATCTTTTTAAACTATCACTACTATACGCCCAGTCTTTACCAGATCGTAGTATACTTTTTCCCACACGTCCTGTACCTATTACTGCAGGTATAATAGGAAAACCTAACTCACCAGAAAATTTTAATTTGTTATACAACATTCTAGTTGCATCATCTTTGGCCGTAGCTCTTGTGTCTCTATCTAAACCTGTTGGTAAAAAATCTAATGCTTCTATGTCACCAAACGTTCCTATGTCTTCACTTTTATATACAACTGCTCCACCTACACCACCACCCACAGCAATTCCTACAAATTGTTGAGTTCGTGAAAGTTTATTTAACTTTGCAGTTTCTTTAGCAGCTTCATATAAATTTTTGTTACCATAAGTTCTAAGATACCTACCTTTTGAAACAGAATTTCTAGCTTTATTATAAATTCGAGAAGCTTTATTTGTTAAATTCATAGCTGTTGTTCCTACAGTTTTCCAACCACCATAAATTTGAACAAGAGCTTCTGTAATTTTTCCAATAGCTGTTTCTCTTGCTACTTCTTCTCCATACTTTTCTAGGTTACCAAAAAAAGTGCTGTCCCACCATCTTTCAACTTGAGCTACTTTACTTCGTTCAGGATCTCCAGTCATAACATCATCATCAGCTGCGGCATCCATAATCATAGCTCCAAGGTTAATAAATCCTTTAGGTATTTTTATGGTACCTGAAATAATAGCTCCATAAATAGATTCAGTAATACCTATTTCATTTTCAAAAGGATCTGACGTGGTTCCCCCTGTTGTTGTCCATTCAACTTTTTCTCCGTCAGTAGAATTTGTGCTAGCAAAAACAACTTGGTTTTTAAATTTAGGATCTATATCTGGTTTGTCTCCATACTCTTCTTGAATAGTAGAATATTTTCCTTTCTTATAAAACTTTAATTGGTTTTCATTCATGTCCTCTACTGGAGGAAGAATATCCTCATACTGAGAACCATATTTAACACCCTTAAGAATACCTTTCATATCTTTCATTGTATTTCGAAAGTATTCTTTGTTTTCTTCTTTAGTGTATAATCTAGGATCTCTGTAATCTGGATCTTGTTCTAATTTTGCATCATGATAAGCATCGCTACCATATTTTTTTTCAAATTGAAATTCTCTTACAACTTGAATTGCACTATCAAATGCTTTAGAAATATTACTTTGTTTTCTTATTCTATTTTCTTTATCAAGTGCTTCAAGATCTATCTGCGCTTGTTCAAAAACAACATCATCAACTTCTTTTTTCTTGTTGTCTTTATCTTCTTCTGTAAGTTTACGAGGATCAAATCCAAAAGGCATGTCTACTCCTCTATTTGTTTTTCACCAATGGTTACTTCAATGAAATTGTTTCCTTGTTTTTTAAATAATTTTCCTGTTCTATAGTCGTATACAACTAGACCTTCATATGGTCCCCATTTAGTTTTACCACCTTCAGAAAGCTCATATATCTGTGAGCCATCTTCTTTAGTACCTATTTTTGATATATCACCATCTTTAAAGAAAGTTTTTACTTTTGAAAATTCTAATTCATTTCCGGCTTCATCTACAGCTCCATCGTAAGCTCCGGTTTGTAAGTTATATATATGTTCTGCAATGTCTTGTGCTACTGAAGTTAGTGTTCCAGTTATATCTGTACTTAAAATTGTATTTTCTAGTTCTCTAATTCTAGTAGCTTTTCTATCTTCAGGGCTTTTTGATTTAGAATAAATTTCAGATTTTAATGCTTCTTGTATGTTAGGAAATACACCTTGGTCTACCAAATACTGTGCGTCTTTCATCATTCTAGTTTTAGTATCTTCATCTAAATTTTTCCACATTGCTAAAGCTAAATCTCTATCGCCTTGAGTATTAGCCATGTTTTGTCTCATCATTAAATTTAAAGGGTCTTTAGCGGCTTTTCCTAAAACTTGAGTAATAGGTTGGCCTCCTGGTTCTGCTAATATATTAGCACCTAATCCCATAAAAAAATCAGAACCCATCATGTTGTATTTTGGAAAAGCTTTATTAAAAAATTCAGTTTGTTCTTTAACCTGTCCAACTTTATTTAAATCGTTAGCTCTATTTATATCAGATTTTTCTACAAGTGAATTGTCATCGTTTGCATAGCCAGGTCTTTGAACACCAGTCATGATGCCACCGCCGGCTTTACCACCCCGTCTAAACATCGGTCTATTTAAAGTTCTATTATACATAATTATTTAAAAGCTCTGTAAGCTCCTAGTCCTAATGAAGCTATTCCTAACGCCTGCTGCAACGGCGATTGATTAGGTGTAACTTGTGAAGTGTATTGACCCATAGCACCACCCATAACGTTACCCATACCAGCACCCATGTAACCAAGTCTTTCATATGGTTCGTAAGCTGCAAGTCTGTTTGCTTCTCTTTGTTGATCAAGAACAGATTGTTCGTACAATTGTTGGCCGCGCCCAGCTTGACCCAATGTTGAAATATCTGACCCATATAAACTTGGAACTAGTGTAGCCATTCTTTGTTGATCGGCTCCTAAATTTTGTGCTCCTGTAAATAATTCTCCTTGTTGATTAAAAGCTTGATTAGCTTGAGTTTGTGCTTGAGCAAATCCTGCTTGTCTTAATTGTGATTCTAATAATGCTCGTTTGGCATTAGAGTCCGCCATAAATTCTGATCTCATTACACCTTCTCTACCACCACCTAAATTTCCAGACTTAGCAGCCATCAATCCTATGTTACCTAAACCTGTTTGTGCTTGTTTGTCATACTCTGAAAGTGATGCATCAATTACGTCTTGTTGATACGGAGACATAAATTGTTGATAAGCTGTGGGTCCGGACAAAGCTCCTTGAGCTTGTAAATAATCTTGTGAACCCATCATGTTAGTAGGTAAACCTGCAAACGTTCCTGTACCAGTTTGATATTGTCCGGCTTGTGTTAAGTATGGTGCGTATGATCCGATACCTGTTCCTTGAGTAGTAGCTAATGAATAAGCATCTTGAGTTGCTTGGTCTTGACCAGCAACCATTGGTTGAAATTTTGTTGTATCTAATGGTAAAGCAGTTAAACCTGTTAACTGCGTTGCATAATCTCTACCTAGATCTTCTACAAATTGTGGTGGTAAACTACGTGTTTCTGTTATTGCCATTAAATTACTTCTCCTATTCTCTCTGATACACTAAACATCTCTTGAGCGCCAGTGTTTCCTTGTGATTCCTCTGATACTTTACCACCATTTTCTAAATTTTTCATCATGTTTTCCATGACTTCTGCACCTTTATCTATATCTCCACCGCCAGCATTTCTAACCGCATCTGCAGTAAATACAAATTCATTTACACTAAGTCTTGCTGGTACGTCGTCAGCTTTTTCTTCTCTACCTATCGGTACAAAGCCTCCTTCATTTCTATAATCTTTTTCCATACCACCCATGTCCATGAGCCCACCTTCTTGAGCTTTGATTCTTCCACCGTCAGCATAGTTTGGATAAGGTAAATATGGTTTAATGTCTGGTAATCTAACAGCATTTAAACCAGGTAAAAAATTATAATAATCATTAATAGCTGCAATTTTATCAGCATCTCCTGACTCATAAGCCGCTCTTACTTCAGCTCTAAGGTCAGCTGGTAATGCTTCGTTACCTTGTGAGTCTAATAATCTTTGTCCTCTAGTGCCGTCGCCTAAAGTATCTTGTTTAGCTTCAGTTCCTATTCCTAATAAAGGTAGCGCTGTTAGAGCTGCAATTCCACCTTTCCATGTTGGCAGGAGTGATCCATAACCTTGAGTTAAACCTAACTTAGCAAGTAAACCTTTTTTAGCAGCCATTTCAGTAAGCCCTAATTTATTTAATGCTACATTGCTTGCTCCAAACAACCCAGCTTTCATGTTCATTGGATTAAACATACCTTTACTAAAAAGTGATCCTTTTAAACCATAAGAACCAGCCATTGCACCTGCTCCATATAACAAAGCCATCTTACCAAGATCACTTTTTAAAACTTTTCCCGCTGCTTTAGCTACACCACTAACAGCTTTACCAATTCCTTTAGCAATCTTACCTAAAAAAAATCCTTGTCTTGGCACTGCATTCATGATGCCGCCACCCGCTCTAGTAATCCTACCACCATTGGCTACATATCCTCTTAAAACATCTGCACCTACTTTTTGAGTATCACCAAACCTGTAAGCAAATTCTTTTTGTTGTCTCTCAGCTTCTTCTTCTGGTAATACTTGTTGAAAAGGTAAAGGAGGAATATAAGGATCTCCACTTTGATCAGGACCAAAAATATTATAGTCACCACGGCCCATTGTTCTATCATAATAGTCATCAATATCAGCTTGTTTAAGATCATCACCTTTAGCTATTAAATTATCTAATAGAGATGTTCTGTTAAAGTGTGACTTAAGTGTATTCATGTTCATTGGATTTATTTTATTTAAAAATGCTCCTGCAATAGTAGGCACATTTGAAGGGTGGGAAGTAAAATCTGGTGTTTGATCTAAATAATTAGTTCCTAAAGGTTGGCCTGTAACTCCTGTAGTGCTTAATCCAAAAGGACCTAACTGAGATCCACCATATTTACTAAGATCAAAAGTAGTTCCTTTATTTATTCCACTTGTAAATTGATGTGTACCAAACGTATTAGTGCTGGGATCATACGATCCTTCCAGACCTGCCATAATTTCATCAACATCCATATGAGGTTGTATCGACAATTGATCGTTTAGATAATCTCTTAAAGCTTTTTCTTTTTTTGCTTTGTTTTTTTTAGCCCAATCTAAATTTCTTTTATTATGCCATGAATTCCATGATGAACCAAAATCTTCAAATACATTTTTTTTAGGAGCTACATCATATATATCTTTTTCTAATTCTCTTTTTCTAATGTCTTCTCTAATCTCTGCATTTCTTCGCACTCTTTCATTTAATTCTTTATTTTTATCTTGCGCTGCTTTTGAATAAGGATTACTTTCATCAGTTTCATCAAAGTCTTTTTTGTCAAATCCATATGTTCCTTTTGCTCTAGCTTCTTGACCATAATCTTGTGGTCTAAAACTTGGGATACCATTTACTAACTTACCAGAGCCACCTGCTTTTTTAAGCATGGCTGCTTCTTCTTTATTTATGTAAGCTAAGAACTCGCCTTTAGGTGCTTTCTTCTTTAAATCCATTATGGACATGATTACATCCCTCTGTTATAGAGACCCATCAAACCGCCGTTGGCTGCCATTGCAACTTTTTCTCTGACATCAACATCAGCGATTCCGCCACCAGGCATCATTTCTGCCATGTTAACGTTTTCACTCATACTCATATTAGGAGCTTGAGATCTAATTCCTGATTGATCTTGTTGCAACTGCTTTAAAATTTCTTTCCAGATACCACTCATAAAAAAAGCTTCAAAACTTTGAAACTGAACTTTTTGTTCTGGTTCCATTTGTGACCATATTTCTGCCGCAATTTCTTTGCCTTGATCTCTTGGTTCACGACCACCCATTCTAATATCACCTCGGTTATATTTAATGTCTGGTGCTCCAGCTTCTATTGATTCTCTCATTGAAATTTCTTCGTCCATAGTATCTCCTTTTACTGTGTTTTTCCAAATAAATCAAGAGGTGGCATGATAACTGTTACATCTCTTTGCACATCCTCTTCAGGTATATTGGCAGCTTTTAAAGCTTCTTCAGTTTTATAAACTTCACCTGTTTTCTTGTTTTTAATTGTTGTTATTATCTTTTCTGGTTTTAGTTCTATCATTATGTTGTTACTTCCTTCACTATATTTAAATAACTAATGGCAATATCTACGCCATCACTCATAGTTCCTGCTGTAGTATACTTTAAAATTGTCCCACCTTCCACTATTAAAGGAAGAGTTAGTATTTCTACACTTGTATTTGTTGCTAATTGTTGTGTATTAATAACAAAAAACCCGTTGTCTAAGATACTAATAGTAGGAGTATTTGAACCAGATTTATTAGTTACCCTTAATGATTTAATAATTATAGTTTCATTAACTGCTGGAGATAACATATTAACTGTTTCAGCCGCAGTTGTAGCTTTACCATAAAATTTATATTGATTTACTACTGCCATTATTCAATAAAGAAAGCTCTAGCTTCTATCTCCTGTTTTAATTCTTCTTGAAATGTAGTGTTTAATTTTTCTAACACTGCATCTAAATCTCTAACTAAAGATTGAGCTACGTCTTCTTCATACTCCGCACTTGCTCTAGTTAATGTTTGTACTATCTTTGCCATTATCTTCTTCCTCCTGCATGTATGTCTAATCTAAATGTTCCTAATTTCCAACTAGTATCAACAGCTGTATTAGATATTGTTAAAGCAATAGCTCTTCCTCTAGCTCTTGTGTCTACTTTATCTGTTCCAGATGTAATAGTAAAAGGACCTAAAGATGAACTAGCTGAAGTATCATTTGGATAATTTCTAAGATCTAATTGTACAATTGTATTTCCTTGTTGTGCAATAAAATCAGGTATAATTCTACTAACTCTCATAATGTTTTCACCATCACCTCTAAGATCAGCCATATTAGTTGCAGCTCCTCTAATAACTTTTTGTGTAATGTCATAATCTCCTGAAGTAATATTTGCTGGTATTGCTGTAGTCACTGCTCCAGATTCTAATTGATTAACTCCTGTTTCATGTTCAAAATAAATTGTTGTACCATCTGTATTACCAGTCACATCAAATGATGTATCATTACCAGCATCATATTTAGTGCCATGTGGTAAACCAAATACTGCTGAATCTTCCCATGTGCTTCTTGCAAACAAAGCACTTGCATTAGTAAACCATATAGGTCTCTTAGCTGTTGAATCTAAATAACTATATGTAACAGCTCTATTAACAACATTAGATGTAGATGTTGGATAAAACCAAGTAACCTCACCAAACAAGTTATTAATACCTGCATATACTAATTGATTAGATGTAGTGTTAAGATCATCATAAACATAATCTTCAACCAAACAATCCATTGATTCTAGTTTACCAGTAAATCGAAAGAATCCATTATCTGACATCCAGTACGCAGCACCATCAACTTCTACTGCTGCATTCATACCTATCAATCCACAGTTAGTACCAACCTGTTCATAGGCAAATGTAAACGGAGTTCCAACAAAACGCATGGTAAATAAAGCGGTATCAGACCAAATATAAATTGCATTTCTACCTAGTTTAGCTCCCATGATCCGTGATCCGTCGGCCAGTCTTTGTGTACCAGCACTATTGGTTGCCGTAGGTGTATAAGTATTTATATCTTCTTGAGAAGAAAACCTAATAAACATATCATCTTGTGTAGTTTTATCTCCAATAGTTTTTTCTGTACCAAAAAATACTAAGTGACGATCGGGAGTAGATACTAGCATGTCACGTGATGCTGTTGGTGCACCCGTAATAATAGTTGCTCTTGTTGCTGTAGCATTAGCTGCATCGCCGTCCCATTCAAAACATTCTCCATTATGTATTAGTGCTATAAGAGTTGTTCCTAAATTATCTAATGACCATAAACCAGGATCTGTTACTTTATCGGTGTTGGCTGCTGGTGATCCCCAACCAGTCCAGCTAGACGTATTGGTTACTGTCACTCCTGCACTATGCGCAGCTCTTGTTGAACCTCTTACAGCTCTTGTAATTCCTGTAAAACTTGTAGCAGTAACACCTGTATAAGAAATATCTTCAGTGCCTATTGTAATATGATTAGTTCCAGAAGAAGGAAACCCTGTTGTGCTTCCAACATTAATTGTAGTTCCTGATCCCCCTGTTCCAAATGCATTGTCTCCTAAACCTGGAGCAGTCAATGTAGTTGTGGCTGCACCTAAAACTGTTCCACCCCATAGTGATATACCCCAACCAAACGCTCCAACTTGTTCTGCGGGTCCTACGTGATAATATTGATAATAAGTAATTCCTCCAGAAGTAGTAGCGCCACTTCCAGTTTCATTACTTGGCATTGTAATAGTAATGGTAGTGTTAGTTGGTACACTAGTTACCATAAATTTTTTGTCAGCAAAATCAGAAGCTCCAAAATTAGAATTAGTAATAGCTGAAAATGTGCTTGCATCACCAAATAATATTATATCTCCTGCTGAAAAACTGTGTGTTCCTGGAAAGGTAATAGTTACTTCCGGGTCATTATTAGTTGTACTAAAGGCATTTGTAATTGCTGTGCCTGATGGATTAACTAAAGGATGTATGTCATAGTATACTCCACCAGAATAGACATATAAAATTCTATTAGTTCCTATAACTGAAAATTTTGTAGAGGCCGTATTAACAAAATGATGTAAACCTCGAGCAACACCGGTAAGTTTAGACTCACCTAACTGTGTCCAACCACCTATTTTTTCAGGTGTACCATATCTAAAACGAACGTTTTCGCCCCCTGTCCATTGAGACTCAGCGCCGGTAGATGTAACTTGTTTATTGAATCCGGGTAAAAAACCTAGTTTTTGTAACATATAAAAATCCTGTTTATTAGGTTTATATCAGATCGTAGGGAAATTCAAATGGTTAAAGCAGAGGGAATCAGTGGTGGATCATCCCCCTGCAAGATTCTTTTATATTCTATTTTTTAGGTATTGTAAAGCGTTTAAACCAAGCAGGAAGACCTAAAAATGGTCGAGTGTCATTTTCATTTTCTTTTGCTGTTTTGGAACCTTTTTTATTGTAGTGTAAAAAAACTTGAGCACAGTCTTTACCTGTAAATTCTTCTCTCCAATGTTCAAGATCACATCCAGAATATATTAACATGTCTCCTGGATCTAATTCAACTTTAACACCAGCTTGACCTGTTTTTCCTGTAGGGTCTAAATATATAGGCCATGGGTCTCCACCTAAATTTAATGTAGTAGAGATCTCACAACTAAATCTATCTTTGTGTCTAGCTAGTATGTCTCCTTTTTTATAAATTCTTGCATAAGAATAAGTAGGTAGTAATTTTAAACTAGTATTTTTTTCCATGACAGGTTGAACTCTTTGTAATAACGTCTCCATTACTATATCTCCATAATGAGAGTAGGTATTCGGAACTTGCTTATCATTCCATATACCAAAGTATTCAGTAAACGGAGATATAAATTTGTGATCAAATAAAAATCTTGCTACTTTTCTTTTATTTAAAAAATAAGCACAACAAAAATCTGCTAATTCTCTGCTTATAATTCCTTTTACAATTTGATATTTATTTCGTTTGAACGACATTTAACACTCCTTTTGGTATAGCCTGACAATTCCAATGTATAAACCTGAAGGGTTCATATCCTATATCTACCGTGTATAGATGAGGCATATAGGACGGAAAGAATATCATTCGGCCTGGTTTAACTTCATAATTAATTTGTGAAGATGCATAAGTTATTTTTGACCTATCTTTTTCTGGTAAAAGATTCATTACATTACCTGCTCTAGGGTCTTCAAATATTGGTCTTGATGTTTTTTCACTAGCTTTTAAAAAATAAAAACCAGAAATATGTCCGTTCCAATGAGTGTGTAATGTATGGTGTCCCCCACCATTTTTACAAAATTCTTGTACCCACATTTCTGTGGTAAATACTTGGTATTGACTTAAATCAAAACCCATTTCACCTAATAAATTATGTGATGTAGCTCCTATATATTGTGTAAGTTCTTTAAAATTAGGGTCTCCTAATAAAGTTGTTGAGTGAAAAACGTGACCCATATCTCCTTTATCACCAAACGTTTGATTTCTTGTATCAATATTTTTTTGCATTTCTTTTTTAGATTTTTCAATATAAGCATCTGATGCTTTATTTAATTTATCTACAAACTTTGGTTCATCTGCATACCACAAAGGACATTTAAACAATTCGTCTCTGTTTAATTGTAAAGGAAAAACTGTTTTAATTTTTTCTTTTCTTCTTTTTTGTTTTAATTTTTTATTCTTCATTGATAAGGCCATCCTAAACTCCAAATTACTAAACTATGTCTAGATCCTTTTTTAACAGGACATACTCTATGCCAAACAAATCCAGGAAATACTACTAAAGATCCTTTAGGAAGTATTTCTGTGCATTTTCTAACGTCTGGTTTTTTAGTAGGGTTTTGATTTCTAAAATCAAATTCTAATTCACCGCCTGTATATTCTTTAGGATCAGATAACGTTACTGTTACTGATAACTTTCTAATTTTTCCATGAGCTGGATCGTTTGGTTGTCTTTGATAAGGTTGATCCCAACCATCACAATGCCAATCATAGTATTGTCCTTTTTCATATTTAGTAAACTGACATGCTTCTGAATAATCCCATTGAAAATTCCATCCTGCACTTGCATTTGCTTCATGAATATAAGGTTGTACTTCTCTGTAAATCCAACGATCAGACATCCAAACTATATTAGAATCTCTTTGTTTTTTTAAATCTTTAATTTGTTTTTTATTTAATTTTTTTGGATCACCATATCCACCAGTGACTGCCATTTGATCTTGTAATGATTTACCATACTTTATAATGTCATCACAAATTCTAGAAGGAATCGCTGATTTAAAATACCAATAATAATTTGTTAAGTTCATATATCTTTATGAACTTAATATAGCATTTCTTATTCGACTGTCAATGTTCCGGTTACTGTAAATGTAGCTAATTTGTCACCACCCGGGTGAGTTGAAGTTGAATTAACTCCAGGTGTTACTGTAAATGTTCTAGAACTTGGTGCTCTAATAACAATAATTCCTGGGCCACCATTACCACCACCTGATCCTGGTCCGGGAGGACTTGCTGCAGGTGCACCTCCACCACCTCCACCACCGGTGTTATCTGAACCTACTGTACCTACACCATTAGGAGCATTTCCTCCTGCTCCACCGCCGCCGTTTCCGCCAGCGCCACCAGTTCCATTTCCACCACCTCCACCACCACCAGCATAAAACACTGGAGATCCTGTAATATCATTTGCTAGTCCTACTCCACCAGCTCCACCATTTCCAGGAGCACCACTACCAGCACCGCCGGCACCACCTCCACCACCACCAGCAGACGGAGGACTTGCTCGTCCTACACCACCAGGGTTACCTTGTTGTTTTGTTTGAGGAGGAGTATTTCCTGATCCTACATGAGGTCCTGAAGTTGTATCAGAAGCACCACCTCCTGATCCTCCTGATCCCCCTGATCCCGGAGGAGTACCTGGAGCAGATTGGTTACCACCATATCCACCACCAGATGATGTAATCATTGTAGTGTCTTCTGAACCACCTGGGTTAAATACTGAATTACTTCCAGTTCCAGCAGCTTGAGGACCTGGAGTTGGAGTAGATGTTCCTCCACCACCAACTGTTACGTCATAAGTTGATCCAACTGATACGTTGGTAAAAGTCATAGAACATCCATTTATAGGTGAAGGACTTCCTTCTGAAGTTCTAAAACCTCCTGCTCCACCACCACCACCTTTGAAATATCCACCAGCTCCACCACCAGCTACTACTAAATAATCTAAACTATATGTTTGTACTAAGCCTGGCCATGTGCCTGCTCTTTTTGCATCATATTGTGATTGCATTGACCACACACCACTTGCTTTTGTTAATTCTCTTACTATTACTACACCAGGTCCGCCACTTCCTGAACAATCATTAGATGGTCCACCACCTGCTGATCCTCCACCACCACCAGTGTTATTTGTACCTGGACTTCCTGCACCTGGTCTTGTTCCACCAGCTCCACCACCTTGTGTTGCTGTTCCACCTGCTACTCCTGGAGAGTCACTTCCTGATCCTCCACCACCAGCAACTGCTGAAATTGGAGAAGGAAAACATCCTGGAACGCAAACTCCTGTTCCACCATTTCCACCTGGTCCACTATTATCTTCACCACCGGCAGCGCCAGCTCCACCACCACCATATAAATATCCTGGACTTCCACTAGGGAATCCACCACCTGGATTTCCTTGAGGAGGTGTTACTGCAGGTACATTACCTGCTCCACCTGGTTTATTTGATAAACCTCCACCACCTGATCCACCATCTTTTAAAGCATTAGGTGCACATGCATCATAAATCCCAGCTCCACCACCTGCTGATTGATAAGATGAGCTTACTATATTTGAAACGTTTCCTATATTACCTGGTTTGGCTGGTCCTGGTACTGCTGCACCTCCACCACCAACAACTACTGGAACAGCTGCTCCAGCACATACAGGTATATTGTCAATTGTTCTAACACCACCAGCTCCACCACCGCCACCTCTATCAGCAGCTCCTGATCCACCACCACCGACTACAAAAGCTTTAACTAATGTTGTTCCAGAATCAACAGTATGATTTCCTGTAGCTGTTACAGTTGTAACTTTACATTTACCAAAAGAGGCTGTGTTTTTTTTTCCGATTATGCCGCCATTTGATCTGGCCATAACTTAGTTCTCCTTATGCGGATACCCAAGCTAATGTTGACGTATCCCAGACCCAATTTTGGTCATGTTGTTTTGTTGCTTCGTTGTAATGAGTTTCTGCAATCCATCTTTGATTTGCATCGTCCCACATTTCTATTTTTGGATTGTCTGCATCATCACCTCTAGTATTTGGTCTTGTAACTGGTGCTTGCCAATCATCATTTTCATCTAAAGACCATGAAGTATAAGGTTGAGGTGCAAGAAATTTATCTTTTGCTACATCGTAAGTATAACCTTTTCCAGCATATTGTTTTCTAAATGTGTTATTGTATGAAGTTTGTTTCCAAGTCCCACCTTTGAAAAAGTTTTGACACCATGTTTCTCCATCAACATGCATATCGTTTTCTCCTAAAGGTCCATCTGCTGTTGCAATATCATTGCCTACAACTACGACTCTAACTACTTGATTTGATCCGTTTAATTCTGCAAAGTGTGCCATATTTTTATCCTCCTTAATTTATAATTTAGTTTTAACTTATTGTCAACGTACCATCTACGGTAAATGTTAATACTGTACATCCTCCAGCAGGCCCTGGTAATGTTGCTTTTGTATTAGTTCCTGGGGCTGCCGTATAACTTGGACCTAATGGTCCAGGTGCTCTTAAAATAACAATTCCTGATCCACCAGCAACTCCAGCAGGACCACACATTGATCCTCCACCGCCACCACCAGTATTTACAGTTCCAGCAGTTCCAGCAGCAGGTCCTTTTCCACCAGCGCCACCACCACCAGCTCCACCAGCTCCAGCAGCAGGAGAAGGACTAGCAGCTCCACCTCCACCACCACCAGCAAATTCACTTACTGGATGAGCAGGGTTTATTGCATTTGGTTTTCCAGCTCCACCGGCTCCACCAGCAGAACTTCCAGTTGGTCCGGATCCACCTCTAGCATTTGCTCCACCACCGCCACCACCTGGATAACCAGAATTAGTATTTCCTGATCCACCAGGATATCCTTGAATTTGATCAAAACCAACTAATCCTCTACCATATCTTGTAATATTAGCACCACCTTGTGCTCCTCCGCCACCACCAGATCCACCAGTTTCACCTCTTCCTTGATACATTCCTGGATTACTACCACCAGCTCCACCACCAATAGATTCAATAAATCCTACAAAAGAAGGTTCACCATTAGAAGCATAACCTGGATAAGGTCCACCAGCTCCACCAGCTCCAACTTGAACTACGTTAGATCCTGGATTTAAATATAATTTTTTACCACCTGGAAAAGATGTTTGATAACCACCAGCTCCTCCACCAGCTCCTTGGTTAGTATTACCACCACCGCCACCACCAACAACTAAATAATCGAATGAGTGAGAAGGTGCACTTCTACTTCCAACTGTAAGAGTACCTGTGGTTTTAAATTTAGCAACCCATTGTTCACCATCATAGAAAGAAGTATTACATCCTGGTGCTGCAGTTAAGCCTACACCACTTCTAAAGAAAGCAACTCCTTTACCACCTTTACCACCACAACCACAAACTCCTGATCCACACCCAACAGCATTTCCTCCGCCGCCACCACCAGTGTTTTCTTCTGCGTTTGCAGCACATCTTGGTCCACCTTTTTGACCTTGACCGCCACCACCTACACCACCTAAACCACTAATTACTTGAGGTGTTGTTTGAACACCACCACCGCCACCGCCAGCATAAAATCTTCCACTACCGCTAATTCCTGATATTACTCCATGACCACCTTCACCACCTTGGTTTTGTGGAGAACTAATTGAATTAAAACCTATTGATCCAGCACCGCCACCACCACCACCAGCTTGTCCATGAGGATTATTTCCATTACCACCTGTATTTCCTTGAGGTCCTCCAGCGGGACCTGCTACTGCAGGTGTATTACCAGCTTGACCTATTCTATTACCTGGAGTTCCTGGACCACATCGTCCGTTTCCTCCACCACCAGAACCACCTGTTCCAGCTTTTGGTGCAGCTGATCCACCGGATGCTCCACCTCCACCGCCATAAGCAGTGTGAGTGCATGTATATGCAAATATTGTATTTCCACCAGAACCACCAACAGTGTTTCCACCACCAGGTCCTGATGCTGCTGGTACTCCACCAGCTCCAACTGTTACGCAATAAGTTCCTGGAGTTGCATCAACTTTTGTAAAACATAAATTATCATAAGACTTAACAACACCACCTGCTCCGCCTCCACCACCAGCTTCACCAGTTCCACCATCACCACCAGATCCACCGCCACCAACTAAAAAGAAATCTAAAGGTCCACCTGCAGGTCCTGCACTTACCCAATTATCTGATTTTACTTGACAATAAACTTCGTTCATTGACCAAACACCTGAAGCTTGTGCTTGTTGTCCTGCTTCTTTTACAATAACAACACCTTTACCACCACAGTTTCCACTTCCTGAATACCAATTAGCAGAACCTCCACCACCTGTTCCTGCTTTACCTATATTTCCTGATGATCCAGCATTTACACATGGAGTAGAACCATCACCTGCTCCACCATAACCACCCATACCAGTTTCATTTCCACCGCCGGCTCCACCACCAGCAAAAAATCCTGCTTCTCCAAATTCTGTTCCAACTACATCATATGCACTTTTAGCAATTCCTCCATTACCACCAAACGCTGGTCCAACTTCTGCAGTTCCTGCTCCACCAGCACCGCCACCACCACCTGCTGAGTCTGTTCCTGTTGGACTTCCTGGTCCACCAGCATTTCCAAAACCTGTTAAACCTCCTGAAGGAGATTGATTAGCAGAACCTGCTCCACAATCACCAGCTCCACCACCGCCACCACCAGATCCTCCAGCGCCACCACTTTGATTTCTATCGTTGTTACCACCAAGACCACCACCATTTGCAGTAGCTGCTCCACCTGGACTTGCTCCGCAAACATCAAAAATTGAATTTCCACCAGCTGTAGTATTTCCTGGTCCTGTATATTCTCCTTTAGCTCCTACTGTTACAGCATAAGCTGTTCCACCTGAAATAGTTTTACAACCTATTAACATACCACCACCACCGCCACCGCCGCCGTTTCCGCCGCCAGTTTTTCCACCTGCACCTCCACCACCAACAACTAAAACTTTAGCTGTAGTAGTTCCAGGTTGCGATGTAAATGTTCCTGAACATTTAAAGATTGTTTTCTTTTCCGCTTGAGCCGCGGTTACTGTTGAGGGAGGTCCGATAATTCCGCCATTTGCCATAGCTTAAACCTCCTACGCTGTTATTACTTCAAATGAAATAAATAAATCTAGATCAGATGCTGCGTTTGCTCCACCTTTTAGTACATCTGTTTCTCTTAAATAAATTGGTGTATCAACTAAAACTAAAGTTGCGTCAGCAGGCACTGATACTGTTTTTGCTAAATAAACATCGGCTGCTCCACTTGCTACAGTAGCCCCAGATGAAGTTTGAGCCCCTGTATCAATATATACTGTAACATCAGCCGCTGAAGATCCATCAACGTTTGCTACAGTCATTCTATTAATTTTAATTAGTTTGTTTGAAGAAACAGTCATTAAAGTTGTAGTCGTAGTTGCTGTTAAATTCCAACCAACCGACTCACCTTTAATATCTGTTACTGCTACTATATTTGGATTTGCCATAATTTATTTCCTTTTTGTTTTTTACCCGAAAACGATTGCCATTGCAATAGCTTTTCCTATTCCAATTCCAGCATTTGCTTGCATGGTTGGAGCGGCTCCTGATCCGTTTGATGTTAATATATGTCCACTAGTTCCTTCGGCAACTGCACCAAAAGCACCAGAATTGTTAATTTGTACCTGTCCTGTTGAACCTGCTGGAGTTGCTACAGTGTCAATTTCTACTTCAATTATATTAGGATTTGTTCCATGATCTGCTTTTGCAGATAATACTTTCCAAGTTTTAGAAGTTGTTCCCCATGTTACACTTGTTCCTGAACCAGAAACATATTGAAATTCTACTGTGTATCCACCTGACGTTGAGTTTTTAACAAAATAAAAATTTTCTACGTCTAATGGAATTGATACAGTTATATTACCTGTAATGGTTCCTGTTAATTCTATTACTCTATGAGCAACTTGATTTGCATCTGTCGCTGCTCCATCTGAAACTGCTATATTTGTATTTCCTGTTCCATTAACTGCAACAGAAAGATATCCACCAGATATTAATTCTACAATATTTAAATTAGTATTAGTTTTTGTTCCCCATGTACCGGCATTTTCGCCAGTTACCATTAATTCAACACCTAGAGGTGAATATGTTGATGTCATTGTTTAAATCTCCTAGTTTATTAGTTTATATTGTTTATTTAATTTTAAGTCAAACATAATTATGCAGGGTTTTTTCGTGTATATCCTGTGCTAGTTTTAGGAGTTAATCTTGTATATCCCGTACTAGTTTTAGCATTTTCCCTTGTATATCCTCCGCTCGTGTGTGGAGTTAACCTATGGTAATATTTTAATATAAGACCTGTGTCATCTAAGCTTGTAGTAGCAACTTGACCTGTTGGAAATACATTAGATAACTGAGTAGTTGTTACAGTTCCTAAAGCAGATGTTAACGATTGACCTGTTGGCGCTACTAAAGTTACTGGTAAAGATTCTACAGAACCAAGAGTTGTTGTAGCTGATAAACCAGTTACTGCAATAAGAGGATTAGAAGTAAATCCTAAAGTTCCTAAATCTATGTCAGCGGATATACCTGTAACTCCCATTATATCTGCCGGTGATAATGATCCAACTGTAGATGTAGCAGACTGACCAGCTAAACCTACTGAATGATCGTCTTCTGTTAATAATCCATGTGAAGATACTAATCCTAAGCCTGTAAGTGTAAATGTAAGATCTGATTTAACTAACGATAAAGAATTTAATTGAATGTCTGCAGATAGCCCTGTTAACCCAACAACATCTTCAGGAGTAACTGTTCCAAGAGTTGTTGTTGCACTTAAACCAGTTAAATTAAATACTGCTGACTCAACTGATCCCCAACCATTTTGACCCCAATTAAGTGTACCCCAACCTGGTTTAACTTCAATTAGTTCGTCTGGAACTCCAAGAGATGTTGTAGCTGAAAGACCGGTAAGTGTAACAATAGGTGTATCACCCCAAGATTGATAACCCCAAGTTTCTCTACCCCAACCTTGTTCAACAAAATTAGTATCACCCCAGTCAGCTCGTCCCCATTCATAACGTCCCCAACCTTCGGGAACACCTGAATAAGCCAGGCCTCCTAAATTTGAAGTAGAAGAAAGACCCGTTACTGAAAATGTAACGTCAGCCATTTTTTACCCCTATGCTATCTGAATGATTGCGTTTCCTGCTGTCTGTGCTGGAAATTGAATTGTGAAAGTTCCGCTAGTAACAGTTTTGTCTGCACCAAAATTAATTGCGCAAACTGCTTTGTTAGAAGCAGAAGAATTATAAATTAAACATCCTCTTGCTGTAAAAGAAGCTGATGAACCCCAACTTGTATCTGCAAACTTACAACAAGCAGTGTCACCAGATAAAACTGGAGTTGTACTTGTTAAAGTATTTCCACCAGCTGAATAGCCTGATGAAGTAGTTGTTACTTCGTAGGTGCTTGTTGGATCTGCTGTAGCATCTGAAGGTGCCGCATAAGCAGTTGTTGATTTACTTAAAGTTGCTGAGTTACTTGAATATAAAGCTATTTTAAAATTGTCTGTACCATTAGTAAAATTGTGAACTTCTACTAAAATTTCTTGTTTAAAGCTGTTACAAATTGCCGATGTTATTGTCATAAAAATCTCCTAATTACTGAGGCGCTGACGCGATTGGAATTCTAATTGTACCATCCGTGTAATCGTCTCGTCTTCTTCTTCCAATTTGCATTGCTGCAAACTTTTGTAGTTCAGTTTTATACTTCTGTTCGTATAATGTCAACATATCAGTCGGACCTTTTAAAAATCCATATGCCTCCACTAAACATGCATAAAGTAGCCCTTGTGGGAAATAATTACTTACATAAGTACCACTCGTAGCAGTCTCTAAACTAGTTGGCATAGCATTATAATGAATAATATATTGATAATTTTTATCTGGTGTAGGGGCCACATATATAGCTCCTGAAGTAGCTGAAGTAGTTCCGGTAGTAGCACCGCCGTACATAGAATAATATTTAGGAAGTCCTGTTGTATCTTGACCTGCTGAACCTCCTTCAGTGCCTGTTAATTCTCCAACATACTCAGATATAAAAGTTTGATCACGTCTTTCTAACCAAACTCCTTCTCCTGTAGTAGCTGTTGTTGAATCATAAACTTGAATACCTCTAACAAACAATAAACCAGTAGGCATAGTAATTGAATTAAAATCTGTAGCAAATTGAGCTTGGTCTTGAAATCTATCAGAATCCATAGGACAATCTAAATTTATTCTGTGTTCAGCGTTACGAAGAAATCCATTTATAATAGCAGCAGTAAATACGTTGCTGTCTACCTCTGTGTAATTTCTAATATCTGTTGTTAAATCTGAATAACTATATGCCATAATTAACCTCTATCATTAACGGGTCCAATTGTACATTGAAAACCGCCTCCTGTTTCTGATCTAGCTGCTGCATTTACTAAAGGAACAGTAATAGAATTATAAACTGTTCTTGTAGCAGGTTGAGCCCCTGTTTGTTCTGTTGTTCCAATTGCTGTTGCTAAACGAGATCCAAATACTTTAGCTCCATTGTCATGAGATTTAGCAGTCGTGTTAGCTAATACTTTTCCTCTGTATGGGGCTGATGTTCCACGTGTGCATCCCGTTAAATTGTTTCCAGCTTTACCTGCGTATTGAATAGTTTCGTTTTCGTAAGCACCGCTAGTAGCATTAATTTTTTCAATAACAATATATCCTGATGTTGGAAATTGAGTTGCATCATTTAAAACAACTGTATTAACCGTATCATTAATGGCACCATTTAATGTTGCCGATAATTCTAAAGTTGCAATAGCTACACCTCCTACTTCTTGTTTAACTGCTTGAAATCTTACATGAGTTTCTCCTTCATTTATTTGATTAGAAGGAAAAGAAACATTTAAAGTTGTATTAGAATTTGTTGTAAATGGATTGTCAGGTAAAATATCTTGCACTGCAAATTCTACTCTTGCAGGTCTTGCATGTTGTAATCCTTGTGGATCAGCTCCTACTGGATGTGGTTCTAATTGTGGTTGTTTAGGTTCAAATTCAGAAATATGTACCCACGCACCTGTCCACTCTTGCACCATTTCTCTATATGGAAATGCTGCCCCTGATCTATCAGAGATTGCTAATGCTCTACTACCTTTTGCAAATCTAGCCATTATATATTTGGATAGTATGTCTTCGGAGTAATGTATGTGCTAGATGCAGAACCATCTTCAGATAGTGCTCTTGCTAACTCATCCTCGTACAACAACTTCATCTCCTGTGTTCTTTGTGGTGCAAACTTCATAGATAAATAATAAGATAATCCTGAAATCATACAGGGTACAAATCTAAAAGGTGCATCACTTGCGTTAGTATATGCTCCCGCATCTTGAATTCTTTTAACGTAATAAACGTTTAAATAATTAGAAGCAGCAGTTGAATTAGGCATAGGGTAAATAGTTATCGTAACTTTATCTATAAATCTCTGTACCCAAAATTGTGAAGGTGTTCCAAGTGAAGCTTTGTTTGCTGTAGCAGCATAAGCATCTCTTGCAACTTTAGTTAAACCAGTATCTGATTGACTAGTTGTATTATAGTTTTGTCTGTAAGAAACATTTAAAATATCTGTAATACCATAAACGTTTGCTGTTGGAACTGTTGTAGCTTGAGGTGGTTCTCCTCCTCCAGGAACATCTGAAGAATTTCTATAAAAAGTATAAATACCTGATCCTTCAGCAGTCGCATCTACATTTGTAGATGACCCTACAACTAAATTAATATTTGTATTTCCTACTTCCCAAAAATGTATTCCTCTATTTCCCCATTCTTGAAAAAGAATGTTTAAAGATCTTCTAGCAGTTTTAATTTGATGACCGGCTGTGCCTACTAAACCTAGACGCTCGTATGCATCTGCAATAATCTCATCTATTGAGAAATTTTGATCAAAACTGTAGGCTTGTGAAGTAGTATTAGCCATTAGTATCTACCCGTCGTAGTATACTGTTAAACTCACAAAACTGTTAGTTGGTAAATTAACTGATAAACCTTCATCAGCCAGTATTCCTCCATGCGCTGACGCTGGATTAATTAATGTCTGAGTTGCTACAGGATTTTGTACAGCAAATAATTCATTACCTTGTGATTCACCACCATTAAAAAATGTAGTAACCGTATTAGCTGTTGCTGCAGTTGTACCAAATAATTCTCTTAATCTAGTTCTAGAATTAAAAATGCTTTGTTCAGATCCTGCTGATCCTGCTGCATTTCCGGCTCTTACCGCTGTAGTAGTTCCACCACTTACAGCTATTTGAGTTACAGTATTAAATTTTAATGTAGTCGTTACTGTTGCTGCTCCGTTAGGTCCAGGACGAACTTCTGAACACGCATGCCCTAAAGCATTTGTTCCAGTAATTGTAAAATTAACTCCAGTTAAATTAGTTCCGCCATCTCCAGTTATTGTAACAAATAATCCTACTCCTGCGTCAGCAAAACTAGATGCTGTTCCAGCTAAAGTCATATCACCAGCACCACCTAATGTTTGTGTAGCCGCAATAGAATCATTGTCTGCCGATGTTGTAGCAGGGACGAATGTTTTACTTTTAGGACTTACTATTCCGTTTCCCATAATTTTTTCTCCTTAAATTTTTGTGTGGGCCGAAGCCCACACTAAATTAATTATTACGCTATTGTTGCGATTGGTGTACTTAAAGATTCTACTTTCCAAGTAGAGTTTGTTCCATCATCCGTCATACAAGTAATTGTACATCTAGCGTTAGCTACTGTAGAGTTAGGCCAACTTAAAGTGTCTCCTGCAACATCCGAAGCCGGATTTGCAGCAGTTCCACCCATAAGTTCTAATGCACCAAAAAAGTTTGATACACCAGCACCTGGTAAAACCCATGTAGTTGTAACACCACCGCCAACTGCAGTAGTTAAAAAGAAATGATACTGAGTTCCAACATTGTCCGTGCTAAGTGCCGGCATGTTAATAACATTATTTGCAGTTCCATTTACTATAAATGTAGTTCCTGATTCTTGTACTGTTAAAGTATCAGTTGCTCCACCTGCTCCAGCGAAAGTTGAATTATCAACTGCTACTCTGAAAGTAGGTCTTACATTGTAATCTGCCTCAACAGTTACAACTCCAGTAGTTGAATTTTTAGATATTGTTTCAAATCCATTATCCGATCGTACTGGACCATTAAACGTAGTATTTGCCATAATTTTTCTCCTTTTCCTAGTTATAATATATAGTCTCTAGGCCGTCGACTATACGCGTCTATATATTGTTTTAAATTGTATAGTGTAAAAACTATACACTACATTTTAGTAGAGCGCAAGAGAGCCTGTAATGTGGAGTGGATTTTTTCCAACGATGTAGCTTTTGATTAAGTAGCTACAGAAACTTCGGGGGCAGCGTCGTCTATCTTATTTTGCAAATGAGCTTTTTTTGCTTCTGCAATTTTTATATGGCTAAGAACTTCTCTCACTTTTCTATCAATCCTAACCATGTTGAGAGTATATCTACCCTCATTAAGATGCTCCTGCTCCCATTCTAGATCCAGTACCTTCTTCTGTTTGTAAAGGTCTGTCAGATGTGTTTGCATCTCCATTTATAACCTCCTCATAGGTTATTCTATTAATCTTGGGATCATTCATTTCTCCAAGATATTCCCATTTTATACTCTTATCTCCTAGTTTGTCAACTATTGAATTTTCAATAGATTCAACATTATCTTCAGCCAGAACTTCAAATTCTGTACCATATTGATACGCATGTATTTTTACTAGGAATTTCCTCATATTTCTCACCATATTTAGAAAATGTGGCGGAACTGTGTTCCGCCACAAAATTATTTAGTTATTGCTTACGCACCTTCAACACCGAAGATACCTCTAAAGTCAGAAGCGCCAAAAGCGTATCTTTCTCTAGCTTTGTATCTTACGTTTCCAGTATCAAAGTCTCCTTCCATTGAAGTTGTCAATGGAGTTCTTGAGAACATTTTCATACCGTTTGGAACGTCAGTGATAATGTAGAATG
>Ga0208919_1000329_pt1 | contig 34173 bp, 44 predicted proteins | sample 4_EtaG_FD_184076 | JGI IMG/M metagenome (GOLD analysis project Ga0208919, IMG submission 184076) | Marine viral communities from the Subarctic Pacific Ocean - 4_ETSP_OMZ_AT15127 metaG (SPAdes) (version 3) | ecosystem: Environmental > Aquatic > Marine > Oceanic | place: Pacific Ocean | collected...
GAGCCAAAGTCGGGCGATCAATACGCCGTTCGAGCCTGATCTCTTTAATCATCGCGCCCCAATCAGTAGTCATGCTGAATAATTCCGAGGCGTCGCTCGCCGGTTTCGTATCGAATCGTGATCGGCCCAAGCTCAACCCACCCAAACTTTCGTTGGTCGCGGCTATTTCTTTCCGGCCAATGGGGCTTCCACCCACCCAACCACCACGATCTCCATCGCCCAACCCACATTATTGTGATCCGAAGGTCGCCCTTTTCGTAAATCCAATCAGTCATGCAGATACCGCAGATAATTTAAATCACGCCAAGCTGCCTCGATTTCCTTCTGTACGATTTCAATTGTCAGGATTTGGTCTTTCTTTGCCGGCCGGCCGATTTCCTCGAGCATTCGATGCAAACCCCACCCCTGATCCACGGCAAACCAATAGAACTCTGCTGCGACCACTCTACCCTCGACTTGTGGCATTGCCGGTTCCAACTTTTTGTCGACGCGGTGTTGGGCGCCTCCCTTTATTCTGAGCACGTTTCACAACCTCGATTTTGATGCAGGGGTACAACGCTTCGACGAGTTTCTTTTTAAGTCTGAAGACGGCCGTTTCGATCCCCTTGACGTCCTCGATGACACGCCGCGTGGAATCGAAGTAGGCGAAGTCTGCGAAATAGTCGCAAATCTTCTTTCCATCGATGACACACGCAAATTTAGGCTGAAGCTCGAGCTTAGATATCTCGCCATTTCTTTCGAGTGCCTTGAGTTCAACATAGCGAGCGGCTTCTGCCTTAGAGGCAAACGTAATTCCATCAATAGTGGTCCGGATCGCTCCATACTTTCCTCTACGCCGCATTGAGACGGGCGAGGGCGGTCAGGCGTGACCAGGTGGAACGAGCGTGAGGCTTGCTCAGGCCATCAATGACGAGCTCATGAATGACAGATGACATCGTGGACCGTTGGCCGGTCTCCCGGCGCCTGGCGACCTCTTCGCGAAGCTGATCCTTGAGATCCAGGTCTAAACGGATGGTGAAAATCGGTGTGGGAATGACAAACCTCAAAAATAAATCGAATTATTTAACGTCTGGGTCTTGTATACACGATCCAGAGGTCTTATATAAGGAGTGAAAGAGGAGAAAGGAGAGAGAAACAATGACCGCAACACACGAAGTTCCACGGATTTGGGTTGGTTGTTTAGGCGCTTACAACGCCGGCGTTTTACTAGGTGAATGGATTGACGCCACTGAGGCCGACACCAAAGTCAATGAGCTCAACGCTGATTGGTACAAAGAAAATCCCGAGTTTGGCGATGAATGGTTCATTGCTGACCATGAAGGTTTTGGGAATGCCTGGCCTGGTGGTGAGTGGCCTGATCTGGACAACTTGGCGAAGTTAGCCGAGGCGCTCGAGGAACACGGCGAGGCTTTTAAAGCCTACGCCGAATACGAGGACGGTGCCGATGACATTATAGAAGTTATCAAGAAGTTCGAGGAAGCTTACCTGGGCGATTATGAAAACGTCACGGAATACGCCTGGGATTTCTTGGAGGACACTGGGGCTTTGGCGGAAATTCCGGACTACCTGGTTAATTACTTCGACTTCAAAGCATACGGCCGAGACCTCGAGCATAACGGCGACATTTTCGCGGTCGAGAAAAAGGGCTTTGGAGTTCACATTTTCAATAATCATGTTTGAGGAAGGGAAATGAGCGTTACCGGTATTGAGGTTAAAACGAAAGTTCACCGGATGCTTGGCGAGCTGCTTGACTTGGCGGAGATCGAGTTCGATCTCCCCAAAACCTTTCGGACTGACTTGAAAGTACGAATTAGTGATCGGAAAGTTTCGAGCACGGCCGGTTATCGGATGCGGGCCGGCGTAAAAATTCCAATTATGAATATTAACCTTGGCTGGATTTTGCATGAAGCGCGGATGGGCCCAGCGGTCCGGCTAAAGAACTACCGTGAGTTTTTAGACAATTGGGAAAAAACCGGATGGATGACCTCGCCAGGACGTCGGGCGTTAGGTGCAACTTTGTTAAAAGCGATAGCCACCAAAGGATACTTTGAGAACGAATATAAGAGCATTGCGGCCGATCCCGAGATTGGCGCGACCGTGTTCGATGACTACGACGGAAAGATTGCCCTGACCCTGGCGCATGAGTTGGCTCACGCCATCGACTTGGCCGCCTCGGGCCACGGTGAGCCCTGGAAAAAGCTCTACCGCGTTCTGCGGACCAAGTACGTCAATAACGGCGCCTACAAGAATAAGCCGGCCGAAGTGATCCCGCTGCCGATCACGCCTCGGCCTGTGGAGGTTCCCGCCGACATACGGCTGGCCGGCCTTCCGCTCTTTGACATCGCAGCATGAAGGGAGAAGCGACATGACGACTGAAGATGCCTGGAAGATTGTGGGAAAGGGCTCGCCCCGAGGAGCTCTCCGAAACATGGTTAAAGCCTTGAGCTTGCATTCCTGGAACAACACCAAAGAGGAAGACTTGCGCCTCGAGGCGGCCAAACTAATCCTGGAAAGCGATAAATTTTAGGTTTGCTTCTTGTATACATGATCTAGACGCTTTATATAGATAGCAACAGTAGAAAGGGAGCAGAAATTAATATGAAATCAATCCATGCCTGGGAGGAAATGCACGGTACGTTAATCAGCTTTATGAACGAGCGCGATGGCGGTATCGAACTCTTTGACGCGACCCGTCACTCAATCGGTTGGGCAAACACCCCCGCAGGGATAGCCAACATTCTAACAACCTGTGGAATGGCCAATTCTGTTTTTAGCATCGATCCAATGGATGATGAGGACGCATTGCATCTTTGGGAGGACGCGATAAAAATTTACAATTTTAACGTGAATGGAATTGCCGGATGAGTGCGAGAGATAAGGGAGCAGGGGAGCGACATAGCGGAAAGTTTGTGAGCTATGTCCGCGTCTCGACGGACGAACAGGGGAGGTCGGGTCTGGGTCAGGAAGCCCAGATGGAAGCGATCCGCCAGCACCTCAACGGCGGCACCTGGAAGCTGGTCGGGAGCTACGGGGATATTATGTCAGGGCGGCGAGACGACAGGCGCGGCTTGTTGGACGCGCTCGAGCATTGCCAAAAAGAGAACGCGAGCTTGATTGTCTCGAAGCTCGACAGGCTCGGCCGTAAGGCGTCGACTTTGCTGGCAATTTTGGATTCTGAGGTCGACATCGTGATCTGCGACACGCCGATGGAATACGTCGGAGCTGGACGGACGTTTATTCAGATGCGAGCCGTGATGGCCGAGCATTTCGCGGCCGACATCCAGGAGAAAACAAAGGATGCCCTGGCAGCAAAGCGGGCGAGGGGAGAGCGGCTTGGAGCTCAGACGAAGAAGGGCGAGCCCGACTGGCAAAGACGACAAAAGCTCGCGGTCAAGGCACGGATTGAGGATTCAGACGAGTTTGCGGCACATATGGAGCCAATCATCGAGGCGTATCGTCAGCATCATGAAAAACATTTTGGCTGGCCCCCAACCTTACAGATGATGTGCGACTTTTTGAATAACTCTAAACACCCGCCGCAGACCAGGTGGAAGGAACAGCAAACCGCCAAGGTTGTGAAAAAGACCGCGAAGAAGTGGGTGAGGTGGCACCCCAGCAGTGTCCGGAATTTGGTTAGGCGCATCGAGAAGTTGCAGAAAAATCGGGGCGTTCAAGCGGCCTAAAGGATCTCTTTATAAAACGTCATACGAAAATTTATGAAGAGATAAGCATAAAAAGTCATACGAAAATTTCATACTACTTTTTCGTATAGCTTTTGGATTGATTTAGCGAAACAATCACACACTAAGGGAGAACTAAATGACAACAAAAATTGAAGAAACACGAAAAATCGCGGAGTGGGCGACCATTGAACCGTACAATCGCTCCAGCTTGGAATTAAAACCCGAGGTCACCATCGAGATCGCTGACTATCCCAAGATTAACGTGATTAATTCGCTGCATTTGCACATTATAAAAAAATACGCCGAACGCGCTCACAAGTATGCTCGGATGGGCTTATTCGATGATATGGACAAAGCCGAAGGCGTCAAACTCCACGAAGAATACATTGCGATTCTTAATTACAGCAGCAGTCGAATTTTTGCCAACAGTGGCGCGATGATGATGCCCAGCGCATTCAAACAGTGGGATGGTGTCCAATTTTCAGACAAAACGCGAATGGTTACCCACGCCATTGTTCATAATCATTACCGCTACCTGTGGACGGGGGATCCCGAAGCACACGCGACAATCCAGGAAATAATGGCCTGGTGTGCGACCGTCGGAATAAAAACGACCCAACAAACCCTACGCACTACTATCGACGATGGCGTCGTCCAGGGAATGTTTAGTTATGTTCCCGCGTCAAAGGGGAATGAAAAAGGTGTTGCGCCAACTTTCAAGGCAATCGATATGTACCAGGCCAGTTGCTGTTTATATGCCGTTCTTTTATGGCAGCGCTGGATGGCCGGCAAAGACTATCATAGATGGCTGGAGCAGCTTGTGAATGAAATAGACGCGAACGAGACTATCGGCGTCTATAAAGACGTCGCCGTGATTGCGAGAGGCGTGTGCCGCAGTTTCTCCGAAGAGGGAATCGATTTTGTTGATATAAACCCACCGCTGCCAAGATTTACTGCTGCCGTTCTCACCGAGCGAGCTCATTCATGCTAAATTCAAAAGCGAGATCGGAAGTCGCATACGCGAGAACATTTCTCTCACACACAACGGGACGACAGCGGATCGAGACATCGATTAACTGCATCGATGATATAAAATGGACCGCGCTCATTTTGCGGGAATTAGCAAATTCGCTCGACCACATTGTTAACGAAGTTAAGCTCCGGCCCGCCTACATTATGAGCCTAGCCGGTCGAGAAATTTACGCGGCGCACCGTAAGCTGGCTGATGTAGCGGCTGAAAACAACGACCCAAACGTCGCTCAGCGTTGGGATTCAAACATCAAAAAAACTGGATGAAAACGTGGTAAAACCAGGAAACAACCGGCATACTACATATGGTAGGGCGGAAAAATTGTACCGTCAGGAATTTATAAAATTCCCGCAAACCCAAGGAGGAACCCAAAAATGGGAGTATTTAGGGCATTAATCTATAAAGTTTGTCGCATAATATACAATGGAGGAAGCCGACAACATTACCCAAAATTTAGTAGCACAACTATTGAGTATATCGGCGGCGTCGCTGTTTTCGCCGGCCTAATTGCCGTCGTTTACGCCGCGCTTTTGATCGGATGCGCGGTCGACCATTCGTGCTCGGCGATCTTCATGGAGCCGATCCGATGACAGCGGATCTGTTTGACTTCGCCGAGGCCCGCGCCGAGCGGGACAAGGCTCATCGCCATTTCGAGTGGGACCAGCCTAGTTTCCTTGCTCAGGCACGATCCCTGGCTATCACTATAGCTCAAAGACACGGGAGGGTCACGATTGACGACGTGCGGGCTCGCCTTCCATTGCCCGCCGGCGTTCACCCAAGCGTTTTCGGTGCCGTTTTTAAAGGCAAACTTTTCGAGCCCATCGGATATGTGGCGTCTCAGAGGAAGGCAGCACACGCTAGAACCATCAGGATCTACAGGTTAGCCAGCTCGGCCAGGTCGGCCAGCCATGCCTAAACTGACAGACAGTGCTGCTGGCCTTACCGGTTCAGTAATCGCTGCCGCCCTGGGCGAGAGCCCCTGGGCCACCGCGAATGACATCCTTAGACGATCTTATGAGGCGAACCTGGGGATTGAACCGCCGCCTTTTGACAACCAGGAGCTCATGGATTTTGGGAATGACGTCGAGCCATTGATTGCGAATCGCTGCAACCAGGCTCTTGAACTCCGAGCCGCTCTCTATCCTGGTCCGCTCGCCCTCGGCATCGAGGGGGTTCCGCTGCAATGTTCTACCGATCAGATCGCGCTTGGAACGCAAATCATCAAGACCGACGCATCGCGGAACATCGAGGTGATAGGGGGCGGCGAGATCGATACGACGGACAATCTCGGCGTCCAGGAATTTAAATTCACAACGCAACGATTTCCTCGCTATTCAGTACCGCCGTTTTGGCAAGGGCCTGGCCAGATTTTTGGCGCCATGCTGTGTCAGCCTGTCGAGCTGCCGAAGGAAGCGCCCGTCTGGGCGACTAATTTACTTTGGGGCTCTGTCTCTATCTGTTTTGCCGGCGCTGAGACGCGCCATTACGTCTACAGGCGGGACGATGAGATCCTCGACCGCATCGAGGCGGCGGCTTATGACTTTCGCGCTCGCCTGGACGAACTGCTCGCCAGCGATGGCGCAGATGGCTGGTATCCGTTCCAAACGTCGGCTGATGGCAACACCGTTTTTCCAACAGTCGATGATGATGAAGGCGACATTGAGCTGAATGGTCTCGACGATGGTAACGGCCGACCTATTGCCGATTACGTCGCGGACTTTATCAATGGACATCGAATTAAAAAATCTGGTGAGGAGGTGATCGACAAATGCGAAGCGCAGATCAAGGAAGCCCTGGGCAATCACAAACGCGGAGTGGTGAGGTTCGAGGAGGAGCTGCAGACGGTCAAGGGGGAATCGTCCAACACCTTCATGGTGAGCTGGCCAGTGAGAAACTACGGAGCGACGGAAGCGCGAACCGTTCCAGCGAAGGAAGCGCGGACAGTACGGTTAAAAACGCTGTCCGTGCAACCGCTGCTATGAGCTTTGAGAAAAGCGAGGAGGTCGGTGAGCTATTTGCTGCACTCGCTAAGGCCCAGGGCGAGATGGGGTCAGCCGAGCAAAACGCAAAAGGTAATTGGGGCAACTACTCGAACGTCCAGGAGGTGTGGAGGACCTGGCAGAAAGTGGGGCCGAAACACGGGCTTGCTTTGTTAGCGTTGCCCACGGCGGCCTCGAGCGGCCGGCTGATGATGTCTCTCCGCGTAATCCTTGGTCATCGCAGTGGCCAATATATTGCCGGCGAATATCCATTGAATCCAACTAAGCTCGATCCCCAGGGGATTGGGTCCGCGATCACGTTTGCCAGGCGCTACGGCATCCAGGCGATTACGGGCCAGGTGTCCGGCGAGGAGGATGATGATGGGACGCGGGCCAGCGAGGGCATTGAGCTTTACAGCGAGGATGGCGACATGCTGCGGGCGTTTGATCCCAAGGGATACGCAATCGAGTTCCAAAAAAGAATGGACGGAATTGCGTCAAAATCAGGTGATCCGGATAGAATCCGCCGCACTCTTAAAAACCTGTGGCTGGCAAATGTTTCGAGCCGTGGCCATCTGCCGGAGGACACTCAGGGGCGGCTGCGGGATCGATACAACGCGACCCTGGCGAAAATTTCAGTGAAAAAGGAATTAAAATGAATACGCTTAGTGAAGATTTGTCTGAATTGCGTTCAGTTTCAAAACCTAAAGTTGGATTAACGCGTCGCCAACTCGACGTTCTTCAGTGCATTCAATCGTGGTTTAAAACAAATGAGCACTCCCCGTCGATTCCTGAGATCATGGAGATGAGCGGGATTACGTCACCTGGACAGATGCACAAAGTCCTCGAGCAACTTGAAACACGCGGACATATCGCTAGAGCCTACCGGATGCCTCGGTCGCTAGTTTTGACGTAAAAGTTCGGCGATTCTCTTAGCTCGATCTCCGACCTGACTAGCATACCGGCTGTTAAGACATTCGGAGCCAGCTCGGTTGGCGGCTTCCGCGTCGCCGGCTGCGCTTTTTTCCAACGCATCGAGCATTTTGACAAACTTCCGGAGCCTGGGAAGGCCGACATTAAAGAGAAGGTTGGCTAGGCCGCGACGTTGTGTTGCAGAAAGATCCGCCGCCCAGGTCCATGTCTCATCCATTTCTGTCATGACGCGAACAATGTCTGATCGCAGCATGAATTGAGCCTCGTTTTCCGACAGGCCGCCGCCCATGTCTGGCTCCATCAGTCGCCCATAGCCCAGGGTCCGGTAGCCCAGGTGATCGTCATAGATAATGTGGCGATTGTGTGGTCCTCGAACGGCCCCCTCGTCGCGCATTAAATCAAACAGAAGATTGTCGAGCATTATTTTGTCGCCCGCATGTTTTCTCGAGCGGTGTTTTTGAATTTTTCCGCTGTCCGCATTCCCGATAATCCAAGGAGCGATAGGGTTAGCCCCATTAAACCCTCCGTGCTGATTTCCGGAATCGGAATGTCGGGCGCCCAAATTGAAACGGCCCAGACTATTATCGGGTTTCCGATAAATTGCCAGCCCAGGCCGAAGGCACATAGCCACATGATCGCCGGCCTAGCGCCGGAAACGAAAAGGCTAGGCGATTTCGCCTGTTCGATGCCAATTTGAATTTGCCCCATGTCGAGGGAAATCATCTCGGTTTTGAGCTCATGCTCGAGCTTAGTCCGGAGATCCTTGTCCGCAATAAATTTATCGAGGACTTTGGAGGCGACGCCGACGACACTTTCAGCCAGTCCTATCATTATTAATGCTTCCCGTTCAGCATGTCTCTAAGGGTGTCTGCTCTAGACCAGATCTCTTTGCGGTGGTCTTTAAATTCGAGTTTCAGCTCGTCTAGCTCCTCGCTAAGTTCGTGTCGGAGTTTTGTGTTCATTTTAACAGCGCCCTCGAGGCGAACGAGCCATACAATAATTCCCACAAAGGCGGCGCCGATGGGCCATAAGCGCGTCAAAATTAGAATTTCGGGATCCATTAGCTTTTTTCACCTTTGGGAGACCGCCACGGCGTATCACCGCGTACGTCCTCGAGATCAAATCCTGAGAACACAACGCAACTTTGATCGTTTTGAGCTTTGCGAATTATCACCGTAAATCCGCGATTGCTGTTTTCTCGATTGTTGACAAAAATTTCAACGAGATAAACGCCGGTCTCTGAAAACCCCCGATACGTCAACGTCTCTTGCTGACGATTAATTGCATTTTTGATAACGGCATACGGTCCGCACATCGGTTGCTGCGCTACAGCAGGCAGCGTCAGAAGAATTAATAGAAGGGCAAGAATAACGCGCATAATTTTACTTTGGATTGGCGTCCTTCACCGCCTTGATTTGGTCTGCCATAGCGTCAGGAAAAATTCCAGCGTGATACAGTGCATCTAGTTGATCTCCGATATCGGGGTAGTTGCGCCGTCTCATTTCGTCGTAAGAGTGGGCAGCCTTTGCTGATTCGATAATGGCTATTTTTGTCTCAACCGCAGCATCGCCGGTGCCTTGCTCAATCGCCTCCGCAGCCTCCCACACTGCTCGTACCCAATTGTCGATCTCAGCAGGTTGCATCGACCGCCCGGCAATTTCACGTTGTGCATCCGTTAAAGTGTAGCTCATTGTTTCAATCCTTTTATGCCAACAACGCCCCAAACAAGTTGGTGTCAGACGCTCCTATGTCACAGGTATCTGCGTCTCCGTTTATCTGAATCTTAAATACCGCCGTGTCAGAGGCATCCATGTCACAAATCATGGAACCGTTTATTAAATAGGCGTTGTTGTTGTCGCGTAATGCCCCAATATTGGCAAAAAGAAACCAGTAACCAGCCGTATAATTTGAGGTCACTACGCCGAAGCTAACGCTGGTCATGCTACTCGTTAAGCCGCTGACATAGATTGACCCTCCAAGCAAAAATTTCCCGGTCACTGGGGCGGTAAAGGTGTCAGAAGACCAGCTCGAGGATAGGTCCGCTAGTTCCGTTGAGGCTACTACGGTGTATTGCCCCCCGCCCCCGGTTACGTTTGATGCTCCTGGGCTGCGAACAAGAAATAGAGGCTGTGCTGACGCCGTTATACGGCCTGTAACCGCAAGGGTTGTGCCATCGAAACTTAAATTGGCTTCTCCATTAATGCCCCCTGAGCCTGTTGCTGTGGTGACGCGATTGTTTCCATCGTTTGCTAACGTCGCGCCACTTGTTGCTGCCGTTTCCCATGTCAAAATTCCGGCGTCAGTTGATTGAAGGATCTTGTTTGACGCCGGGTAGGCCGGCGGCATCTGATAGACGGAGGTTCCTGTTACGGAATCAGGTGCCTTGAAACCCGTGTAATTATTTCCGTTTGCAGCAAGCTCCAGAAAGCGCATTTCCGTGGTGTTTCCGGCAGACGTTCCATGCGGAGACATCGTTACACCACCAGCAGCCACGACCCGCGTAGTGTTGAGGCCATCTTCGTCGTACTCGATGGTGAAGTCCTGATCGTTGCCTAATTTGATCGCCTTGTCGTCGGCAATGAAAACATCGCCCCATTCGGCGCTGGTGCTGCCAATGTCGGCGCCCCCGACTGCATCAGGCAGCAGCGAGGTGTTAGCCGTGATGGTCGTGCCAACGATGGTCGAGGGTGATGCCGCGCCGATAGTCGCGCCGTCCACGCTTCCCGAATTTATGTCAACGTTAGTCAGCGCCTGGGAATTTAAATTTTGTGCCGCACTCCACGTTAAAGAGCCGGAGATCGTCGCGGCGCTGATGTCGCCGCCGTCAATGTCAAATGCGCTGCCCTCGATCTCAACGCTGCCAGCTTCCAGCTTTTTGCCCAGCGTAATCTTTTCACCGCTGTTTGTGGTCACCATTGTCAAATAAGCATTCGAGCCTTCTTTGATTTCAAGAGCGGCCGCGTTGTTGTCAATCATCAAAATGTCGGTGGCTTGTGTGGCAACATCAAGATTGCCATTCAAGTCTATGCCTGCACTGGACAAATTAGTTCCATCGAATGTTAAATTCGCAGAACCACCTAGCGCCGTGCCGCCCGAATTGAATTGAACGTGCGTGTTGCTACCGCCTAGAGCCGAAGTGTTTTTGTCAACCAGCTCGAGGGCGCTCCCCGCCGCCGTATAGGCGACAAGTTTGTTTGCGTTATTGCTGGTGCTGTCATATGGCCAAATTAGTGGACCCGTCGCTCCGGAGACGTCCCTGGTGGTATGGATGTCAAGCTGCAAGCTGCGGTCGTCGATCTCCTCGAGCTGCTGCTGGACGATGGTGATCGTATCGAGCTCGGTGTTGAAGGTGCTCGCCTTGATGTCGCCGCCGGCTGTAAAGTCTGAGGTCCTCGCGATTGCCTTGGCGCCAATTAACGTGACCGTATCGTCCTCACTTGGATACTGACCAACAACGAAGGTAATCGACCCCGTGCCGTTTGCGGCCGTAGTCACTGTGTAATGCGTCGAAATGCTTTTGAGCGTGGAGTTGACGTAGACCGCCAGATCCGCGTCCGCCAGGATGTTAAAGGTAAACGCGTACGGCCCCTGCTGTCCGCTGGAGCCCACCGTATATTGCTTCCGTCTCGCAACGGCATTTACAGGAATCGCCATATCATATCCTCTCACATACGCGCTAAATTTTAACCAAGGTCTCCAAGGGTTGCGGCAACATCTGGTGCTCGTTTCGGCGCTCTTTCACCAGGCGCCCACCAGAATTTCTGCCCTCTTTCACGCTTCACTCGACGCCGATATTGGCGCTGTTTCTGACGCGCCTTCGGGTCCGCCCACTCTCCCATCCGATCCCAGAGCTGGCGCTCGAGAGCCAGGCGCAGATACCAGAGAGATGATCCTGGCGTGTATCGCTTGAGCGCCTTGACGAACTCGCCGCCGAAGTTCGCTGTTTCGCCCTGCGCGAGCTGCTGAAGGTTCCCGACCGTAAGCCCAAGGAAGTCGGACATCGCGCCGACGACTGGACCAGCCAGGGTCTCGCCCAATGATCCGCCGAATCGGTTTTGATCCGAAAAGAAGAAGTCGCCGAAGATTCCTAAGCCACCGCCCTGGAGAAAAGCGGCGCTCCAAAACTCCGGCGTGTCCATCTGTTGAGGATCTCGGCCGGCCACGACCTGTTTAAGCTGATAGGCGAGGGCGCCCATCAGTGTGGTGGTGATTAAAAAGTCTGCAAAATAGGCCGCCTTGCCCTGTTGCATTTCCAGGCGGCTCACAATCTGATTGTGCAAGACGGAAATTCCAAAGGATTTATACATCAGCATCGAGCGCGAAACTTCGCCGGCGACCGTCCCAGGGGCGGCCGCTCCACCAAACATGGCCTTGCCTGTAAGGCTGGAGGTCGGAACTGCTCGCTCAGTTTCCCTGGCGATCATCTCGAGAAGGCTGGTCGTTAGTTCTTCCGCGAGGCCGGGAGGAAGATCCTCGCGCAGATTGATGTCCTCCGGACGAAGGAATTTGGCGCCCTCATGCTCGAGGGGTTTAGTTGACCGCACAATTTCCCAACGGTCCGGGCCGATGCGGTTACGCTGCAAAACTTCCTGGAGCTTAGGATCAAGCTGGTCAAACTTTTTCCCGGCCTGGTCAGCGAGCTCTCCCAGGAAATTCATCCCGAATGCCCACCGGCCGGCCTGGGTCCAGGGTGATAGCCCAGAAACGCGCATTACGACATCTGCCAAGCGTCGGGTCACTTCCGGTCCCGAGATGTCGCCGACATATCGAGCCTGTCCTGACGCAATAGTGGAGTAGTGCTCCGCGATCAGCCCAAGCCGGATTGCCAGCTTTTTGCGGTCGGCATCAGCCGTGACCATTTTAACCATTTCATTAATTTGTCTGGTCTGCGACAGGCCGCTCATCTCGGCGGCCATTCGACCAAAATTAATGTCTGTAACGGCCGCTAGTGCTGCGGATCCAAGTTGCGCCGACTGAAGAACCTGGCGCGTCCCAACAAAAGTGGCAGCCATTCCCTTGTTGACCGGCGAGTTATGAGCCCCCGTCACATGCGAATACAGCGTGTCGAGGAATTTGGCATCGCTGTCCGCCTTGTCGATATTCTTACCGCCGAGCTTGGCGCCATCCTGGCGAATCCTGGTCTGCAATGCGGCCAGGGTCGTCGTTGGACGAGGGCCAAGGATCTCCAGGATCGCAATATCGCGAGCCATGCTGTCGATGTGTCCGTAAATTGTGCTCAAATAATCGGGCTCACCAAACCGCGTTTGATACTCCATCCACGAATCGGCGTCTTTAAAAACGAGGAATCTGTGATCGGCCCGGCGATTTGCTAAAGATCGGTTTCGCGTCACCTGGCCAGGCTTCAACGCTGAAAGCCCGTCGGTCGAGGTTTTATAATAAATGTCGGTCAGCGCAAGCTCGAGGGCCTCATCGGTCATTCTTCCGCCGGTTAGGTTGTCCGTCATTTTCTCGGGCGCCAGGCGCGGTCGGATAAATGCTTTCCATTCCTCCATCGTTGCGCTGCGGATAGCGTCACTTTTATGGACTGTTGGAAGTCCAAAATTTTCGAGCTTACCAATTCTGCCGCCCGCCGCGTTGAAGCGCAGCCTCAGAAACTCAAAGACCTCGCCGGCCGCGTCAGACATTTCGCGGGCCGCTACATCTCCAGCGTCCTCACCGAACCGCTCCCGGACGATGTTTTTGAGCTGCGCCTTGTTCCGTTGCTGACCCACAATCCCGCGCCGTTGCTCGAACAAAAAATTATCCATTCGAGAATACGCCTGGCTTTTGATTGCGCCCTGACGGCCGACAATCGGCGAGCTGCGAGATAGATCGTCATAATCAAAGAGGGCTTTAGCAGCCCGCCCGGTAGGGGTGCTGAAACCAGGTCCTTGCAGCATGATTCCAGCCGCGCCTTCGACTGTCTCGTCGATCTCCTTGTTAATTCGCTCCCAGGATTTAAGTTGAAGAAGATCCCGCCGGCGTCTCTCGGCGGCCTCCAATTTGAGCGCGTCAAATGTGTCCTTGCCGGCCAGCCGCTCGGCCTCGACTGAGCTCAAATTGTCACGGGTTTTATAGTCGTCAACCAGGTTATCGAACAGGTCGGTCGCTATTCTGGCCCGGCCTTCATCGATGACGCCTTCTTCCTGGCCATTAATAATGCAATCCTTGAAGGTCATAAACAGCCCTCCAGCCTATCCAGCATCGCCTGGTCAGCGTCGTGCTCCGCTAGAATTTGTCGAGGAGTGGTGTAGTCGACGACGTTTTCACCCGTCGCCTCGTCGACCCGTTCTGCAAATGGGAATGGACTGTCAAGGCTCTCGGCCTCGAGGGCAGCCAGGTCTATTTCTTCGCTTCGAGCTCTTTCTCTTTGTTGCGCTGGAGCCAGCGGTTGATCGCCCGCTCCTCCTGGTCTTCGTAATAGTCCGCCGTATGCCGCGAGGAGGTCGTCGTCGTCGTCGAGGATTTTTCTCGGCGCGGTCGGCGCGTCGTTGTTGTCGATTTCTGCGAAGCCATCGGCTTTTCCTTCATTTTTTAACGTATAATAGGTTTGACTTGGATTGTCACCGACAGAGCGCATAAAAGTTGGATTAACAAGGCGGCCAGTTTTAATAAACCGCCTTATCATTCGCCTAAATGCTTCGGGGTAATCAACTTTCATTGAAAGGACGTTGACGCTGTACCCCTTTTTCTTTAGCAACCCAATCATCTTTGCAATCGATGAGGAACGGAAGCCAACCTTGGGTAGTACCAGGTTGTCGCCGGCGGCCATTGCGGCGTCCAGGACCTCGAGCATGATGTCGGAGCTCTCCTCATGGACAGCGTTTGCTCCGATCCCGCCTTCATATTCTGAGAGCGTTTTCTTTACATCATCGGCATCAATAATAATTGCCTGATCTGTAGTCTGGATTTCCTCTGCGATTCGCGATTTGCCGCTTGCCGGCGGTCCTAAAACAATCGTTGCTTTTCTCTCCTGGGCAACTTCAACGCCACTCCTGGCCAAAAATCTTCGAGCCCGTCGATGCAACTCTTTGACCGCGCCATCGTATCCTATGATCTTCGTTTGTGTGCGTGACGCGGCATCTTCGTCAACAAATGTAAACTCTCGATTTGCTCTCCACTCATCCGAAAGATAATTAGGCGCCCTGTGAGTCTCCGGAATCGAATCGGCTCGCTCGATGGCATCGACAATTGCTGGATGACGGATAATTTGTGGCTCTTGAGCTCCCTCATTGATTTGGGCCTCAAGGTCTTCTCGCAAAGCGACGTCTGGCTGCATAGCCTCACGGCGGGTTCTTTCCTCTAAATCCCGAGTGAGGTTAGCTCCCTGATCCACTTGGCCACGACCGCCAGGTGCATCAAAGTCGGCTAGGTGGGGGGCGTTTGCTGCAAGGAGAAAATCACCTTGTTCTTCAATTTCTGCACCGCGTCCAATTCCGCCAACATCAATCCCCTCAAAATCGCCCCTTGCAACTGCGTCTCTGATAGCTCCGACAACTTCACTGGTGGGGCCGGCGTAACTGCCTGTTGCTTTTGCAATTCTCGCTGCTTGGTTAAGCGTTTCGGCGATTGGGCCTTTTCTCGTCGCTTGCTTTTGGATGATTTCGAGAGCGATGGCATTTTGTTTCTCCTGTGTTATCGAAGCGTCGCGGGCAACGACATTTCCAGCCTCCTCGAGCCTTCCCTGGTTACGGACCAGGCTGGCAAAAGCGGCCTTGTCTTTTCGCATCTCACGAACTGCGCCGGCCAAAATTTTGGCGCGTTCCTTAATGAGCGCCTCAACGACCTCTTCCTCACCAAACAGGCCAACCTGTGTTTCCCGCGAAACACCAATGTCGAGAACCTGGCGCACCATGAGATCCGCCTCAAGGGCGGACGCTGGCGGGTCTTGGGCAAGAACAGCCATTGCCGCCTTCTGGAGCTCGGGATTATCAGGGATCAATCGACCGACTGCGCTCGCGTGATTGGCATCTACCAGGCCGTTGACGACCATGAGAAAGGTGTCGTCAGACAGCGGTATCATTTCCCTGGCGGTCCTCACCAGGGCAGATCTGGGTGGAAGGTTTTTTAACCTGGATGGGTCAATTCGCAACACCTTGGCCGCGTCTATTGCCATGCTGGCTCCAACATCGGGCGCCTCGGCAATATTTTTAAGGGCCGCTTGCACACGGGCCTCGGTCGGCGTTACGCCGTCGACCTCGCGGAGAATATGTCCGTAAATCTTTATGTCCGGCTGATCTGGCAATAGCCGCTTCGCCAAGCCAACACGCTGGTGTCCATCAGCGACGACCCTGGTGCCATCGGCACGTTCGTAGACGAGGATTACACCGGCCTGGACGGGATTCCACGTTTTGATGCCTTGGAGGCGGTCGGTCACACCCTCGACATCGCCGCCAGATTTATACTGGAATGTCTCAGCATCGACCTCGAGCTCGAGAGGGTCGAACTGGTGGATGGTGCCGGTCCTCGGTTGCAGCTCCTCCGGCGTAAATGGGCGAATATCAGCAATAGGTTCCTCCGGCATTTTCGGTGGAATACCCAAATCGAGCGATTGTTCCGCTGCATCCAAGCGGGCGACATGCTCGGCCTCGGCTGAAACGGGCAGGGGATTGCTATCTTGAACATCAAGAATTTGCTCTACTTGCGCCTCCAACTCCGGGTCGACATTGACCCGAGCGCCCGCACGGCGGAGAGCTCCAATACCGCTCATGATCCCACGCAGCCCCAGGACAAACCCGGCACCGCCGGCTGCGCTAAACCCAATGCGCTGCCACACCTCAGCGTCAGACATCGGCATACCGATTTCGTCGCGCCAATCCTTCACCGCAGGGGTTGTGACAACGGCGGCTCCCGCGCCAATGAATCCCTCGATCATGGCGGCATAAAGCGCCCTGGCGGCTGATGGGGCGCCCACAAACAGAGACGCCTGGACGAAGGGCTCATACGCCAGCTCGCCAGCCATCCCGCCGGCAAATTGCCCCAGGGTTCCGGCAGCTCCGGCCCTGCTCGCAATTTCCTGTTGCTCCTCGAGGGCTGCTCGAGCCTCATCTCGCGCCTGTTGATAGTTGGCCTCGCGGTCGTATTCTTGCGACAGATCGGGATATTCTGCGATAGCCGCCTCGAGTTGTTCCAGAGCATCCTCTTCCGAACTCCTCGCGTACGGTGTCCCAAATTGAATAGGGTCGTTTTCAGTAATGCCAAACGGGTTTTGCCGTTGTTGCATAGCCGGTCGATTTTCAATCCGATTCATTTCTCGAACCCACGGATCGTAAATTTCTGCCAGAATCCGTTTCTCTGAAACCGTCGTCTCAGCCAGCTTGATTGCTTTCATTGCCGCGTTGTAATTTTCGACAAAGCCGGTCTGTGGGCCGTCATAGAGGTCAGGCTGAACGACAGTCCGGGGCGGAAGCGGCATCATGGCTGTTGTGCTCGAGGCCCTATAGTTGGCATTGTTACACCTGGTAAAATTGATGAATCCAAACTAGCGTCCTCGACTAAGCTGGCAGCGAGAGCTAAATCAAAACGATAAATTCCATTAGTTTGCGTTGGATCAGAGACATATTGGCCATTGATTCTGAGAGAAAAAGATCCGCCTTCCTCATTCTCAATCACCACATCACTCGAGGCTGCAATATCTCCAGGGGTCACTAACGTCCCATCCAGGCGTTGTGGGGGGCCGCCAAACGAAATTGCGGCTAACGCATCGGTATCGTTCGGAGAATTAGCCATTGCGCTAAAAATATTGTCGACCTGGCTAGTCTCCACGCCAGCCGGCAGAACGACGGTCGTGCCGTTCATTTCCATGAGCCGGCCGCCGACGACTTGTTCGATGATGTCCTCGAGGTCGCCTATGGTTTTCGGGTCATCGTTGGCTTGCACCTGAGCATCGACATGAATCCCCTTGACGACTGAAATGATTGCATTACGAACGTCAGGCCGATCAGAAAACAAATTACCCATTATATTTCGAGCTGCCGCATTAAAGTTTTCGGTCGAGGGCTGGACGCTGTTTTCCGCGCCGTGCAGGGCGGCCTGGGCCAGGTTAGCTCTGCCCTCCGTCACCAGGAATCCGAGCTGCGCGAGATAATGGCTTTTCGTTGAGAGCTCACTGAGAACCGCCGTGGCTCGATCTCCCAGCCCCTCGGACAACGTGCCAAGGAGAAAAAGTTTTTCAGAGATATCGGCGTCGTCCAGGGCGCTTTTAAGCTGGCTGGCCTCAAAGTCGGTCAGATAGGTCGGCTGCACTCCATATTGACCGGCGGCCGCTTCCGCCTGTTCGGCTCGCGCTGCATAATGAGCCGGATCTCCATAGTTGAGCGGCTGTTGCGAGATCGCTCCGGCTTCCTGGGCGAACGCGACCGGATCATTTTTAAGCTCCGTCTCCATTCGTTTAGTCAGTTTTTCCATTGCGAGCAGAGTTTCTCGCTGGACAGACGTAGCGCCGGTTTCACTGAGCTTAGTTCGCATTTCCGCAGCGGCGTCGCGTACAACTTGCGGGGGCATCTGCTTGTAGCTTTCCAGAAACAAACCGACTGTTTTAGCGGCGTTATGTTTGTCCAGTGCCTCTTGTGCGGTTGGATTAAATTTTGAAAAGGCTGTTAAAGTTTCAGTAAGGCCCTCGACATTGGTTGAGGGAAGGCCAGCCTTAATATTTTCGCTTTCAACGTCTAGCGCGTCTGCTAACTGGTTTATTTTTTCACTGTAGTTTCGTTCGGCTGCATCAATCAGCTCTTGCTGCTCGGTCGATTCAAGGCCGTGAAACGCTCCTCGAATGCTAGGATCGGCAATATTCCCTGAGTGCATCTGGGCCAGGCGGGCCAAACCATCGTGGTTTTGAACGCCATCGGCGATCCAATTCTTGACCGTTGTCTTTTTGCGTTTCTCAAATTCTGTGCGGGCTGCTTTTTGTTTGCTCGCAATTGTTTCCGCCGACAATCCCGAGCTAAGGCCGGCCGATTCAATTTGCTCTAGGACCAAGTTCAGTTGATCGTCAATTGTCACAACATCATTTTCGGGCGTGATGACGTTACCCGTGTCAACAATATTGCTAATTGTTTCTTGGATCTGATGATCCATGTATTGACGGGCCTGGAGTTGCAACTGACTTTCGGCCTCGGCCTTCCAAACTTTGTCGTAGGATGCCCTTTTTTGAAGCGCCGTGACGCGCAAAGCGGCGTCGAGTTTTGCGGCAGAAACAGGATCAACCTGAGCGACCGTTGCGACATAGCCTTCTCGGATCGCTTTAATTTGTGCTGAAAATGCCTGTGGGGTTTGCCGCTGCTCAATAGCATCCGCGACCTTGCCGGCGATGTCCTCACTGGCTGCGATTTTTGCATTGTCTTGTAATAACGCGGAGAACGTCGTCTGTGCGCTTCTTGCAAAGATCGAGGTGCCTTCTGGGACCAGGCCCTCGAGATCCCGAGGCGATGCAAGCCGGAGCTGTTCTGGCGTTAACATATTTTCGGCCGCAAATTCCTCGCCCGCAGATTGTGCCTCAAACTTTTCCTGTTGAAATGCTAAACCAGAAAGCTCGTTTAAGCGGGCTCCAATTGTGTTAAGTGTCGCTGTATTGCTTCGCCCAATTGTGTCGATTGCTTGCGCGGCCATGCGATTCCCAATTGGATTGGGATCCGCTGCTAGGGGTGCCGGTCTCGCAAACTGAAAGTTTCCAAGTCCTCGGGTCTGGAGGTTTCCCGAGGTTGCAATGAGATTGCGCGGCGCCCTCGCCATTAGCTTAAATCACTGTAGTAAGGGCGCGGGCCGGCAGATGCGCTAGATGTAAAACCGCTAGGCGTTCCGAGCTGCTGTTGTCGGAAAACACCTGTAGCTACTGTGCTGCCCGCACTAGCGACGCCGGCGACTAACGCATTTTGAGACGCCAATCGGCCGGCAACTAACGCGGATTGAGCGCCGTATTGACCACTTTGTAACGTGCTATTGGCCTGAGACAAAAAATATTGAGCCTCATTGCGGCGCAGGTTTGCCTCGCTCCTATAAAGCTCGACCTGGTAATCACCCTCGAGCTGCGCGAAAATTGAATTTTCCTTTTCCCCATAAACGTCGGCAATCCCGCGACCAAGAACATCTCGCTCAACCTGTAACCCCGTCAAACCTCGGGAAGCCGCTGTAGCGCCCGCCGCCGCAATTCCAGCTATTACAGTTTCCAAGGCCTTATTGGCCTTTCTCTTGGACTTTGCGACCTGAGTGATTGTGTTGGTGCGCGTGACACTCGCTTGATTTAGCGCCACGCGGGCCGAATACTCGGCCTGCTGAGATTGATAAACTTTATTATTAGCTGCCACCTGCGCGGCGTAGGTCGCTTGCCGTTGCTGGATTTCCGCTTGAACGCTGGCCTGACGAGAGGCCATGATGCCGCTCATTAATGAGACCGCTGCCGAGGCTGCGCTCATCATCATCATAGGGGTCATTGCTGCCATAGCGTCCTCACTGTGAGACGGAGACCTTGTAGGACAGGCCCAGCAAGGTCATGAAAAGTGGATTAGTCTGCGTGACGGTGATTGTTGCCTCGCGATCCCAGCCGAATAGCGGGCCGGTCCGTTTCGCGCCGGTGAAGCTCTCGAACGCGCCATCAAAATTCGCATTGTCGAAGCGGCGAAACGCAAGCTCGACGTTATTTATCTTCAGATTTTGCGTCTGATAGAGAAGGGCCGTGACATCGACGACCCGTTTTTTGAACCCTTGAATATTTCCGCTCGACAGGTTTGTCTCAATAGGCATCGTCTGAACAGTCAACGTGTAGTCGAGCCCAACATCGATGAAGGTCGATCCCGGTCGGTCGGCGGTAATCACGCCCGACGATACGGTCTCGTCGCCCAGGACGACGTTATCAGCAATGATTTTGCAAGATGCGGCCTCGAGGTGCGTCAGACTTCGGACCTGGCCGACGCTGGTGAACGTAACGGCAGCGTTATCTGCCGGGGAGCTCGCAAGGTCGCCAGTCAGCGTTAGGGTGCTTTTCTTCGTACTTCCGCTGCCATCGTCTAAAAATGCGGTTGCGCTTTTGATCTGGTAGCTGCCGGAGACGCCGGCTACGGTGAACGTATCGTCCGGCTGCGGCTGGTGGGTCAGCGCATCGATCTCCAGGCTGGTGCCTGTCTGGCTCGCGCCTCGAACTAATGGAGAGCCATAGGCCGCCGGTGTTGTCCTGGTAGTCGCATCCGTTGTGTAATCGCTATTGAATCGCTCGACGTAGTAGACCGTAGCGCTGTTGATGGTCCGTTTGACGACTGCATAGATCTCATCGACATCGACAGTGACGGCGATGAACTCGCCCGTCGTCGTCCAGAGTGCCGGCGCAATGACGTTCTGGGGCCGGAGAAATGAGAACGCGGCCAAAGAACCGTCGCTCGAATTGACGATGACGAGAAGATCGCCCTCGGTCGTCGACGTCGCTTTTCTTAGCGCCATATCGGTCGGCGTCGAAAGTAGGTGAGAGCTTAGAAGCGAAATGTTGTTCGAGGTGTAAGCCCCGGCGACGTCCTGGAACAGGAACTCGCGCAGTGATTTGCCCTCTCGCTGGATAAACAGTGTGCCGTTATCGGATCCAATCGTTCGCACACCAACTTTTGCGCCAGAGGTTGTCTGGCGGCGGATTGCAATGTTGCCAGGCGTGATCGGCTCGAGGTCTGTCTGAGGAATTGCGAACTCGGCAGCCGTTGTAAAAATCTGCAAATCCCGGCCTGAGTGAATGCCGACTATTGCGTTGAGATCCTGAGTGTCGACGCTCGCAATGATTGCTTCATCATCGAGGCCCTGGCCGACGTTAAAATCAAAGAATTGATTGACCCGCGACATCCAGATTGTCGCCGGCTGGCTCTTGCCGCCGCCAAAGACCAGGCGCCCCTGGTGAAATGTCACGGTTCGAGGATATCCTCGCGTTCCTGACCATGCGCCCTCGTAACCAGCCTCAAGCGTCCACGAACTCGCGGCGATAGCAGATGTCGAAAAGAAGGGAATTTCCGTGACAGCCGAGACAACGGTCGCAGACGTAAAGCCTATGATCCGCGCCCGTCCAAAACCATCATTGGCGTAACAGTAATCGCCGACATTGCCGGACGCGAACGCTGATGCGCTGGCTGTCAGCGTGATGTTTCCGGAGGTCGCCGATGGGGTCAGCGTGGCACTTGGAGTGCTTTCAGAGATCGTGAACGCATGTTGGGGAATCGAATCAAATGTGATGGTCGAAATGGTCCAAAGATTATGATCCGCCCCCCTTACCAATTTCCTCGGCGCCATGTCCTCCTGGACAAAAATCATCGTGTCCGCAGATTGCGTGTAATCTAATGAGCTCAAACTGGCCGAGGCGATGGAGGATGTAAGGTAGTCGTTGCCTGACGCATTGATATTGGTCACCAGGGCGCCGTTGCGGAAGAAGAAAAATTTGTTATTCGCCGCCAAGATCACATAGGTATCGGTCTGGCTGAAATGAAAAGACATTAATTTAACGCCGTTTTGAGGCGCATCGTCGGATGGGATTGTCGCAAGATATTCCAGACCGGGGCGACGGGTAACACCGCCCTGGGGCTGCACAGCCGCATTACGGCATTGCTGCAGAGCGGCATAGTATTGGCTGAGATCGATCCTCGAGCGGAGCAAGGGGTCAATCTCGCCGACCGTGAAATTGGATTGAATTTGCAATGAGCGGCTCATCGCTCACCTCACATCGGCGATGTCGAAATTCTCAATCTGCCTCGGCACCGTTCCCTGGCCATCGATGGACATGGCTTGCCGGAAATATCCGCCTCGGCCGTTCTCTGCGAGCGACCCAATTGCAATCGTGCGCCATGCTTCCATCTTCGTGATCTGGTCTGTTACAGGTTCGGCCAGGTGCCACGCCATTTGATAGACGAGAAGCTGGACAAAATACGCGGGCATCTCGGCCTCGAGGGGCCGAAAAACGTAATCGACATATATTGTAGTTTCGTCCGTGAGGAGCTGGTCCGCGCTGATCTCAAAATTACGAATGGTGTTGGCACCGACTGCCGAAGAATTAAAAACGGCCCGGACGCCGCCCGTAATAAGGTCCGCCGGAATCTGAAAGGCATACCGCCACTCATTCAGCGGAGCAGCGGCTAATTGTTGCAGTTGGATTTTTTTGACTGCAAATGTCCAGGGATACATTGAAAGCGTAGCGTCGCGGACGTGGGGATAGATTTTCTCTGAAAGCCCGGCGATTTCGGAACCATCGTCAAACGACGAAATCTCGGTCGAGCCGAGAAGCAAAATGGCCTGATTTACAACTGAGACATCTGTGTCGCCTGTAGCCACCTAGCACCTCGTTAAAGAAGGGGCCGGCGGAACGAAGGGAGCACGTTCCGCCGGCAGGGGACTAGCGGCTAGTCGCCGTCAGTCTCGACAATTACTGTCCCGTCTGACACATCGACAACGCCCGATGCGTTAGACAGTACGTTGACCCAATGCGCTGTCGGCGTATTGCTATCGACCACCAAAATGACGTCTCGGACTGAAACCTCGTCAGAGACATCATTAAAATAGGCGGCTGTATTGACGGTCGCGATTGCGTCCGTCGATGTATAGCTCCACAAAGCCGGAGCTGTGCCTTTTTTTGATTGGCCCCCAATGGGGTTCCAACCCGTTCTGCTAAAAGCCATTTTCTAGCTCCTTTCCTATGCGGCCGCTGCGGTGTCGCGGCATGTGACTTCAACGATACCTTCAGCATCAATGGCAACGGCGCCATGAGCCGAAATCGCGTTCACGAGCCAACTTGTTTTTTCTGGCACATAGTTGATTTCGGTCCTGGCTCCGATGCCCTCGGCCAATCCAATCGCGGATTTGTGCCAGGCAAGACAGGTCCGGTCCGAGCTGCCATCAATGGCGAGCCCGTTTTCGTCCATGTCTCCAATCGTCAGTATGTTAAATCCGAGATATTTAGGAATAACACCGGCCTCTAAGCCGCGAAGGGCGTTGAAGTCGAAGCTGACGGCGGCCGTTTCGCCGAGCAGTGCTGCCAAGTTGTTTGCGTGCATCAGCATATAACGGTCGTCAGACGGAACATTTTTACCGTCGAGCTTCTTCTTTGCTTCTCGCAGTTTTGAGGTATTCATATTGGTGTTGGCGCCGCCAATACTGTTAGCAACGGTAAGGCTTGTGCCGGCACCATCCAGGGCGTCAATGATCGACTGATCGACCCGCCGGCCAATGGCCTTAGAAACAACCTGGACCAGTTCCGAACGCTCGGAAAAGTTCACCTTCTGTTGATTGAACACATCCGTATATTCTGGTGCGCTATAATCCACTATGCTCGCGGAAGCCTGTGAGAAACTGGTGTTTAAGGGAACGACGTCAGTTTGGGGAGTGCGAACGCTCGCGACGCCTTTGCCGACTTTGGGGAATTTGGCGGTAGACCCGACGACGCCCGTTCTGAGGCGCACGGTATTTCGGAGTTGGGATTCCGCCTGATACGCTTGCTTGACCTCTTCAGCAAACAGCGTAACAAAAGCTGACGTTAAACCGGTGGACATTTTGCCCTCCTATTCTCGCAATGTTGATATGATTGCGGTTGTCGGGGGTTGCCCGGCCGGCTGATTTGCGCGGCCCCGAAGGGTTGTCGGCTTCTAAAAGTTTATTAATTTCAGCTCAATCACAAGTAGAATTTTTACGATTACCATGATCGTGTTGCTTTTTCCCTTTTCTTTCGCCGTTCCTTAATGAACCTGATCCGACAAAGGAATTTCTGCGGCACAATCCTCGCAACGAACCGCGAGGAGACGGGCATCCTCCGTAAACTCGGCTTTCATGACCACGGCCCAACTAATCGATCCGCATTGGCACTGCAGAAGATTTTCCGCCATGTTAATTAATACGTCGATATTACTCATTCGCCGCTGAATCGAAGTAGACGGTCGAGCTCATTCCCTGATCGCCAGGGAAAAGCTGCGTCGCCAGGCGTTCGACCTTGGCTGTGAATGCGCGGTCTTTTCCATATCTTTCGTCGGCGACCATTGCCGCCCATTCGTCGCGGCTCATGCCATCAGGGCTTGACGCTGCGGCCGATGGAATGGAAGGGGCGCCAATGCCGTGAGCTGATCTGATTTTTCGCCAGACGTTTAAAGAAGCCGCCGTTCCAAACATTGTCTCAGCCTCTTTGAGGTCAAGCTCACTGAGAACTCCCTGGCGCTGAAGCCCATCTAGGAGCTGCATTTCCTGTTGGATAATCTGCTCGGCGTTTGGACCTAGCGCCTTCAGCTCCGCCTGGTGATTAAACTCGATTTCTTTTGAGCTTTCATAACCGGCATCTGCAATCCTCGAGATCAGATCGTCGAAGGCAGCCGGCGGCACCTGGTATTGAGCGCCCCACTTGCTCGCAATCTCCAACATTGGATCGTCGGCGGCGACGTTTTCAAACTTATTTAAATCGTAGCCATCTTCCGGAATCTTGTGCTCGCCGGCGTGAAACTTTTTTTCGAGTTCCTCATAAGACTTCGACATCTTTTCGAGATCGACACCATCGTTATCCGACCAGAATTTTTCGGGCAAAAAAGTAGGGCGCTCTAAAGTTTCGCCCTCTTCGACAGTCTCGCCCTGATCGTCCTCGAGGCGGTGAGGGATTGATTCCAAGTCCTCATCGACCTCTTCGCGATTTTCAGCCTGGTCCTGGAGACCAGACAAAAGGCTGCCGGGATCTGCCGGCGGTGCTGTAGGTTCCTCGGTCGCGACGTTAGTGTCTGACATTTTCAATGTCTCCCCTTTTTATTCGAGCGATGATTTCGCGGATAATAGAGTTTTGGCCTTCGCGATATGGCCCGATGTCGGCCGGCTGCCCTGGGATCCAGCTAGGCTGGTCGATGGTACGGCGCTTCAGATATTCGAGGACCGTGGCGCCCTGGACTGTTCCAAAAGTCTGGCGGAAAGCGATGTCGAGCTCATCGATCAGGTCGGGATCATGCTCGTCAAAATCGAGCCCGTCCCATCCTGGCGTATTGATGCCGGCCATCTAGGACGCCATTAGTTGTTGCATGGCTTGCGGATCAACAAGAGCTGGCCCACCACCACCTCCGCCGCCAAGGTTTTGTGCAGCGGTGTTTGCAACCATCGCTGCGCCCTGCGGCGTTTCGGCAGCCATCTCGGCCGCCGCCATTGCGGCCGCTTTCATGTCTTCTCGCGCTTGTTGCGGAACAATAAGAGAAATCGGGACACCAAGTTTTTGTGCGATAAACAGCGCAACCGCTTCTTTGTCGATTACCAGCGCACCATCAGCTCCGAGCTGTTCCGCTGCCTGAACAAAATTCAGCACATCGCGAACGTCATCCATATCTTGCGTTTTGGCAAGCGGCGCAACCGGCGTCACCTGGACCTCGCGGCCATCGACGCGGATGGGAATTTCGATCATGCCGATTGAGGCCATTACGTTGAAGGTCTGGCGAACCAGGGGAACCATTGCCTCGGATACCAGGCGGCCGAAAGCGGATCCCATGTTGACTGACAGTTCGCGCATTCGCTCGGCGATCTCGGTCGCGGACCTGGCGCTCATGTTGTCCGGTGGCAATGTGTCGTCCAAAAGGATCCGTTTAATCTCCATCCGGAGATCGTTAAGGATGATCTGTGAGAGCTGAATGTCGCCCGCTCTTGCAAGAGGCGTCAGGCTTGGACCCGTCGGGCCGCCGCTTCGAGCGACCGCAATGATCGCGCCAGGCTTGATATCGATAGTCTGTGGATTGAGAACGCCATCGTCCTGGGCGAGATAAACCCCGCCGACGTTGATGCTTGCATTCTTGAGGAGCAGCTCCATCGTTTTGTTCAGCGATCTAATCGATGGAAGGGCCGTCAGAATTGGACCGCGCCCCATGATTTCGCCAGCAACCTTGGAGTACCTGGCGATGATCCAGGGCGAATGATCGATCTGGCGCTGCATAATTGTTTCGCGCTCGGTCGGATCGACCAGATAAATCGTATAGTCCGCCCTGTTCGTGTCGTACATCGTCGCCTCGAGAAGCTCGACCTCTTCGTCAGGCGCATCCTCGAGGGCGCGTCGCAATCGATGATTGAGCTTGGCGAGCGGATAGGTCCGCAAAATGTTTTCGGGGCGTAGCCGCATCCGGCGGTAGACGTTCTGGACCGTCGCGTTCGGTCCCTCATCAAAACTCACCAGGTATGGCGGAACCGTCTCGAAGCGGAGAACTTCGACAGGATCGTCCGATGGCTGGACCAGCATGACGCCGGTCCCGACCGCCAGGTCCAAGAGAAACTCGCCCATTGCCAAATCGAAGCTGGTGTTATGAAGGCAGGTAAAAAACCTGTCCGAATACATATCCAGGGTCGACTGGATGCTCTCGCGCATGTTCTCCGGGACGACCTCGCCTGGCTCAAGGCGCATCCAGCGACGATATGGCGGAAACAGGGCAGACTGAATCCGAGCTGCAAACCGCTGCGTTGAATGAACGGCGGTGCTGTCGAAAAGCCGGCTTGTCTTTTTCTGGCCAGGCTGACCGGCTTCCCAGGCACCGTCATAGAGGTTGCGGTTGGGGATACAGAACTCGTAAGCGTCCTCGTAAAGCGCCCGCCAGTTTTCCTTTTTGTCCAGCGCCTTCTGATGGCGCTTTATAATCTCTTTGGCATTAGGCATATCGGCCGCCCTTACTTTTTTTCGATTTGCTGTAAGTTCGGGCGAGGGTACGGCCCATGTCTTGTTTTTCCATTTTCAGCGACCCGCCCGTGCTGTTCGCGAATTTTTTGGCATCAGCGACGCCCTTCGACGAGTAGGGGAAACGGCGGATTTCACCGTTCTTCAGCGTTACTATCGGCATCGTCCTGGTCCTCGGGATGTGACTTCTTCCACTCCTTCACCAGGTCAGGATTGCGGAGTGGCTTTTGATCTTTTAAACGGCCGGTCATAGACGCGACCTTCGTGTGTTGTCAGACGTGCGATAGTCCGTTGCGCCGAGTAGGCCGCCAGGAATCCCTAGCGAAGGCGTCGCTCTGTCCTGAGATAGAAGGGTTCTCCGCCCTTTGTTTCTTGCTCGCGTTCTCGCCGCAAGCTGCCTTCCTAAATCTGCTTCGCGCTTTTCTTCTCGCTCAAGCTGCTTTTTCGCCAGCTCCTCGGCTTCCTTTGATGGCTCGGGGGGCGGCTGCGGAGCTGGAGGGGGAGGGGGCGGAGGTGGTGGTGGCGGTAAAGAAGGGGATCCAAAAAAGCTCATTTTAAACCCCTAGAGTTCCGGCCGGCCCTAATGTCGGCGTTTGCGATAGCAGGGGGCGTCGCGTTCGGCGCGTCGAGGATCTTCTTGCACGTTCGCGCTGTGACGAAATCAAGCGACTTTCAGTGCCAAATTGAGGGGTATCTTGTGGCGTCGTGCGGCGAGATGGAAGTATCACCGGCGCTGGAGCTGGCGCGGAAACGGCTGGCGCTGGCTCTGTCGCAGCGGGCTCGGGCGCGGGCGCGGGAGCCGCCGGTGCTGCTGGCTCAATATCAACAAGGCGTTGACGCACAATAAAATCTTTGCCTTCTGGGTTTTCGTCAAATTCGTGCATCTCGCCGCGTGTATGTAGTCCGCTTCGACGCATCTCTTCGTCCGTCATCTTTCTTTGAGAGCGCGTTCCAAAAATTTTGACAGGCTTCCAGCGTTTACCGGCTGGTTCGGGCGAAGGCCGCCGGTAAACCACGCCAGGAAAATCTTTATCAGTGTAACTGCCGTGCGCTCCGCTACTTGTGATTCCTACCATGAGAAAATTCTCGCCATCACAATTAGGTCCTTGTGTGTCGGGCTGGCTTTACGCAACAGGCCCTCCCTCTGAAAGTACAGCCGTTCCATCATTTTGACACTCGTATGAAACTGCGAAAGAACAACGCATTGAGCGCGAACTAGGTTCATTTCCTTCGCCAGGGCCTCAATGACTTTTGGAAATGTTGCCCAAAAGCGGCGCCGAAATGCAAACGTGTATAGACAGGCGTCGGCGAGCAGCCACATTTCCGCCACGCCTGGATAGCAAAAGGTCGCGCCACCACAGGCGACGACCTTTCCGTTAATGATGCCCGTAAAACTTGGATGCCTGGCTTGAATTTCAAACATCAGCGACGCTTGCCCTCCTTGTTCCAGCGTCGACATCGAGTGCGCCTCGAGGGCGGTAAGCTCGATTGCATGGCGATGACTAGGCTGAAACGGGATAAGCCGGACGCCATCGGGAATAAGAATGTTATCCAAAAACATTGAAATCCAGATTTGCTGCCATCTGCCTGGTTGGTTGGCCGATGCTGCTTGGAACCGTCAGCCGGCGGAACTCGCCGCCGCCTAGCATGAGATAGCCAAAAGCGTCCGCAACGTGAGAGTGGATGTTTTTGTTTGGCACGTCCCGGAACCGTTCCGTCTCGCCGCTAACATTCAACCTCTTGAAATGGAACCCACCGTTCAATGCCTTCCGCAGCCGGGCGCATCTTTTGTCGACAAGGAGGCCAGGTTTGCCATCGTCAGGAATACGCCTGGTCATCGGCGCAGCTCCGGCCTCGCGCCGGACCTTCATGTCGTTCGTGCTAGTCGGCTGTGCTCGAAGTCCGATAGTCCGGAGAAAGTCGAACGCCGTTCGCTCATAGATCGGGTCTCTAGCCAGGCCGGCAGGGTCGCCCCAGACCAGGGTATTTTTGTGACGGGGGAACCGGACCGCAAGCTCGCTCTGGATGCTGGTCCCAAATCTCTGTAGTCCCATATCGAACGCAACGACCTCGGATAAAATCTGCCATCGCCCATTTGGCAGCCGCTGGCCAAAGACCGCAGCGGGTGTTAGTCCGAAATCCATACCAATTTGGATTGGAAGATCCGGCCAGGGTTCGAGGTCTGCAATCGACATATCGGTGTCGGAATATTCGGGCCAGACAGGCTGACCTTCTGAGACATAGACGTACTGGCCGGCCGCGTAGCATTGGACCCAATCCAGCTTTTTTCCCTGCAACTGCTGAATGTAGTAACCAGGCGGGAGGTTCCCAAGGTTCTCCGCCCTGGAATTAACCAGCCAGTGCTTTCCGCCGCCCTCGATTGAGGCTGGATCTTCCGCCGGCGCTTCCGTAATTCCGCCTGGCTGTCGCCAGAACCGCCAGGCAAAGGGGCCATCCATCGTTGATTGTTCCGCCAGGTGGTAGAACCAGTGATCCGAATCGCAAGGGTTGGTCTCCATCCATACGCCGCGCCAGGTCGGACCGCTGTCGCGCTTAGTTGGGTAACGACCGACGCGGGCGGTCAGTCCATCGATGACGGCCTTGGGCAGCTCGCGGCACTCCGAGACCCATGCAAAAGTGAGCTCGAGCGATAGTAGCCTTCTGATGTCCTTAGGCTGATCCAGCGCCAGGAAGATGACCTCGAGGTCCACGCCTGGAATGTCGTCTTTAGCCGGCAGCTTGATATGATGCGTGATCGGTGGAGACCAGCGCATGTTCCCGAAAACATCCTCCGGGAAGATCTCGCCCCAGGTTTTTAACACAGTCGTCCGCAGCTCGGGGTAGGTGTTCCTGATAACGGCGCATCGGGTGTATCGGACGTTATCTCGAGGGCTTGGCTCCTGGGCGAGTGCTCTCAGAAAGACCTCGGCCGCACAGGCGTAGGACTTTCCACTGCCGACCGGACCGACCAGGCCCCGGACAAAGCTATTGTCTCGCAGAAATCGGGAGATTGTCGGCGCGGCTGAAAAGTCCAGGTTGAGACCCTCGGCCCGGACCGGTTCGTTTCGTGGCTCAGTGTTTCGTCCTTTAGCCCCTTTTTTTCTAGCCATCGCTTGTCATACCTTTTTGGGCTATCTCTCCATCACAGCAATCCTTAACAACGCGGTGACATGAGCCGCACTGCAGATGACCGGCAACCGCAATTAGGCGGGTCCACTGTCCGCACCAGGGGCAGATTTCCGCATAATCGTCAGGCACCGAAAAATCCTATTGCTCGAAGAAAATCCAGCGTTCCTTTGACTGCACAAAAAAATGTAAACAGCGCGACGCTGATTTTGATAAATCTAATCATCTCTGGGTCGCCGCTCATTATTCTTTCTGCATAATCCTGGAAGCGGCGACGCCCAGCTCATACAGATGTTCATCGAGTTCCGTGCCGGTTTTTGCCCGCTTCGAGATAAAGACCTCGCAGGGCTGGTCTGTCTTTGGATTAAATCCGACGCTGACGATGAACGGGCCGACGCGCTCGCTAATCTGTTGGCGTCTATTTGGAAGCCGCATAATTTTTCTCCAGGTCGATCATGGAAATGAAACGGTGGGATTGGATCAGGCCGTCCTTCAAGTGAAGATCGTAGACGCCATAGGTCCAGCCGGTCGTCGAGGTGAGCGCGTACTTTTCAACGTGGCCATCGGGAAGGGCGCAGCCGACATCGAGGAGATCGACGCGCATATTCTCTCCGATCTTCGGGACACTGATCGGCCCTTTGCCCTTGTGAGTATGACCCCAGATAACGCTATGCTTGGCATTCGATCCGATTTGCCGATCCGGAAACTGGCCGCCGTAGGGCCGGCCCATAATGTTCCACGGGATGTGTGTGATGCCGACGCCGGCGAGATAACACCATTCGCCATAATGGTGGACCTCGAAACCCGCTTGCTTCCACAACTGAATGACGCGGTTGTAGACCAGACCTTCGACCTCGGGATTGTCATCTTCCCACTGGCGGACCCGGTTTTCGTGATTGCCCAGGGTAATTCCGCAGTTTGGTCGATAACCCTTTTTGAACTCGGAGCGGAACGCCAGGATCGACGCTTCCAGACTTACCATGTCTTGCTCGAAGGAAGGCTTGTCTCGGCCTGACACCGTGGCTCGGCTTTCGTACTGACTGCAACTATCGAAGGTTGCCCAATCACCGACCGACCGAATAAACGGGATGTCGTGGTCGCTGGCGTATCTCGCGATCCATTTAAAGCGGCTTTTGTCGGGCAGGGAAGGGCTGTCATGCGCGTCGCCAATTATCAGGACGCGAGCTTCATTATTGATTTTTCGGGCGGCCATCAGTCATCCCCGACATGGGTGACATTGACATCAATTACGCTCGGCATCTTCCGGCTTGCATCCCGGTCGAGTAGGCCCAGGTGCTTGGCAATAAGCCGATTGGCTGAGAGCTTGTCGTGCAACTCGATCTCGATCTGATTGCCGAGCTCGGTCGGCGTGACCTTGACCTTCTTGATCGCCTTCCTGGCCCGAGCCGGAATATCAGCACTCGAGGTGACGTTGATATTGCCGGCCGCGTCCCAGGACAAAACGTCGGTGATTTCGGCAGCCGCGACAGCCGCCAGCTCGTCTAGGACAGCCTCCTTTTCGTCGACGCCCCCAAACCGGAGCGTTTTTCTAGCCTCGCGAACGCTCAAGTTTTTCGACAATCTGTGTAATCCTTCGAGTTAAAGGCGCTTTGCCAGCCAGGACTTTTGCCAGGTCCGCCTTGCCCATTCCCGTACGCCGCGCCAACTCGGCAACCGAGATACCCAACGCGACCATGCGTTTTTGAAACTGGTCAATTTCAAGTCTCGCAGATGATGCCACCACGCCATTAGAAGGGAATCGCGTCATCAAGATCGGAACCATAATTGTCGTGGGCCGGCTGCTGTTCCTTGGGGCGATACTCCCGGCGGTTCAGCCTAAGCGAGTACCATTTATCGTCGCCCTGGCCGTTAGGGACTACATCGACCCAGAAACTCAAATGACCCGTGGCCAAATCGGTTCGGAGCTGATCTGTGACAGGAACATCAATGTAACCTTTGAATGGCGCGTGCCAATCTTCGGTCCGGTCCTTGTTGGGCTTGAAAGAGCCCATTGCATCGTTTGGCATCTATCCCTCCAGTTTGTGAAAAATTTTGCGTGAGACCCCCATCAGACAACGCGGGGGGGTGGGGGGAGCAAGGCCCCTCTTGTCTGCGTCGCTCGCAAATGATTCTTAATTGCTCTGTTTTCATCATTCAGACGACCCTGTGGATGGTGTAACCGGCAGCCTGTCTATGATCGCGGCAAGACCTGGCGGGATCCCGCGCTCTTCCTTGTAGGATCGAAGGGCAGCCTCGACCTCGACGATGCCAGCGCCCAAGTCCATGATCCTGGCCGTTGCCTCGACCTGGCCCATCCAATCGCAGGGAAACCCGCAGATTTCCTGGACTTTGTTCGCCAGGCGCCTCGCCATCCGATGTACGTCTCTCTCCACTTTCTCCCCCAGACCCCCAATCTCGATCTCTCCCTCTTCAAACGGGTTCCCGATCAGCGCAATCTCATCATCACTAGGGATCTCATCGTCGCCGTGGATCAAAACCTGGTATCGATTAGGCGGAAGGTGAGGCGGTTTCCTCTTATGCTTGCTGACCAGGCGCCTGACATACTTACGCTTCTGGAGCTGCCTGACATGGCGGTCCATCGTAGATTCGCTGATGCCGATGTTGTCGCCCATTGTCTGCAACGAGGCGAAGGTCACACCCGTTCGATGGTCCGCGAAGTAACACATCGAAGCGAGGTGTGGCAGATTGCCGGACTTATGCAGGGCTGCGTCCTGGACAGCTCTGGCCGGCAGCCAACAACGGGCCTTCCTGGGAATGTCACGCGGTGGGGTTCTCATTCCACCTCCGCGCTCTCTCGGCAGACATAGCCCGCTCGGTTGCCTCGATCCTGGCTTTCGCTGCCTGTGCTCTCTCTTTGGATGTCGCAAGGGCTTCGGGACTGACACTTCCAGCACTCTCATAGCCTGGCGCTTCGTCCATCCATCGACCGGCTCTAAGCCAGGCCGGTGGCCCCTGCAAAAATTGCCGGTCCTTCTTCGAGGTCGATGCTCGATATCGCCTGGCACCGTCTATCAGGACTTTAGCACTCGCCGTTCCAGCCTTTAGGATTTGCTGAAAGACACGTTGTGCCTCGAGTTTCTTCACCTTAAGTGGATACTCGGACCAGAACTGATCGAAATGATCTGACCTATTAATAGAAGGTGGTCTGTTAAGTGGTCTGTTAACGGTGTATCGTCTGGGTGATACACCCCCTGTATCGTCTGGGTGATACACCCCTGTATCGGATTGAGACAGGCCCAGGTCGAATATCACCTCATAAGTCTTCGATGTTTCACTCCCATCAACGCGATGCCGCCGGCCGCTTCTCAGATAACCTCGAGCCTCGAGCTCTTGAAGCGTGACGTTGACCCTTGGCCGGCTGGAGCCGACCAGTTCAGCTATTCGAGCCTGGCTTGGAAACGATGACCTGTCCCGATCAGCATGGAGTGCTAGGACCATCAGGACGCGGAGCTGATGGAGGCTGAGCTTTCCATCAAGAACAACGTCGGCCGGAACGACTGCAAACCTGGGGATCATGAGGCCCTCATCGCGTCCAGCTCATAGCCTAACGCTGTAAGAAGCGCCTCGATCTTCCGAATGCTAGGGTTCGGGATTACTTTCGCTTCGTACATCGCTATGGTCCGAACGGGAACGCCGCTCGCCTGAGCTAGCGTTGGGCGATCAATACGCCGTTCGAGCCTGATCTCTTTAATCATCGCGCCCCAATCAGTAGTCATGCTGAATAATTCCGAGGCGTCGCTCGCCGGTTTCGTATCGAATCGTGATCGGCCCAAGCTCAAC
>Ga0208919_1000330_pt1 | contig 34075 bp, 42 predicted proteins | sample 4_EtaG_FD_184076 | JGI IMG/M metagenome (GOLD analysis project Ga0208919, IMG submission 184076) | Marine viral communities from the Subarctic Pacific Ocean - 4_ETSP_OMZ_AT15127 metaG (SPAdes) (version 3) | ecosystem: Environmental > Aquatic > Marine > Oceanic | place: Pacific Ocean | collected...
CAATTTATCTTGCAAAATTTCCCTGAAAACTTCTTACCCAGTAGTTTGCTAACGTATGTTTTTCCAACGCCAGTAGGGCCTAGGAAGAAAAACGCAGCATGTTTCTCTAGCCCAGAACCCAATAGTTTTATAGAGTCAGTTAAGCAATCAATTGCTTCTTCCTGACCAATAACTTTACGCTTGAGGTATTTATTCAAACGTAATATATCCTCCATAGTAGAAAACATTTTACCTTTATATTTCTTCTTATCTCTCAAAGGAGATCTTTCAACCAAGGAGTCTAATATTCCTTCACCAAAAGAACTTAGTGTAGAATTTATATCCATAAGAATCATATCTAGATTAAATATTGGATATAATTTAGTAACTCCAAAGTATATATCTTCTAAGGCTTCCTTAAGCCCTTCGTGAGCATCAGGATCATCAGAATCCTCTACTTCGTCCCTCATCTTAGTTATTATGGAAGAATCCTCCAAGAATATCTTTGCCAGCATAACCATGTAAGTAAACGTGCTGGGAGATCCCTGATACTCCTCCACCTTCCTCCTGATTACGTTATATGCTGCGGAAATTTCCGCATCGTTCATGTTTCTAATCAAGAGTATAGTTTGTATGGTGTGACATACAATTTTATAAGATTTTCTGTTATTCATCGCCTAATATATCATCAAGAGACACGGAACCAGACCCTTCTTTCCCTTTAGCTATATCAGGCTTGGAGAAAGTCTTTACCAGCAGGTCAAATAATTTTACAGAGGTAGCTCTGGAGTCAGAAGCTATCTTTAAGCACCCAACCATGCACTTCTTACACTCGTCTGTGTCCGTCCCTGGCTCCCTGTCCACTATATCCTTAAAGTAGTCGTAAGCCTTTAGAGCCGCTTTCCTAGTGTCTCCAGACTCCCTGATAACTGAGGTCATCATCTTTTTAATTCTCTTCAGATCTACGGGGTCGTTCGTCAATAAATAATCTCTAGCCATTTTATTACTTCCTTATAGTATTTAGTTCAGCTACAGCCTTATTTATTTCTTCTTCGCTAGCATTATTTTCTCTCATAGAGCTTTTAACGTCACTAGCAAGAGATTCTAAGTGTTTATCCTTCTCATTTTGCCTATGGTTTATTTCCATATCAAATTTATTTAAATCAGAATTAACCATAAAAGCAGATGCAAAATCAACTACGGTAACCTTACCCCCTAACAATGACCACAGTAAATTTATGGCACCATCAAAAATACAAAGTAACTGAAATACTATATTTCTAATATAATTTCTCATTATATAAATATAGGGTAGACTTTTCTATAAAAGTCTACCCTCTTAGTTTATCGAATTATTAGGTTAAATATCCTAATTTTCTCCGTCAGAATGCCTATCATAGGTATCGGAATCAGGATTCCAGTTAGAGATAAAAACCTCAAATGCCTCTTGCCTTGACATTCCACTGTTCTTTTGCTCCTTAGTCATTCTGAATCTCTTACCTGTTGCCTTTCGGTAATCCTCTGGATTTTGGAAAGGGAGACTACCCTCATTTGCCTCTACTGAAAAAGTGTTTTCCATTGCTTTATTAATTAAATTGTCTAAAATAGATAGAAGATTATCTGTGTATTTATTATTATCTCCCATAAGATTATTATAGAACAATAAAAGTTATTATTGTCCATAAATTAATTTTTTTATCGTCGGTAAATCACCAGAGTTTAGCAAGTCCAATAACTGAGATTCCCTAAACTTCTTACCATCACAGTTATACCAACCTGGGGAAGATACCTCTATGGCCTCGTCCTGAACCAAACTATGAATAAGACCACACTCGGGTGTTAGCCCCTTATCGAAGTATAATTCAAACTCACATTCCTGGAACGGAGTAGAAACTTTATTCTTCTTATTCTTTATATCCCCCTTGATGCCTAGAGTCTTTTTGGTTTTCTCATCTACTATAAGAGTCTTTTTTGTTCTATTAGATAGACAATTCATATCTACTGAGAGGTAATACTCCAGAGATTTTCCTCCAGCAGCATTGGTGTCTGGGTTTGAGTGTGGCATAACTCCAATCTTGCTTCTTGTTTGGTTAATGACCATTAGAGCTACATTATCATCCTTTAGCCTTCTATAAATAAGGCGTAATTCATTTCCTAAGGCCTTCGCCCTCCAAGCTCCCAAAGTAGGACCAGCCGTATTAGCCCTCTCATCCTCCTTCTTCTTCTTTTCGTCTTCCCCTCTGAATTGAATCTCTGCATCAATAGGAAGGACAGGTAGACTATCCACTCCAACTACTATAGGAGTCTCTTTATCAACAGCCCTTATCTGCTCTATCTTCTTGTGTATATCATTGAAACACTTCTCTAATGTCTCTGGCCTGGAGTATATCAGCTTAGAGGGATCAATTCCTAATCCAGTAACAAAAGACTTGTTTAGGGAGTCCTCAGCGTCCTGAAATATGGTGTAAAATCCTGCCTTCTGAGCCTGAGCTAGGGTACTTATGACAAAAACCGTCTTTGCGGTAGAAGATTCTCCTCTGAATTGTGTTATCCCTCCAACAGGAACCCCACCATCATACCTACCTGATATAACATGATTAAGAGCTAAGCTACCAGTAGAAACAAAAGTTTCGTAATCCCTTTCATCAGAGAGACAACCTATGGATTTTAATAGATCACTATTCATTACCTAACTCTTCCTTCTTGCAGTTTACCGTAGAAAGGATCTCATGAAACGCTGAGTATGGGTCCACGTTAGCTGCTGGCCTTCTGTCTTCAATATACACTCCATCATCGCCATCAGGAATTCTAATACTGGTATTCCTGGATCCTACTCCTATACTAAACTCATCATAATCAGAGGTTTCGTGTTTCCCCGTCATTCTAAGTTCATTATGCTCACCATAAGCTTCCATATGTTCAAAGTGGAACTCTTCAAACCTCTCAGCAAGATTCATCAAGGAGTCTTCGCCGCTCCTTGTACCTCTTGTAGATATGTTAATGTGACATCCAGCACCATTGTAATCTTCAAAAGGTTTAGGGTGGAGAGTAACTGCTATGTTGTTGTAAGCAAAAACTCTACGGAGGAAATATCTGGAGACTACCAAATCATCAGCTACCCTGACTGGGTCATCTGGCCCTATCTGGTATTCCCATTGTCCGTATGTAACCTCTGAATTGAATCCAGCATACTTTATACCGTATACTAAACACAAATCCATGTGAGTTCTAACTAAATTTTCAGCTAGATTTGTAGGAAAACAGTATGAATTCCCTTGCTTTGAAGAATTAAGGTGAGGGGAAAATGGACCTCCAGCAAAGTGAGAAATAGTAAATTCTTGCTCTACACCTACCCAGGTATCCTCCCTGTCTGTCTGAAAAGAATATTGCAAACTCTTTCTATTATTTGTGGGGTGTGGGTCACCATTAGAATCCAATACCTCACATAGAACTACAGGATATACATTATCCCCCGTATAGACCCTGACAGGGTTTAAAATACAATCGGACTTGTCTACAGTCGCTTGACCAGTACTTCCCCCATCAAACCTCCACTTAGGTATAGGTTTTCCGACAAATTCCTTGTCAAGTATCCTAGTCTTACCTCTAATCTCCCCCTCAGCATCTTGCCAAACATACTCTACAATATTCATGAATAAATAACCTTCTTTATCTTGTGCTCCTTTATTATAGCCTGACAGTCCTCACAAGGACACGCCAAATTATTATTTCTTCTATAAATATACATGACGGATCCTTCCAGGTCGTATCCTCTGTTTAGAGCAGAGTAGATAGCCGAACCCTCTGCGTGAAGCATATTAAACTTACCACTGCCTAGTTTTGTGTGGGTCTTCCTAGTATTATAGCCTAATCCTAATACTCTCTTTTTCTTGGTTATTACTGCTCCTAACTTGAAAGACATAGTGCTCTTTTCACTTTCTTTTCTAGCTAGGAGCATCATCCGATCAGGATCCAGTGCTTCCGAATCCTCCAACTCCTCTAACGGTATCAGACAAGTCATCACATTCCTCAAATTCAAAGTCTTCTAATTTTCTAAATATTACCTGTGCGACTCTCTCTCCAGAGAATAACTTAAATTCCTCTCCTAAGGAGGTTAGCATTACTGCCCACTCTCCTCTATAGTCGCTGTCTATTATACCAGTTCCGTTAGATAAAACAATACCTCTTTTTCCTAAAGATGATCTTATATAAATAGCAGCATAATATCCTTCTGGTATTTCTGTAGAAAATCCTAAGGTAATTGTTGTAACTTCCCCTCTCCTAATACAGTAACTATCATAACCATCAGGATTATCATCTGCCCTGTATGGTAGGTATAAGTCAAATGCCGCTGAATATGGAGTTCCTTTGTTAGGGACTACAGAGTGTGGATGAATCCTCTTAAACTTTATTTTCATAGTTAATCTAGTTGATGCAAGAAATCTTTCTTTACTACCTCTGGGGTTAGCGAGGACATAAGTTCTGAATTTCTCCTGGATTCCCCCAGAAGCTCTTCATAATATTTTTCATGTTCCTGTAAACATTCTCCCAGGTTGTCTCCGTCCTTAACCTTAACGAAAGACTTAGGCATGTATAACATTTTTCTGTCTTCAACATCTGTCCAAAATAGTATTGATCCCGCAGCCATTATATCAAAAGTTCTCCAGGATATTCTATCATGTCCCGTAGGACACAAAGCTACCTTGTTCTGTATTATTGACATTAGATTTTGTTGATAGGAAATAGGATCATGAGCCCACTTCCTAACACCTTTTCCGAACAAATTAGACACAAAATCTTGGGAATAGCAATCATCCTCTTTAAACACTAGTCCACCCTCAAAATGTATCCCACTTTTCTCCATAGAAAGTAGCCAATCAACTCTTTGATTGTATCTTATATTACTACCACCGTCAGTGATTTCCTCTTCAGGAAGAGTTACAACAGAATGAATATCCTGTTCTTCATCAAAGCTGTATGCACCCCCATCAACAATGGAGTCTGGGTTGGCCCAAGTAGGAACTCCTATAAAAACAGGATCGAAAGAATAAGGAACGTTGGATAAATCACTTTTCGCAAAATTACGTAACCCTAAATAAGTTTGTATAGGAAAAGCTATATTTTTTATGCCGTCTTTCCTATCATCCTCAACATATACCATTTTAGCATAAAACTCTACATGATCTTTCAAAGAGTAATATGCTTCTCCTGGGTCAAAATGTCTGGGGTCATCCTCGCAGTCAAAAAATATAATCTTGCTTCCCATGTCATGTGACACACTTCTTGGAAATGAAGGGTCCACAAAAACAATATCATAAGCTCCCTTAGGTATATTTTCATCCTGTATAACTACAGATTCAATACCACAGGATCTAAGCCCTTGAAAAAGTCTGTAGGTATGAAGATCATTTCCCCTAAGTATCCCACATCTCATTCTATAATGCGCCTCTGTACAGATAGCTGTCTATAATTCCCATCCAGTGGTCAACCATCTCCTCCACCATAGAGTCAAAGGTATATTCTGGCTTCCACTCTAGTTTTTCTCTTATCTCGGAGGAATCTCCCCTCAAGAAATCAAGCTCTTGAGGTCTAAAGTATTTGGGATCCACAGTAACGTAGTCTTTATAGTCAAGTCCTAAATACCCGAAGGTTTTCTCACACATCTGTCTGATGGTACGGCTTTCTCCTGTAGCTACTACCCAATCACTGGCTTCCTCATTAGTAACTATCTTGTGCATAGCATCAACATAATCTTTAGAATGTCCCCAGTCTCTTGAAGCATCTAGATTACCGAGAGCCAAAGAATCACGAAAACCCTTTCTAATCTCAACAGCACCCTTCACAATTTTGTTGGTAACAAAGTTAGAGCCTCTCCTAGGGGACTCATGATTGAACAATATACCATTACACGTATGCATGTCATATGCAGCCCTGTAATGCCTAACCAGATTATACCCCATGACCTTAGCACATCCATAAGGAGACGTAGGTGTCATAGGTGTTGTCTTTCTTTGATATCCGTCCTTATCAACAGAGTTACCAAACATCTCAGAGGAGCTTGCCTGATAGAACTTAACCTTAGGAATAAGTAACCTACATGCCTCTAGCATGTTCAAAACGCCTAGTCCGTTAGTCTGTATAGTAAAAGATGGAACATCAAAACTTATTCTAACATGGCTTTGGGCACCTAAGTTATACACCTCATCTGGTTTTACCTCACTGATAATTCTATGTAAGGATTGGGTATCTAATAGATCTCCGTAATGAGTTGTTATATTAGTATCTTTTATTCTACTATCTTGATTTTCAGGAACAGAATTTCTTCTCAAAATTCCATGGACATCATACCCTTTTGATAGGAGTAACTCAGATAGGTAGCTCCCATCTTGTCCTGCTACGCCCGTAATAAGTGCTGTCTTGGTCATGCCTTATTATAGGCTACCATATTGAGAAGTTTTAAATACTTCCATATTTCTTAGGTCAGGCCAGTCCGTATAGTGCCATTTTTTAGGGGTATTTTTTATGGCCTCAGGTAGCTTATCCAAACCTAACTGAGCGGTCTCTGGAGTCATGTAATAATGATATCCCATGGTGTCTATGTTTTGCTCCCTCCAGGGTTTATCTGGTAACCTGCCGTCGTAAGACATCTTTTTAAGGGCTGTAGCTGCTAACTGACCATCTGTAAGTATCATTCCCCCTCGTCCAAGGCTCAAGTGCTTTTGATATTGAAAGCTAAGGCACATAAAAGAACCAGGAACAAATCCCCCCTCCTTCCAATACACAGCAGCATCAATTATATTAGTATTTCCTATGAGATAATAATCTTCCCATGGAGTATCGTCCCAGTCCCAATTGATCCCTAATTTACCTCCTAAGAAAGGAACAGAGATATAGGTCCTGGTAGGGAACTTAACGTTATTAGGCCCTGTAAGACGAAGACAAAGCTCTATAGCATGGGTACAGCAATCAACCGCAACCGCATACTTAGATCCATAAAACTTAGCTATACTATCTTCAAATTGTTTAACAGTATCAAAATTCATTTAGTGGCCTCAAGATTAAGGCTTATTAAAGTACCGTTATCTTTATCTATGTGAGGTATGTAAGCCTGAGAGTGATCATCAAATTCAGAGTGCTCCGTCTCTCTCCAATCGTATCCTACAACATCTTTAAAACCCACCAAAGTTAAAAGTTTAGATAGTGATGTGAAAGTATATATTGTTTTATGGTAGATAGGAGGATCACCCATCTTACCATACAGAGGACCTAAAAAAGAATCTAGATTATGACCGTTTCTATACAGATCACATATGGCTGTGAAGTCTGGAACCGCCAACCTAAGAATTCCCCCAGGCTTAAGAACCCTCTTCCATTCTTCTAGAACTGTAAAGGCCTCATCCCTATCAAAATACTCCAAAAGGTGAGAAGCATATACAACATCACAGGAACCATCTTTAAATGGTATATCCATTACATCGTTGAAATCAACGTGAGGAAAATCCTCAGAGTCTATATGAATCCACCCAGAACCAAAGTCTCTCTTTCCACACCCTAAATGTAATTTCATATAAACACCTTGTCATTCTCTTGCCCTGTATAGGGGCCAGTTTTGTATTCGTATACCACAGTGTCATCTTCCAAAATTTCGTAATTATGACCACCCTCAAGAGTGAAAGAGCAGTCTCCAGTGTATAGGATGTGAGACTCCAAATACTCACCGTCGGTATCATAGAATATAGCATTAACGCTACCCTTAATCACCACCCAACTCTCTTGAGCAATCACTTTATCATAACTAGGAGATTTCCAAATATGACGGTGGGGGCGAAAAGTCGTGCCTTTTTCCATCCTTAAATAGGCACACTGGATAAAGTTATTAGGGTCTACTAACTCAGTTCTTTGTTCTTTAAAATCTCCTGCTACATAAACTATATGTAATAGTTTTTCAGGATCTACTTTTGAATATAGTTTTTCCATATTACTTAAGTTTTTCTCTTACTAATTCTAAATCACTTTCGTAATGAATATCAGTAGCTGTGTCCTTTACACAGCCTATTCTTTTACTTGTATGTCCAGCCAACAAATGAGTATATTTAATTATTCTAACACTACCATTCCTTTCAGAATCTGGTGTAACTGTAATTAAATCATCATAATAGTTCCTAACCATATACTCTAAACAGTGTGATAAAGAATTACTTTTGTCTGGGTGGTCTGGCTGTAAACCAACGACATAATCATATTTAGCTTTAATATTATTTACTATATCGATATAAACATCTACAACTTCGGTATCACCACATAAAAACTTATCTCTTATCATACCCCTAACATCATTTTTAATGGCAATTTCCATTACATCGTTATCTTCTGTTGAAACAATTATATCATCAACATAAGGACACTCTTTGGCATAATCAATAGCATGTTCAACTAAAGATTTCCCATTTATCTCCCTCAAGTTTTTTTTATGTAATCTAGTAGAATCACCTTTAGCAGGTATTATCACCAAGACTTTTAAATCCTTCATTTTATTTTCTCCCACCATGACAGTTTTTGTGTTTTTAACTATGTCTTTTAGTGAAGACCATTCAGCTTCGTACCTTTTTATTGTTTCACTATTACCCTCATCATGATAGTGGTACACTTCAGCTTCAGGTTCATAGACAATAATATAATTCATTGCTTGGACTTCATTTGACCATTTTATATCTTCCCAAGCTTTTATTTCTTCATCGAAGTCTACATACTTCCATATATCTTTTCTGATCATACTTGATGCATTATTGAAAAAAGAATCTTTTTGTTGATAAAGTTTTTCATCTCTAAAAATTATACTTAAATTTCTCTTATCAAGAACATTAGCATCTTCAGTTGGTAATTGTTTAGAATAAACACCAGCTATTCTATTATGATTAAAATTATCAACCATAGTTTTTAAATAAGTTGTCTTTGTAGGAAAACAATGGGCACTAAGATTACAAATGTAATTAAATTTAGCCTTTTTAATTCCTATATTTAATGCTTTTCCATATGTAAATGGAATACATTTTTCTACTATACAACCGTATTCATTAGCAACCTCAATTGTATCATCTGTACTCCCAGAATCAACAACAATGACTTCGTGTTCTGTAGTTTGATTTGATAGTATCCCCAGTAGCTTTCTTAAATTTTTACCTTCATTTAAGGTTCTTATTACAATACTTATCATTTATATATCTCTTTTAAAGTTTCAAAATCTATAGCTTGATTCGGATCACTTATGGATTCATCTGGTATTGGATGAGTTTCTATTATCAAACCATGTGCGCCAGCAGCCAAAGCAGCTTTAGCTATAGGAGGTACAAAATTTCTATAGCCACATGCATGGCTAGGGTCATAAATAACTGGTATATTAGTTAACTCCTTAAGAGCAGGTATAACCATTAAATCTGGAGCCCATATATTATCAAATAGATGTCTAGTTGAAGGGGCACCTCCAACTCCTCGGGGGCAAATAGCTATTCTCTGATTACCACCAACCATGATCCTTTCACAAGCACCGAGTATATCTTCAATTTGACCATATAAGCCTCTCTTTAATAAAACAGGTTTATCAATATGTCCTAAAGCATCTAGCAAGTCATAATTCTGAGCATTCCTTGCTCCTACTTGTATAATATCAACTATATCAAGTGTTTCATCTGTTAATTGACTCGTATGCATTATTTCTGTGACAATGGGTAAACCAGTTTCTTTTTTAGCTAAATCTAGTAATTTCAAACCTTCTAGTCTTAATCCCTCTTTCCAACTATAAGTTCCTACGGATTTAGAATCTGTTACTGGATAAGTACACGGTTTATATGCACCGCCTCTTAGTGCATTAGCACCAAGATCTTTCACGTTTTTTGCTATATCTACTATATTAAATCTATCACCTGGACCTCCCTCGACCGAACAAGGTCCTGCTATTCTAGTCCAAGGCCAATCAACAGTTAGATCCGCATCTACTGAATGTTTTAACTGTCCTTCTTTAACTAAATTCTCTATAAATTTGGGTAGTTTTCTCATTTTATTTCTCCATTTTATTTTTTTACAAGTCTAATACTTCTGCGCCAGCCTCAGCTATTATACTGTTTGCTTCTATAGTACAGGGGGTAATATTATATGTATTTTTTAGATGATGAAAAATATCTTTGAACTGATTAAGAGTTTTATAATATTCGTTAAAGTACGAGGGTGTACCAAAATCATCAATATCTTCCTGAATGAATGTATCTCCTCTAAAGGTTTCTCTAAGACTTTCTAGTTGATGTTTAATCGTTTCCTTAAATGGTTCAAAAGAATAAAAGTGATTTGTACTCTTATGGTCAAATCCCACATACACTACTCTACTCGCACCAAGTATCATGGCAATATGAGTAGCTGCAAACCCTATCTGTTCCGCTCCGACTAAATTAGAATTTTCATTGATGTCTTTAATCATTTCAGACATATTATGTGTTACAACATTTCTATTCGTAGTTTGTATTACATTCATAGTTTTTTTCAAAGAGTTATCTAGGGTAGGTTCACCTTGAAATATTCTCACCTTACTATTGCCAAAATAATGATTAAGCAATAACTGAACATAATGACCAGTCATAAAGTAGTCAGTATCTTCAAATACTAAGTGACTAGCATTACAACCTATGGAGATACCATTATTAATAGTATCGATTTCATTTTGAGTCAAATCTTTTAACCTAGTACCATTACCTAAAATAAATATAGTTTCTCCACTATGTATATTTTTTAAATCTTCTATTGTTAGCATTATTTCCCCTCCCAACACTCCCACACGAAAGGATAAGAAAATTTCATCTTGTGAGTTTTCGACAACTTATCAAGAATCTTGTTCCTACGATACACAGGGAATCTACCATAATAATGAAACTGTATTAGGAATTTATCTACCTTAGTGTGCAACCCAGAATCTAGCAACTCTTCAAGTATATCAAACTCTGACCCTTCAACATTTAATTTCATAACGTCTATATTGTCTACGTCTAACTCCTCAAAAACTTCTGCTATACCACGAACCTTGCAGTCTTCTCTTTTTCCTCCCTCAAGCATAAAAGAAGACTCATCCTCAGAAACTGATATGCTGAAAGTTCCGTTCTCTTTTCCTAGTCCAAAATTGAAAAACTTTATCTTATCATTTTCGTTAGATAAAGACCTATCGTAAAGATCCTTAACAGGTTCAAATCCGTAACAAGTGCATCTATACTTATCGTAAATTTCCGTAGAGTATTCTCCTGTATAAGAACCAAGATCCCATATAACAGAATCTTCAGTTAACTCTGGAAAATAAGAAAGTTGGGAATCTCCCCCTCTAGAGAAAAATTCGCTAAGGTGCCTATACTGAGTATGTCCATCTACATAGGTCAAGATGTCTGTTACATCTAAATCATCCGTTATATTTTGATCAATCAAACTATTTTCAAGAAGAACATTTTCAAATATCCAGTCTTCCTGAGTATCATACTTGCTGACCAGCTTCTGATTTTCTTCTGCATACATGAACATACTGTCATATAGCTCAGGTGTCAAAGTATTTAATATCTCCTCAAGTTCCTCAATAGTATCGAAAGTTAGTATTCCTTTACTATTGAAAAAGTTACCTATCTCCGTAGCTCCATAATAAATAGGTATCACCCCCAAAGCCATAGCGTCTAGAAGCTTCTCACTAAAGTAATATGGGTTCTTAGTATTTTCTATTACTACAGTAAACCTGTAAGGAGATAGAGCCTCTTCCTTAGTTTCAAAAGGTCTTCCTGCCCCTGCTCCCCACAAATCTATTCCCTTCAAGGATGAAGCTATCTTGTGTCTAAGGCTATGACCAAAAGCTTCTCTCTTAGTAGAGTAAATCATGGAAACCATTTCTGTCTTTTCTGGAAATCCATAATTTTCCTTCTCTACCCAGCACCCTCCGAAAGGATAAAACTTAGTTTTTTCTGGATACTTCTCTAGAAGTTCCTTATCGTAAGTGAGCAAAAAATCGTAGTTATCAATGTAATTATCTACGCTGTTATAGATAGAGGGGTTTGTCTCTCTGGTCTCTACCAACATACCAATATTTGTGCCCTTGCAATTGGTTACAGAGTCTGTATCTAAATAAGAATCCGTAAATAAACTGATGCCTTCCCAACCTTCCTTAACTCTAACATACCTAGTGTAAGAAGGTTTTTTATTATCAGTCATGGAGTAAATTCCATCCTCTGTTTCCAGATGACTGAACGAATCATCAAATAAATTAATTTCTATCATATCTTTATCCAAGAATCTGGAATGATGTCTTTGCTGTCAAACTCTGATCCAGGTCCGAACCAATTCTTTGGGGCTATTACCACCTTATCCTTATACTTGTTTAGCCAAGCGCCCCACCAACTGAAGGTAGAATTAGCTATGATATTGTTTTTACACATAGACATCAATAGCATATCAGTAATATCAGATTCCCCCTCTACGTAGAAAGAGTTGGGGACACTAAAATTGTTTTTGCACCATTCTATATCATCACTAAACACTAGAACAGAATCTACACCAGAAAATTTATCCAGAGCTTTATAATAGTAATCTTCGGTCGGTAATGAATATATATTACTCAAAGAAATGTAATCTCCTCTCCTAACATGCAGTGATAAAGTCTTACCAACCAATATATCGGCATACTTATCCCAAACATTAGAAACCATGGAATCAGGAAATTTTAAACTGTCTAAAATGTATTCCCTATTGTGGGAAAAATACTTCTCTGATTGAAAATACCCATTGTAACAACAACCTTTTATATAAGGTAATTCTGTATATGAGAACTCTGGTTCCTCGTAAATATAAATTGTTAAAGCGTCATCGGGATAATATGAATTAACCTCTCTAAATATATTATCATGGTAACCTCCAAAATCTGGATTGGATATCTTAGGGAATATGGCAATGTCATCGTTATCTTTAGCTAAACTTAGTAGAGTAGCTACTTGAAACATTTGATTTCCTAATCCAAAGTTAGGACAGTTCCCTATATTACTAGGTCCTACCAAATCACAGGTTATCATACAGAAAGAACCAATCTAGTAAAGTCTTCTTGTTCTGTTTGATAAAAGAAAGGTTTGTTTGGGGTCAAAATAACAAAATCCTTATGTATACTAGCCAACCCTAAGTCGAAAGGCATTTCAAACTCAAGACACTCTTCTATTTTTTCTAACGCGGCACTAATATAGGAATCAGTAAGATACAAAATTGCGTGGGTAGAACACATATTGTAAACTCTCTTATACTGATCATTATACTGAGAGGCCATAACTATGTTCTTTATACCTACAGAATCGTAACCTCTAACATACCCATGATTAGACACACCCAAGTATACAGCATCGGCCTCATCAGGTATATCTAATTGCAGCCTAAAACTGTCCTCTAGACCTATATCATCTTCTAGGATGAGACACGGTGAGGATGCATCCTTCAACAAAGATTGGTGGGACATTCCACAACCTACAACTCCAACGTTATTTTGTATACCTGGAAACCTCTCAAAGGGTAAATGATTATCCTCTAAAAGATTAGATACGTATACAAATCTCCCTGGTGCATCATCTAGATTTATGAGATGATTTTTAGTTTCCTGGAGATTAACTTTCATAGTCAAGATACTTACCTATAATTGTAAGGTTTTCTAGCGTCTTTTCTCTAAGAAAATTTATTAATTCCAACCCAGACAAGGAGAACCAAGGCTCTAATACGGCACCGTAATTCTTAGTAGTCAACACATTCATGCCCAAGGATCTAGCCTCTACTACTAGTCTACAGCAGGATTCCCTAGCTATGGGGAAGAACACCAAAGAGGAGTAACTAGCCATGCTAGACAGGAATTTTCGCCTATCGTCACTATTGGTTATTAGACTATAATCAAGAATGTTATCTTTACAAAATTTTATAGCTCCTTCAGTGTTCTTAATAGGATTATCACTATCCAAAATACCATACCTATAATCTATATCTTTGGGAGACTCAAAAATATCCTGTAACAGATCTAAATCTTCCGAAGACCACAAAGAACATTCCAGATTAACAAAATTACCAATAACATCATTAGCTTTGAACACATTGAGATGATCAGTCGTTTGTACAAATATAGCTTTGGCATTTTTATATAAATCATAATTAATTCTATCTTCCTCAGGAACTATGTTATCCTTATACACCCATGGGTGCCTGTGCCTAACTATCTTATAATCATGCTCTAAAATGACATATCTGGCATTATTAATTATATTATCAACAACAGATTTATCCATTCTTGATATATTAGAAAGAACATAAGTAGTAGAGGGGTCTACGTCTTCAAAGTTTTCAGACTCAACATAAGACAGATCAAAATTGTCAACTAGTATAGAATTAACTAATTCTGCCCCTCCTTTTTTACCGTCTTTAACTCTGGCTTGGGAGCTTCCGTCATCAGTTTTATATACTGCTTTTATCTCCCAGGGAAAATCATCGACTAATGCTCCAACACTAGACATTAGTTAGGCCCTCCCTCTCAAACACTACGGCAGGGTACACTCTATACACTTCATGATACATAGGAGATTTCTTCAATCCCTCCGCTATGGAATGAGGCAAACTCTGATTTCCCATGAATACTTCTGCCCCATTGATAACTTTAGCTAAATCTAATATAGTTTCTGTATATTGATAAGGTATATTAAATCCGAAAGTCTTATTGAAGACCTCACACTCAAACTCCGTACCCACAAAGACAGAATCGTTTCTATACTGGTAAAAGAACTCCTCCCAGAAGGAGTGATTTCCGTGTACTTTTAAGGATCTAGAAACTACAACCTTCTTCTCTGGATATACTTTCTCGCAGCTAAGCCATTTATCGTTGGCTAGTTCTCTGTTTAGTTCAAACGCTGATAAATGAGATTTAGCTAGATTATTATATTTTACATGTTGTCTAAACTTGTCTAAGTTGTAATCAATGCTTTCTCCCCTCCAACATCTGACATCCTCAATGTAATCCTGCTCTAATAAGAGATGCTGAAGAGAAGATATCGTAGCCTCATTTAGATTGGTCTTGTTTTTGTGGGGAGGGTGAACAAAAGGATCCTTTTCACCTCCACAAGGATCTAAGTATAAAAGACCTCCCCCTAAAGCCCTAACAGTGGGAAGAGAGAATATTATATCCCCTAAGTCACCAGAATGTTTAAAGGTTTTCACTTCTAGGATCCCACCCCAAACTACTAAAACATTGTTCGTATAAACTTAGCCTAAGACCTACAACCTTATTAATATCAAATTGTTCTTCCGTTAGCTTATGCAAATTCTCCCCCATTCTCTTTATTAGTTTAGGATTTTTAAGTGCTTTAGTTAGAGTCTTGGCCCAAACCATCTTAGAAGCGTCTGGAGGTAACAAGACCCCATGTTCCCAATTAACTATAGTTTCATTATAGCACCCTACATCTGACCCTATTAGAGGCACCTTGTATCTCCCAGCTTCAGCTATCTTAATATCAGATTTACTGTCATTAAAATCATTCATCTGCAACGGAGCTATGGCTATATCCATGTTAGCATACATAGAACCATACTTGTCTGGCGGCAATGCGTAGTGTATGGCCCAATTGGACGGTCCCCTGAAGCCCTTGAGTAAGACTTCTTTATATTCCTTCCAAACATCCCATTGCCAATCCTTTTTTTGCCCCTCCTGAAGGGGAGGCGGGTGTCCGTAAAAATCCCAATGTACGTTTTCCCTTCCTACCTTCTGATTAACTATGTGAGGAACGACAGAGAATTGCCTAACGTCAGGCCTATGATGTATTCCCCCTGCCCATCCTACTCTCATGATCTTCCTAGGGGGCACTGGTTCATTCCAGCAGGGAAGTTCATAATCTATAGCATTCTTAACTACAGCCAGAGCCATTCCACAAAAAGGCTTTATTCTCTCAGCAAATTTTCTCTGGGTCACTGTAACCAAATGAGCATTGTTATACATAAACTTAGTTATCTCGCCTAAGTTTTTCTCCTTATATGTTTTAGCCAACAAATGGTCATCATACAAGTTGGTTAATAAATCATCATTATCTACATGAACAAACTTTTTAAACTCTCTAGCTTTTCCCACAGTCCTAGCACTGTATGGACCACCAAAGTTACTTATATTATTAATTAATACTATATCGCTCCACTTTATATTTTCATACTCCCAGTCTGGTATCCAATGTCCTGTAGAAACGTCTAAGCCTAAAGGATTTTGGTCAAACCTAACCTCTACATCGTCTGGGTAAAGCTCCTGCAACTTAGCATACGGAAGTATTGCTCTGTAGTATGCACACCCCCCATCGTTAGCCTTGACCACTAGAATCCTAAGCTTTCTTTTTTCGTTCATGTAATATGATAGTGGGATTATTCTCTACTTCTAGTAACTTTTTAAGCATAGTTTTAGCTATCTTAATCTTCATCCTCATCTCTTCAGAAGACTCAGTATCATTTTTAAAATGGTTGCATCCATTACAGGCCACTATTACATTACCCTCTATGTATCCTAATTTAGGTTTTACTTTGTCTAAAGTAGGGCTAGACCTAGTGAAAGGTCCTCTTATTGTTTTCATAGGTCTTTCACAATAAGGACACATAGGCTTATCCGTTTCTGGATAGATATCTTCTCTCAGATATTCTAGTGTTATGCTATGATCAAGGCCTTTCTCTTCGGCTCTTTCTTGAGACCTTCTTATCATGGCAGAAGTAAGAGCCTTCCAATAACTTTCTCTGCCGTGGACCATATGATTATCTCTAATAATAAAAATGTCCCGCCAAGGACAAACAAAGCCTCAGCGGGACATCACCACCATAAATAGCAAACTACGCTACCTTCTTAGATTTCTCTTCTTCCTTGTCAAAAGTCTCTCCTGAGCCAGTGGAAGAGTGTGCCATACCAAGAGCTTTGCCGATACTTTGTGACGCAGTCTTGATATTAATCCCTTCTCCTGTAGGAGCTATAGCTTTCAAAGCATTCCCATAGTGTTTTCTCTTTCTCTTGAATAGCAACAAAAGAATAGCCTCAAACCCTGCAAGCTGAGGTATGAAGGTACTCCCTACCTTCAGAGCGCCTTGAGCTAAGCTCAATATGGCATCACCTCCCCACATACCAGAGTTTGTAGATACTGGAACGAACGAGGTTGAATCAGCCCGAAGAGATTCCCTAGGGGCCATTACGACTACCTTATCCTTCCAGGTAGTCCTATACTCCTCAGGTATCTTATCAGTGGGAAGAATTACAGCTTCTCCCTTCTTTCCGTCTTGTACTTGCTCAATTGTAGTAATAACCATGTTTTGATTATTAACCCAATCTAACACACTACAAGAGGCTAGAGGCAATACCACTAAAAACATTAGTGATACGCTTAAAACAATACTTCTAAATTTAAACATAACGTTACTTTTCTAATTTTTCCATGAACTCGTCATCTGACGCGCTTCCATCGGAAATTTCTTTTTGAGGAACTTCAGAAGGAACAAATAGTTCCGCAAGTTCCTTTGCATCCTCATAGCTTTCAACCTTAGCAAGAGCATAAATATCGTGAAGGCTATCCATAGATTCACTGATACCCTTAGCGGAATTCATTGCTTTACTTGGCTTAGGTCTAGGAGCAGACTGATCATACGCGGGCCAGTCTTGACCTGGGATTTGCTTCTTAACTACCTTGAAATCATGTCCCGATTCAAGGGCTGTGATATCTCCGTAATCTTCGTCCAGCATGGTATCAATGATCTTAGTAAATACCTTAATACCTACAGACAAAATCTTAACCTTATTGTCAGCGCCCCTGTCTACTACATTCATGTAATAGCGTTTTCCAGGCTTGATAGCCCTAGCCGCCTTAGAGAACTCACTCTGGTCCCCCTTAGGTAAGTCTAGTTTATTGTGAGACTCCCAAAGTGAATAGTATGCATCACATAATGGGCAGGACTCACCATGAATTTTTCTGCAATGGAAGTTTCTTGGTTTTCCATCTGCTGTTAGCTCCTTAGGGATTCTGTGAATTGCAGTTTCAGCGTAAAACTGCTTCCCATCATCCTCAGATGCCTCTGAGGGAGGCAAGATTCTCACCACATTCTCCCCCTCATTTAGTTGTACATATTTCTCTGTCCAATCCTCGGAAGCTCCTCCTGGATTGGTTAATTCTGCGTGTTTAGCTCTTAGTGCTGCTAGGTCAATAGTCATGTTTCTTTTTCCTTTTGTTGTTACTAGTGATTATAGTGTTAGCCGTTTATAAGTTTGGCTTCTTCTCTGTTATTAGCTGATAATTGTATCAGCATTCCATTTCTCTGGCTCATAGCGTCCAATAAACCCTTTACTAGGTCTACTTTATAGGAAGCATCAACCAAATTCTTTTTTAGTTGTGAGTATGTAGCCGTTGACTCAGCATGAGCTTGAATATCGTTTGCAGTCAATTTCTTGATAGCTCCTTTGTTGGCTTCTCTGAACTCCTTCTTTTCCTTGGAGACATAAACAGTTAGTTCATCCTCTAAGGTTGTTTTATATTTCTTAGCTTCTGCATAAACTCCAGTCCAATACCCATATCGTTTGGATTGGTCAGCTAACTCAGAGACTAGATCCAACTTATTAATAATAAGAAGCTCGTCGCACAAAGAGACGTATTTATCGAAGTCCAGTGTCTGGAGTATCCCAAGTAGTATCGATTGCTTCTGATTCATTGTCATCCTCTATTTCTCTATCGTCTAAACAGCTTTGTATTATATCAAAAAGATCGGGGTTTAACTTTACTAATTGCATGTAGCCCCTACTAATAATAGTAGTAGCTTGCTCATTCTTTATGGTAGAAATAATATCTTCTTCGTCTCCCCCCATACCCACGGACTCAAGAACTATGTGAAAAAGTTCGTGGACTACAACCTCCACAGCCAACTCTTTTTTCATGCTTGGATCGAAACTTATGGTACATTCATCAAAATCTGTTAGACCGTGACACAATACCCCAGAGTGTATAATCCTTTCCTGTATCTTTATACAGAATTTTCTCCACCCAGAATCTACTTCTAAAATACCAGCGTCCAGTATCCTATACAGTATATGGTCCTTTCCTACTTCACCTAAGTTGTTCTTCAATCTCTCTTTCAAGATCATCCTCCGCAGAACTTTCTTCTATACGAAGGGTGGAGTAATCTACGCTTGCACGTATGGTATACTTCTGTTTAGAGTCCCTAGACTTTATAACAAATACTCTCATCTTACCTGTGTCGTATTCTTCCTGAGTTTGGTTTAGAGAAATAGCCCAATCACAGACGCGAATTTTACCGTAAGAATCACCAAGCTCTGTATCATCAATGATTGCTACCTTCTTCCCATTCCTATTCGTTTGGGTAGCCGTCCACATCATAGCATTATTTTCAACTCCTAAACCTCTAATCTCTTCTGCTATTCTTTGTTGTGCTATGTATTCAGAATCAATCTTAGAACAGGGTCTTAGGAGTTCCAAGTAATCTATCACAATTAATTCAGGAACAAAATTATGATAATTTTTTAATTGGACAAGAAATGATCTTACTGAGTTCACTGTAGCTAAACCAGTAGGAAACTCTTTTATAAACAAGCGTGATCCCTCAAACTTATCCTGGAACATCTTCAGTCTCTTACTAAGCTCCAACTGTCTGGTGGGGTCGCTAAGGGATTTATTGTCTAGTAAAGAAGCTACAGAGTCAATCCTTCTAGCTATCTTGTCTTCTGACATTTCTAATGTCACGTATAAAACCTTTTTACCTTGCATCAAACCTCTTACAGCCTGATTAACTAAGTATAAAGATTTCCCTACACCAGGAGGAGCTACTACCATAGCCAACTCCTTAGCATTCAAACCACCCTCTAGATTATCGTTGTGACTGTCAAATATGGTTGCATACTTGATATCATCCTTATCTTCGTTTTGCCTTCTCCACCTTTCCGATACGCTATCAAAATAATCCTGACCTAGATCAACATTCCTGGAGACAGTTAGAGCCTTTCTGATAACTTCTTCGCAAGCTTCTATGTTATCCTCGTTAGTTAGCTTAACACAGTCCTTAATTGCTTGCTTTATAGATTCTTTTTTAGCAAAGTCCTCTACAAGATCAAGATAGAATTCAGGGTTATCATATACCTTAGAATCCAAACGACCTATATGAACAAGCTCGTCTTCAAATTCTGATATATCATCCCTTTCACTTTTAACCTTGTCACATAAAGTTAAAAGTACATCGTCACTAGGAAGCTTTCTATAACTACTGAAATAGCTAGATACGCAAGAAAAGATAATTTGATGAGTGGGAAAATCAAAATACTCATCTTTAACTAGAGGAGCTATCTGGCAATGGAAGTCCTCGTCAGATTTAAAGAGGTATAAAACTCCCCGCTGTATGTTATCACTAAAATTATATCCCATTAGTATTTATCTTTCCATCCTGGTTTTAAACCCAACTTTCCGTATGCGTCCTCAGTTATTTTTTTAGATATCTCTTTTTTCTCCGCAGCCCTCGTATCAGAGACTCTCTTAGCTTCCCCAGTCTCAACCATTTTATCTAGGTTAGGCTCCCACCTAGAATAGTTTTGGCCCCCAGTTTTAATCCTCTCTTTTGAGTATTTTATGGAATCACCCAGGAACTCATTTGCCTCATCCTTTGACATGCCTTTTTTGGCATACTTTTCATCTCTTATTGAATTTGTATCCCAACCAAAACCCTTGAAAATAACGCCAGATCCTCCTGTAATAAGCTTATCACGAAGCTTATTACAGGATGGGCATCTTTTTCTCTTAGGGCATTTCTTTATGGATGCATAAATTTCCCAAGAAATCTCACAATCTTCACACTCATAAACATATTGAGGCATTAGTCTAGAATTTTAACCATAATCTCTTTTTGGGTAAGAACAACAACTTCGTTACCACGTATATCTACTGGTCTGCCAGCCATTGGGGGAAGTAAAACTACGTCCCCAACCGACACTAGGTTAACTTCTGATCCTACAGAATGAACTGTAGCCTCATGAACATCTTGAGAAACTCCCTCAAGAACTATACCCCCAGCAGAAATAGATTCCGCCTCTGCCTTCTTAACAACAACATACTCTCCGAGAGCCTCTATATCAAATTTTTCCACTTTTTTACTTTTAACCACAGTCTCCTCCATAAATGCTACAAGAATCCGCTGATCCTACTGATACATTATAGTCAGATCCTATATAAGTTTCAATGTTATCTGAGGTAAGTGGGATGGCCTCCAGTGGTTCCTGACCCTTGCTACCTGCTCTATAAATGGTCATACCTTTTAGTTCACTAGCATACTTTAAAGCCATATCACTTAAATCCTCTGCTTTGGAATCATTAGGTAAATTAATAGTTTTACTTATGCAGGAGTCAATATACTTCTGAATTGTGGCCTGAACAGCCATATGCTCTTCTGGAGCAACGTCGTAAGCCCCCAGAAAGTGTTCTAAGGGCTTTCCAGCCCTAACATGGTCTTCGAATAGGGGGTCTAAAACGACAGTTTCCTTCCAGGTATTACCCTGTCTGTAGCGTCTCTTATACATGGCCGAGAAAATTGGTTCCAATCCAGATGATACCCCATGAACCATAGATGTTGTACCAGTAGGAGCAATAGTTAGCATTACTGCATTTCTTATACCATGCTCCTTTATAAGCATTCTAATCTTTGCTGGGAGGGTCTTGGCGAACTCCTCGTTAAGATAGTCCTTATAATTAAACTGGGCGAAAGATCCTTTATCTCTAGCGATGTAGGCTGAGGCTTTATATGCCTCATTTCGGATAGTGGCGAACAGCCTTTCCAAAAACTCAAGACAATCCTCATCTCCATACTTATACCCTAGTTTAATAAGCATATAATGGAGCCCTAACACACCAAACCCAATTCTTCTAGATCTATGAGCTACTTCCTTACATTTATCGGTGGGAAAATGATTAACAGTTAAAACATTATCCAGGAACCTTATTCCAGTCTTAACAGTTCTCGCCAATCGCTTCCAATCTACTTGCCCGTCAACAACCATATTAGCTAAATTAACATGACCTAAACAACAATTACCATAAGAAGGGAGAGATATTTCCCCACAGGGATTTGTGGACTGCATATCTTCAAAGTAAGATACATTAGTGAACTTATTAGCCAAAGAAACATTATAAATTCCAGGGTCTCCCGACTCTACGGCATTAACCCAAATCTTATTCCAAACATCCTTAGCTTTTAAGGAAACTTTCTTAACGTTCTTAAACTCGTCCTGATAATGATCTAGGTAATGCTCTTTAGCTCTTCCTACAACGTCCTCTTCATCTAGGCCAACGACGTTTATTTTAGAGGTCTTCTCTGGTCCTACTCTGTCCAGTTCGTAGACATAATACTTTCTATTATTAAATGTGAAGTGCCACTCCTCATCATTCTCGCAAGCTTCAATGAACCTGTCCGTTATGGCTACAGAAACATTAAAATTGTTAAGCTCCTTTTTGTCTAACTTTAGATACAAAAACTCCAGTATATCTGGGTGAGTTACATCCAGGATGGACATAAGTGCGACTCTTCTAGGACCTCCAGCTTTGACCCTCTCACCTATTCCATCTATCATCTGCATATTAGATATGGATCCAGGTGCCAAATACTTTAGATTTCCAAGGCCATCCCCCTTAGGCCTAATCTTGCTGAAGTTGAACCCTAGTCCACCTCCCCCGCAAGAAATCTTATACATATCTTTTATGGTTTGGCCTATGCTCTCTACATTGTCCTCAGGAATAATGACATAACAATTTAAAAGATTTTGCCTTCCAGAATTTCTACCAGACCCAAAAAGAATCCTACCCCCAGGTACAAAATCTCCAGAGGACATAGCCTCAAAAAATTTCTTCTCAGTAGATTCAACATTATCAGGTGACTCTGCCGATGCTATGTGCTTAGCTACTGTCTTAACCCTATCAGCATAAGTCTTATCTCCTGGGTAAGCGTATTTGTTTTGGAAAATTTCCTGGCCTAAGGCATTCAGTTCTTTTATTGTCATTAGTTTATAGTAGTTATACCCTGTTCTTTAGTTACGAGCATTCTAGGGTATTGGTCAAGTAAGTTTTTCATATGCTCATTGTGCGTAATTAAGAATACTTTCTTGTTATTCTTCTGAATTTGACGCAAAAGTATGTATAGTCCATACATCCCATCAGCATCTAGGTTTTCACCTATTTCATCAAAAAATAATAAGTCGGTCTTATTAGACTCGGTTAGAGATAATAGGTCTTGTAAGGCAAGCATTACAGAAAGATTAATCTTTCTTTTCTCCCCACCAGACAAAGCCTCATGGTATATTACCCTCTTTTCTGTGTATATTTTTTCGTCCAACTGATCATCAAATTCTATGTAATACTTACCACCAGAAATAAGGTACAAATAGGTGTTACACTTGTCGTTAAAAGTAGAAAGAACATTTCTTATAATATACTTTATTATTCCTTGCTCGGAAAAAGCTTTCTCCCAAAATCTCATTACCTCGTAAGAAGATATAGCAGAAATATTCTCACGTTTCAATTCATCCCCCCTAACTTCTAAAGAATCCAACTGATTCTCGTAGGTTTTTCTTAGCTTACTCTCCTGTATACTCTTTTCTATAGATGCATACTGTTTGGAGGATATAGGGGGTTTAGCATCATCTGCTTTAGTAACCAAATATTCCAACTCAGACTCCTTTGAAGAAGCCTCTACAATAAGGGAATTTAATTTGTTATTATAGCTCTCAATATCTTTATCAGTTACCTCCTTAACATACTTCTGATTACAACTACGGCAAACGTCTTCCTTACAATATTCACCAGTAGATATCGCGTCTCTAGCAGTGTCTATGGAACAATTAATTTCAAATAACTTTGAACTTACAATAGCTACTTCTGATCTGTATTCTGAGTATTTATCTTCCGCTTTAAGGATGCTATCTAGGGTGCAGTCTGGGGCCTCAACTTCCTCTATCTTAGAGAGCCTATTCTCAAGGTCCTTAACCTGCTTTTCATTCTCAAGCAATGCAGACTCAGAAATCTTCTTTTGATTGTTGTATAAAGACTTATAATCCTTAATCTTGTCTCTAGTATCAAATATCTCGTCTACACTAAGAAAATTCCTTATGATGCTACGCTTATCATCTTTGGTTGCAGACAAAAAATCCTCAGTTGAATGCTGACCAAATACCATGGAGGCATTTATGACCTTATAATTAGTCCCAAGAACTTTCTCTATTTGGAACTGGGTCGCTCTCGCATCTTCCTGAGTTAGGTTCTCTTCACCAACTAAAAACTCTAGCCCTGTTGGCTTTCTTGTTCTCTTGATATACTTGTCTTCATCTACCCAAACCTCTACAATGCAATTTTTCTGTGATTGGTTATTGACCATAGACTTTTCAGTGCTTTTTCTTATGGTCCTCCCAGTTATTCCCCAAATTACTGCTTCAAATATAGTAGATTTCCCAGAACCATTCTCACCATCAATTACAACTATACCCTCATAATCTTCAAAATTTACAGTAACGTCCTTAGCAGAATAAAAGTTTCTATACCTCACCTTTCTTATATTCATTCTCTTCTTAGCTCCTCCAAACCCTTCATTATATCTTCTTTGCTAAGATCAGAGTTCTGACCATCTACATATTTTTGTATAAGATCATCTGTTACCTGGAATACATCACCTCCAGGGGTAAAGCTAGACTGCTCCTCACCTTTTTCTTCCTCTACGGGCTTAAATTTTATGTCTAAATACTTAATTTTATACTTATCAATCAACCACTTCTTGAATCTCATGTCTGGCACTCCGTCAAGCTCACTCATAAATATTCTTAGTATGGTAAAATAGTTTTCATCCTGTAACCAGTGAGTTTGTTTGTTTTTTAGATCTGAGTAATCAAGAATGACATGTCGTATACCCCAAGTAATCTCATTCTTCTTGAAGCTCCACTGATCATCTTCATGTTCTAGAACACCATAGTAACTAGTTTTACCAGATTCTTGAAATGATGTAGTGTAAGGGGTACCCATTAGAGTAACCCTTGCCTCTTCCCTGAACGTGTGTATGTGACCTAAAAAAGTGGGATTGTTAAAATTACTCCGTTTAATGCTGAAGTCAGCATTGCCAATACTATTAAGGCACCCATCAAATCCAAAATGTCCAAAAACAAAATTTCCTTTTGGAACAGAAGATAGCGCCTCCTCAATAGTTTTTTGGTTTTCATAATGAGGTATAAAAGTGTATTTACCTACAGTTTTTGTATGTGTTATTACGTTCTCTGAATACAGGGACAAGGCCGTTACCCCGTCATCTGATTTTGTCTCTGATTCGTGATTACCTCTAATTAGGAATACCTTTGTTTTTACGTATACAGAACTAAGAACCTCTCTAAATTTTAGAAGTTCTGTAGGTGTAGGTCTTCTATTATGAAAAATATCACCAAGAAAGATTATATTGTCTAAATCCTTCTCAGCACAGACTATCCTAGATATAGCCTCTATCTGAGCATCTATATACCCAGGTATAGAGGGAACATTCTTTATGTGCGTATCACCAATTATTAAAGTCTTCATTCCACAATGCTCTCATAAGTGACTCCCATTCTGGACAAGTCTTCTGAGACTAATTGGTATATACCCAAGGCACATTTCCTTATTTCAAATTGAGCGTCTGGTTTAAGCCTCTGCCTTAGGAAGTGCATCAATGATTGCAAGGAAACGGTCCAATAAGCCTCAGTATAAATAGCTGTTGGGAGTATAAGTCTAGCTAATTCTTTAGCCACACCAGCAGACAGTATCTCTTTATATTGTTCATAGGCTTGACTATACTGATCTTTAAAGACATCCCTATATGCATCGGTCCTAGTTTTACCCCAGCCTAAATCCCCACTAGACTGCTTAGAACCATGACCAGTATTACCCCTCATCTTTCTGGGAACGTAGAATTCAGGCTCTAACTTTTTATATCTTCCAGACAATTCATTCCAAGAACATCCCTTATCATCGTCGTAAAACAAATCAAAAGCTTCTACGGATACTGGCTCCCCATCCACTTCATACTTCCTCCAAGAGGACCCTACCTGATACTTAGTCCATTGTCTAAATGCAAACAGAGGTGCTCGTATATGGAAAGTATAGAAAGCGTGTCTGAACGGACTGGTGTGATCATGTTTCCATAAATACCTAACGAGGCCCTTATCCTCCTTCGTAAACTCATTAGAGGAATTTCCGTAGGAGCATCTTGCCGCGTTTACCACAGACAGTCCAGGATCTTTTGAAGCTCCAACTAACTCTACAAACCCAAAATTGTCATCAAGACAATATACTCTATTGCTTTCCATATTTATTCTTAATATCTCTAAGTTTTCTTGCCGAATTTAAATCATTCTTATGAGATCCAGTAAAGGTCATAATAGGAACAGAACCCTTATCGATAATATCCTCAGCATAAAAACCTAGATACTCAATAAGCTCTAACAGAAATCTTACATCACTTGAACAGGTCGTTTTCTTTTTCTTAGACATTAATGCTATCTAGATATTGAGTAACTTCATCTCTATTAGTTATTACACCATTTTCTAAAAAAGCCTCAATGCCATCACCAAAACTTGAGCCTACCAACATCTCTATAGAAAGAGGAACATCAAGCTTTATACCAAACCTATTCGTCATAATAGGATTCTGGACCATATAATAGTCTATGATCTTTAAAGCCTCGTCTAATTCCTCTAACTCAACCAAAAATTCCCCAGAGTCATGCACAGTCTGACATATTCTAGACTTCATTCCCCTATGCCTGAACTCTCTACCTATACCCAATAAAGAACATAATAATATGTCTGAAGCAACACTTTGAATAGTAAAGTTCAACCCTTGCCTAAGTGCTTTCTTGGCTACCTTAGGATTTCTTGAATCTACATTCTGTAAATGTCTGCGTCTTCCGAAAAGGGAGTAAGCATACTTATTATCTCTAATATTTTCATAGATAAAATCCATATACGGTTGGATACTATCGTAAACTTCAAACCAAGAATCCATTACAGCCCTGGCTTGCTCAACGGTCTTTCCTATGTTAGGGGCTAGAGTTGCTTCTGTTCCCCCATATACAATAAGGAAGGAGGTTGCTTTTGCTTCTTGTCTTTCTAATCTACTAAGATCTTTCCTACTCTTTCCATGAATTAGTTCTGCTGTATACCAGTGCAAATCATCATTCTCAATGAATGCCTTCTGCATCTTTTTCTCTTTTGCCACATGAGACAATACACGTAACTCCATAGCAGAATAATCAACAGTAACAAAAGCGTAGCCAGGAGGGGCTACTACCATTGACCTTATGTTGTATTCTCCCTCTTCCCTGGGCAGGGTGTGGAAAGATACCCCCTTAGGCTTCTTGTTACCAGCGGAATATTTTGAACAGGACAATCTTCCAGTAACTGTACCATCAAAATTGTAAGTGCAGTAAATCTTATTTTCACCGTTGTATTCTACGGATCTTTCCATGCCTCCTATGTAAGTAGACTCTAATTTCTTAGTCTTTCTAAACTCAAGAAGATCCATTATAAACTTCTGAGCCTCTTTCAAATCAGAAGTTGATTTACCGTGGATTACGCTGGAGCTAACCTGCTCGTCCTCTTTTCTCTGTCTCCAATTTCTTCTAGACATCTGGCCTCGTCAATAATTCAAACTCTATTTGCTCTAGTAATTGTTCCAAAGCGTCCTTAGCCACTTTGGGGGCCTCATTATCCGTGAACTGAGGAGGGAACAGTCCAAACCCTTTGTCATCTAGAAATAATATTTTCCCTATATCATCATTTGATGTTAAGCTATATTTAGTATTAACTTTATCAGACTCATACATGCTGTCTTCTTTCCTGATATTATTGTTTCTTATAGCTCTACCAATGCGAGTAACTGCATCAAGGTCTACGCAATTCCCATCAAATTCCATCTCTAGGAATTCGTCTGAGACTGGGCAAAGAAGATCTTTGTATAAGTTCCACCTATCATCTCCCCTGAGAATTTCCTCAAACTTATTAAACAGCTTTAAAGTAAAGTAGGAGTCCCAACAATTTCCCTCTATACAATCAGGCAGAGAGATGCTTGCCCAATCAAAGGTCTTAGGATTGTCTATAGTAAGCATGTATTATCTAAGTATTAGGTTTGGTCCAAACAACTTTATCATCACCAACATTTCCCTCACCAACTTTCCTTAGATTATACTTATGAAGGTTACCGATTACTTCCTTAGCCTCCGTCAAATCTTTCTCAAAAGAGCTAGTAATGTCCTCCTCCGATTGAGTCCAATGATCACATAGGCCTTGTTCAGCAGTCCACTCTGATCTCCTGGAGAGAAGCTGCTTCCTCCTCCTCACTTTATAGTCTACGGACAGGTCTTTATAGTGTAGAAGTTTAATATCATCCTTCTCACTCTCTTTCATTAAGTCTTCTCTAGCATAAAGACCGTGGGCACCATAACACAGCTTACTTCCATATCCAACCCTAGGATCAAATATAAGCCTCTTGTCCATTCCCTCACACCTCATTCCAGTCCTAACTTTATCTACCAGAAGTTCTCCGTCATGTTCAGGAAAATCCTCGGAAATCATTTCAAACCCCATAACTGTGGGGTAATTAATACCAGAGAGCATATAGCCCTCCAAAAGTCCCCTCATGTTTGGATGGTAATAGAATTCGTCGCAGTCTGCTATTATAACCCAATCGGCACCCTTTCCATACTTCTTAAAGCAGTTTTCCTTAACGAAATTAAGCATTCTTTCGTCGTAAACAGGAGCTATACCACTCACACTTTTTTCTTCCTCTGACAGTAAGGAGGGATCTACGCACCATTGCTCTACTTGAACTTTATTATACTGGGACGCTATTTCTAAAGACTTATCATCTGATGCATTGTCTAGTAACACAATTCTATCACAAAATTGTGAGTAGTGATCTAACGTAAAAGGAAGAATTTCCTCCTCATTCCAACATACAATATAAGCTTCTATATTCATTATAAATCCTGTAACTCATCAGCAAAATACTCGGTTACCAAACTTTTAAGGCCGTTTGGAGCGTCCTCCCGTATAAGTTTAGCCAACAATTTAGTATCCCAAGTGGTACCCTCAGCGCACCTTATATTATACCTCAAGAGAAATTTTCTATCAAAAGTATGATTTTGAAATATTTTTTTATTATTTTTATTGCCTAAGACCTCAGAAATAAACTCCAGAACTTTTTTCCTATCGTATTCAGAAAACGGAGTGAATCTGTGATCAATAGGTAAACAGACATTTCCATCAGAAAAAGAAAATGCGATAGTTTGGATGAGATCCTTTTTAAAATCGAGTCCTGTTGTTTCAATGTCAATTCCTATTGGTTCCTCTGTTGTTTTAAGAAAGCCATAATTTTCAAGTTGCTTAATATCATGAATACCCTCATAAGAGAACTTACTCTTATCTACTATACCAAGTATATACTTATTATACCCGTTCCTAATGTCAAGTTCAAACAAATATCGCATTCTAGGTTCTTGAACAACTGCAAAAGGATGATATAGTGCTACCACCCTACAAACATGTCCCTTCTCCGTCTTATACTCGTAGGAAGTCCCTCTTTTGTCTCCGATACCTGATTTTTTCGTTAGCATTTTTAGGGCTAAATTACCACAGGCAAATATTAACTTTGGCTTAAGCTTATCAACCATAGGATCCAGATAATTTCTACAAGAATTCATAGACACTGGATTCATGTCCGATTCAAGCATATTAGGACACTTTACAGAAGCTGCGAAATCTATACGAAGGCCATCTCTAATATGGTCATACATGGGATGTAAGCAATCAACTATAAGATCTCTTTCTTCCGTCCTAAAAGCCTTGCTGTCCCCATAATTCCACTTAACACTATCAGAAAGGAAGAGTATATCCAATTCCTCCATGGACTCATAGTCTTTTATACAATGCCTTGGCTTATTCTTTTTTAGAACTGGGCACCCAACGCAGTGTGATTCTGAAGCCTCAACTGGGCCAGAGAATAAATCTTCTAAATCGCTCATCTATAATACTGTATGCGTAATAATAAACACTATCTAGATAATGATAGATTTGAATTACTAATTAAAGAATACTATTCTGGAAATAGGGACAACGAGGAGGAACTAATGGCTATGTTTGATCTCCTCATTGTTAACATACTAAACGGATTTAATTTTGCCGTGGACGAGGACGATGCTAAGCAAGAAACCTTTCTGCTTATACTAAAGATACTAAAGAACTTTAGCAGTGAGAAAGGTTCCGCTTTTAATTACTTCACAACGTCTATTATGAACAACCTACGTTTAATCTATACGAAGAATAAAAAGCATACAGAGAAAATAAACAGGTATATCGAGTATAAGACTGGCTACAGCCCTAGTAGCTTATAGATTCTAGGCGTATACGATTCTACATCAACTTTATTAGTATCCAACGTTACTAGCGTTGGAGTTTCAGTAACCTTAAATATAACGAAGGAATGAGGCATATTAAAACTGTCTACAACAAATAAAGGTGGGCCTTCGTAATTTCCCAATCTAGCATTAAGATACTGACTAATTTCATCCCACTCAGAGAGATAAAGAATTCTTACTTTAGCCTTATCTTTCTTCTGGTCCTTTAGGACCTTATTTATCTGATTCTCTCTGGTAAGATAAATTAAGTTAGACTTCGCTTGTATCATCTTTATCTTGTAATGATTTTATTCCTGGAATTTCAGAAGGTGCTTCCCCCTCAACTACTTCTTCGTGAGCACCATCAACCCCTATATTCTCCAAGCCGTCTGCCTGTTCTTTCATCTCGGCTTTGACCTTACTAACGACCTGAGCATTCAGGGCTTCCATACCAGTAAAAAATACAACCCTAATGAAATCGTCCATAGGCATCTTAGGGTCCTTAAACACTTTTGCGTAATTTTTAAACGCAACAGCTTCCTCTTCCTTAAATTTAATTTGAAACTTCAATCTATTCCTGCTCCTTTCAGTATATGTTATCTGAACCCCATCTTGTTTTAGGGTAATCAATTGTTTGGATCCTTCCTCCAACATCATGGACTATAATAGAGTATAATGGAAGATAATTACGATCTATCTAAACTAAAAAACAAAAAGAAAAGAAAGAATAGTAGGGCCAAGGGTAACGCTTTTGAACGTAAAATAGCAGAGGCTCTTAATAAAAGATTCAACACAAAGGAATTTTGCAGGACCCCTGGGTCAGGAGCATTCGCTACTAGCCATAAGAACCTTCCTGAGCATCTAAAGCTATACGGAGACTTGATAACGCCGATCAATTTTCGTTACGTCATAGAGTGTAAGAAGGGATATAACAAAGAAAACATTTGTTCTTTTTTCTCAAAAAAATCTGAGATAAACTCTTTCATAAAGCAAGCAAATAAAGAATCAAAATATTCAAACAAGCCATTCATAATTATATTATGTCAAGACAGACAAAAACCTATATGTATATTAAATAAAGATAATATAAGTTATATGGATAGTGATTATTTAATATTTAATGATGAATATATAATAACTACGTTAGAAAGTCTACTTAAGATAGAAGACTCTTTCTTCCTATATTAGAAAGAAATTCCACCAGCCTACTTTGAAAATGAATCATTGACTCAAGAACAGATTCTGTAGTAGGTTTCTTTGTTCTTATGCTATGATGTTTTGCTTGTCCTTTAGAAATATACACTCTTGAGTTTAGCTGTCTATCTCCACCAACAGATTTTGAACCCTGGTCAAGGACTATAAACCTTGATGGATCTTTAATATTAGTTAAATACATCTCATACATAGATCCCGCTACTTTAGATCCTTTCTTCTTAGACATGCTACCCATAGTTAATTTCCAATCATCACTACCTTTTAGCCAGGAATTAATAGGCTCTGATAATGTAGCATTCTTATTAGATACATAAGTCTTTAGATCTTTAAGGGATCTCATAGATAAAGTTGTTCCGTCCTTACCAGATCCACCAGGGAGAAAGAATCTGGAGGCTAAGTAATACCTAGCGTCCGTGTTCCCAGGGTCATTAGCATCATTAAACATTTTCTTAGTTTGCAAAAATGTAGATATTCTTTCCCTAGCTCGTAATAAAGTACCCTCATTACCTTTTTTAGAGTCGGACATAAGGTTAACCAAAGAGGCCCTTTCCCCAGTAGTAATTTGACCGTATGTGCTGTTTCTTTTAACTACGTCAAGCAAATTACTAACTGTGTCCTTAAGAGGAGTAGTCTCAACATCAGAACCGTCAGGTGATTTAGTAACCTGTTCAAAAGGTAACGATCTAACCTTTTTGTCTATATTTGATATTGTTTTATGATAACTGTGCGCTGAGTCCCATTCATTATCACTCATAGCTAGATTAGTTTTAGTTACCTCTCTAATAGATTTATAAACAGGAGTCTCCCTGCTACCAGAATAAAACTTGTCAATTGTTGTCCCTTGAAGCTCTCCAACTTTAGCTCCTTTACCTTCATAGCTCATATAATTTTTAAGATCCAAACTATGAATATATACTTCTGTATTTTTAGAAATTCTACGTGTAGATAACGCATACTTGTAAGAATCTTTATCATCTTTGAATGCTACACTTGCTGGGGCCGTTACTAATTTTCTTTCGGAGTCTTGTCTAGAAAATCCTTGAGACATGAGACCTTTTATGGCTGCTTCCTTATCAACCCATATTTCCAGGTTATCTGTAGATTCGCCAATGGTATTTGAGCCTCCTCCAGCGTTAGCAACAAAGTCTGGGTATCTTGTGTTTACAACGTCTTTTGACATACTTAGAATAGCTGTCATTGTTTGTCTAAATTCTTCTGTATCTCCTACTAACTCTGCTATAGCATCAACGACTTGTTTATCCTCTGACGTTACTGCCCTCTCCCCTCTGTGATATCCAGCTACCCAACCTCTGTGGACGTTTACTAACTTGGCTATTTTTCCTTTATAATCTCTAGCCATATTTTCAGATGATTGACAGATTGAATCCACTAAGGGATCTTTTCTGATTTTAGCATCTATGCACTGTTTAACTGCTACGGTCATAGGTAGAATTTTTTCAAAGGAAAGACTCCTAAAAACTGTATCTACTCTATCGTTTTGAATCTTATCAATATCAATTGACCTAAAAGATATTCCATGTTTATCCTCAGCAACTAATGCCAAAGAGTCTAAAAATTTAGTTCCATCCTTAAAAACTAATCCTTCAGTATCCGACCCTTCAGAGAACACAGTAAAAGTCCCATCACTTCCCCTAGCTACTTTCATTAGTAGTTCTTTCTTAGCGTCATCAGCCAAGTCTTCTTCTGTAACTTTATCTATAAAGAAACCAAGATTTCTAATAACACCCTTTGCCATATTAACGTCAGGTATATTATCCTTAGTATGCTCTGTCGTTATAGCCTTCCCTTCCTTCAGGTTAAAAGATACAGTGGAGGCTATCTGAGATTCCAAAGACGCTTCTCTTGCCCCAGCTAAATAATTTCTTAATACCTTGTCATTCTTAATATACTGTTGGTCTGTATTTCTTCCTAGCTTGGAAAGAACTTCAGTAAGTTTCTTAAAAATTTGTGGAGCGACCGCAGCCATCTTTTTAAATGTCTGTATAGACTCCTCATCCCCAAAAGGAGTATTCATTATTTTAGATCCAGCATCAAACTCAGTCCTAACCTTTGCTGGATCAACTTCTGCTTGTTTTCCGCCAAATTTAGATACAAACTCGGGCCAGAATTTTCCCTTACGTCCACCGACTTCTAGAGCAGTTTTATTATACGCTGCCGAAGGGCTGGAAGAAAAATTTATCTTGCCTACGCTTGTAGCAAAAACATATAACTTTTCAATAGGGTTATATGGGTTATTCATTTTATACTTAGAAGCTTTTTTAGCAGCGTCCATAGCAGCCTGTTCAGCCTGAGGATCTAATTCCTCAGCTTGCTCGTATAGAGTTTCATACGCTTCCAGAAGTTGATCCAAGTAAGTATTCATTATATTATTATAGA